>Ga0326727_10012894_pt1 | contig 18843 bp, 13 predicted proteins | sample MB2enrmetagenome_FD_207643 | JGI IMG/M metagenome (GOLD analysis project Ga0326727, IMG submission 207643) | Lab enriched peat soil microbial communities from McLean, Ithaca, NY, United States - MB29MY | ecosystem: Environmental > Terrestrial > Soil > Wetlands > Peat | place: USA: New York...
TGGTGCTGATTACCTACATCGCCTTCTTCGCGCTCTCCCAGGGAGCGGTGATCTGGGTCTACATCGGCGAAGTCTTTCCCAACGCCGTCCGCTCCAAGGGCCAGGGCGTGGGCAACGCCAGCCACTGGTTCATGAACACCGCCATTCAACTGGCCTTTCCCATGGTGGTGGCCGAGATCGGCCGCAGCGCTCCGTTTACCTTCTTTGCCGTGATGACGGTGATCCAGTTTGTGGTGGTGCTGTTTGTTTATCCGGAGACCAAAGGGCAGACGTTGGAAGCGTTGCAGCGCAGGCTGGTGCGCGCGGAGTGAGACGTAGGACCTGTAAGAGCTGTAATCAGGCTGTCACAGATTCCCGGAGTGCGTTCGATATAATCTGAAAGAAATGCCGGAGCCCGGATATCCAGCTCAAGCGTGAGGTCAACCATGCAGCAGACAGCGCTTCCAGTCGAGGAGAAGAGAAGGGAGACAGCGCGAGTCGCGCCCCCGGCCGGCTTTGCGTCGCAGCCCGAGGCCCTGAAGATCGAGGAAAATTTACCCCTGGCGGCTGCCAGCTCCCCGGAGGCCGAGGCCTTCCGGCGGGAGATTATCCGTGCCGGCCGCAAGCTGTGGGAGCGGCAATATGTAGACGGCAACGGCGGCAACATCAGCGTGCGGCTGGGTGCGCGCTATGTGCTCTGCACGCCCACCATGCTCAGCAAGGGCGACCTGGAGCTTGCCGACATCTGCCTCTCCGACCAGGACGGCAACATTCTGGCCGGAGACCGCTCGCGGACCAGCGAACTGCTGCTGCACCTGGAGATTTACAAAGCCAACTCGAAGGCCCGCGCCGTGGTGCACTGTCACCCGCCTTATGCAACCGCCTTTGCCGTCACCGGCTCCACGCCGCCCAACGGGCTGATTACCGAGTACGAGCTATTCATCGGCCCAGCGGCGGTGGCCCCTTATGAGACCCCCGGCACCAAGGCCTTTGCCGAGACGGTACTGCCCTTTGTCGTGGATCACAACACCATTCTGCTCACCAACCACGGCATCGTTTGCTGGGCAGACACTGTGATGCACGCCGAGTGGCTGGTAGAGATCTTTGAAACCTGTTGCAAGACCTTTCTGCTCGCGCAACAAATCGGTAAGCCGCTCAGCTTCATTCCGCAAAGCAAGATTCGGGAGATTCTGGCGCTGAAGCGGCGGCTGGGCTTTCCGGATGCGCGCCTCAATCATTCTTCCGACGCGGCTATTCCGGCAGCGGAAACCAGCGCCGAACTGGAGCGCCTGTTGGAGCAGGTGACCGCGCGGCTGGAAGAGCGCGACTGATTTCCCCGCGGGACAAACGCTTATTCGCCGGCCACATCAGCCTCGCCGGCCTCGGCAGTCTCAGGCATAAAGTAACCCCAGCCGTTCTTGGCCGCAGCTTCCAGCAGTCCCGCGGACGGGTTGACCGGGAAGGCGTTGCGCGCCATCTCCAGCATGGCCAGGTCGTGGATGGAGTTGCCGAAGGCCGCATCGGGATGCGGGATTCCCACGCGCTTGAGCGTGGCGGCCTTGCCCTCGTCGGTGGGCACATCCACCAGCTCGCCGGTGATGAGGCCGTCGGTGACGCGCACCTCAGCTGCCAGGATGCGCTCTTCGGCAAATCCGAAGTCGCGCACTCCCTCGGCGACCACCCATTTGTTGGTGGAGCTGACGGCCCAAATCTCCACGCCCGCCTGTTTGAGCGCGGCCACTAGCTGAGCCATCTCGGCAAAGACGCGCGGCTGAACAAACTCGCGCACATAGCGGGCGGCGGCCTCGCGCAGTTCCTGCTCGCGCAGGCCGGCGTAAATCTGCACCATCTCGCCGCATATATCCAGCTCGCTCACCTTGCCGGCCAGGTAGTCGCGATAGCGGGTATCGGCCCAGTCACAGGTGGAGCGCGAAACCAGGCCTTGCTCCAACGACCAGGCCATGAAGCCGTAACCGGCGTCGCCGCCCCACAACGTTCCATCGCAATCGAAGACCGCAACTTTTGGCTTGCTGGCGAAAACCAGCCGCTCAAACTCCGGCGCGGTCCACCGGGAGATTTCCATCTGCGTTTGTGTCAAGCGTTCCTCATGTTGTTTACACAATTCATCTAACTCTATTTTCTTTCATATTGCATTATTTTGCACGTAAAGGTTTGATGAAGCGCCTGGTTGAGCAACAGGAGCGGCGCTTGCGGCTGTGGCGTTGGATCAGTACCAGTACTTGAACTCCGGCCAGTCGGCCTCGTAGGTGCGCTTGCGGTGGCGCAGCCAGAGGTAGTGGTGATGCTCGTGGTCCATTATCCAGGGCGCGTCGAAGGGACCGAGATCGATGACTTCAGCGTAGTTTTCGGCATAGTCCTTGGGATCGTTGCCCAGGGTGAGGACTGACTCGCCGGTGTAGCCGTTCCAGCCCCAGTAAAAGTAGTTCTGATGGCCGCTGATGGCCGTGGGCAGGCCGTATTTGGGGCCTAGAATGTTCACCGCACTGGCTTCGCCGTAGTTGCCGCAGAAGATGGCGGTGTGGGCGCGCACCTCCGGCGGCAGAGCGTTGTAACGCGCGGCAAATCCCTCCACCATCTGCGGCCAGCCGAAGCGGTCGGAGAGGTATTGCGGCAGGGGGCTGGTGAACTTCTCGGTCTTGACCTTATTGGCGCCAAAGCGGGCGGTATACGTGGTGTATTTGTCCGGAGGTAGAATGGTGAGCATGATCGGCGCAGTGGCGCGGCAGAGCAGATAGCCGAGTATCACCGTGTAGATGATGGACGGCCAACCGTACCGTGTAAGTTGGACGAAGGCCACGGCGCCGGCGGCGAAGAGCACCGGATAGATGGGCGCGACGTAGTAATCCTTGGCGTGCATGGCCATCATCATAGCCAGAAAGAGCAGATACGTGAGTGCGACAAAGCGCCAGGGGCGAGCCTTGCGGGCAAAGCCGAGCCAGGCCAGGCCGCCGATCCACAACGGAGCCGCGACGATCAGCAGCATGTTGACCTGTTCGCGCAGAAAGGCCAGTGGCGGCAGCTTGGTGTTCTTGTCTGTGTGGGCGACGCCGTTCAGCAGTTCGTAAGTGGGGAAGTGGTTCGCCCATTGCCAGAGGAGGTTGGGCAGGGCGATCAGCAACAGAACGGCGACACCGGCGGCGCAACCCTTCGACCAGAGAATGCGCCGTTGCGGGCTGAGCAGGAGGCCGAGCAACAGCGCAACCAGGAAGAAGACCGTCGAGTGCTTGTTCTCGATGCCCAGGCCGGCCAGTAATCCGAAGAGCAGCCATGCGCTCGGGCCGGCGCTGCCCTCGGCAATGCGCAGAATGGCGAGCAGCGCGCCCATCCAGAGGCAAGGCTCGAAGGAGTTCATAGAAAGATAGTTGGATGAACCCAGAAAGACCGGGCAGGCCAGCGCGGCCATCATGGCAAGCACCTGCGCGGTGCGCCGTCCGCCAAGCTGCCATGCGAGCAAGCCCGTGAGGCCGACGGTTACTCCTCCGGCCGCAAAGCTGAAGATGCGAATGCCCGTGGGCGACAATCCGAAGAGCGTCTCGGCCAGCCGCGCCTGCAAGGCCGTCAGCGGCGGCATATCCACATAGCCCCAGGCCAGATGACGGCCGCAGACTAGGAAATACAGCTCGTCGCGGAAGAAGCCGTAACCCAGGTGGCTGCCCCAGAGCGAGCTGGCGAAGTGAATCAGAAAGGTGATCGCGGCAAAGATGCCGGCGAGCAAAAGGGCCGTCCGCAGCGGCGTTCGAGTGGGGATGGGCGAATTAACTTCAGGCAAAACAGTACTCTCCTAAGCGTCAGTCTACGCGATTGTACGCAGGAGGAACGATGAGGGTTCCGTAAATTGTAGCGCCGAGTTTGGCTGTTCAGCTTGCCGGGTGCTTCATGGAAATACCGGCCGATGGTTTCGGCGGTTTTATGCTGGACGACGGCGGCGAGCGATTCTGCGGTGGCCTGTTGCAGTGAAAGCAATACAGGAATACTGCTTAGCCGGTGACCGCTTGGTGATGTTGATCTTCATGCTGGAATCCAGGATCAGAAGCAACCGGCTTTCGCGGCGGCAAAGGCCGCGCATCGCCAACGTTCTTCAGAAAACGCGCCGCGGCGCGATGGCATAGGCCGCGTGCCCGATGCAGAGCCTTTTCCGCCAGCGCCTCCAGCACGGGAATCAGGCCGTCCTGTTTGCCATGGCCGGAGAGGACGCGGCCAGCCTTCCTGGCGAGTTCCTGCCAATCGTGCCACTCTCCGGCGGCGTAGTGAATCCTTCTGAATGCGGCGGCCAACCGCTTAGCCAGGGGATCTGCCGCGGCGGAGATCTCCACCAGATAGCGCGCTTGCTTGAGACGCTTGCGATATTCGTGCAGGTTTTCTGCGTCGAGGTGGGGATATTCGCCGGTCAGTTCTGCAAAGATCCGCAATGCCTCCGGCGCAGTCGATTGCGCCTTTGAGGGCGTGTGAGGCGTCAACGCCGCTTCCAGCTCTTTGCTGAGCCGGTTCAGCCGTTTGCCGCGAGCGTCGATGGTGTCCCTCAGCTTATCGATCCCCGCATTGCGCTGCCGCCTGAGCCGGTCTTCGAGTTTGCCGATTTCACGGATGCAGCGCGGGCTCAGTTGCTTCTCGCCCTCTGACGCTCCACCCGTCCTGCGAAGGCTAGCGAGACGAGCCAGGTGTACATCCGCATCGCGCAGCGGTTCAAGCGCCTTGCGCAGTTTCTTGCCGTCTTTGCACCAATGCTGAAAGGTGCGTGTAGCAGAGGAGTTCGCCACCTGCTTGCGCAAGGCAAGTTCTATACCCACTTGCAGGCGCAAGGTGAGGCTGCGCAGGGCATGGACGCTCCTCCGGCTGGGTTTGCGCGCGCATTGCGCCAACAATTTGCGCCACGTTACAATCTGCTGCTGCCGCTTAGGTTGGGGAAACTCCGCAGATTGCGCTTTAGGGGAATGAAAAGCGAAAACCAACAGATTTTAACCTCTGCTTTACATATTGCACCGTCGGGCCCTCCGGATGGAAGCAGGGGGCTGTGAGTATTTCTGGGTGATCGCCGAACAGGAAGCCGGACCATGGTTTCAGAACGAAGCGTAAGTTAGTAGGGCGTGGGTCAGGTTGCTGGCCGATCCTCATGAAAGTGCCGCCAGATGGTCTCCGCGGTTTTGCGCGGGACAACGGCAGCGAGTGATTCGGCGGTGGCTTGCTGCACCTCGCGCAGGCTGCCGAAGTGAGTGAGCAGGCGCTGTCTCGTCTGTGCGCCAACGCCGGGTATCAACAAAATCTCTGATTCGCGGTCGCGCATGGCCCTGCGCTGGCGATGGTAGCCGACGGCGAAGCGGTGGCTCTCGTCGCGGATCAGTTGCACCAGATGCAGCACCGGCGAATGACGGTCCATCACCACCGGCTCCTCCTCGTTGCCGTAGAGGTAGATGACCTCTTCGCGTTTGGCAATCGAGGCCAGCGGGGGCGTGGTGAGGCCAAGAGACTCGAGCGCCTCGGCGGCGGCGTGAAGCTGGCCGAGTCCGCCATCGACCAGCACCAGCGAGGGCATGGGCTGCTTCTCTTCTTGCAAGCGGCGATAGCGGCGCGTGACCACCTCGCGCATAGAGGCGAAGTCGTCCACGCCGGCGACGGTTTTGATCTTGAACTTGCGATAGGCCTGCTTGTTCATCTTGCCGTCTTCCCAAACGACCAGCGAGGCCACGGTCTCTGCGCCCTGAATGTGGGAGATGTCGAAGCACTCGATGCGGCGGGGCAGCTGGGGCAGCATCAGCGCTTCGGCTAGCGCCTCCTGGATGGCCTTGCGCGAGGGCTCGAGGACACGGAAGCGCTGCATGTACGATTGCTTGGCGTTCTGTCCGGCCAGATCGACGAGCGAACGTTTTTCTCCGCGCTGCGGGACGGCGATCTCGATGCGATGGCCGGTGTGCTCGGTGAGCAGGGCGGCCAGGGCTTCGCGGTCGTCGAAGTCGGCCGGGACCAGGATGGAGCGCGGGACGTAGCGCTGGTCGATATAGAGCTGTTTGAGGAGGGCGGAGAAGATATGGCCGGCGTGGAATTCGGGTTCGTTGCCAGCTTTTCCCTCAGGGACTAAAGCCCCGCTTTCTTTTGGTGCATGAATGTACGGGCTAAAGCCCGTACCCTTCACTGCGGAGACGGATTCGTCGTTCTCGCTGGCGGCAGCTTCCAGCAGCTCCGGCAAATCTTCCCAGAAAAACTCGCGGCGGTCGACGATCTTGCCGGCGCGGACGTGGAAGAGGTTGACGGCCAGCGAGCCGTCCTCGAAGTGATAGCCGAAGACGTCGGTATCGTCGCCTTGCTCGGCGGTGGCGGCGCGCTGCTTTTCCTGCAACTGGTGGATGGTGGAGAGCTGGTCGCGCAACTTGGCGGCGGCCTCGAACTGCTCTCCTTCGGCCGCGGCCATCATGCGCGCGGTTAGGGTGCGCTCGAGCTCGGCGTGGCGGCCTTCCAGCAGCAAGCGCGCGTCGCGCACGGCGCTCTTGTAAATCTCCGGTGTCGTCAGTTCCTGAACGCACGGCCCCAGGCAGCGATGAATGTAGTACTGCAGGCAGGCGCGCGGGTGATAGCGGGAGAGATCGACCTTGCAACTGGGAATCAGGAAGCTGCGATGAATCAACTCCACCACGCGGTAGGCCAGATTGCTGGGAAAGTACGGGCCAAAGTAGGCCGCGCCGTCCTTCAGCAGGCGGCGAGTCACAAAAACTTTAGGAAAGCGGTCGCCCATTGTCAGCTTGACGTAGGGATAGCTCTTGTCGTCCTTGAGCAGGATGTTGAAGCGCGGCTTGCGCTGCTTGATGAGGTTGGTTTCGAGCGCCAGCGCCTCGCTCTCGTTGCCGACCAGAATGTAATCCAGATCGACGGCCTCGCGCATCAGCGAGCCGGTTTTGGCGTCGGCCTGAGAGGATTCCAAGAGATAAGAACGGACCCGCGCTCTCAGATTGTTGGCCTTGCCAACGTAGATGACCACGCCCTCGGCGTTCTTGTAGAGATACACGCCGGGCTGCGTGGGCAGGGTGCGAATTTTCTCGTAGAGGTCCATAAAGCAGGGAACAGGGAATAGGGATTAGGGAATAGGGACTTTCCGCAATCTACAACTTTCGTACTCACTCGCTGGCTGGCTGTTCCGCGCTTTCTATTCCCTGTTCCCTATTCCCTGTCCTACTCACATCTTATCGAAATGCCGGAATCCGCCGGTGCCGATGAGCATGGTGGAAAAAAGCAGAAAATTGTACCAGGCATGGACCAGAGTGCTGGCGGCCAAAGAGCGTGTCTTGAGGCGCACCGCGCAGAGCACCAGGCTGACCGTGATCAGTAGGATAAACGGACCGAACGATTTGCCGGTCTGTTCGGCGTGCATCAGGGCAAAGGGCAGGCTGGTGACGATGGAGGCGACGACCATGGCGAGGATAGACCACTGGGGATGGCCGTTGGCATCGAGCGGGCGGGCGGGCTTGCTGGTGCTCTTTTCGATTGCCCAATCCCATGCCGTTGCCAGGGCGGGCAGCAGGAAGCCGCGGAAGACAATCTCCTCAAAAAAAGGCGCGAGAGTGACGCCGAAGACAAACATCAGCCACGCGGCGCCTGGAGAACGGAAGAGCTCTTCGATGGGTGCGTGCTCCGGTCCGGGCAACAGCCTATCGTCGATGGCGGCCAACACGAAGCAACTTGCGGCGATGGCGGGCAACCTCCAACCCAGTTGAAGAGCCGTCGCGCCGCGCCAGTGAATGCCGGTAAAGAAACTCTTCTTCCAAAATAGCGGAAAGAGAGGGATGCTGAGGGCCAATGTAATGAGATAGAGGACCGCCTCAGTGCCCAGAAGGTAGTGAACATTGGTCTTGATCTGATCCTGCGTTAAGACGCCATCCCAGTGAAATTGCAGGGCAACCAGCAGCAGTACCGTCATGCAGACAAACCCGAAGAGCATGAAGGCCGCCAGTAGGCAGAGATGGCCGAGATGCGGAATGCGCGTGGGCGGAATGGCCTCGGGCTGTGACCAGGACTGAAATAGTTCCGCTCCTTCTTTGGTTTGCGCGGCCTGCGGCAAAGTCTGGCCGGGAAGATAAGATGGGTTTTGCTCCGGCTCTTGCGGCATGATATCGAGGTCGCTCATGGCAGCAGCGTCTTCTTTCTGCGGGTTGCGGATTTTTTGGGGGCGGTCTTCTTTGCGGCTGTGCGCGTGTCGGGTTCGTCCGTTACAACCTGCGCAATCGACGGCGCATCCGGCGTTACGTTTGAATCGAAACCAGCGGAATCATCGTCAAGTCCCGCGGGTGCAAGCCGGCCGCTACTGGAGGTGTAATAGCGCTTGAGGAACTGGCCGGTGTAGGAGCCAGGCGTGGCGGCAATCTTTGCCGGGCGGCCCTGGCCGACGATGCGGCCGCCGTCCTCGCCGCCCTCTGGGCCCAGGTCGAGAATCCAGTCGGCGTTGCGGATCACGTCCAGGTTGTGCTCGATGATGATGACGGTGTTGCCCAGGTCGGTGAGCCGGTGGAGGACTTCGAGCAGCTTGCGCACGTCGTCGAAGTGCAGGCCGGTGGTGGGCTCGTCGAGCAGATAAAGCGTGCGGCCCGTCTGGCGCTTCGATAGCTCGCGGGCCAGCTTCATGCGCTGCGCCTCGCCGCCGGAGAGCGTGGTGGCGCTCTGGCCCAGATGGACGTAGCCCAGGCCCACGTCCACCAGGGTTTGCAGCTTCTGGCGCACCTGCGGCACGTCGGCCAGCACGGTGAGCGCGTCTTCGATGGTCAGCTCGAGGATGTCGGCGATGGAGTGCGAGTGAAATTTTACGGCCAGTGTCTCCTGGTTGTAGCGGCGTCCGTTGCAGATCTCGCACTGCACATAGACGTCGGGCATGAAGTTCATCTCGATGCGCCGCTGCCCGTCGCCCTGACAGGCCTCGCAGCGGCCACCTCCCACGTTGAAGCTGAAGCGTCCGGGCTTGTAGCCGCGCTCGCGCGCCTCGGGCAGCATGGCGAAGAGGTCGCGGATGGGCGAGAAGACCTGAGTGTAAGTGGCAGGGTTGGAGCGCGGCGTGCGTCCGATAGGCGATTGATCGATGCGCACCACCTTGTCGATCTGCTCGGCGCCGGTGATGGTGTCGTGCGCGCCCGGCTCCTCGCGCGAGCCATAGATGCTCTTGGCCAGCGAACGGTACAAAATATCGTTGATGAGCGTGCTCTTGCCGCTGCCGCTAACGCCGGTGACCAGGGTCATCACGCCCAGCGGAATGCGAATCGTCACGTCTTGCAAATTGTGCTCGCGCGCGCCGGTGACGGTGAGCCACTTGCCGGCCAGGGGACGCGGATGGGCGCGCTGCAACATTCCCGATGTCCCGGAGAGATAGCGCCCGGTGAGCGACACGGGGCAGGCCATGATCTCCGCCGGCGTTCCCTGCGCAACCACCTGGCCGCCCAGACGGCCAGCGCCAGGACCGAGGTCGAGCACGTAGTCGGCGTGGCGGATGGTCTCTTCGTCGTGCTCCACCACCAACACGGTGTTGCCCAGGTCGCGCAGCCTCTCCAGGGCCTGAATCAGCCGGTTGTTGTCGCGCTGATGAAGGCCGATGGAGGGTTCATCCAAGACGTAGAGCACGCCGCGCAGCCGGGAGCCGATCTGCGTGGCGAGGCGAATGCGCTGGCCCTCGCCGCCCGAGAGCGTGGCGGCGTTGCGGTCCAGCGAGAGGTAGGTGAGGCCGACGGCGCAGAGGAACTCCAGCCGCTCGGCGATCTCGTGGCGGATGCGCTCGGCAATAAGCGACTGGCGCTCGGTGAAGTTCAGGTTGATGGCCGCCGAAAGCGCGCGGTTCAGCGGCAGGGCGGTGAAGTCGGCGATGGAGAGGCCGCCGATCTTGACCGCCAGCGACTCCGGGCGCAGACGCTTGCCGCGGCAGACCTTGCAGGGCGTGGCGGACATATAAGCCATCATCGACTCGCGATAGGAATCGCTGCGCGCCTCTTCAATGCTGTCGCGCAGAAAGCTCAGAATGCCGTGAAAGCCGGTGCGCGGAGCCTCGCCTTTGGGCGGGCCGTAGACCAGAAGGTGCTGCTGGCGCGGGGGCAGTTCCTCAAAGGGTGTCTGGAGGTTGATCTTGTAGCGATCGGCAGCCAGATGAATGAGCCTTAGCAGATACTGCGAGGTGGAACCGGGGCCGAGGCCGTCCAGCAGCGGCTTGGACCAGTCGGTGATGACCTTGGCGGGGTCCAGATCATAGAGCGAGCCCAGGCCGTGGCACTCCGGACATGCGCCGAAGGCGGAGTTGAAGCTGAAGCTGCGCGGTTCCAGCTTGGGCACGTCCAAGCCGCAGTCGGGGCATGCCATGGAGGAGGAGAACAACTGCTCTTCGCCGCCGGCAACGGCCACCAGCGCCAGTCCGTTGGCCAGTTGCAGAGCCTTGGCGACGGCCAGGTCGAGGCGCTTTTCCACCGAGGGCTTGCCGGGGGGAAGCGGGGGCGCGTCGGCGGGCGGGTTCTTGAGCAGGATGCGGTCCACCACCGCTTCGATGGTGTGGTTCTTGCGGCGGTCAAGCAGCACCGGCTCGGAGAGGTCGCGCAGCTCGCCGTCCACGCGGACGCGGAAGCCCTGCCGGTCAAGCTGGTCGAGCAGCTCTTTGAACTCGCCCTTGCGCCCGCGGACAATGGGCGCCATCACCGTGACGCGCTCGCCGCGGCCCTGCTCCAGAATGCGCTGGACGATCTGGTCGGCGCTCTGGTGGGCGATAGGCCTTCCGCAGTTGGGGCAGTGGGGAGTGCCAATGGAGGCGTAGAGCAGGCGCAGATAGTCGTAGATTTCGGTGATGGTGCCCACCGTGGAACGCGGGCTGCGGCTGGTGGTCTTCTGCTCGATGGAGATGGCAGGGCTAAGTCCCTCGATAGAGTCCACGTCGGGCCGCTCGATCTGGTCGAGGAACTGGCGGGCGTAGGCGGAGAGCGTCTCCACGTAGCGCCGCTGGCCCTCGGCATAAATCGTATCGAAAGCAAGCGAGCTCTTGCCCGAGCCGCTGAGGCCGGTGACCACGGTGAGCGTGTTGCGCGGGATGCGCACATGAATGTCGCGCAGATTGTGCTGGCGCGCCCCGCGTACCGAGATGTGAGTGATGGGCATGATAGGAATCGAATGTCCGCAAACGGCGCAGGGCTAGAGTTTCTTGTGTGTTCCGTCGCAGAGAACCGGATTGGCGGTGTGCTTGCAACCGCAGAAGTAAACGGTTTTAGATTCAGTGGCGTCGTACTTTACCGGCGTGAATCCGGTGCCCTTGTGGCTGCCGTCGCAGAAGGGCTGCCCGGCGCTCCGGCCGCAGGCGCACCAGAAGTAGCTCTTGCCGGCTTCGACTTCCACGGGGTAAGGACTCTTTTGGGCAATGGTTGGTTCGGACATGGGGAATACTCCTTGAAAGTTGGTAGAGATATTATCGCCGATAACGGAGAACTAGTTTTGCGGATTGCTGGGCGGCTGAGGTTGAGGTTGCCCCGGCTGCGGGCGCCGCTGCATCTGCTGCGGGGTGCGTGGCGGTTCGCCGGGTATGACGCCGGGACGAATGGGTGGCGAGACCGGCTGAGGTTGCTCTTCGGTGTCGGCTTCCTCTTCCCTAACGCTGGCCGGGGAGGGCTTGACGTCTTTTGTTGCGGGCCCGGCGTGGTGGGGGCTGAGCACGAGTTGCCGCGGAGTTCCCTGGCCCTGTTCCCCGATCATGACGAAGTTGTAACCGGAGCCTTGCAGAAGCTGGCTGAGCACGTCGCGCGCCGGGCCGGGGCCGTAGGCGCCAAAAACTCGCTGGTCGGCCTCGAATCCCTCCACCTTTGTGCCGGTAGCGGTGGACACGTCTTGCAGAATTTGCGCCAGGCTGGAGTTGACGGCGTCGATGCGCAGGCCCTGGCTGTCCCAGGTGACCGTGGCCGGAGTGGCCTTTTCATTGGCTGGCCATTTGGGTGCTTCGGGCTCGGGAGGCTTTGTGGGAGTCGCAGCCGGAGTCGCCGGGGATTGTGCCTTGACCGCAACCGGACGCTTGTGCGGATGAGCCGGCTTGTGAGCCGGAACGGACTTTGTAGATGGAAGAGGGGTTGCCGGCGCCTGCGCGCGCAGCATCTGCGCCCCACCCAGAGTCGCAACGAGTACCGCGGCAAGAGCCGCCAGCAGTGCAAACCCCCGCGCGCGAAGAATCCCAAGCGAAACCGGCGAGTCAAGCGGTGTGGTTTTACGCATGGAAATGGTCCTTGGTTCCGGCGATCCCTGCGCCGGGTTACGATGGTGGTCATCCGGCGGAAGCTTCCCAGCGCGGAAGCGGCCTCCGGGGGGCGGCATTCCGTTGCCGCACTACAATAGACTAACAGTGGCCCGCGGACGCTCGACAAAGAGATTTCGCGCGCCGGAGGGGATTAACTCATGCGCCTCTGCTGGAAGATTTTTGCCGCGCCGGCGGTCCTGTTGGCATGTTTGGCCGCGCCGATGGCCGCCCGCGCCACAAGTTGCACCACGCAGGCCGAGATGTTGCCGCAGGACCGCGATGCGCTCATCGCCGCCGGGGGACGGATGGCCGTGGCCGTGGCCGAGCAGGACCTTGCCGCGCTCAAGGCCGCGCTGCTGCCCGCCGTGGCCAAGGACTGGGACGGAATCAGCGGAGCGGTCGAGTCTTCCGCGTCGCTGATGAAGGGCGGGCAGATTCAACTGCGCAGCCTCTACCTGCTGGATGCAACCAGCATGGCCGCGCCCGCCGACACGCAGTTCTTCTGCACCAGCTCGAGCGGCGCAATGACCGTGACCCTGACCATGCGGGCGCTGCCGCCGGGCCGCTACGCCCTGGTGCTGGCCGATGCGGCTGGAGCGCCCTACGCCGGCCAGTTGGGCTTCATCCTGGTTTGGGACGGCCCTGCCAACGGTTGGAAGCTGGGCGGCCTGACCATCCGCCCCGGCGCTCTCGACGGGCAGGACGGCGTCTGGTGGTGGACGCACGCCCGCGAACTGGCCAGAGCGGACCAGCCGTGGGCTGCCTGGTTTGCCTACGACATGGCGCGGATGCTCCTGCTGCCGGTGGATATTCTCTCTTCGCCAAACCTGGAAAAACTCGGTAGCGAGCAGACGGCGATCAAGAATCCTCCGCCCGGCACATTTCCCTTGACGATCCCCGACGGAGCGCGCACCTGGAAGATCGACGCCGTGCGTGTGGACCCGATGATGCTGCACGCCGATCTGGGCGTGGCCTACGAATCGCTGGGAATCGCGGACCCGGCGGCGCAGCGCACAGAAGCGATTGCCGTGCTGAGCGCGTTTCTGAAGACGCAGCCGGGGTTGCGCGAGAACTTTCATGGCATGTGGGCCTACGCCGTGAAGGACGGCAAGCGCACCCCGGTGCTCGAAGTGCCCATGACGCAGATTCCGTAGACGCAGGGAATAGGGAACAGGGATCAGTGATCAGGATTAGCGCATCTGGAAGCTCGAAGATTGTTTCAAAACGGACCAAAAAAGGGAACTTATAGGTTGCTGAAAAACTGATTTCGAAAGACAAGAAGTGTTAGGGCACGACTTTACAGGCTACGGAAAAAACTCATTTCTGGTTGCAAGACGCGTCAGGGCACGACTTCAGTCGTGCCGTAAGTGTAACAAAACAAATGCTGGACTTTAGCCCCTGAAGGAATAGGAGGGTCGAGTGCATACAAAATATCTGACTCTCATCGCTTTCATCACTTCTCTCCTCCTCGTTCCACTATCGTTGTTCGGCCAAAGGGACTGCTTCTACTTCCCAGTATTGAAGGTCTCTCGCGTTGAAGGCCGAGTCTTCGATCCGCGAGGCGTCCCCGTTCCAGGGGCCTCGGTGGTTCTTCTTCAAGACAAAAAGCCTGTGGCCACGATGACAACAGACAATGCGGGCTGGTTTCGCGTGGAAGCGCCCGTCGGTCTGTACTGGCTTCGAGTAGATAGTACCGGGTTTGCACCCTCAATAGCATTAGTTAGGGTTAGGCACGGTCTGTTGAGACCGGTACAAACAAGGAGCGTTTATCTGATTCTCGGTTTGGGAATGGTCTTGCCATGCCCTGCCGGTACCTTGAGCAAGAAGGAGTTTCAATCGACGGTCAAGAGTCTTGACGAAATGATGAAATAGCCTGCCGGGTGCCCCATCCTTTCGCGCACTTTGCGAAAGGGTGGGAATCCACGAACCTCAACCTATCAGCGGTATAACAGGCAAGAAAGCCTTTGCGAGCGATTAGCGAGCTATTGGCCGCACCGCAGAGCCTGCCTTGAGTGAAGTCGAAAGGTGTTTGCAGATAATTTCTCGTTCGTGGCGCACAATAATAGAAGTAGTCGCAAATGCGAGGCTCCTATGACCACCGTACAATCCCCAACGCGCGCAATCCCATTCCCTATTCCCTATTCCCTATTCCCTGTTCCCTGTTTTTTCCCCGTTTCTTCCCCTAAAATCCACCTACCCCCCACCCCCCTCCCTGTGGAAATCATTTTTTCGACCCCTCCATAGTTAGTAACTTACACGAAATCAATAGCTTGCATTTTCCACCTGTTAACGAATCAGTAACTGCAAACCCCGGATTTTGCCCCTTTTTTAGCCAAAAATGAGCTGTTTTTAGTCAATAACAGCCGTTTTTCGCCAGTTGCTCCATCCTTTCGCGCACTTGGCGAAAGGATAAGGAAGGATGAAGTAAATGACCGCCATCATCGATCTGCGTTCGGATACTGGGACTCGGCCTACGGCCTAGATGCTCGCGGCGATGGATAACGGCATGGCATGAGCATTCACCTGGTTGAGGGCAGGCCTCGATAATGCCTTCGGAGACCAGACGGGAGATAGGTTCGTGATGAATAGAGCGCGGCGCGATGGCCTGTATTTGCTGCTGCTGGGGAGCTTGGTGTTTCTATTGCTGGGCGCCGCCCTGGAGAACGCCGCTCCCGCCGCGTTGGCGGATTTCAAAGGACACTACTACCCCGCACGGTGTCTTCTTCAACATTGCGATCCGTACATGGAAGGTGAAGTACTGCGCATCTATCGGGCAGAGGGGGGAGACCACCCATCTGATACCGGGAAGACTCGCCAGATTGCGACACGGTTTGAATACCCGCCAACCGTATTTTCTTTGACGGTCCCCTTCGCGATGCTGCCGTGGGGGCCCGCGCACATACTATGGATCACGTTCACCATGGGGAGCCTTATCTTCGCTTCGTTTCTGATCTGGAATCTTGGGTCAAGTTACGCGCCAATCCTTTCTGGGGCCCTGGTTGGCTTCCTTCTTGCCAACAGCGAAGTGCTCATTATTACAGGCAATGCGGCGGGAATCGCGATAAGCCTTTGCGTGGTGGCCGTCTGGTGCTTTCTGCGGGAACGGTTTATCCCGGCCGGTATCCTGTGCCTTGCGATCAGCCTCGCAGTCAAGCCGCAATGTGCGGGTCCGGTCTGGCTCTACTTCTTATTGGCGGGCGAGGTCTACCGCAAGCGCGCACTGCAAACCCTACTCGCAATGGTTGCACTGAGTCTGCCGGGCGTCCTGTGGGTCTGGCACGTTGCGCCGCACTGGATGCGGGAACTGCACTCCAATATCCTGGCGTATTCGGCACACGGCGGATTAAGCGATCCCGGCCTCGCTTCAACGGGCGCCCATGGCCTGGGCATGGTGATCAGCCTGCAATCAGCCATAAGCCTCTTCCGGGACGACTCGTGCATCTACAATCCAATCAGTTATCTTCTCTGCGCGCCGCTTCTGCTCCTGCTGGTGTTCGTCACCCTGAGGTCACGCCCCTCGCAGAAGCGAACTTGGCTGGCGCTGGCGGCCATCGCGGCTCTTTCCATGCTGCCCGTCTATCATCGCCAATATGACGCTAAGCTTCTGCTGCTCACGGTTCCCGCGTGCGCCATGCTCTGGGCCGAGGGTGGCTGGATCGGGCGGCTTGCTCTCCTGGTGAATTCCGCGGCGCTGGTGTTGACCGGGGATATTCCGTGGGTAATTGTTCTCGGACTCACCAGCCACCTGCACCTGCCCGCGACGGAGCTGACCAGGCAGATGCTGATGGCCGTGCAAGTTATTCCGGCCCCGCTCATTCTGCTGGTGACGGGCATTTTCTATCTGTGGGCTTATACACGGAGCTGTTCCGCCCCTGCGCTGTCCCAGCCACAGTCAAGCGATGCGTGAAGTCTGAGAATCCAGGGGAACACGGTGTAAAGTCCTAGAAATGGGGGATAGAAAGCGATGCCAACCATCATCGATCTGCGTTCGGATACTGTTACGAGGCCCACGGCCCAGATGAGGGCGGCGATGGCCGCGGCCGAGGTGGGCGACGACGTCTACGGCGAGGATCCCACCGTCAACGTGCTGGAGAAACGCGCGGCGGAGAGATTCGGCCGCGAGGCGGCGCTCTTTGTGCCCACCGGCACCATGGGCAACCAGATCGCCATCCGCCTGCACACCCAGCCGGGCCAGGAGGTGATCGCCGAGTCGCGGGCGCACATTCTGGATTGGGAGATGGCCACTACGGCGGTCTTTTCCGGCTGCCTGGTACGCGCCGTCTCCGCCGAGCGCGGCATCCTCACCTGGAAGCACATTGAGCCGGCCATCTACGCGAGGGGCGCATTTCGCGCGGCCACTGGATTGATTGAGATTGAAAACACCGCCAATCTCGCCGGAGGGAGCTGTACGCCCCTCGGTGTTTTGGAGGAGATTTGGGCTGGGGCAAAGGAGCGTAAGCTCCCGCTGCATCTCGACGGGGCGCGCATCTTCAACGCGGCCACCGCACTTGGCGTCGATGTGAAAACGCTGACCAGCGGCTTCGACACGGTGATGTTCTGTTTGTCGAAGGGGCTGGGCGCACCGGTGGGGTCCATGCTGGTTGGCTCAGCGGAGCTGATGGCGCGGGCGCGCCTCTTTCGCAAGGCTCTGGGCGGCGGAATGCGCCAGGCGGGCGTGCTGGCGGCGGCGGGACTGATCGCGCTGGAGCAGGGTCCGGTGCGACTGCACGAGGACCACGCCAATGCGCGGCTGCTGGCCGAGGCGCTCTCAAAGATCGAGCTCGTCGCCATCGATCTGGACGCGGTGGAGACCAATATCGTCGTCTTCCGGCTGACCGGCGGACTGAGCGCGGAGGATCTATCGGCGCGGCTCAAGGCGCGCGGTATTCTGGCTAACTCGGTCGGGCCGGATGCGATTCGGCTGGTCACGCACCTCGACGTGAACCGCGCGGCTTGCGTGACGGCAACCCAGGCGCTGGCCGAAGAGATTCACGCGGCTGCCAAGGCGGCGTGAGTGCTTCCGGATAGTAATAGCAAGGCCTTGTAGAGATCCCAGGTTAGGCGCGATGAAACTGCGCCGAACCTGGGGCACCCAAACTGATCCCTGATCCCTGATCACTGTTAACTATTCACTGACCACTGTTCTCACGGCTCCAGCAGAATCTTCCCGGTAGTCTTGCGCGCTTCCAGATCCGTCTGCGCCTGCGCTGCCTCGGAGAGCGGATACACAAACTCGGTGCGCAGCTTGAGTTCGCCCTTGGCGGCCCAGCCCAGTACGTTGCCTGCACGCCATTCCAGTTCCGCCCGCGTGGCCACGTAATGCCACAGCGTGGGGCGCGTAATAAACAGCGATCCCTTGCCGCTGAGCTGGATCAGATCGAACGGAGGCACCGGCCCGCTGGATGCGCCAAAAAGGACGAGCATCCCGCGCGGACGGAGGCAGTTCAGGCTGCCTTCAAACGAGGTTTTGCCCACCGAGTCGTAGACCACATCGACTCCTTTGCCGCTTGTGAGCCGCTTGACCTCCTCCACGAAGTCCTTCTCCATGTATAGGATCACATCCGCGGCGCCAGCCTCGCGCGACAACTCCGCCTTGGCCTCGGTGGAGACGGTAGTAATCACCCGCGCTCCCAGCCGCTCGGCCATCTGCGTCAGCAGCAACCCCACGCCGCCGGCCCCGGCGTGAACCAGCGCCGTGTCGCCTGCCTTGAGCGGATACGTCGAATGGGAAAGGTAGTGCGCCGTCATGCCTTGCAGCAGCGCCGCCGCGGCCTGCTGCATGCTCAGCCCCGCCGGAACCTTGACCAGTGACGCCGCCGGCACCAGCGCGTACTCGGCATAGCTGCCCAGCACGCTCACCGAGGCCACCGTGTCGCCAGTGGCAAAGCCTGTCACGCCCGGGCCCAGCTCCTCCACCGTGCCCGCCGCCTCGCTGCCCGGCGTCAGCGGCAGCGCCGCCTTGTACACCCCCTTGCGAAAGTAGACCTCGATGAAGTTGACCCCCACAGCTTCCACGCGGATCAACACCTGCCCCGGCCCCGGCTGGGGTATGGGCAACTCGGCCAGCGTCAGAACCTCCGGCCCGCCTGTCTCGTGAATCTGTATGGCTTTCATCTCAGCTTCAGAATGAACCTTGAGGGCGTGCTACGGCAAGGGGTAAGGATTCAGCAACGGCGAACGATACACATTGCACATGTCTGAAAAAACACCAAGCCCTGCCCAGGCAGTACATAAGCGCGGTTATTGAATCCCTAAACCCTAATTGTTATTCCCTAATCCCTGTTCCCTTGCGACAGCGCGTGCGGATCTTTGGCCAGGCGCAGGCGCACCATGCTCTCGATGGCATAGGGCGTGCGCTGCCGGCCGGCGTAGAAGAGTCGCACCTGCAACTCGCCCAGCAGGCCAAGGGCCAGCAACTGGATGCCGGAGACAATCAGCACTGAACCAATGACAAACATCGGTCCATGGTGGCGCATCACGTCCATGTGAGGGTTGAAAATCTTCATTCCCAGCAGGGTGGCCGCCATGCAACTGCCCGCCAGGATGCCCAACATGCCGAAGCCGCCAAAGAAGTGCAGCGGCCGATACATGTGCTTGAGCAAGAAGCGGATGGTGAGCAGGTCGAA
>Ga0326727_10012895_pt1 | contig 18842 bp, 20 predicted proteins | sample MB2enrmetagenome_FD_207643 | JGI IMG/M metagenome (GOLD analysis project Ga0326727, IMG submission 207643) | Lab enriched peat soil microbial communities from McLean, Ithaca, NY, United States - MB29MY | ecosystem: Environmental > Terrestrial > Soil > Wetlands > Peat | place: USA: New York...
GCTGACGGGGTTGGATTCTCGAGCGGTTGTCCACAAGAGCCGCAAAAGCCGGCCGGCAGGTTCACCGCCGCTCCACAATGCGTGCAGTACACAGTCGAAGGTTGATTCACGACATCCTCCTCAGTGCATTCCCGTTGATCTGGTCAATAATGCCGTCAAAGTTCCTTGGCAAAAAGCCGGAAGGTCAACGCAGTCGCCACGGACGATGCCCGGTACTGCAACGCATCCTGATCAACGCCAACCCTCTTGATCATGTCGAACGGCTGGCTCTTGCAGCGTCGTGCCCGCAATTATATCCCTTGCTCCCCTGCTTTCTTTGTCCCTTGTTCCCTCGGTTCCTGTCTTTTCGCTACCTGAATTTCTGTAACCTTCGCCCCTCCACAGTGTCTAATAGATGCAACAGGCTTTCCCGAAGCGAGGTTATTTATGCTCATCGGCAAACCGCCCGACATTCCCTCGTCGGAAATCACTTCCCGCGACGACTATTTCCGCTATCTCTCGCGCCGCCGCTTCCTGAAAGGCGCGGCCGCAGCGGGCGCCGCGACCCTCGCCGCGAATCGCCTCGCGCCATTCGTCGCGCCACGCGCCGTCCAGGCCGGCACAAAACTGCAGACCGTGCCAAGCCCGCTCACCACCACCGGCGAGGAGCTCACCAAATACGACGACATCACGCACTACAACAACTTTTATGAGTTCGGCGTCGACAAGGGCGACCCCGCCAAGAACGCCGGCGGCCTGCCCACCCGTCCCTGGACGGTCAAGGTAGAGGGAAAAGTCGCCAAGCCTCTCACCTTCGACATCGACGACCTGCTCAAGCTGCGCCCGCTTGAAGACCGTGTCTACCGCCATCGCTGTGTCGAGGCCTGGAGCATGGTCATTCCCTGGGTGGGCTACTCGCTCTCTGAGTTCATCAAGCAATGCAACCCGCTGCCCAGCGCCAAGTACGTGCAATTCCTCTCCTACTACAACACCAAAGTCGAGAAATGGACCTACGAAGACGCCACCATCAACTGGCCCTACTCTGAAGGCTTGCGTATGGATGAGGCCATGAATCCGCTCACCCTGCTCACCTTCGGCCTCTACGGCGAAACCCTGCCCAACCAGGATGGCGCGCCGGTGCGCGTGGTTCTGCCCTGGAAGTACGGTTTCAAGTCCGCCAAGTCCATCGTGACCGTGCGCTTTGTTGAGAAGCAGCCACCCACCACATGGAACGATCAAGCGCCGAACGAGTACGGTTTCTACTCCAATGTGAACCCCAACGTCGACCACCCGCGCTGGAGCCAGAAAACCGAGCGCCGCATCGGCCTGCCCTTCTACGCGCAGCGCCGCACCACGCTTATGTTCAACGGCTATGCAGACCAGGTCGCCTCTCTGTATAACGGAATGGACTTGCGCAGGAACTTCTGAAACAGGGAACAGGGACTAGGGAGCAAAAACACCCTCAGGTCTCGCAACAGATTTTCGCCCGTTGCACGAACCCGCTGACCTGCTTACTCGCTCATCATGAAACGTTCGACTTTGATTCTCCTCAAAACGCTTATCTGGATCGGCTGCCTCGTGCCGATTACATGGCTTGTTTTGAGCTATATCAACAACTCGCTCGGGCCGGATCAGACCGCCGAAATCGCTTCCGTCACCGGACTGACGGCAATTTGGCTGCTTGCGACTACGCTCGCCATCTCTCCCATCCGTTCGCTCTCGCCGCGCTTGAGCTGGCTGATCAAGTTCCGGCGTCTGCTCGGGTTGTTCATGTTTTTTTATGCCACGGTGCACATGCTCACGTGGCTGGGTCTCTACGCAGGCTTCGATCTGACCACCATCGAAACCGACATCGAGAAGCGGCGCTTCATCATCATGGGCGTCACCACTTACCTGTTCGTGTTACCGCTCGCCGCCACATCGACCACGTGGGCCATTCGCAAGCTCGGCGGCAGGAGCTGGAATCGCCTGCACATGTTGATTTATCTGGCCGCCCTCACGGCCATGGTGCACTACTGGTGGAAGGTGAAAACCGGCGTCCTGACACCGGCGCCTTTGACATTGGTCCTGCTAGTTCTTTTGGGAGTGAGGCCGGTGCTGGCCTGGAACCGCCGCCGCAAAGCCCGCGCCGCGGTCGCGCTGGGCACTGCCTCCAAGGTTTAACTCCGCTAACCCCGCTAATTCCCCAAGAAAAAGCCACCGCGGACAATGTCGGCAATGTCAAGCGGTGATTCGAAAGCGCTCTTGCATCCTCTGCGCGCCCCAGCCCCGGTTTTTCCCACCTCGATCCCCGCCTTATGGTGTTCACTAATTGGAACGTTCGCCCGACTACATCCTTTGTGCCAGTTCAAATCCCTGCCGGACGTGGCAAACTCAAGCCTTGGTGCTGGGTCAAAAAGACGCAGCCGGGGAGGGCATGGCAATGCCAGGATTTGAAAAAGATCAGTTAGAAGCGTTGCGGGATAGGGTGGAAGAGGACTTTCGCCGGGCGGAAGAGAACTACCGCCTCGATATCGCAGCCATTGAACATCTCCAGCGCCGGTTCTTCGGCGCCGTCAGCAGCATTCCCGTCAGGAACTATTCTGAGACCACCAAGGGGTCGAACGGTGATTCGCCCGCCACGATACCGCCTTTACAGTCCACCCCGGCAGGGTCGCAGAATGACGGCCTGGAAGGCTCGCTCCGGTCAATGTTCAGTACGAGCTTAAAGTAGGACGGATATAGGGCTTAGAACAGCAATCTCTGCGCCACCGGACTGAAGCTCTTGCGGTGCAGTGGCGTCGGCCCCAGCCGCCGGAGCGCTTCCAGGTGCTCCGCCACACAGTAGCCCTTGTGCCGCGCCAATCCATAACCCGGATACACCGCATCCAACTCCACCAGCAGCCGGTCGCGGTGCACCTTGGCCAGCACGCTCGCCGCCGCAATCGAAATGCTCTGCGCGTCGCCCCGTACCACCGCTTGTTGCGGGCACGGCCACTCGATGGTGTCGCGCCCGTCAATCAGCAGATAGTCGGGCAGCAGAAAATCCGGCGCAACGGCCAGCTGTTCCACGGCCATGCGCATCGCCAGCAGCGACGCGCGGCGGATATTGATGCGGTCGATCGTCTCTACATCGACGACCGCAACCGCCCACGCCTCGGCGCAAGCGCGAATCGCGGCGTCGAAAGCATTCCTTTGTTTTTCCGTCAGTTGTTTTGAATCCGTAAGCCCTTGCAGGGAGTAGCCCTTGGGAAGAATCACTGCGGCTGCGACTACCGGTCCGAACATCGGACCGCGGCCAACCTCATCCAGTCCGGCAATGCGCACGGCGCCACGCCGCCGCGCGGCATTCTCCAGCGTCCATCCGCAGATTGGAGCCGTGGTCATGCACTCAGTATAGGAAGCATCGAGAAATCGCCAGGTGGAAAAAACGGCCGCAATCCTTCACACGCGTGCGAACCCGTAGTCGCGCTCCACGCGGCAGATGCGCACCTTGAACTCCTCGTACCAGGTGTCGCGTCCGTGCTGCTGCGCCACCAGGTGCTTTGCGTTCTGCTTCCAGGCCGCAATCGCTTCCAGGCTCGCCCAGTAAGAGACTGTAATCCCCAGCCCGTCGCGCGCGGACTCGATGCCGAGGAACCCGGGCTGCGTGCCGGCCAGCGCTTCCATCGCCTCCGCCATCTTCCCATACCCGTTGTCGCCCGCAGTGCGTAGGGAAGTGAAGATCACGGCGTAGTAGGGCGGGGCAGGGGTTGCGGCAATTGCCATGCGTACAGTATAGGGATAAGAAGGACGGCCAAAGAGGATGCCGGCCTGGCTATCAACACAGGAGGTCATTCGCCATGCCGAAGTTCGTAATCGAGCGGGAGATTCCCGGTGCCGGAAAGCTGACCCCGGATCAACTGCACGCCATCGCCCAGAAATCCTGCGCGGTGGTGCAATCCATTGGGCCCCGCATTCAGTGGGTCCAGAGCTTTGTCACCGACGACAAGATTTACTGCATCTACATCGCCCCGGATGAGGATACAATTCGCCAGCATGCTGAGCAGGGCGGATTCCCGGCAAATTCCATTGCCCGCGTCCGCTCGGTCTTCGATCCCACAACCAGCGAGTAGAGCTGCGGAGGCGCCCAGCACGGCGCAGGTTGGAAACCAAAATCGGCCCGCCAGCTACCGCACACGCTCCACGCTTCAAGTTCCACCGTCCACGGCAGATTCCGCGCAGCAAAAAACCCGGCCGAAGCCGGGACTGTTTTCTTCATTGAATCGAATCGATCTGCGGGGGCCATTGATCTCTGATCTCTGACCCCTGATCTACGCCCGGACCTTGCCGGTCTCGCGATCCACTTCCCTCAGGCGGGCGGCCTTGCCGCGCAACCCGCGCAGGTAGAACAGCTTGGCCCGGCGCACTTTGTAGCTGCGCACCAGCTCCACCTTGTCCACGACCCTGGAGTTGAAGGGGAAGATGCGTTCCACCCCCTGCCCAAAGCTCATCTTGCGCACGGTAAACGTGCCCTGGGGGCCCTTGTTGACGGCGATCACCAGGCCCTCAAAGGCCTGCAACCTCTCTTTATCGCCTTCCTTGATCTTCACTTGCACGCGAATCTGGTCGCCGGGCACAAACTCCGGCAAATCGGTGCGCTTCAGCTTGTCAGCCAGGCGCTGCATTACGGGATGGATGGACATGGGTTCTTCCTGCGATGGACTTTCTTTAAGTGTTTCTGCAAAGGAACGCAGAATATCCAGTTTATCAAAGATTCACGGTTGAGGCGAACAGTGCTGCCCCTAAACGCAGCCGCTGGTGCCGGAAGGCTCTGGCCCGCACATCCACCCGCTTGCAGGCACCCACCTGCGCTATATTTTTCGCATGGACGAAAAACGCGACCTGCTCCGTCACACCCTCGCCACGCTGGCCTATCGCACTGCACGAGCCCTCGAAAACGCTCCGGACTCCTTCGCCGATTTCGACGGCGCCGGCCGCCGCCCCATCCAGATCCTTGCTCACATGGGCGATCTTTTCGACTGGGCGCTCTCCATGGCGCAGGGCAAACCCTCCTGGCACAACTCCGAACCCCTAGCCTGGCCTGCGGAGCAGCAGCGGTTTTTTGCCGCACTCGGCGCTTTCGACGCCTTCCTCGCGTCGCATTCCAAATTGAGCGCGCCCATCGAGCGCCTTTTCCAGGGACCCGTCGCCGACGCCCTCACCCATGCCGGCCAACTCGCCATGCTCCGCCGCCTTGCCGGCTCACCCATCCGGGGCGAGAACTACTACGTTGCCGCGATCGCCGCAGGCCAGGTCGACACAGCGCAACCCACCCCCGTTCAGCCCTTTAAGTAGCCCTTCGCGCCGCTCCCGCGCGCCCATCCGCCGTTCAATTCCTGTCCCTATTCTGGCTGAGCCGTCGCCCCTACGGCTTGATAGAAATAGTTCCTTCTCTGAACTTGTAATGAAATTAGGAATCCACTAGAAAATAAATCTTGATGAATCAATGAATTCTATTTTTTACTTGACAGTCGTGTTCTTTTGGATTAAGAATGGTGTAGGTGACTATCGTCGCCTTGGAGGATTTAAATGCGCCGTATACTCGTAGCTAGTCTTCTGCTCCCCTCGCTGTTGCTTCCCGCAGTGGCAAAAGCCAGCACGCCCACCAGCGATGCCTCTGCCTCAACCCCGGTTCGTATCAGCACCGGCGTCACCGCCCCCGTTCTTCTTGGCTCCCCCGTGCTCTCTCTTCCTGTAGGCCTCTCGCTCGACCTCGTCCCCGCGGACGCTCAGGTTGAGCTCTCCCTCACCGTCAACGCCAAGGGCGAACCCGAGAACATCCAGGTCGTCAAGTCGTACAGCCCGTTCGTTGACGCCCGCGTCGTCGATACCGTGAGCCAGTTCCACTTCCGTCCCGGCACCGTGGACAACCAGCCCACCGCCGTCGATGTGAACCTCACTGTCAACGTCGCCCGGTAAAGCACTTTCAGTGTTGCTGTGTGCTGCTGCCAGAGAGCACCGTCGGCGCGACCACCAGGGAGCACCGACCCTGCACACTGCCAGAAAGGACCCAGTAACTCTGAAAATGCCGTAACCTGCTCGTTTATTTTCTCGGAACCACGAGATGCCAGGGCCTGTTCTGCGACAGGCCTTGGCGCCCCTGGCCCAGCATTCCCTATCCGCCGGATGCCGCGAGCCCCGAAGTCAACCCATCTTTTCCGCGTTCTCCCATCTTTTCAAATGTCGGCGTCGTCTTGGGCGGTGCCGTTGCCACCTTTGCCGGTATAGCCGTTATCCTTGCCGGAGCAGTGGCTGCCCTCGCCGGCGCCATGGGAGCCGCCCCGCGCCTCAGCTCAGCCAACGCCCCGCCATACTCGATGTAGTCCTTGAAGCAGTTGTCGTGCACAGCATGAAAGCGCGCCAGCGCCGCGGTTCGCTTTTGATGCGCCAGCGCATCCTCGCCGGCATAGAAATTCACCTCGCAGGCCCGGCCCACGTGGGTTTCAGGATCGGGATCGGTGGCTGCGGCCATCAGCTCATCTTCGGTCATCTGCCCCAGATAGAACTTCAGCACCGGCCCGGGCCAGCTTGACAGGTTCGCCTTCTGCGCCACCTCTTCCAGTTCCTGGTTGCCCCCCTGGTGCAGCTGCGCCTTGGCGATGTGCAGCCACAACGCCGCGTAAACCGCCGTGGAAGTGCCGGCATCGACGCCGATGGCGAGTTCGAAATCCGCCACTGCCTGATTGGTCTGCCCAGCCAGAAGATGCGCGGATCCCCGCTCCAGAAAGGCGTACTGCCGATTGGGCTGTAGCTCCAGGGTCTTGTCAAAATCCGCGATCGCCGCCGTGTACTGGCCCTTCTCGTAGTACTCCGTGCCGCGCATCGCGAATCCGTCCGGGTCCTTCGGCTCCATCTCAATGTATTTGTTCAGCTCGGCAATCGCTGTGTCGAATTGCCCTTCGAGCCCGTGCGTAAAACCAAGATGGTAGTAGGCGAGCGGATAGTCCGCCTTCACCTGCAAAGCATGGTTGTACTCGGGAATCGCTTCATCGAATTGGCTCTGGTGCCGGTAGGCATTCCCGCGGCTTTCATAACCGTCGGGATCGTTGGGCTGGAGCGCAATGAAGTGCGTGAACGCAGTCACCGCCTGCGAGTACTCGTTCAGGTCGCTGTCCACCACGCCGGTGTTGTAGGTCGCCAAGGCATGATTGGGATTGAGTCGCAGCGCCGCCTGGTAATCCTCGAGGGCGCGGTCGTACTCACCCTTCAACATGTAAGCGTGGCCCCGGTTGTTGAAGCCATCGGGATCGGTTGGCGTCAGTTGGAGGTATTTGTCGTAATCGGCGATGGCCTTGTCCCATTCTTTCTTGTCGCCCCAGAGGTTGCCGCGGTTGTAGTAGGCCAGTGCGTAGTTCGGATCGATGCGGATCGCGTCGTTGTAGTCGGCCATGGCGCGGTCGATATCGCCCTTGTCGCTGTAAACATTTCCCCGCGTGTTCAGCGCGCCGGCAAAGGCCGGCTTCAGCCGCAGCGCCTCATTCAGATCCTGCAGGGCCAGGTCATACTCCTTTTTGTCACGGTAGGCAATGCCGCGATCGAAGAAGGCGCTGGCCAGATCGGTCGTCGACTCCTGTCCGGCCTGGATGAGCGCCGTGCAACCGGCGATGCTGGTATCGGGATCGTCGGCCTTGCACTTATCCCAGTTCTGGTCGCGGGTTTGCCCTGCGGCGAACACTGCGGCGCCGAGCAGTAGATATGCGAAGATACCACCCCTGCTTGTCATGTTTGCCGCCTCTTTGGATCTGCAAATTGCGGACGAAATCAGGATACACCGGAACTTATTTTCGCTACCCGGCTGCGCATGGCCCGGGTTTGCGCTCGCAATGCGAAAGTGGGCGCTATAGCTGTTCTCCAATTGGCGTGAAGCGAAGCCGATACAGTCAAATGGCGTTTTCCCTTAGGAAAACGCCACATTGCTCCATCGAAAAACTCCACAGGAATTGCAGAACCGCCGTAGGTTTCTGACCGCTTGAAGAAGAACCTGCCCATGCCCCATCCCTTCGCCCGTTTTGGGGGCGAAAGGGCGGGAGAACACAAACTCCGCCGGCCGCGTCGGCTCTTACGGTTTGGCACCTGTCTTTGCAGGTCCCGCCGTCGGCCGCGCAGCTGCCGCCGGAGCCGCCGCCATGTGCTTCAGCTCAGCCAGCGCCCCGCCGTACTCGATATAGTCCTTGATGCAATTGCCTTGCACGGCATGGAAGCGCGCCAGCGCCGTCGTCCGCCGCTGATGATCCAGAGCGTCCTCGCCGGTATAGAAATTCACCTCGCAGGCGTGCCCCATGTGGGTTTGCGGGTCGGGATCAGCAGCCGCCGCCATCAGATCGTCGTCCGTCGACTGCCCCAGGTAGAACTTCAGCACCGGCCCGGGCCAGTTCGACAGGTTCGCCTTCTGCGCCACCTCTTCCAGTTCGTCGTTGCCCTCCTGGTGCAGCCGCGCCTTGGTCAAGTGCAGCCATAACGCCGCGTAAACCGCTGTGGAAGTCGAGGGATCGGCGCCGATGGCGAGTTCGAAGTCCGCCGCTGCCTGGTTGGTCTGCCCAGCCAGAAAATGCGCGGATCCCCGCTCCAGAAACGCATAGGCCCGGTTCGGCTGCAGTTCCAGAGCCTTGTCGAAGTCCGTGATCGCCGGCGTGTACTGGGCCTTCTCGTAGTACTCCAGGCCGCGCACTGCAAATCCATCGGGATCCTTCGGCTCCATCGCGACATACTTATTCATGTAGTTGATGGCTGCGTCGTACTGGCCCTGGAGACCGGCAGTGAGGCCGAGATAGTAGTAGGCCAGCGAATAGTCCGCCTTCACCAGCAGGGCGTGGTTGTACTCGGCGATTGCTTCATCGTACTGGCCCTGGTGCCGATAGGCGTTGCCGCGGCTTTCATAACCGTCCGGATCGTTTGGCTTCAGGGCAATGTAGCGCGTGAACCAGGTCACCGCCTGCGCGTACTCATTTTTGTCGCTCTCCGCCACGCCGGTGTTGTAGATCGCCAGGGCATGATTGGGATCGAGTCGCAGCGCCGCCTGGTAATCCTCGAGGGAGCGGTCGTATTGGCCCTTGCTCATGTAAGCGTGGCCACGGTTGTTGAAGCCATCCGGATCGGTCGGCGCCTTCTGCACGTATATGTCGTAGTCGGCGATGGCCTTGTCCCATTCCTTTTTGTCGCCCCAGGCATTGCCGCGGTTGTAGTAGGCCAGCGCGTAGTTCGAATCGAAGCGGATTGCATCGTTGTAGTCGGCGAAGGCGCGGTCGACCTCGCCCTTGTCGCTGTAGACATTCCCCCGCGTGTTCAGCGCGCCGGCAAAGTCCGGCTTCAGTCGCAGCGCTTGATCCAGATCCTGCAGAGCCAGGTCGTATTCCTTCTTGTCGCGGTAGGCAATGCCGCGATCGAAGTAGGCGCTGGCCAGATCGGTGGTCGATTCCTGGCCGGACTGGATGAGCGCCGTGCAACCCGCGATGCTGGTATCGGGATCGTCGGCCTTGCACTTATCCCAGTTCTGGTCCCGGGTCTGCCCGGCGGCGGCCACTGCGGCGCCGAGTAAAAGACATGCGAAGATACCGCTCCTGTGGATCACGTTTGCCGCCTCTCTGGATTGCGAGAATTGAAGGCGGAATCATAATACACCCGGTTGGAATTCCTGAGGATGACCCTTCCGTTCAGGATGACCCTTCCATTCGGTCCTGCAAGGATGACCCTTTCGTTCGGTCCTGCAATCGGTTTCTCGGTTTAACGGTTTTCCAGTTCCTATTCTCTATGCCCCGATCCCAGCTCTCGCAGCGCTTCCAGCATCCGCCGGTCCTCGGTGCTCAGCGCCGTCCGTTCCAGCAACTCCGGCCGGTTCTTGAGCGTCTTCTTTAGTTGCTGTTCGCGCCGCCAACGCCGGATCTGGGCGTGATCCCCATTCATCAGCACCTCCGGCGCACGCAATCCGCCAAACTCCGCCGGCCGCGTGTAATGCGGATAGTCCAGCAACCCTCCCGCTCCGTGCTGCGACCGCGGAACCCCTTCCACATCCACGTCGATCTCCGCGTCCGCCGCGCCAAAGCTCTCAAACTCGCCTGAAGCCTCGTTGCCCAACACGCCCGGAATCAGGCGCATGGTCGCGTCCACCACCACCGCCGCCGCCGGTTCGCCTCCGCTCAGCACGTAGTCCCCAATCGACAGCTCCATGTCGCAATAAAGCTCGTTGATGCGCTCGTCTACACCCTCGTAGCGCCCGCAGATGAGCACCACGTGCTCCAGCGCCGCCAGCTCCCGCGCCACCGCCTGCGTAAACACCCTCCCCTGCGCCGACAGCAGAATCACGCGCGTCCCACCAACACCGCTGTCATCCTGAGCGAAGTCCGCCGCGGCGGACGAAGTCGAAGGACCTGCATTTTCTCTCTGCCCGATCTCCGATTCCTGTTTTCTGTTCCCTGATTCCTTGCTCCCTTGTTCCCTCGCTCCCTTACTCCCGACTCCAAGCGATTCCAGCGCCTCCGCCAGCGGCTCCGGCTTCAGCACCATCCCCTCGCCGCCGCCAAACGGGCGGTCGTCCACCGTGCGGTGCCGGTCGTGCGTAAAATCGCGTAGATCGTACAACCGAATCTCGACCAATCCCTCGGTCTGCGCACGGCGCACGATCCCCTGCGCAAACACGCTCTCAAAGAACCTCGGAAAGATGGTCACGATATCGAAACGCATACTCTTTGATGATAGAGGCCCCATCGCCCCGCAGGAAACGCGGGTATTGGGTCAGTTTGAATCCACAGTCGAACCAGCGTTGAAGTAACGTGTCAACTTCCGAGTAAGCAACAATCCACCAACAAAGACGGTGCTGAGGATGCGTGACTCAGTTTCTTAACAGCATGGTAAGGCCGTAAGGGTTGTCGAGCCCTTTCGAAGCCAGCTGTTTCAAACAGACGCCGACAAAGTGTTCGCTGTGCTCAAAGTGCTTGATTGCCAACTGGACCGTGCGCACCACATCGTCAAGACAAAACGTCTGCTTGCGCGAGCCAGCGACACCGATAAGCAATCCTTTGATGAGGGCGAATTCGGTAACCAGGAGCGCGTACTGCCGGGCCGGCTCAATCGCCTTCGGTCTTGCGAAGATCCCAATGCCGAATGGAAACACAGATCGGAGGACCATATTCAGGAGGAGATTTTCTAGCGCGCCCGGAGATTTGAGGAAGAATGGCTCGTAGAAGTCTTTATAAGCCGCAGCATAGGCTTCACATTGCTTTTCGAAGCTTAGAGTTTGGTGACCAATGCCTGCCAGGAAAGCGTTTAAGCACTCGGCAAGCCGCGGGTTGAGGTTGCCGTCTCCGAGGCGCTGTTTGGCCAGGCCCAGGACCAAGTCAAGTTGCAGCGCATTGTTGACGGGCATGGATTCCATCGACTCGCGAAGGGTGCCTTGGGCAATGGCTTGAGAGAAGCCCGTCTCCAGTGCGGAAAAGTTCCCTTGCGCACCCTGTTGGAAAACCGCTTCCAGGCGTCTCGAAAAAGTGCCGAGCAGAAACAGGCGTTGCCAAAGCGCATAGTCACGATTCTGAAGAAGCGTCACGGTGAGTTCCCGGATAGGCCAAAAGTAGCTGAGGGGCGTGGTGTGGCTTCCGGGTTTGTCGTCCCAGGGCCTGACGCAGTGCTGCGCGTCGAGGTCGCCGAGCAGGCGAGTATTTGTAAGGACGATCCGGGCGGCTTCAGGACAGGAGAGGGTGAGCGTTGTCTCCTCGAATTCATCGATCGTGTGTGTCGTGCGGGGAAACGTGGAACAAATTCGCGATAGATAACTCTCCCCCTGCTCAAGCTGGATCTGACACAAATTGTCGGCATTGTGCATCGGACATTTTTTCGATGGCGGCATCTGCATGAATGCGTATGCGGCGGGCTCCGATCCATCCGCATTGCGAGGCGACAGCAGCACGTTGATATCGATCAAATCGCGCAGCGCACCGGCGGGAATGAGCTGATATTTATCGTAAGTCTGCTTGTCGATCGGAACGGTCCAGCCAACGCAACAGGAATCTTCGCAATCGCCGGCGATGCAGCGAAACTGCTCTGCATAGCGTGGGCGGATTATCTTTGCCTTGCGCAAATGTTGCTTCTCTCCGTGAGCAAACGAACGTGCTGCAAGCTATGGGCAGCAATTCATGGGCCAAGATTTTCTCACCAGATTCTCATAATTGAGATGCGAACACGTGGGCTTTGGAATGGGGAACCTCGCGCTAAATGGCCCGAGTCGATGTGCGGACTCGGGCTGGCGCACATGCGTTGGAATGCGTGCACGAACAGAGGCAGGCGATTCTTGCCGGGGTTTGCAAAGGAGTATGAGTTTATTAGTTTTGGCACTAAACATGACGCTCAAGGCCCGGCTCGCAGACTAACCTTGTTTTCCATAAGGGCATAAAGTGTCGGTTTCGGATTGAATCGAGATCGTCGGCGAATGATCGGCAAGCCGGAAACTGCTGATTGAACCCTGTGGATTCAAACTGGCCCACTACCGAAGCGCCCACCGCTGGTACACCACAAGCTGAAAGCTAATAGCTGATAGCTGTCTCTCGCGCCCACAACCGCGCGGTCACCAATCCAAAAAGAAAGCCCCCCACATGCGCCAGGTAGGCCACGCCGCCCGACTGCACCGTGGCCACGGAGCCCACACTGAGCAGTTGAATCAGGAACCACACCCCGATCAGCAGCGCCGCGGGAATGTAGGTAACGCGGATAAAAATAAGGATCCAGACCAGCGACCGGATGCGGTTGCGCGGGAACATGACGATAAACGCGCCCATCACCGCCGCAATGGCGCCGCTCGCGCCCAGGCAGGGAATGTGCGAGCCGGGACTTCCCGCCACTTGCGCCAGCATCGCCACCACCCCACCTGTCAGGTAGAACACCAGATAGCGCATGCGCCCCATGGCGTCCTCAATGCCGGGCCCAAACGCCCACAGAAACACCATGTTGCCCGCGATGTGCAGCCATCCCGCGTGCAAAAACGTGCCCGTCACCAGCGTGATCAGGTGCTGGCCGTGATCGATACGCGCGGGAATCACCGCCCAATGCCGCACAAACGCGTTGCCCTCGATCAATTCGCGCAGAAACACATACGCGTTGGTCAGGACGATCAGCAACGTCACTACGGCGAAGTGGTGCGGCCGTCGCGACGCGTCTCCAAGCGGGATCAGGGTAGCCATACTGGTCTATCCGTAGACTATCTTGCCCGCGCGCCCATCAACCCCGGTATTGTTCGTCGCTCACGTGTTCCATCCAGTCGACCACCTTGCCGTCGAGCTTTTCCTGAATGGCAATGTGCGTCATGGCCGTGGTGGGCGCGGCGCCATGCCAGTGTTTTTCCTGGGGAGCGAACCACACCACGTCGCCCGGCCGGATCTCCTCCACCGGCCCGCCCCAGCGCTGCGCCCGGCCGCATCCCGCCGTTACAATCAGCGTCTGTCCCAGCGGATGCGTATGCCACGCCGTTCGTGCGCCTGGCTCGAAGGTCACGCTTGCGCCCTGTACCCGCGCCGGTTCCGGCGCCGCAAACAGCGGATCGATGCGCACCGTCCCCGTAAACCAATCTGCCGGCCCCTTGCCCGAAGGCTGCGTACCTGCGCGTTTGATTTCCATATTCTTCCCCCTCGGTCTTTATCTGAATTCATGCAGTGCATTCGCAGTTTGTAACCGATCAGGCATGCATCTCGCGCGGCACGATCCTGATGGTCGCCGACCGCGCGCGTTTACCGATCATCGGCTTGAGATAGGGGCTGTCTTTGTACTTTTTACGGTAGGCGTCGTCGATTTGTTCGTTGATGGCTCCTTCCACGGGCTCGAACGCGACTTCCTTCGTCATGCCCGCGGTACTGATCCGCCCCGCCTTCTGCCGCAACGCGGCCTGATACCAGCGCGAGTTCTGTCCATTGTAGGCGCGCACGTAGAGGGCGTCGCCGATCACGACCGACCAGATCCAGGTCGGAGTGCCATAGGTCTTGCCGTCCTCACGGAACGGTGAAATGTGCAAATCGTCAGCCTCGGCAATCTTGCGCAGTTCGTTTTTCGCCCATGCGTTCATTGTGGGTTCTCCCGGTTCTGCAAAATCTGTTTTTGCCCATCTGTTCAACACGGTCCGTGCCGATCGGCGCTCGGCTCTCACCGCCCCGTCATCTGCTCCAGCTTCTCAGGGTAGCGGGCGCCTTGCACTGGGATCTTCGCGGTAGTCTCGTCGATCTCGCGCAGGTCGTCCGGCGTTAGCTCCACATCAACGGCTGCAATGTTCTCTTCGAGGCGCGACAGCTTCGTTGTGCCGGGGACGGGCACGATCCACGGCGTCTGCGCCAGCAGCCATGCCAGCGCAATCTGCGCCGGTGTCGCTTTCTTCTTCCTCGCGAATGCCTCAATCGCATCCACCAGCGCCCGGTTTGCTTTGCGGTTTTCCTCGGAAAAGCGGGGAAAACTTCCGCGATTGTCCTCTTTGTCGAAAGGGGTGTCCTCGGTGATTGCCCCCGTCAGAAAGCCCTTGCCAAGCGGGCTGAACGGAACCAGGCCAATGCCTAACTCATCGAGTGTGGCCAGCAATTCCTCTTCCGGGCGTCGCCACCAGAGCGAATACTCACTTTGCAGCGCGGTCACCGGCTGCACGGCGTGCGCCCGGCGGATGGTCTGCACTCCTGCTTCCGACAGGCCAAAGTGTTTTACTTTGCCTTGCTGAATCAGATCCTTCACCGTTCCCGCAACATCTTCGATGGGCACCTCCGGGTCAACGCGATGCTGATAGAGCAGATCGATCGTGTCAATCCGCAACCTCTGCAACGAGCCATCCACCGACTGCCGAATGTACTCCGGCCTGCTGTTCAGACCCGTCGGATGCGGGTCTTTATCGTCTGCGAAATGGAAGCCAAACTTGGTCGCGATGACCACCTGATCGTGCAAGGGCGCAAGAGCTTCGCCCACGAGTTCCTCATTCACGAACGGTCCGTAGACTTGCGCCGTGTCGAAGAAAGTGATGCCGCGATCCACCGCTGAGTGAAGCAGCGCGATCATCTCTTCCTTTGTCCCTGCCACCGGACCGTGGCCGCGCGTCATCCGCATGCAGCCCAGGCCCAGCGCAGAAACCTCAAGTCCGCTCTTTCCCAATGTGCGTTTTTGCATGAGAATTCCTTTCTATTTCTTGTGTCTGTTCGCGGCCGCGGAGGCTCCCGGATACGGAGTGTCGCGGCCCGGCGGTTACTCCGCTTTGAGCGACGCCATATCGATCGAGAAGCGATACTTCACGTCTGACTTCACCAGCCGCTCGTAGGCCTCGTTCACTTTCTGGATCGGGATCACCTCGACGTCGGCAACGATGTTGTGCTGCGAGCAGAAGTCGAGCATCTCCTGGGTTTCGGCAATGCCGCCAATGCACGAACCGGAGAAGCTGCGGCGGCGGAAGAGCAACCCGAAGACGCCGACGGGCAGCGGTTGCTCGGGCGCGCCCACCATGGTGATGTTGCCGTCGCGGGCCAGCATGTTGATGTAGGCATTGATGTCGTGCGGCGCGGCCACGGCGTCCAGGATGAAGTCGAAGCTGCCGGCGTGTTTGGCCATTTGGTTGGCGTTCTTTGAAAGCACGACTTCATCGGCACCCAGGCGGAGCGCGTCGTCCTGCTTGCTCGCAGAAGTAGTAAAGACCACCACATGCGCGCCCAGGGCATGCGCGAACTTCACACCCATGTGGCCCAGTCCGCCCAGCCCCACCACGCCCACCTTCTTTCCCTTGGTCACGCCCCAGTGGCGCAGCGGCGAGTAGGTGGTGATGCCCGCGCACAGCAACGGCGCGGTGCCCGCCAGGTCCAGGTTCGTCGGAACCCGCAGCACAAAGTGCTCCTTGACAACGATGCTGTCGGAATAGCCGCCGTAGGTGACGCCGCCCAGATGCTTGTCGGGAAAGTTGTAAGTAAGCGTGAAATTGGGGCAGAACTGCTCCAGGCCCGCCTTGCACTCGGGGCAGGTGCCGTCGGAATCGACCATGCAGCCCACCGCGGAAAGGTCGCCCACTTTGAACTTCGTCACTGCCGGGCCCACCCTGGTCACGCGGCCCACGATCTCATGACCGGGAACGCAGGGATAAACGGTGGGCATCACGTCGTTCCACTCGTCGCGCACCTGGTGAAGATCGGAATGGCAAATGCCGCAGAAGAGGATCTCGATCGCGACGTCGTCTGCGCTGGGATCGCGCCGCGCGATCGTGGTGGAGGCAAGCGGCGATGTGGCGCTGGCTGCGGAATACGCTTTGGCTTTGTACATGAAATGACCTCAATCTTTTGGGCAGTTGCTAATGAAATTCAGATGCACGCCAGGTAGAAGCAGACGCATCGAATTCTTCATCCCCAGACTACGCAATGGCGGCATCGCAGCGGTATCCCGATCCTGCTTTTTTGTTGCCTATTTCTGCCGTCACACAGATTTTTGTGCACAATCGCCTGATTTCCGGCGTAGGCTGAAATCAGAGAGCAGGGATTGGGGATGGCGAAACAGAAGCACGCGAGCGAAGACAACCGCGTAATCGAAGCGCGTGCCGCGCTTGCCCGCAAGGTTGCCGCGCACTGCAGCGAAGGCGTGGTCACAACCGCCGTGCCCGGTTTGAGCCTCTATCGCCAATCCACACCCACGGCCTGCACCTCAGCCGCCTACGAGCCCCGGCTGATCGTTTTCGTCCAGGGCCAGAAGCGCATCAACGTCGGCGCCACATCGTATCTCTGCGATGCATCCACCTTCCTGCTCTCCATGGTCGACCTTCCGGTGGTGAGCCAGGTAGTGGCGGCAACGCCGGAAAAGCCGATGCTCGGCCTGCTGTTCAACCTGGAAATGCCCGTAGTGCGCAGGATCCTGAGCGAAGAAGAGTTCCTGTTGCCTGAAGAGCCGGCCGACGCGCGCGGCATGGCCGTCGGCGTCACGTCGCTGGAGATGCTGAACGCCTGCTCGCGGCTCGTCGATCTTCTCGACGCGCCTCAGGACATCGCCTTCCTCAGCGGCCTTATCCACCGCGAAATCATCTACCGCCTGTTGCGCAGCCCTCAAGGGAAGCATCTGCGCGCCATCGCCACGCTCGGCGAGCAGAGCCATCGCACCGCCAAAGCCGTCACCTGGCTGCGCATGAACTATGCCAAGCCGCTGCGCGTTGAGGAGCTCGCGGCCACGGCGCAAATGGGCGTCTCCACGCTGCATCATCACTTCCGCTCGCTTACCGCCATGAGCCCCATTCAGTACCAGAAGCGGTTACGCCTGCATGTGGCGCGCGAGCGCATGCTCAACGACGGCCTCGATGCCGCCAGCGCCGCCTTCGAAGTGGGCTATGAAAGCGCCAGCCAGTTCAATCGCGAGTACAGTCGCTTCTTCGGCCAGCCGCCCATGCGCGACATCAAGGCGCGTCGGCTCACCTTCGCCGCCATGGCCAACGATTGAACTCAGCGTCCGGAATTAATAACCGCCGTCCCTCGCTCCCCGGCCCTCTTGCCGACTTGCCAACTCGCTCCTTGCTCTCTTGCTCCCTCGGACCTATCATGGTGCGCAACCGCCATGCCCGACCTGGAATCGCTGCTGACACGCTGGCAATCGGCCGGCGTCCTCGATGCGGACACAGCCGCCCGCATCCGCGCGCTTGAATCGCAAAACGCCGCGCAAGGCACCGCCCAACCCGGCGGGCAACCCGCCGCCGCACCCTCCACCTCGACTCCAGCCGGCCTCAAATGGCTGGTGGTCACGGGACTCATTCTCGGCGCCATTCTCCTAGCCTGCGGCGTGGTGCTCTTTGTCTCCTCGCATTGGGACCAACTCGGTCCCGGTGAACGCTACCTGCTCGTCATCGCCATGGTGGCCGTCTTCCACATCGCCGGCGGTCTCACTCGCACCAGCTTCGAAGGCTTCTCCACCGCGCTCCACGCCGTGGGAACCATCTCCACCGGCGCGGCCATCGCGCTCGTCGGCCAGATCTTCAACATCCAGGAACACTGGCCGGCCGCGGTGCTGCTGTGGGCCGTGGCAGCCCTCGCCGGCTGGGCGCTGTTGCGCGATCAGGCGCAGCAGACGCTGGCCCTCCTGCTCCTTCCCGCCTGGATCTTTTCCGAACTCGCTTTTCGCATCAACGGGCACATCGGCGATTCCATCTATGCGGGCCGGATCCTATTTGTCTGGGCCATCCTGTATCTCACCTTCTTTGCCGGCTCGCAGCGCAAGGCGGTGCAGGGAATCCTTCTCGCGGTGAGCGCCATCGAAGCCGTCATCGGCACCATCGCCATGCTCGCCGCCTGGCTTTCCTTCTCCTCTGATCAGACCGTCATTCCCTTCGGCGTGCGCGTCTGGGCCTGGATCGCCATCGCCGCCGTGCCGCTCCTCATCGCGGCATTCCACGGTCACAAGGGGCTGATTCCTATTGCCGCCGCCATCGTGTTCGTGATTGCGCTGCCGTGGTGCTACTCTACGTGGACCGAGTCCTATAACTACGGCGGCGGGACTGGTGCCAGCGGAACGGTCACCCGCACCAGTCCCAACCTGCTCGCACACGCACTCGTGGCTGCCTTCGCCGTCTTTCTCTGCTGGTGGGGGGTGCGTCTGCTTTCGCGCGCGCTGGTCAACCTGGGCATTGTGTACTTCGCCGTCGCCGTGCTCTGGTTCTACTTCAGCAACATCTACAACGACCACGAGCGCGCCCTGGGCCTCATCGGCCTCGGCGTTCTCTTCCTGGCCGGCGGATGGGCGCTCGAAAAGATGCGACGCCGCATTCTGGCGCGCATGGGTGCGGCTCGACCGCAACCTGCCGCCGATGCGAAAGGGGGCGCGCAATGAAGAGCTCGCGTTTCACCCTCTCTGCTGCCTCGCTCGCGCTGCTCATCATTCAGTTG
>Ga0326727_10012896_pt1 | contig 18841 bp, 18 predicted proteins | sample MB2enrmetagenome_FD_207643 | JGI IMG/M metagenome (GOLD analysis project Ga0326727, IMG submission 207643) | Lab enriched peat soil microbial communities from McLean, Ithaca, NY, United States - MB29MY | ecosystem: Environmental > Terrestrial > Soil > Wetlands > Peat | place: USA: New York...
TCTTCCCGGAGAGGTTGACCGTCAGCCCTTTCTCCTCTGAGTAGATCACGTCCTTCATGTCCACGGGGCAGATCACCCGGTTGATGTCGGAGTTGGAGAGGCGCACCTGGGTGGTGATCTCCGGGGAAACCTTCTGGGCCATGCTCATGGGATCGGGCAAAAGCTCCTGCTCGCTGAACCCCGAATCGAGCGTCCGAGATGAAGCAGCAGGAGCGGGCGTCTTTCCTGGGGCCTGCGCGGGCTGAGGCTGCGCTGGACGCTGCATCGGCTTAGCGGCCACCGCAGGGGGCTTCGCAGCATCAGGAGGCAAGATTGTTTTCTTCCAGTCGGACCGGATGATGGACGGTACGGGAGGGGCCGTTGTCTGACCGGCCTGGGCCTTGCCGGCATCGCACCCTGCCGGACCGCACGTGTCGTCGGCGAGGACCGGGTACGCAACGCAGACCAGGGCCATAAAGCCTATAGATAGCAGTCCTCTCTTCATTTGCTCGTGTCTCCTTTGGCGTTTCCGGGAAGCTCGACCTGAGCTATCCGCGTGATGGCGAACCGGCCGTTGACGTTCGAATAGTCGATGACGTAGGATTCTCTGGCGTCGGAGGTTTTCTGGTCCCCCACGTACTCCTTGCGGAGCCCCCGGACGACGATCTCCCGCTTCCCCTCGTCCCACGATATGGTGTCGGGCGTCCACACGCTCGTGACCCTCGCCGTCTCGACCGTGCTCGCCAGGGAGTAGAGACGGGCCTTGTTCTCCACGTACACCGACGGATCGAAGAGGGTGAGCAGCTCGTCGAAGTTACCCCTGGCGGAAGACGGGGTATAGTTGCGGGCGAGACCCGTGATGTAGCGCGACATCAGCCGGAGGTATGACTCGGAGAACTTTGTCCCGGAGAGCTCGATCTTCTCATTGACGACGGGCGGGAGGATCACCGTCCGCACTCTCTTGGACATGCTGTAGCTTATGAAGGCGTTGATCACGAGTCCTATGAAGAGCAGGATGACCGCGAGCTTGAGCACCGCGTTGCTTCCCATGAGCCTCTTGTGCTCGGAGACGAATTTGACCGGGTTCATTCGATGAACTCCTTTTCGTGGAACGTCGGGTATCCCTTGAACTGCCCTATCCCCGCCATGTATCCCAGGTGCTTGAAGAAGCCCCTTGGGTACTTCTTCTTCGTCTTGCTGTAGAGGACGGGCAGCGTGAATGGAAGAATGATCGCCCAGCCCCACATCACGAGGGCGAGGATCACGCAGACGAGGGCGATGCACTGTTCGTCCGGCTCATAGCTCAAGATCATGAAAGGCTGCGTCAGGTACTGGGGAAATCTCCTGTTTGTCATGTTCTCTTAAGAGGGGAAGACCCGAAAGGGGTCTTCCCCCGTCCTCCTTATTCTTAGAAAACCGCTCCGAGACTCGTGACGATGGTGTCGGCCTTGATGAGGATGGCGGCGCAGACGATGCCGACGATGCCGGGAACCACCTTCTGCATGAGAAAGAGGCCGATCGACAGCGCGAAGATGAGGATGGCCGCAACGAAGCCGACGGCGCCCTTCAACATGCTGTTGATCACGATGTCGTAAGCGTCGTAGAAAAGGCTGCCGGTCGCGGGCGCGGTGATCGCGTGGGCGCCGCCCGCCATGAGGAAGGTGAACACTGCGAGCACGAGCGCGGTGAAGCACCTCTGGGTCCACTTCGAAGCGAGGAACGCCGAGCCTTGCATCCCGCGCACCGTCGCGATCGAGGCGAGTATTGCATTTGCCGATGACCTGAAATACTTCTTCATTATTCCCTCCTTAAGGTTGTGTGTGATTTGCCGTCTTCTGGCCAAGAAGGCCTTCTATGGCGGGGATGTTTGCTCCCGCCACGTACTGGCCGTTGATCCAGAAGGCCGGGGTTGCCCTGACCCCCAGCTTTGTCCCCAAGTCCATGTGCTCCCCCAGGAGCGCATCCGCCTTCTTGTCCGGGCAGGCGGGCACCCCTTTGCCGTCCAGTTGACCGCTCATCACCTCCTCCAGGGCATGCGCCTTGTCCGCCGCGCAGAGCACGTAGCGCGCGTGGGCCTGGGCATCCTTGTGAATTGGCAGCGGGAAGAAAAAGACATACAGGGTCACGTCGTCTCTTCCTTTGAAGAACGCGGCTGCCTTCCTGCAGTAAGGACAATCCGGGTCCGTAAACTCGATGACCTTGTTTCTCCCGTTGCCGATTTTGACCGCCTTGTCGAGCGGTAAATCCTTCAGTTTTGCGGCGGCGAGCCGGGCTCTCTTATCGGCGGTGATGTTCCTGCCGTCCCTGGTCCAGATCTCGCCGAACACGAGCAGACCCTTTTCGGGATAGAAGTAAATAACGTTTGAACCCGCTTCTACCTCATAGAGTCCGGGGATCTCGGAGCCGCTGATCTCCCCTGCCTTTATGCCGGGGAACGTTTTCACCAGAGCTTGACGGACCTCGGTCTCGCTCTGCCCGGCGAGACACGATGACGCCAGCACTGCCGCCGTGAGCATGGACATGACAAATGATGCGAGAATCTTTTTCACTTTGCGCCCTCCTTTTTGCTGATTGTGACCTCAACCCTCCGGTTGAGGTATCGCTTACTCGAGTCTTTTGTCGCGTAGCAGCACTTGCCCATGCCGGTGACCCACATAACATGCAGGCCGGCCTTCCGAAGATAGGTCTCGACTGCCTCCGCCCTCTCTATGGCGAGGACGTCGTTATGGGCCTTGCTTCCGAGGTCGCAGGTATACCCCGTCACAAAAAAATCGCCGCCCTTCGTTTCTGAGCTGAGGCTTTGGACGAAAGAAGAGAGCCTGGCCCTTTCCGCGTCGCTCAGGGCAGAGCTGTCGAGGCCGAAGAGGACGGTGATGCGCGCGTCCGCAGCGTGCTCCCTGTCGCCCGTATCCTTCTTTACAGTGCTATTCCCAGTTCCACCATCCGGCGCTCTTTGCGGGTCTTCCTTTCGACCGATGGGATCCTGCGAGACTTTTATCGAAAGCGCCGGAAATCGCGGCGCCGGCGCAAGAGGCGATTCCGCTACGCATGCATCGTCGCAGATCACGAAGGTCTGCCTGCGCGCGCTGTCCCGGGCCATGTCGCTGAACGGGTATCTATAATCCATTTGGTAGATGCCGGTCGCACCAGAATCCACCGAATAAGAAAAGATGAGCAGCACGCCAACAAGAGGGAGAAATATTCTTTTCACGGTTCTTCTCCGACAGCGCCTTCTTCCTTCTCCTGGGCGCTCTTCAGGTAACCCGAAAGCCCTTCCGGCTCGACGAAGCGCAGATTCGCAATGGCGGCGAAGTCGGACGTGAGTTCGCGGAACTCCCGCACTATCCCCTTCATCGTGTCGATGGCTTCCCCAAGCTTGCTTATATCGCGGAGAGGCGATTTGATCTTGAACTCGAAGTAGGCGGAATCGAGGCTTATGAAGAGGTCGGCAATCGCGGCCCCCTCGGCGGTCTTCGGTATGAAGACGTAGGCGTTCCTCCTCCGGGCCAGGATCTCTTTTTCCAGGGGGTTTGAGCCGGGGGCGACGAAGAACCCCGAGCCGCCCAGGGCGCTCGTGAATGCCCGCACCCTGGTTGTAAACTTCACGATCCTCTCGTTTGCCGCTTGCAGTCCGGAAAGAGGCATGCGCGCGGTGCCCGCGTTCATCCTCATCCTGTTGATCGCCGTGTCCGTCGTAAAGAGCATCTGGGTGAGGAGGTGCAGGTCCCGCATCTTCGGCGAAAGAACGATGCTGCCTTGCTCCTTGACCAGCCGGAGCTTTCTTTCCATGATCACGTCAGCCTTGTTCCTTGCGACAGCTTCTTCATCCATGTCTTCCTCCTCGTTTCAAATCAGCCTGTCCTCCGCCTTCTTTATGAGTATCGTGATGTCCAGGAGCTTGGCCGCCGTGGCGACGTTCGCGCCTCCCTTCCCTACAAAGAGTCCGTAGTAGGCCGGGTCCACTCCAACAATCGCCTCCCGGAGCGTGCTTGAGAATATTACTTTCCTGATCCTGTCCTGCGGGGCAGGGGTGAGGGCGTTCTTTATGTACTCCTTGATATCCCGTGAGTAGCTGACGAGGGTGATCGTATCGTCCGTGTACGGTTTCATCGCCGGGAGATAAGGGAGACATTCCTTTACGGGGTCGATGCCGTTAAGTCCCTCGACGGCCATCTTGGCGAAGCCTGCTCCCGCCACTGTCGCAGCCCTCCTGATCCTGATCTTTTCGCCCTCGATGAGAATGCTGAAGGCCCGTTCCGCGATCCTTTTGTAGTAATGGTGGCAATGTTGGGAGAGAATGATCCTGTTATTCTCCAGCATGAAGACGCAGGCGAGGAGATTCTGCCCTACCTTGTACGGCCTGTTGGCGTACTTCTTCGGCAGGAACGCGAGGAGTTCCGTGCCGGAGATCAGGATGAGATGAGAATCATGGTAGGGCATCGATTTGATCACCACTCCCGGAACCAAGTATCCTATCTTCAGAGACAGGACCACGAGAATCTCCCGAAGGTCGCCGGGCTACAGATGTAGCGCCATTCCAGGTCGCTGAAAGAAGCCCGGACCGTCCTGTATCTTACGGACGCGCGCGAGCTTCATGCCGCGGCCGTCTCCACCGAAGGCGTCAAAATTTGCGCCTCCACAACGAAAAAGTTTCCGGCGTATTCCAATGCGCCATCTGGGGCTGTGGATCATTGCCGGTCGGAGAGGATATTACTTTCTGACGCGGGTTTCGCCGCTACTTCTGGCCCTCTGCCGCTCTATTTCCCGAAAGGGTTCCGCAAGGTAGTACTCTTGAGGGAGTCAACCAATCATGTCCCAGGCAAACGGCCTCGAACGGCTGCGCGAGATAAACAGAAAAGGGAGATGTCGCCCGAACAGCGGGATAACCATCCTCGGCAAAGGGGTGAACCTCGCCGATCGGTCCAAAGACATATTCATCACCATACCCGACCAGGAACGAAGCGGTCACCTCGGCTGCTTCGGGACCACCCGCATCGGCAAGACAAGACTTATGGAGTCCGTCATCGAACAGGACGTCCTGAAGGGCTACAATGTTGCCATCATCGACCCGAAAGGAGATATCGACCTCTTTTCGAAGGTGATCCAGGCATCTGCGGAATCCGGAAGGCTGGAAGAGGTGATGCTCCTCACGCCCATCTACCCCGATCACTCCGTCAAGCTCGACCCCTTGAGCCATTACTACATGGAAGACGAGCTTGTCGACCACGTGGTGAGCGGCATCAAGGCGAAGGAGGACTACTTCATCGCCATCGCGAGCGAGGTGACAGGAGCGGTCGTCTCCGGTCTCGCCATCAAGGCCAGACGACAGGGCAAGGACCTGAACGCCAATTTCAGCGACATCAAGGCCCGGGTCACGTACAAAGACCTCCAGGACCTGAAGCAGGAGCTTCTTCTCTTAAAGGACGCTCTTCCGGAGGCGGTGGAGGTATGCGACAACATCGAACAGATCCTCTCATCAACCCAGGAGTTCTTCTCCAAGGTGGCATCCTCTTTGAGAACCATGTTGTCGGCCCTCTCTTCGGGCAACACGGGCAAGATCATCGGCAAAAGCTATGTCAATGAATTCGTGGCGCGCTTCGAGGAAGGGAAGGGGGTGATCCTCTACTGTAATACGGGTTCCCTTCTCGCCAGGAGGACCGCCCACATCATCGGCAGGGTCCTCATCTCCATGATCCAGAGCATGGTGGGCAGGTTCTTCGCCTCAGGCCGGAAGCTCGACCCTCCTCTCTGCATCCATATAGACGAGGGCCACAACATCGCCTACATGGGCATCCAGGAACTCTTTTCCAAGGCCGGCGGCGCCAACACGTGGATAAGCTTCTACACCCAGAGCATCGCCCTCATAGAGCAGGAAATAGGACCGGAAGCCGCGAAGGGCATCATGGACAACATCAACAACTGGATCTTCATGCGGGTCAATCATCCCGATACCGCCCAGTACATGGAGGACTCGTCTCCGATCAGCAAAAAGTTCCAGCCCATCATTACCCCCGACGAATGCACGGGGAGGATCACCCTGAGGGAGATCGAGGAGCAGCTCATCCTGAAGGCGAACGTTCTCCAGCTTGAGGACCGACAGTTCTACATGCGTTCAAGGGGCAACTACTACAAGGCTTTCACCATCGATTCGACCCCGCTCTACGTGCACGTCGCCTTCCCTGAGCTGACGGGCAGCGACCCCGCCCAGGCAGAGCAGCCGCTTCACGACGACTCCTGACGATCCTGCATCAGCGCTTGACACGCCTCTTTCGATTGTCTATACTTTATTACAGAATTACATAAATACACAAACAGGAGCCGAGAGTATGCCCTGGGCCAGAGTTTTGCGGAGCGGTCAGGTCACCTTTCCCAAAGAAGTGAGAGAATCCCTGAATCTCAAGGAAGGCGATATCGTTGATTTTGAGATCAAGGGATCCGCGGTGGTCATTCGTCCGAAAGTGATGATCGATAAAGGGAAAGCAGAGGTCTGGAAGATGTTCGATGAGATGCATGAAAAGATGAAGGACGAGGACCCGCAGAAGATCGACAAGCTGATCGGCGAAGCTATAGCTGAAACAAGAAAGCAAAGGACGGCCAAGAAGGCGCGCAGGCGTGGTTAGGGTCGTCCTGGACACGAATGTCGTAGTCAGCGCCTATCTCGTGTCGACCGGGAAACCGGCGCTGATCCTGTCGTTGGCCCGCCAGGGGAAAATAGACATCTGCCTCTCGGAAGAGATCCTTCAGGAGATCAAAGGAACCCTTCTTCGCCCTAAACTTCAGAAGATTCACAAAGCAACGCCGCAGGAAATTGAGCGTTTCCTCCACGCCTTTGCGGAGGTCATCGACCTTGTTCATGTGACGACGGAAGTGGATGAAGTCAACGACGACCCCGAGGACAACAAAATACTGGCCTGCGCACTGGAAGCCAAAGCCGATTTCGTCGTTTCCGGCGATCACCACCTGACGGACATCGGTTCGTTCCGCGGGATCCCCATTGTGAAGCCGGACGCCTTTCTTGGGATTATAGCCCGGGAGCCATAAGATCAAAGGCAACAGCAGCTCACTGCATACAGCCTCGTCGGCCGATAAGGATAGCCGGTATCCACCTTCTCGGCATCTTGCGGTCGTGGGCGGCATTTACGCCTGTTCCGACGGATCGAAGCGGGCCTTCCCCGCACTACGACGCTTTCGGCATGGCCTCCACCTCTGTCCGGGCTGCGACGGCCTTTTCTGATTCTTGCACGGAGACGACCTCTTTCTGACGCGACTTGACGTGCTCGTCCAGCTTCTCCATCGAATCGCTTATGGACTTGCGGTATCTCGTCACTGTTCGTGAAGCCTCGGCGTCCCACATGTGGCATTTGGAGAAACGGACGAGAGATTCCACGAACTCCGAGATTACCTGGAGCTGTACCTCGATGAGGGCGGGGTTCGAATAGTAGGCGACGCTCTTGTCGTACAACTCGCTCACCCGGGCGACTTCGTGCTTCCAGAGGGCCACCTGTGAGTCGTAGCCGTATATCCTGTTATTGAGCGTCTCGATCTCCCCGTTGAGTTGCGCTATCTCGCCCTGCTTCGCCTTCATGGCCGTCTCGCGGGTTTCCCTCTCCTTCTCGAGGTCCTCGATCTGCTTCTCGATCTCCTTTTTCACCTCCTTTGTGATCTGCTCCTTGGTTTTCTCGTACCTTGCCAGGGTGTCCCTGGCCCGTTCTCTTATCTCCTCCAGCTTCTTCCCGTTCTGCGCAAGCGCTTCCTGCGCTTTCTTCTTTTCGGCCTCCGCCTTGGCGAGCTTCTCCCGCTCGGCGGCCAGAGCCTGCCTGTGGCTGGTCTCGATGGACTCTATTTCGCGTGCGTGTCTTTCGACCAGTTCCGGCGGCACCACGGGCCGCTCGATGGAGAGGCAATGAAGAACGCTCCGCTGGACCTCGGGGTCCGCGCATATGAATTCGTCGGCCGATCTCCTGTCGATCTTGCCTTCCCTGTAGAGCTCATACAGCTCGGGTATAAGGTTCTCTTCATAGATGCGAACCTGGACCCTCGTCTTCTCCTTGACCTTCTCCTTTCGCTCCACCTCCGTCATCTGGCGCCGGCTCGCGTTGTCGAAAAGGGCTTCGAGTATTTCGCCGCGCGTTTCGGCGAGGGAGCAGGGGACCTCTTCCATGCCTAGCTCCTGCGCGACCGCCTTGCGGTGATGCCCCGAAAGAATGATGTACCCTTCCTCGCCCTTCTCGACGATCAGGTCGTTCAATATGCCCGCCTCCCTGATGCTCTCTCGCAGGTCGGCGTATTCGGATTCGGACAGGGGAGAAAAGAGCTCCTTGTTCTTCTGCTTTTCCTTCAACAGGGTCACCTTGACGTTGCCGAGATACTTCATGGCTGCCTCCTGGTATTCGTAATCGCACAAGCGTTGTGCGTAATCCCCTTTGCGCCGTCCTCACATCGTTCTATGTGCGCACATAAAAGGAATGTGATCACATAGTGTATGTTCGATTCGGACATAACCTATGTTCGCACATGACCGGATGTGGTCACATTCATCTATGTCCTCACATGACCGGATGTGGTCACATTCATCTATGTCCTCACATGACCGGATGTGGTCACATAGTGTATGTTCGATTCGGACATAACCTATGTTCGCACGGCTTTCTATGTGCACACATAAACGGATGTGTCATTTCACGTTCAACCAGGCGGCTCCGTTCTCTCTCCCCAGGGCCGCGTCCATCTCCCGGTCCACGCAAGCGTCAATGATCTCCGGGACGCTTCTGTGCGTCAACTCGCTCAGCCGCTTCAATTTTTTCAACGTCGCCCGGCTTATCGAGCAGGGCGCTTTGCCGTCTCTGGACGATACGATCTCCTTGACGCGTTCCGCGTACCTCCCATCCAGGCTCTCCACGGGAATGCGATACTCGACGCCTATCAGGCCCTCGCTCCTGGACCGAAAGACGTGGACTCGGACCGATCCGTCCCGAAAACATTTCTTCAGATAGTCGGGCAGGAGATGGCCTTTGTTGTCCCTCTTGGACGCTATCTCAAGGTAGAAAAGGGTTTGCCGGTATTCCTTTCCCCTGCCTTCGAAGCCGATGAGCGAAAGGAACTCCCTGGTCGTCAGATACTCGGAGGAGAGCGCTTTCCATGGGCGGGCGTGATCCAGTTTTTGTTTTTTCAGAATGTCCAGGATTTCTTGCTCATCCATGGCGGCATACCTCCTTTCTCTGGATAAGGTCTCTCCCTCCGGAAGGCCTGCATCGATCTTCTCATTGCAACACGCAGGTACATGGAAAAGGGGATTTTCGGCACAGAATCGTCGTCGTGGCTGGCAAGGCTGCGCGCGATGGCAGAGAGGGCCAACCTTTCCACCTCGTCGGCGCCGAGGGCCGCGTCGTTGTTTCCTGAAGGCAGCGAGAAGACCTCGCTGTCCTGCCTGCAAAGATCATAGATGCGAAGAACTATAGGGTCGCCCTCGGTCGCTTTTCCCGGGGACCTGGCCCATTGCCGGTAGAGGCCATCAATTGCCTGGATGTTGAAGCCGTTGTGCGACCCTGGATCGGCTGCGGGAGCGGCCGTTTCTTCCTCTTCGCCTGGCTCCGCCTCTCCCGATTCCTCGTTTTCCTCTGTCTCTTGCATCTCCGCGGGCTGTTGCGGGGTCTCGGGGTACGCGGAGTATTCATAGGGGGCAAGGCCTGCTTGATCCAGTTTTGCCTCCAGGTCGTCATCCAACAGCACCTCAGAGAGGTAACAGAACCGTTTCTTGGTCGTGTACGTGCACCCTGCTTCTTCCAGGGCCTTCTTTTGCTCGACAAACTTCCCGTACCCCATGGTCCTGTAGAAAACACCGTCGCGCCCGTAAATCTCCACGTACTTGTCCCTGTTTCCGATTGCCCGCTGGAATATGTTTCTGATCGACCATTCGAGGTAAGTCGAGAATTTCATCCGCACATCCGGGCTGTGCCTGTACTTCTGGAGCGCTTGCAGGATGGCGATAAGGGCTTCCTGCCGGAGGTCTTCCTCCCCGAATATCGGGCTCAAGGAGCGGTATTTCCTGGCAATCTTGATGATCCTCGGCCTGTAGGTTGCATAGATCTCGAAGGCGACTTTTTCATAGAGTCCCTCCTTGCCCTCTCTCAGAGAGGCGGCATGTTCTCTGTAAAGCTTCTCGACGGCCTGGCTGGTATCGTATTTCCTTGCCTTGGAAGGCATCGTGGCTTTTATTGTCCGGGTGAGGGAGGAAGGGCTGACCGTCAGCGGCGGCTTCTGCCCATCCGAGAGAATGGCGAGCATATCAAGCGGGGGACCTGTTTCTTCCGGATTCATATGTGCCTACCAACCAAGTCACCGCCCTAAGAACTAAAGGGCGTGTGACGCAGCAATAACGTGCAGGCGGCCACAAAACGGCTCCACCGGAGTGTCCTCAAGGTCTAAGTAAGACCTTGTAATACATAACTACCACCAGGTGTAAAGTCTGTCAATCCTGTCCTTTCGGACAGGGGTACACCCCTGCCCGCTCCGAATACCACTGTTATTATTACTTTTTGGCGTTTGCTTTTCGCCCGTCGAATTGCAGCTGAGCCAGAAAAAAAATAAAAAGGGAAGGCGTAATGTGCCTTCCCTTGAATGTTTCGGATATCCGGCAAGCCGGCTTATGCCGGGGCCGGAAGGAACCTCGAAATGTCCCCTCTGTTCAGCTCGCTTATTATCTTTGCCGCTTCGTCGTGGAATTTTACGCCCGCAAGCACCCTATCGAGCGTCTCAGCCTGTATCCGGTACCTGGCCGCCATCTTTGTAATGGCCGCCTTCTGGTCCCGGTCCATCTCTTTTCTTCCGTTCCCGTTCTTCGGGGCTGCAGGTCCTGGCTGCCTTTCGGGCTGCCTTTCGTCACCGCCGGTCTGAGGCGGCGCGTCCACCTTTCCGGGCCTTTCCTCGGCGCGCGTGAGCTCGGTTCCAACCTGGCTCTCGCCTTGGTTTTCTCCAGAGGAAGGAGAAGCAGTTTCAGCCTTGTCTGCGTCAGTGCCGGGGACGCCATCTGTATTCTCCATACCACCACCCAGCATGGTTATCGCCCTCTCGCCTTTTTGGAGGACCTTTTCGACGGAATATTCCCTGGCGACCTCAAGGGGATCGACCAGGACATCGAGATCGATCAGGTATTGCTGCCTCATCTTCGTCTCGCCCTTTTCCCAGTCGATGCAGGGGATGGTGGCCTTCACTTTCCTGAGCACGAAGATCGTCTCTCCATTGTGAAGAAGATAAGCGATTCTTCCATTGGTCAGTTGGTACATGTCGCGAAGCGTCTTCTTCAGCCGCTTCATGGAATACCATGACTTCGTCGGGATCACAAACGAGCCCATCCCCTTTATGCCCGGGATCATGAAGTAGATCCTGCCGGAGAACCTGCATTCTTCCTTCTGGTATTCGAGGCAGGACTCGGGATCGCAGGGCTTCCTCATCCACGCACGGCCGCCGAAGAGTTTCTTCCCCGCTTCGAGATCTTCCGGGGTCTCGCAGACCATCCTGTAGTCGGCTATCCTCCCCCGGTCGTCCCGCTCGTACTCGAAGCCGCTGCGGTGCTTGAGGCCCTTGGTGAGGCCGTAGCAGCAGAGCCGGTGAGGGATGATGTTCCACCACTCGTTCATGGGGAAGTAGACCGGGATCGACCGTATCCTGCCGTCAGGGTCCGCGTAGAGCTTCTTTATGAGGTCGGCGTTGGCCGGGTTTATGCAGTCGTGCCTGTTCGCGGTGAAGTAGTCGACGTTCTGGGGGATGAGCTTGTCGCCGAATTCTTTTGCCATGTCGACCCAGCTCATGCCCTGAGCGAGCAGTTGGTCATATCGTTCGACATCTGCTTGTTCGCAGCTCTTTTTGAGCACCATGATGCCTGGCCTTATGACGCCCAGGGTCTTGACGTTGTCGTCATCTCCCAGGAGCGGCGTGAAGAATTCTTCGTTGTCGTAGTCGCCGTTGGGGATGACGCGTGCTGTCGATGCTTTTTTCATATGGGTAAGCTCCTTTCAGTTGTTGGCGGTTATGGTGACGCCGCCCGGTTTGAGAGAAATGACGGCGTTCGCCATGGCGAGCAACTCAGGCGTGTGCGTGATGCAGTATTCCTGGTCATACCCTCCAAGCGCGAGCACCTTCTGCTTCATGCGGAAATAGGCCCTCTTCTTCTCCGGGTCGAGCGCCCCGTCCCTCTCGTCAGTGTAGATCGTCGCGTAGTCTCTCCCGTTGCTCGTCTTATTGTAGATGCATATGGCCTTGGCGACGGCGTCTTCAACTATGGTGGCTTCGCCGCCCGAGAGCTTCCGGATGCTCTTCGACTTGTTCGTGTTGGAGTCGAATACGGGGATGTCGAAGCCTTCCTTGAGCTTGCCGGTCCTCGTCATCTCCTGGGTGTTGAGCCGGACAGAGAAGGGAGAGTCGTAGACGCGGAGCAGCTCGTTCGCGATGGCCGCGATGGCCGGGCCCGCGTCGTCGATTTCAAGGGCGATGATGCCGTCGTTCCCCAGCGCTTTCTCCTCGATGGTCCATTCCGAGATCTCGCTCTTGAGATGCTCGATTTCCTTGTCGAGGTCTGCACATTTCGTCTCCGACTCAGCTATCCGCCTGAGGGCCTCGTCGAGGGCGCCCGCTTCCTTTCTTAAGGCGGCTTCTTCTGACCTCTGGCCGGCTATGCGGGCTTCGAGCGCGGAGATGTTTTGCACGATCTGTTCTTTTGCCTCCTTCAGCGCCGGATCGATAACAATCCGGGCCGCCTCGTCTTCCCGTGACCTTATTTCTGCCTCTATTGCGGCGATGGCTCTGTCGGCTTCCAGGAGATATTCCTCCTTTTCTTTCTCTAATGCCGCCAGTTCCGTCTCCAGCTCCGTAAGTTCCTTCCCGGCCTGCTCCGCTTCCGCCAGCGGTTTGGTTTCATCCTTCAAGGCCGTGACCCGCTGTTCGGCTTTCTGCATCTCATCCGCGAGAACTCTCTTCGTTGAAAGCAATTGTTCGGCCTCTTTCCGAAGGGAAGGCGTGGCAGAGCATTTCCGGCGAAGGTTGTCTAACTCCTGAAGGAGCTTTTCCTGCTGCGGGTCTTTGGCGCCGGTCAGGTGCCGCAGTTCCGCCTCTTGGGTGGGGATGGTCTTCTTCGCCTCACGCGCGTCCGTCAAGAAGGGACATGAGCTTGCGCCGGTCGCGTCGCATCGGTACTCGACAAGCCTCTGGACTTTTGCCTTCAGGTCCCTTATGAAGCCTTCGACCTTTTCAATTGCATGCTGCCGGGAAAGCTGTATTCTTTCGAGCTCCTTCTCCTTGTCTTTGGCGAGCTTTTCGGCGGTCTGAAGCTCTGATATCTGCGTGTTCACCACCACATATCGTTCATCACAGAGCCTGGCCGAGTTCTTCAGGTTCGAGATCTTCTCTTCGAGGCCCTTGAGTTCCTCTGCCTTCAGCCTCAGTGAATCGACCTCGGCGAGAAGGCTCCTGGTTCTCGAGATCCTTTCTGCCATCGCTGCCGCTTTTGTGCGGAAGGCACTTAACCTGACCTCTGTACTCTTGCACAGCTCCTCTACCTCGTTCTTCCTGGCCGCCGTGTCGGCGAGGGCCTTCTCCTTCGCCTTTTGTGCCTCTTCCTGGAGCGCGATCTTCGTGCTGGTTTCGGAAAGCTTTCGCTCTTCGTCCTGCCGCTCAGATTCGAGGGATCGAATCTTTGCAGCCAGGGCGGAGAGGTCCGACTGGACGCTACGGGCCTTCGAGGTCTTTTCGTCCTTGCAGGATATGACGCGCAGCAAATCCTCCTTCATGCTCACGAGATGGGCGAGATGGTCCTGGAGCGTCTTCCGTATGCGTCCGGCCTTGTCCGCGAGTTCCTTGATGCCGTTTATGCCGAGGAGCTCGGCGAGGATCTCCTTGATGTCCCCCTTGCTGTACCTTGAGAAGCTCTTCGCCCGCTGGTCCCTGAAGTTCGATATGAAATAGAGCTGAGGGGTCCCGAATATCGCTTCGACGGCCTTATCGTAGTTCTCCGTCGAGCCGTCAGGGTTCAGGGGTTTCCAGTTGCCATTAATCTCTTCGTAGAGATAGCACTTCTGCTTCCTCTTGACGGCATCGATGGAGACCACCGATTTATGGCGCGTACCCTTCATCGTGGAGACGAAGACCTTGCACGCGTCGGCGCCGCACGTCTCTTCGTAGAAGCTAAAAGCCTCGGGCGAGTAGCTCTTGTTCACCTTGGACGGCATGACGCGGAAGTGGTGCATGTTGTCGACTATGGTGGTCTTTCCCCTGCCGTTCGGGCCGTCGAAGACGACAATGCCGTCAGGGACGATGGAGAAATATATCTCGATTTCGTGGACGCCCATGCCTGACAGGATGCCCTCGAAGCCTCTAAGCAGCAAATAATCCGGCTTCATCAGATGCCTCCTTTCGGACATAGCCGTCGAGTATGGTTTGTTCATCCGCTGTCTGAAGCAAACGGAGCTTGTCGAGCAAACTCGCCGTGATCGGCTGGCCGTTCATCTCTCCCCATCGCTTCAGCTTTTCGTCCAAAGACTTCAACCTCGATATGCCTTCGGACCTCACGTTCGTCATGGGGAGCACCGTCTTCTCAATCTTCACGCGGGCGGCCCCCTTTTCATAGGCAAGCCTTCTCAAGGCCGCGTCGTCCACCTGGGCAACGTCTTCCTCCCTAATGCTGTAGACGATCCTGACGTAGTCGCCTTCCTCTATTTCCTCGATGAGCGACGCATCAGGCAGCGTTCCGGCAGGCGCCAGTGTGCGCATCTTCCTTGCCGGGGTCTCCACGAACCTGGACTCAACCCTTCCTTCGGCGATCGTGTGGAGGAAGAAGCCTTTTTCTTCCGTCTCGCCATGGTCGGCGCGGGTGATGGAACCGGAGTAAAACGCGTTGTCCTGGAGCTGCTGCCGCATATGGATATGGCCGAGGCAAACGAGGACTGCTTTGGTGAGCCTCAAATCGGCTATGCCGAATTCGGCGTCCGGGTCGGTGACCCGCTGGCCGGTCGATAGGCGGGATCCCTTCACCGTTCCGTGACCGACGAATATGGTCGGTATCCCGAGGCGGTTGGCTTTTTCGTTCGTGATGCCCCAGGCCTGGAAAAGGTCCCTCAGCAACTCGCCGCATTCGATGGCCGCGGCGTCTATGGAGAGACCTCCCATAGCCATCAAGGCGGCCCTTGTGACCGAAGGCAGGCACGACACGATCAAAGAAAACCCTTGCTTGTCCTCCACGTTCCCGTTGACCCCGACGAACCTGCGCGGCTTTTCCTTTGTCAGGCCGACCTGCCTGGGAAGAGCGGTCGCGTAGACAGGGTGCTCCGTTTTGAGTTTATTGAAGACTTCCGTGCTATTGACTGTGTCATGCGTCGGAGTGCCGCTGGTGATGACGACCGGGGCGACGTTGCCGCACCGGTAGATGAAATCAATCGCCGCGAGCGTTCCCGGCGAACCGAGGACAAGCCCTCTCTCGAAAATGTCTCCCGCTACGGCTATCAGGTCAGGAATGTCAACCTGCGCCGTCGCGATTACCCGGTCGCAGCATTCGATGGTGTTCTGAAGCCGACCCTGCTCATCGTCGAAGTGCAGGTCGGCGCAATGAAGAACCTTTATGGCATCCATGGACTCTCCTTTCGGTGTTTTTGGAGTTTTTGACTGATCTGTTGCCCTATATATCCTGAAGATGCAGAAAGGGCGCTTTTCGGGCGTCTAATGAAGATACTGAAGCTAAAGGGATATTACTCGGCCGGTACTTTGTTCTCAGGAAGAGAGGTTTTCGCCGAGGAACAGGCTTTGCAAGGCAAAGGGTAACGAGGATGCGGATCCACTCAGATATGGGACAAAAGACTCTAGCCGGTGTGTCAATAGCGCACACAGTGCGCGAATCCGCCGAGCGGTTGGGGCGCCGATCAAGGAAGACGTCCAAAAAATGTGACATGACGTATTATCAACGGTCTCCGGACTATGAACCGGGTGAAACAAGAAATGGCATCGGAAAGGATGAGAGGCATATAGAGAACACCAAGGGTTCCCATCTTACGGTCAGCGGTTCCCGCGGCTTCATCGTGCTCAACGTTTGCGCAGCCTTGTCGGTAAAAGGGGTTCCGTTTTGTTGTCGAGAAAGGAGGCGAATGGCCTCTTAGAGATTATCGACGCGAGCCTTCGCTGCACGGGCGAAGAAGACCTGAAGCGGCTGGTGAAGGGTCTTCAGAACCTGGTTCCCTACGAATTCGCCCTTTGCGCGCTGACCGTACCAAGCTGCAGCTGCGCCGACCCTTACCGCATCGTTAACGTGAGCTACCCTGTTTCCTGGCTCGAACACTATATCTCGGAACACTTCGACCGGATCGATCCCGTTGTCAAGGAACATCGTTTACACGTCAGTCTTCAGTACTGGCAGGACTCATATGAAAAGCACCCCGAAGCCAGGCGGTTCATAGCATCCGCATCCGACTACGGCCTCAAGACCGGGTACTCCTATGGCCTGAAGACCGAAAGCGGCGACGGCGCCTCCCTTTTTTCTTTCGGCGGAAGATCGATGGAGAGAAGCCGCCGCACCTGCCATATCCTTCGGCGTATCGTGCCCCATCTCCATCAAGCCCTCGTGCGCGTCGTCGCTCCGCTTGATCACCTGCAAGAAGTAACGTACGGGAAGCTTTCTCCGAGAGAAAAGGAAGTGCTGCTCTGGATAAAAGAGGGGAAAACGACGTCCGAGATATCGTCCAAGCTTTCCATAAGCGAGAGGACGGTCAAGTTTCACGTGCGGAACACGCTCCGGAAAGTCCGCGCCTCAACCAGGGCCCAGGCAGTGGCGGTCAGCCTGGAGAAGGGCCTCATACATATCGACTAAGCTGATCACGTGGCCGGCGCGCGAGGCAGCGTATCGGAGGGGGGAGCCCGCAAACGGAAGATCATCGACCGTCCCGCCGCAGGTTGATGCAGAATGACGTGATGGTCGCGGATATCACGGACCGGTTCGTTTGATTTCAAAGCACCGTCAACCGAAAAGAACCGAAAAAAAGGGTGGCCGAAGCCACCCTGAGAGTGAAACCGATTTTTTTGTCTACGAAAGATCTTTTCAGCGAAGAAATACGATCACCGGAGCTTTACCCTTCCCGTCCGATGTTCTTTGATAACCTGCCCCTCAGGCCGCTTCCCTTTCCTCTTCCGGCCGGCAGTGATCCAGGAGATCGATGATCCTGTTCGCCACGCGCATCACCGCGGAGCCCCAGGACATGATCTTCTTCAGGTCTTTACCCCATAAGGCCACGTAGGAGAAGGAACAGGCGCCGGTGTCGATGCCTAAGTAGCTGCACACGACGAACGCCGCCCCCTCAGCGATGACTTCCGCCCTAGGCCGATCGTCAAGACTCATATCGTGTTCTTTCTCGGAGAGGGCGAGCTTGTGAGCGATCTCGTGAATGAGCGTCTTCGGCCTCTCCAGATCGGTGAGGGACTCTGCGAGGACGATCTCGTCGGCGAGAGCGTCGTAGTATCCCCTGCAGCTCCCCGATATCGTCCGCAACTTCACCGGGACGGGACTTATGTGGAGTATCCATTCGAAGAGCGAGCGGACGTCCAGGCCGGCCGATGCGGTAAAGTCGGTCGAACCCTTGAGCGCATCGCACGTCAGTTCTGCCCCATAGGTCTGCTCTATGTCGTATACGTAGACCGTCTTGAACCCGACCAGACGATTTCCGTCCGTACCGGCAGCCGTGTTGCCTTCCTCCACGTGGTCTTGCTCTTCATCCGGGGGCTCCTGCGTCTTTTGCTTTCCGAACATGGGCGCGAAGATCATGATGCCCTTTTCCCCCTTCTTCACGTACCGTCCCAGGCGGTTCCACGTCGTCAGTCCGGCCACGCGCGTCGCCGACGGCCTCTGCATCACGATGAAAAGGGTGTTGCCGAAGCTGTATCTCCTGAAGAGGGCGATCTTCTTCAGGTAGTCGCGGACGTCCACGTTCGTGAGTATCGCCGTGACCGCCTGTTCCATTCTGTCATAGTATTCTTTCGGCTTGATTCTCATGACACCTCCGGTATGAGCTGGAAGGGAGGAGTGATACTCCTCCCTCAACATTTTCAGCAGTTCTCTCTTTTCGGTTGGCCTATGATAACCCTTCCGCCGCCTGCGGTTTCTGCGTTGACGGTCCGGGCGCAACAGGCATCTCTGTCTCATGGCCCCCTCCTTGGTTTCCTTTGCGCTCGTGGTGAGTTTGCAGCAGCAGTTTGTGCAGGTCCTTCACCCCCGCCTTGAAGTGATCCTCTACGAGTATGATCCGTGCCTTAGTCCGCGAGATGGTCTCCACCGCCTTGTCCCTGGCGACGATGCCGGGTGAGTCGTTGTCAGTGGCGAGCCAGACCTCTTCGGGGTCATGTCTTTTCAGGAATTCGCCGAGCTGGTTCACGTAGGCGGCGCTGTTGAGGGCGCAGAGCGATATCTCCCTGTCTTCGAGCACAATCTCGCCGGCGAGGGAATCGAGGATGCTCTCGGTGATGAGAACCCTCTTGTGGTCTCTCTTCAGAAACCAGAGTCCTCCTGCGCCCAGGGTCTTCTTCCCGTCTCCCTTGAGCTCCCGGCATTCGAGGGCCGTGAGGTCCCAGGGGGTGGGGACGGGCGTGGCGAGATAGACCTTCTTCTCCCTGAAATCGTTGTGGAGCGCGCAGCCCATCGGGAAATGGTAGGTCACCCCCCGCTCGCGGAAGTAGGCGCTGATTGCGTCGATGTTGTTCACCTTCAGAAGCCTGGCGTAAAGGCGTCTCGCGTAGGCGATCTTCGCGTCCCGGTCGCGTTTGTCGATCTCCGATTCCCGCTTGTAGTATTCTGCGGGATATTCCCTTGAAAGCAGTATTTTGAGAGCCTCGGGAAAGT
>Ga0326727_10012899_pt1 | contig 18838 bp, 15 predicted proteins | sample MB2enrmetagenome_FD_207643 | JGI IMG/M metagenome (GOLD analysis project Ga0326727, IMG submission 207643) | Lab enriched peat soil microbial communities from McLean, Ithaca, NY, United States - MB29MY | ecosystem: Environmental > Terrestrial > Soil > Wetlands > Peat | place: USA: New York...
GGCCGGGAAGAGGCGCTCCTCCCGGCCCCCCTCAGATCATGGCTGGGGGTTACGCGCTGGCCTGGGTGAAGAGGATCGTGAAGCTGCAGCCCGCGCCCAGGACGCCGTCGTCATTGGCGAAGCCGTTGGTGGTGCCGATCGAGAAGGTGAAGGTGTTGCTGTCGTTGGTCGCCCACGTGCTGGCGCCGGCCTGGTTGTTCAGCGCGGTCGGAGCCATCTGCGCGGTGAGGGCCGCCTGCGGGTAGACCGTGACGGCCGGGGACTCGGCGTCCTTCACCGTCAGGGTGAGATCCTTGCAGAGCTCGGTGTTGGAGGGGGCGGCGGGCATCGACATCGAGAAGGTGCTGCTCAGCGAGCCCGTGTTGGTGATGGTCACGGTTCCGCTCGTCCCGGTGAACTCCGACGTCAGGGCCGGGCCGGACACGATGACGGAGCACGCGCCCGGGCTGACGGCCGAGAGGGTCGAGTTGCAGGCGACTCCCGCCCCGACCTGGTTGGTGTGGGTGAGGGTGCCGACCGCGAAGGCGTTGCCGCTGTTCTGGGTGTAGGCCTGCCAGGCGGCCAACCCGCCCCAGCCGACCAGTGCCGTGCCTGCCACGGCCGCGCCCAGGACCAGGGCCAGCCGGAGGGATCGCTTGCTCTTTCGGGTTTCCATGATCTTCGTTTCCTCTTCTGTGCTTCTCGCTGTTCTGTGCAACTAGTTCAAATGCACTAGACGCCACTGGGTACCCTAGGGGGGTCGATCTCACGAACCCCCGCCCGATCCCGCCACAGCCGGGTAACGGTGTGTGGTTGAAGTCGTGAACGCGATCGGCTCGTGTGGCCCGTTGCGTCGCCGCGGTCCCGGACAGCCAGAGGCCGGGACAGGCGACCCTGCCCCGGCCTCTGGGATCGTGTCGGTGAGTTAGGCGGCCGTCTGGGTGAAGAGAATGCTGAAGCTGCAGCTCTGGCCCTGGTCGGCGTAGTTGGTGGCGAAGCTGCCCCCGGCCGCGACCGTGAAGGTGAAGGTGTTGCCGGTCGCGCCGGCGCCGTTCCCGGCGGTGCCGTTGGGCGACCACGTCGGACTCGGGGTGCCCGCGTTGTTGTCGATGCTGGTCGCGCCCATGGTCGTGCTCAGGGCCGTCGCCGCATACGGCGTTCCCGGGGCCCCGGCGTCAGGGTCGGTGACCTTGAGCGTCAGGTCGGCGCAGAGGCCGCCCGACGGGGCGGCCGGCATGCTCATCGAGAAGGTGCTGTTGAGCGTCCCGGTGTTGTCGATCTTGACCACGCCGGTTGCCGGCAGGACGGAGTTGGCGGGGTCCGCGCCGGTGATGGTCATGAACGCGGAGCACCAGCCGGGGCCGGCCCCGGTGGGGGCCACTCCGATCACCGACGTGCAGTTGGAGGCGACGTAGTTGTTGTGCACCAGGGTGCCGGCGGCCACGCTGTTGCCGGCGTTCTCGGTGTAGGCACTCCATGCCGCCAACCCGCCCCACCCGACCAGGGCGGTGCCGGCCACGGCGGCGGCCAGCACCAGGGCCACCCGTAGCGATCGCTTGCTTCTGCGGTCTTCCATGATCCTTGTCCCCTTCGTGACTTCAGGCCGTTCGGGCCAGGTAGTTCAAATGCACTAGACGGCGCTGGTCAGGGTAGGGGGGTCGGTGACACGGAGCGGTTGCGGAAGCCGCCACAGATGGGTCACGGAGCGTGGCCGGCGGCGTAACGCGATCGGGGCGTGTGCTCTCTTCCCGGCGGACCCTGGCGGTCGCGGCACTGAAGAGAGACAGAGGCCGGGCAGGTTGCCCTGCCCGGCCTCCTGGGGCGCTATGCGGATCAGGCCGCGGTCTGGGTGAAGAGCAGGCCGAAGGTGCAGCTCGTGCCCTGGTCGGCGTAATCGGTCGCGAAGCTGCCGCCCATGCCCACGGTCACCGTGAAGGTGTCGCCGGTGGCGCCCGTGCCGGTTCCGGCGGTGCCACCGCCAGTCCAGGTGTAGGACGGTGTGCCGGCGTTGTTGTAGAGGCTGGTGGCGGTGAAGGTGCCGTTGAGGGCCGTTGCCGCCCAGACGGTGTTGTTGTTCTTGTCCTTGACCGCCAGGGTGAGGTCAGGGCAGAGGCTCCCGGATGGGGCCTGCAGCGCCGTGCCCATGCTGAGGGTGAAGGTGCTCTGCAGCGATCCGGTGTTGTCGATCTTGATGTTGGCAGGCAGGACCAGGGTGGAGAAGTTGACCGGGTCCACCCCGGAGACGCTGATCACTGCGGCGCAGAAGCCCTGGCCGCTGGTGGGCACCACGCCCAGGTTCGAGACACAGCTCAGGCTCTGGTTGGAGTGGGAGAGGGTGCCGGCGGTGACGCTGTTGCCGGCGTTCTCGGTGTAGGCGTTCCACGCCGCCAAGCCGCCCCAGCCGACCAGCGCGGTGCCGGCGACGGCCGCGCCCAGCACCAGGGCGACGCGCAGCGATCGCTTGCTTGTGCGGTTTCCCATGATCCTCGTTCCTCGTTATGCCTTCTGACCGCTCTAGCCAGGTAGTTCAAATGCACTAGACGGCTCTGGCCAGGGTAGGGGGGTCGGTGACACGAAGCCGTTGCGGAAGCCGCCACAGGCGGGTCACGGAGCTCGGCCGGGCATGTAACGCGTTCGGGGCGTGTGGGGGTTTAGAGAGAAGGGCGCGGGGGCCGACTCCGAACAAAGAGAAGAGGCCGGGCAGGTTGCCCTGCCCGGCCTCAGTGAGGCTGTAGGAGGATCAGGCCGCCGTCTGGGTGAAGAGGAGGCCGAAGGTGCAGCTGGTGCCTTGGTCGGCGTAGTGGGTTGCGAAGCCGGCGCCGGGAGCCGCGGTCACCGTGTAGGTGTCGCCGGTGGCGCCGGTGGCGGTGCCCGCTGTCCCACCGCCAGTCCAGCTGAGAACGGGGGAAGCTGCGTTGTTGTAGAGGTTGGCGGCCGTGAACGTGCCGGTCAGTGCGGTGGCCGCCCACACCGTGCCGTTGTCCGGGCTGCCGCTGTTGAGATCGGTCACGCCGAGGGTCACGTCAGCGCAGAGGGTGCCCGTGGGGGCCTGCAGCGCCGTGCCCATGCTGAGCTGGAAAGTGCTGTTCAGGGAGCCCGTGTTGACGATCTTGATCTGCCCGACCGTGCTCGTCCAGGTGGCCGGGTCCACGTTGGCGATGGTGATCGTGGCCGTGCAGAAGCCGGTGCCGCTGGTCGGCACCGAGCCCAGGTTGGAGACGCAGCTCAGGCCGTTGGCGTGGGAGAGGGTGCCGGCGGCCACGCTGTTGCCGGCGTTCTCGGTGTAGGCACTCCAGGCCGCCAACCCGCCCCATCCGACCAGGGCGGTGCCGGCCACGGCGGCGCCCAGCACCAGGGCCACTCGCAGCGATCGCTTGCTCTTGCCTTCCATGATCTTCGTCCCCTTCGTGTCTTCTGACCGTTCCAGCCAGGTAGTTCAAATGCACTAGACGGCAAGGGCGAGGCTAGGAGGGTGGATCTGACGGATCCCTGGCGGAAGCCGACACAGGCGGGTAACGGGGTTCGCGTGAAGCCGTGAACGCGAACGATCCGTCTGATTCGTTGTCGGCTCATCGCAGCGCCGGTCACGCAGCCGTCTCGGGTTCCGCTGCCCGGTCGCCTGGGCGGGGGCGCGGGCCGTGCGGCGGCCGTCACCGCGCGACCAGGTGGGGCCCGCTCCTTGCGCCGGCCGTGAAGGTGCAACGCGCCGTCACACCGCCTGGGCGGAGTGTTGTGACAATGACGTTGCTGTCTCCTGGACGTCCCAGCCTGGCTGAAAGCGTCTTTCTCGCCCATCCGGTCAGACGACCATATCCGCCAACCCCGGGAGGGATGCGCCCGGAGGTTCGGCAGAACGTGAGAGGTCGCCAGCGGATGCTTGCCGAGGGATCGCGATGCCGCCCGGAGACGGGGGGCGAGGGTGGCCGCGCAGCGGCGGGGCAGCTCGTTCTGGCCATGATCACCGACGCCGAAGGGCGCCTGGCGTTCGCCAACGGCGACCTCCTGGCGCTGGGGGGCTGGCGGTGGAGTGAGCTGTGTGGGCGGCTCTGGCACGAGGTCCTGATCCCGCCCGAGCACCGGCGGCGCGTCGTCCGCGCCTTCGAGCAGGCCGTGTCCGGCAAGGCGGGTGCCGCCTGCGTCGAGGCCCCGATCCGGACCAGCGACGGGCGGGTGCGGGTCGTGGCCTGGTCGGCGACCCCGAGCCTCGGCGAGGATGGCCGCCCCACCACGGTCACCTCGGTGGGCGTCGACGTGACCCGCTGGACCGAGGAGCGTGACCGTCTCGCCGCGGAGCGGGACTTCGATGCCTCCCACGACCGGCTCACCGGGCTCCCCAACGCCTCGGCCTTCCGCTGGCGGCTCGGCGCCGAGCTGACCGCCGGGCGGAGCGGAGGCCGTTCCACCGCTGTCCTCCTGGTCGCCCTCGACCGGCTCCGGACCGTGGTCGAGACCCTCGGTCACGAGGCGGGGGACGACCTGGTGTCCGAGATGGCGGAGCGCATCTGCGACTGCGTCGGGGCGGCGGTCAGTGCCGCCGGCCGGTGCCCGTCGCGTGGAGCCGGCAGCGGCGAGCAGACGTCCGCCTCGCTGGTCGCCCGCTGGTCGGACGACGAGTTCGCCGTGCTCCTCCCCGGCCTGGTCTTTCCCGAGGAGGCCGTCTTCATGGCGCGCTCCATCGTCGCCACCGTGGGCGCTCCCTGCTCGGGCTGTGCCGCCGACGTCCGCCTGCGCGCTGCCATCGGAATCGCCGTCGCCCCCGAGGACGGCGACAGCCCGGCCGGGCTGCTCCGCAACGCCGCCATCGCCCAGCACGCGGGGCGGGCCACCGCCGACCGGCTGATCCGCTTCGCGCCCTCCCTCTCCCAGGAGGCCGAGGATCGGCTCCTGATCGAGCAGCAGCTGCCCGTCGCCCTGGAGCGGGGCGAGCTGAGCGTCGCCTTCCAGCCCGAGGTCGACGCCTCTACCCACCGCATCGTCGGGCTGGAGGCCCTGGCGCGCTGGCACCACCCGGTGCTGGGGGACGTGCCCCCGGTCCGCTTCATCCCGGTGGCCGAGGAGATCGGCCTGATCGCTGACATCGGCCTCTTCATCCTCCGCAGCGCGGTGCGCCAGGCCGCCCAGTGGCGGTCCGAGGGGTTGGGCGACGTCCGGGTCGCGGTCAACGTCTCGGCCCACCAGCTGATGGACCGGAGCCTGGTCGAGCCCGTTCTCACCTGCCTGGCCGAGACCGGATTCCCGGCCCACCTGCTCGAGCTGGAGGTGACCGAGTCGGCGGCCCTGGTCGACGCCCACAGCCCGGCCGAGGTGCTCGGCGAGCTGGCGCGCCGGGGCGTGACCATCTCGCTCGACGACTTCGGCACCGGCTATTCCAACCTCGGCAAGCTCCACCACCTGGCCATCAGCACCATCAAGATCGACCGCAGCTTCCTGCTCGAGGACGAGGCCAATCCCGGTGCCGACCCCGGCGCCCTCCTCCACGCCCTGGTCACGCTGGGGCGCAACCTCGGGCTCCGGGTGATCGCCGAGGGGGTCGAGACCGAGGAGCAGCTGCACCGGCTGCAGCCCCAGGGACTGGACGCGTATCAGGGGTTCCTCTTCTCCCGCCCGGTGGCGGGGGCGGAGGTGCTCCGCCTGCTCCGGGAGGGCCGTCCCCTGGGGTCCGACGCCGGCCGCCAGATCGCCTGACGGCGGTTCATCGCCTCAGCTCGTTGGCACTCTGGGTCGTGGCCAGGGGGAGGAGCTGATCCAGTGCCAGCCCGCCCGCCCGGCCCTCGGCGTCCAGGCTGTTGACCAGGTTCTCGACGCGCCAGAGCACGACGATCTCAAGCGCCTGGACACCGTCCAGGGTGCCCTCGACCGTGATGGCGTGGCCACCGGCCAGCGATCCGGTGGAGACAGGCGAGGCGCCGCTGCGGGCGTCGAGAGCGGTGTCGAGGTGGCTGATCGCCGCCGCCGCGCCCGCGGAGTCGGTGAACCGCGCGGCGGCCGCGGTGAGCGTGATCGGCCCGTTGCTGGTGGCGAAGGCCACCTGCCGGTAGTACTCCACCTCCGCCGCCTCCACCAGGCCGTCGCGCTCGACGGCGGTCGAGCTGCCCGGGTCCAGCCATCCGGCACCGATCGGCGCGGCCGCCAGGTAGACGGTGAAGTCGGGGGACGGGAGCTGGTCCAGGGTGAGCAGGTAGGCGCTCGGGTTGCCGCCGAGCGTCGGCGGTGCCGTGGAGCCGCAGCCGCCGGCCAGCACCGCCACCACGGCCAGCGCCAGCGTCGCGCCGCGGTCCCCCCGCATCCTCATTCGTGGCGGACGGCGCTCACGATGTCGGTCGCGCCCGCCCGCCGGGCGGGCAGGACGCCGGCGAGCAGAACGGCGATGACCACGCCCGCGAGGAGTGCCACGACCGACGTGACCGGGACCACGAACGCGGGGGTGAACCCGGGGCTGCTGCTCGCCCCCAGCATGGGGATGGCCAGCAGGCAGCCGACCCCCACCCCGATGCTCGCCGCGGCGGACCCCAGCAGCCCCGCCTCGGCGAGCATCAGACGTCGCGCCTGGACCTGGCTCAGGCCCACGGCTCGGAGCAGGCCGAGCTCGCGGCGGCCCAGGCGGACGTTGACCGCCAGCGTGTTGATGACCGCCAGGACGGCGATGGCGATGGCCATCCAGGCGATCGCCGGCAGGACCCCGATGGTGTCGCCGAGGGCCTGCTGGGTCGCGGCCTCGATGGTGCTCACCGGCGTCGTCGAGAGACCGTACCGGCTCGCCTCCGCGGCCACCGCGGATGAACGTCCGGGGGTCAGGACCTCGAGATCGTCGAAGCCCGCCGACTCGGTCCCGAAGTAGCGCGTCGCCTGCTGCGCGTCGACGATGAGGGACTCCCGGCCGTCTCCCGCCGGGAAGGAGTGCTCGACGATGCCGGCGACGGTGAAGGTGGTGGTGCTGGTGCCTGTCGCGACCGGGAGCACGGTGCCCACCTGCCAGCCGTCCGCCTGGGCGAGGCTGAGGGGGGCGAGCAGGCTGGGACCGCGGGCGAGGGCCGCGAAGGCCCGACCCCGGTCGCCGGCGACGACCTCGAGGCCTCCGTCCTGGGCGTAGGTGCGGCTGTCGATGGCGGCCATCCCGATCACGTCGCCATCCACCAGCGCGGGGAAGAAACGGAGGCTGGTCAGCTGCACCCCGGCGTCCTGGCCGATCTGGTCGGCGATGGTGGTGGATTCGGTCACCGGGCTGCGGACCAGGGTGTTGCCCACGAAGAGGCTCCCGATCCAGGCGTTGCCCGCGGCCAGACACCCGGCCACCAGGATGCCGCCCGCCATCGCCGCGGCGACCGCCGTCACCAGCCCGGAGAGCGTCAGGGCGGTGCGGTTGCGGCGGCGCCGCAGGCTCGCCGCGGCCACCTCGGTCTCGGGCCACCGCGCTCCGAGCAGCCCCCCCAGCAGACCGGCCAGGAAGGGCGCCAGCAGCGGGAGGCTGAGGGCGACGGCGAGGAGGAGGGCGACCGCGCCCACCGGGGCGGCGTCACCGCCGGCCAGGTCGGCGAGCAGCGCCAGGGCGATGAGCGGCGGAACGGCCCCCAGCGCGGCGGCCTGGAGCCGTTCGCGACGACCGGCGGTCTCGGGGTTGAGCGCGTCGAGGATGGGCACGCGGGAGGCCGCCGCCGCCGGGATGGCCGAGGCGGCCAGGGCGGCCAGGATCCCCGCCGCGACCGCCAGCACCGCGGCGACGGGACCAACCTGGAGGGCGACCGAGGAGGGCGTGGAGCCGGCGGCGAAGGCGGCCTCCAGGCCGGCGCCCAGGGCGACGCCGCCGGCGACACCCAGCAGCGCGCCGGCGATGGCGAGCACGAATGCCTCGGCGGCGAGCAGGCGAAACACCTGGACCGCCGAGGCGCCCGCGGCGCGGAGCAGGCCGATCTCCCGCCGCCGCTCCAGCGAGGCGAGGCTCACCGTGTTGGCGCTGACCCCGGCTCCGATGACCACGCTGAGGACGCTCACCAGCACCAGCAGCGGTCCCAGCTGGGCAAGCGGATCACCGGTGGCGGCGATCGGGTCGAACGTGGTCACCGCGCCGCCCAGGCGCTCGTGGACGCCGAGCGCCGCCACCGCGGGGCTGGTCCCCGGCGCCAGCCGCAATGCCGCCAGGGAGGCGTTGAGCCCGAGGTTGAAGGAGGAGAGGAGCTCGGGGGTGGGCACGAAGATGACGTCATGGGTGAAGCTCGCGCTCACGCCGCTGGCGTCGGTGAGACCGATGATCTGGAAGGCCCGGATACCGGTGGACGTGGTCAGCAGGACCGTGTCGCCGACACCCAGGCTGCCGCTCGGCGGAGCGAGCGTGGGGAGGAGCGCGCTGTCGATGGCGATCTGGTCCTCGCTCGACGGGGCGGGCAGGCGCCCGGCGCTCAGGCTGACGGTGCGCAGCGCTGCGCCGCCGTTCTGGAGCCCGACCACGGTCACGGTCGTGGTCGGGGCGTCCAGCCCCGGTCCCTGGGCGGCGACCCGCTTCTGATAGAGGGGAACCACCTCGCGCACCCCCGGGATGGCCCCCAGGGTCGCCAGCTGCTCGGGGCTGAGCCCCGTCGCCGCCGCGGAGCGGACGTCGAGCCCCGATTGCCCGGCCCGGAGCTGCGCCGCCGCGCCGGCCTGGGCCGAGACCCCGGCCACCTCGATCTGCACGCCCAGCATGACCGCGACGCCCAGCCCCACGGCGGCGGCGGTCAGCGCCGCCCGGACCGGCCTGGAGGAGAGGTTGCGGGCGAGGACGGGGCGCAGAGCGGGTTGGAGGCCGGCGGTGCCGACCCAGGCGGCCGCTCCCAGAATCCAGCGCCGGAGGGTGGCCGCCCGGCCGATCGAGCTCCGCGCCTCCGGGTCAGAGGGCATGCTGCTCGAGCCGCTCGACCAGGGCTCGGAAGCCGGCCGGGTCGGCGTCGGCGCCCCCGCCGTGCACCTGAACCTCGTCCACGATCCTGCCGTCGGCCACCACCAGAACCCGGTCCGCGTAGGTGGCCACCCGGGCGTTGTGGGTGACCAGGACCGTGGTCTGGGCCTGCTCGCGGCAGAGACGGTCGAGCAGCTCCATCACCTCCTGGCCGGCCTGGCGGTCGAGGTTGCCGGTGGGCTCGTCGGCGAGCAGCAGGGCGGGAGCGGCGGCCAGGGCCCGGGCCAGCGCCACCCGCTGCTGCTCGCCTCCCGAGATCTCCTCGGGGCCGTGACCCTGGAGGCCGCGCAGCGAGAGCTGGTCCATGAGTGCGCTGACCCGCTCGTTCACCGCCCTGCGGTCGAGGCGCGCCGGCGAGCCCCCTCCTTCCCCGCCCCGCAGCCGCAGCGGGAGAGCAACGTTCTCGGCGGCGGTGAGGCTGGGGATCAGGTTGAAGAACTGGAAGACGAAGCCGATGTGATCGCGCCGGAAGGCGGAGCGCTCGGTGTCGCCCATCGCGTAGATGTCCCTGCCGTCGATCAGGACGCGGCCGGCGTCGGGCGGCTCCAGGCCGCCCATGATGTGGAGCAGGGTGCTCTTGCCGGCGCCGCTCTGCCCCATCACCGCGACGAACTCGCCCGGCTGGATGCTGAACGAGATGCCGTCCAGGATGGTGCGCGGCGGGCGGCTGATGTGGAAGCTCTTCGACACCGACTCCACCGTCACCACCGGGGGTGCGGTCGTCGGGGTGCCGGTCGCAGGGTCCTGGCTCAGAGTTCGGGCTCCCGTGTATGCGGCGGCATTGTCCGCAACTCTAGTCGAAGAGGAAGGCTTCGAGTGTCTCTTCGATGGTGTCGGAGATGAGCCCCTGGCCGCTGACGTCGTAGGCGGGGAGCGGGGGACCCGGCGTGGGTGCCGCGGTCGGCGCGGCGGTCGGAGATGGGGTGGGCGCGGGCGTGGGCGAGGGTGTGGGGGGTGGGGTGGGGGTCGGGGTCGGCGCCGTGGTCTGGACGGGGGGCGGTGTCGAGGACTGGGTCGGGGGCGATGTCGGGGACTGGGTCGGGGCCGGCGTCGAGGGCTGGGTCGGCGGCGGCGGCGGGGACCCCACCTGGGCGAACTCCTCGGCGAACATCCACACGTCCGAGAAGGGGCCCTCCCCGCTCGCGTAGGTCCAGCCCGAGGCGGCGCTGGCGCTGCCGGTGCCGAGCTCGGTGTAGTTCGAGTTCAGGATGTTGGCGCGGTGGTCGGGGCTGTTCATGAAGTCCGTGTTGACCTGGTTGGCGGACTGAGTGCCGCCGCCGTAGCCGCTCTCCCAGCCGATGTTCTCCCCGGCCGATTGATAGTCGATGCCGAAGGCGCTCATCATCGGCCACACGTACTCCTCGCAGGGGGGGATCTGGTGCGAGAAGTAGTCGCGGTTGATCATGTCCTGGGCGCGCCCGTCGATGGTGCCGGCGCCGGAGCAGCCGCTGTAGGGGGCCGCCTCGCCGATCGCGTCGAGCGTGGAGTTCTCGGCCAGGGCCGCAACGCCATTGCTGGTGCGGTCCTGGTTGGTGAGGGCGAAGAGCTGGGCGTCCGCCGTGGAGTCCGCGCCGACGGGCTGGCCGCCCCAGTGCGTCCCGGCGAAGACGGCCGCGCCCAGGAGCGCGCCGATCACGAGCGCGGCGCCGGGGAGCCGCCGCCGGCCACGCCGCCTGCCGGGTTCGGTACGGACCAGCGCCGCGGTCCGGCACAGCGCCTCCCAGCCGCTATCGGAGGCGCGGGGCGGCTGCGGGCGCGGCGGGCTCACCCGACGATGACACCGCTTTCGTGGGGTGGGCGAGAGCCTCGTCACGCCTCCGTGACCAGCCCGTTGCGCGCTGACCGGTTGGTGCCGGGGACGCGGGGCCACGATGCAGGCGGGGGCCTGGCTACCGGCTCTTGACACGATCGTTGCAATCTACGTATTCGGGGCGATAGATGCGCGGTGTAGCCTCGGCAAGACGTTCAGACGGAGCTAACGCTGACGAACGAGATACCCACAGACAGGCAGGCTGGGACGTAGATGTCGCTACTCGACCGCGTGCAGCGGAAGGCTGAGGAAGTCTCGACGCCGGGGGGCATGGCGACGCCGTCGACCGCCTCCGCGGCGCGCCCGCTGCCGCCGGTGGCGGCGCCGGCGTCCGCCTCCAACCCGCCGCTCGACACTCCCGACCCGGGAGCCGGCTGGGGGGTGCGCGCCACCGCGGCCGGCCCCGCTTCCGTCGCCGCCCCCGCCCGGCCGACGGCGGAGCCAGCTCCGCGTCCCCGCGCGAGCCTGGCGCCGTCCCCGCCCGCCCCGTTGCTCAGCCGCACTGGTGAGGGGAGCCCTGACGGCAGCCGGCCCGGCTCGCTGCTCAGCCGCACCGGGGACGGCGCCGGAGGCGATGGCAACCGCCCGACCTCGCTGCTCAGCCGCACCGGGATCCCGCGCCCCGGTCAGGGCCGCGGCCCGCTCGGCGCCATGTACGCGCAGCTGCGCGCCCGGGTTCACCAGCGCCTCGTCGAGGAGCTCGCCGGCAACACCGACTCGGCGCCCGCCGAGGTCGTCCAGCAGCGGATTGCCGAGCTGGTCGGGGAGGTCATCACCGAGCTGGGTCTGACCATGAGCCGCCAGGACCGCCAGCGGGTGGTCGACACGCTCATCCACGACGTCCTGGGCCTGGGACCGCTCGAGGATCTGCTCGCCAACCCGGACATCGCCGAGATCATGGTCAACGGCCCCAACCAGATCTACGTCGAGGAGCGTGGCAAGCTGATGCGCAGCCCGGTCACCTTCGAGAGCACCGAGCAGCTGATGCAGGTCATCGACCGCATCGTCTCCTCGATCGGCCGCCGCGTCGACGAGTCGTCGCCGATGGTTGACGCCCGTCTCAAGGACGGGTCCCGGGTCAACGTGATCATCCCGCCGCTCGCGCTGCGCGGCCCGACCGTCACCATCCGGAAGTTCTCCAAGGAAGCCTTCACCATCGACGATCTGATGCGCTTCGGAACGCTCACCGACTCGATGGCGACCTTCATCCGGGCCTGCGTGCGCAGCCGGCTCAACGTGGTCGTCTCCGGCGGCACCGGGTCGGGGAAGACCACCACCTTGAACGTCCTCTCCAGCTTCATCCCCGAGGACGAGCGGATCGTCACCATCGAGGACGCCGCCGAGCTTCAGCTCGGCCAGGAGCACGTGGTCACCCTGGAGGCGAGACCGGCCAACGTGGAGGGCCGCGGTCAGGTGACCATCCGCGACCTGGTCATCAACGCCCTCCGGATGCGCCCGGACCGCATCGTCGTCGGCGAGTGCCGCGGCGGCGAGGCCCTGGACATGCTCCAGGCGATGAACACCGGCCACGACGGCTCGCTCACCACGCTGCACGCCAACAGCCCGCACGACGCCATCAGCCGGCTGGAGACGATGGTGCTGATGTCCGGGGCCGAGCTGCCCTCGCGCGCCATCCGCGAGCAGATCGCTTCCGCCGTGGACGTCATCGTGCACCAATCCCGGCTGCGTGACGGCACCCGCCGGATCGTCAGCATCGCCGAGGTGCTCGGCACCTCCGGGGATGGCGTGGCGCTCCAGGAGATCTTCACCTTCCGGCAGCGGGGAGTGGACCTCGAGACCGGCAGGGTGATCGGCGAGATGGGCCCGACCGGGGTTGTGCCCCACGATCTCGAACAGCTCACCGCGCAGGGAGAGGCCGTCTCCGAGTCGATGTTCGCGGCCGCCTGAGCCGCGCCCGCCGACGGGCGGGGCGGCGGGCTGTGAAGGATATGCCGAGCGGGTGACGGGCTCCTGACCAAACCGTTTCGGTCGGCGCGCCGCCTCCCCGACCCCCTCGGCCGCCCATACACTCGTGCCGCAGTGTCCTCGCCTTCGACCGCGGGCGCGGTCCGCTCGCCCCGTCCCCGGACCCGCGTCGCGGTCCGGGCCCTTCGGGTCCTCGTCTGCGCCTCCGACAGCACCCCGATCACGCGCGCCCTGAGCCCCCCGCGGACCGCCCTCAGGATCGCCAGCCGGGTGGCTGCCGGCCCGGGGTCGCTGGCTGAGCAGCTGGCGGAGCCCTGGGACGCGCTGGTCGTCGACGCGAGCTGTGCCGCGTGGTCGGCGGAGATGGTGCTCGAACAGCTGGAGGCCGGCGGGTCCCGGATTCCGCTGGTGGTGGTCTGCGACCCCGCTCACGAGCGGACCGGTGCCGAGCTCGTCGAGCGGGGCGCCGCCGATTATCTCGCCGCCGACCGCTTGATACGCCTGCCCCTGGCGGTGCGGGCCGCGGTCGAGAGGGAGACGCTGACTCGGGACGTCACGCGCGCCAGGGCCTACGCGGCGGCCGCCCGGGAGATGATGCGGGTGGCCTTCGCCAACTACCCCAGCGCCGCCATCGCCGTCGACGCCGAGGCCCGGGTGGTCGAGTGGAATCTGAACGCCGAGCGGCTGCTGGGATGGTCGGAGGCGGAGGCCCGCGGGCGGCGGGTCGTCGACCTGGTGGGAGGCGAGGAGATGGGCGCGCCGCTGGTCACCGCCGTCGCCGAGGTCATCCGCGCGCACGCGGCGCGACGGCAGGCTGTGTCACTGCGATTGCTCCGGCGCGACGGGCACCCGATCCACGTTGAGCTGCAGGCGCTGCTGCGCCGCGATCTGACCGGCGGGGTCATCCTCTCCCTGACCGACACCACCGAGCGCTGGCGTTCGGACTGGCTCAAGGATCACCAGATTCGGGTTCTCGGAGCCCTGGCGTCCACCGGCGAGGACAGCTCACTCACCGCGACACTCACCTCGGCGCTGGAGCAGTTCGCGCTGAGCGTGAATGGAACCGAGGCGCGGCTCTGGGAGGCCGAGCCCCGTGGCGAGCTGCAGCTCCGGGCCACCTGGGCACGGACGGTCTCCGGTGAGGCAGCGGCGCGATCGCTGCCCCCCGGCCCCCCCGACTTTGTCGAGAGGGCGATCAGCAGCGGGCGGCTGTCGTTCTCCGAGACGGGGCTGACCAGCCCGGGGGAGAGCCTCGGCATCCCGATCACCGTTGGCGAGAAGGTTCTCGGTGCCATCGAGATCCACGCCCTCGACCCGGTCGGGTTCGATGACGCCGTGGTCGCGCACCTCGTCGGCCTCGGCAGCTATGTGGCCAGCCACCTGGCCTGGCGTCGCAGCGAGAGCGACTTCGCCCGCAGCCTCGAGGAGCTGCACCGAGTCGATGCCGAACGCCGCCGGCTGCTGCGCCTCCTGGTCGAGGCCCACGAGGACGAGCGCCGGACGCTCGCTGCCGACATTCACGACGATCCTCTCCAGGTCCTGGCCGCGGTGGCGCTCCGCCTGCACACGCTGCGCCGGAGGCTCGACGGCGAGGCGGCGCGCCATTCTCTGGAGGCCGTCGAGGAGATGGTGGGGGGCTCCGTCTCCCGTCTGCGCAGCCTGATGTTCAACCTCCGGCCGGGCGGCCTCGACCACGGCGACCTGATCGGCCCGCTGCGCGATCGTCTCGACCAGGTCCGCGAGGACGAGCACATCGAGTACGAGCTCTCCGGCTCGGAACCGGTAGCGCTCACTACCGAGACCCGCGTGAACCTCTACCGGATCGCCCAGGAGGCGATCTCCAATGTCGTCAAGCACGCGTCGGCGCGCCACATCGCCGTTGCCGTCGGCGAGCACGACGGTGGCTGCCTGCTCCGCATCGCCGATGACGGGGCCGGTCCGGGGGGGGCGCTGGCGGCGCGTCCCGGGCACCTCGGATTGCCCACCATGCGGGAGCGGAGCGAGCTGGCCGGAGGCTGGCTGCGCGTGGAGGCCGGCGAGTCCGCCGGCACCGTGGTGACCGCCTGGGTTCCGCTGCCGCCCCAGGCCCAGCGCGGTGCGGGGTGGACGGCGTGAGCCCCTCCAGCGCGACACGCGTCCTCATCGCCGACGACGACGCCAACATCCGCGACGCCCTCCGCGAGCTGCTCGAGTCCGAGGACGGGATCGAGGTGGTGGCGGTCGCCAGGGATGCCGCCGAGGCCGTGGAGGCCGCCGCGCGTGAGCACCCTGACGTGGCCATCCTCGATGTCAAGATGCCCGCCGGCGGAGGGCCCCGCGCCGCCCGCGGCATCCTCGCCGAGAGCCCGGCGACGCGGATCGTCGCCCTCTCCGCCTATGGCGACCGGGCCAGCATCGTGGAGATGCTCAGCGCCGGCGCGGCGGCGTACCTGGTCAAGGGCTCGATGCCCGACGAGGTGACCCAGACCATCCAGCGGGTCCTCCGCGGCGAGTCCTCTTTCTCGCCGGACGTGGCCAGCACCGTCGTTCGCGAGCTGAGCGAGCAGCTGGCCGGCAAGGAGGAGGCGGAGGCCCGGCGGGCGCGCATCCTGGCCCGGGTCCAGGCGGTGATCGAGCATGGGGGCATCCACCCCGTGTACCAGCCCATCGTGGATCTCGCCAAGGGGAGGATCACCGGAGTGGAGGCGCTGGCCCGCTTCGACACCGGGATGCCGCTGCAGTGGTTCGAGGAGGCCGCCGATGTCGGCCTCCGCGAGGAGCTCGAGTCGTCGGCGCTGGCGGTGGCGCTGGCCGGGCTGCCCGCGCTCCCCCCGGAGGCCTATCTCTCCCTCAACCTCTCGCCGTCGACCCTCCTCCGCCGTGACGTCGCGCGCCTCCTCGGGGCGGTGCCCCTGGAGCGGATCGTCATCGAGATGACCGAGCACGCCCCGGTCGGCGACTACGACGCCCTCAACCGGGCGCTCGAGCCGCTCCGGCATGCCGGGGTCCGGGTCGCCGTCGACGACGCGGGTGCCGGCTTCGCCAGCCTCCGCCACATCCTTCTGCTCGTTCCCGACATCATCAAGCTCGACATCTCGCTGACCCGCGGCATCGACGCTGACCGGCCACGCCGGGCGCTCTCCTGTGCGCTGGTGGCGTTCGCCCGCGAGACGTCGACGACGATCGTCGCCGAGGGCATCGAGACCGATGCCGAGCTGCGCACCCTGAAGGAGATCGGGGTGGCCGAGGGCCAGGGTTTCCTGATCGCCCGGCCGATGCTGCCGCCCATCGACGAGCGGCGGATCCTGGAGATCCTCGGGGTCTGACCCACCCGGTCGCAGGGCCCGCACCGGGGGCCGGTGCGGTGGGCCGCCCCCCCGGTCAGCGGCCGGGTCTGCCCTGGGGCATGCTGGGCGGCAGCCCGAGGCTGGGCGGTCCGCCGAACCCGGGCGGCGGCGGGACCGCGCCCGGGACCGGGCCGTTGGCCGCCGCGCGGCGGGCGGCCGCCACCACCAGGGCCTCCTGCTGGAGCTGGCGCCGATCGGGGAAGAGCTGAGCCAGGCGCGGCGGGAGCGGGACGCCCATGTCGAAGAGGCGGTCGATGATCTTGGGTCGGATCCCGGTGGGGCTGAAGTCGCCCACGATCTTCCCGGTCGTGGGGTCGGCGCCCCGGGACTCGAACTTGAAGATCTCCTGCATGGTGATGGTCTCGCCCTCCATCCCCACCACCTCGGTGACCGAGGTGATCTTGCGGGACCCATCTTTGAGGCGGGACAGCTGCACCACCAGGTTGATGGCGCTGGCCACCTGCTGGCGGATCGCCTTCAGGGGCAGGTCCATCCCCGCCATCAGCACCAGGGTCTCGAGGCGCGCGAGAGCATCGCGGGCGCTGTTGGCGTGGATCGTGGTCATGGAGCCGTCGTGTCCGGTGTTCATGGCCTGGAGCATGTCCAGGGCCTCGCCGCCGCGGCACTCGCCGACGACGATGCGGTCCGGGCGCATCCGCAGCGAGTTGATGACCAGGTCGCGGATCTGGACGCGGCCCTCGCCGTTGACGTCCGGGGGACGCGACTCCAGGCGGCACACGTGCTCCTGGTGGAGCTGCAGCTCGGCGGCGTCCTCGATGGTGATGATCCGTTCGTCGATGGGGATGAAGCCCGAGCAGACGTTGAGCAGGGTCGTCTTGCCCGCCCCGGTGCCGCCCGAGATGACGATGTTGGCCCGGGCCATGACGCAGGCCTGGATGAAGGACGCGCCCTCCTGGGTGATGGTCCCGAAACCGATCAGGTCGGAGACCTGGTACGGATCCTTGGCGAACTTCCGGATGGTCAGCAGCGGGCCGTCAAGGGCGATGGGAGGGATGGCGGCGTTGACACGCGAGCCGTCCAGGAGACGGGCGTCGCAGAGGGGGGTCCGGGCGTCCACCCGGCGGCCGACCGACGACACGATGGTGTCGATGACCCGGAGCAGGTGAGCCTCGTCGTCGAAGCGGATGTCGGTGAGCAGGATCTTGCCCTTGCGCTCGACATAGACCATCTCGGGGCCGTTCACCATGATCTCGGTCAGGCTGTCATCCTCGATCAGGGGCCGGAGCGGCCCCATGGCCTCGAGATAGCGGTTGTCCAGACGAGAGTTGGCAGCGACGCTCACAGACGGGACTCCTCTTGGCTTGGGACGGCCACCACGCCGGCGCGCCGCCTAGGCCGATTCTGGCCCGCGGCGACGGGTGGTAGGCCTTGGCAACATTTTCGATACACGATCTTTTCCTGGGCGGCCGGCCGGTCCCGACTACCATGTGCTTCTTAGCACCCTTCACGGGGACCCCGCATGAGCCCAGGCGGCCCAGCCTGCGATCGGAGGCGGAGGCGGTGACGCCGCCACCTCTCGACTTCCCCGCGCCGGTTGCCGAGGACCTCCTCGGTGAGGACTGGTTCGGTGAGGGTACTGCGTTCGACACGGGCGAGGACCTCGCCAACGCTCTGATGGTGCTGGCCGGCGGCCGGATGGAGTGGCCGGTGGCCGCGCCGTCCCAGCCGCCGGGGCCTGTCCCCACGGATTCCAGGCCGGAACGCCTCGGCCCGAGCCCGGCCCCGCTCCGGCCACTCCCCGGGGTCACGCCGCGCCCTGAGCCCATCGCCGAGTTCCAGGTGGCGAGCATGCCCAGCTCGCACCCCGGAGGGGAGCCGAGCGGATGGGGCCCGCGCGCCCCCGCCGTGACGCGCCGGCGCTGGTCCGGCGGGGTCGGCCCCGAGCGCAGGGGATGGTCCATCCGCCAGAGCGTGCAGCTTCTCCGGGTGACCGAGCAGATCATGGCCCGGCTGCGCGAGGAGGCGGCCCAGCTCACCTGGCAGCTCGCCGCCGCCGCCCACCGCGAGACGGACGCCTCCAGCTAGAGCTCCCGGACCTCCGCGCCGGCCTCGGCGCGCTCGCGCTCGGCCATGAGGTCGTGGACCACGTCGAGGGTCACCGCCTGGCCGGCGTGGAGGAGCTGGATCACGATCTCCGGGTCGATCCCACCCGGGGCGGCGAGAGCGGCGGTCCGGGCAGCCTGGTCGGCGGCGTCGCGCGCCCGCCGCAGCCGCATCCGCATGTCGTCGATCCGCCGGATGAGCCAGGCGGCGAGCACGCCCTCGAGGATCGCCACCACGGCCAGGACGATGGTGGCGTGCCCGGTGACGGCGTTGATCATCGAGCTCACGACGTCAGCCTCGCGATCCGCGCGTCACAGCCCGCTCAGATACTCGGCGGCGTGAAACTGCATCTCCCGGGTCATGGCCAGGACCACCGATTGCTCCTGACCGGGGAGATCGGCCTGCTTGATCGCCTCGATGGTGGACATGACGTCCTCGATGGACGATCGAGTCCGGCGGATCATCTCGGCGATCGGGGCGACCCCGTCGGTGCCGAGCCAGAGCGCTCCGATCTGGATCAGGTCGAGCTTCACCGCCTCCACATCGGGCTTGTCGGGGGGGACCTCCAGATCGTCCAGTGGCGCGCGCGTCGCCGGGTCCGCTGCCGGGGCGGAGCCGCCCCACGCCTCGCCGGCGGGCGGGTCCGGGCTGGGGATGCGGTCCCAGGTGGCGCGGGGATCCGCTGCCGGCTGGGGGTCGTCGGCCGGGGCCGGCGACCGCTCGGGCTCGCCTGTGCCGGCGCTCACGCCCAGCGGCGGCACGGAGGGAAGGGCGGCGCCCGGTCCCGGAGGCGGAGGGACGCGC
>Ga0326727_10012900_pt1 | contig 18837 bp, 13 predicted proteins | sample MB2enrmetagenome_FD_207643 | JGI IMG/M metagenome (GOLD analysis project Ga0326727, IMG submission 207643) | Lab enriched peat soil microbial communities from McLean, Ithaca, NY, United States - MB29MY | ecosystem: Environmental > Terrestrial > Soil > Wetlands > Peat | place: USA: New York...
CACCATTTCTGCGCCGCTCGCCTCCAGCGCCCGCGCCGTCTCCTGAAACGACTTGTACTTGCCCGTGCCTACGATCAGACGCGAGCGAAACTCCCGCCCCGCAATAATGAATGAGTCCGTCATGCTTTCATTGTAATCTCAACTTGGATCACACCTAAGGCTTGGCCTGCTCACGCTGGTTAACGCACGGCTATAATGTGATGAGCCACACTGCGCGACAGTCACGAACTGTTTGCGAGCATAGATGGCCCCGTAGCTCAGATGGATAGAGCAGCGGTTTCCTAAACCGTTGGTCGGCAGTTCGACTCTGCCCGGGGCCTCCACTCCATGGACAGAGGACCAGCCGGAGTCCCCGAGCAGCAGCCCGTTCCTTACCGACCCGCCAGGCTTGGGCAATGGCGCAATGCAGGAATGCTTGAGTTTTCGGTAGTACCGCTGCCGCTGCAGGCTAGGCCGCGTTCGAACTTATCACCGTCGTCGGCTTGTGCCGTCGGTCAAGTGCAACCTCTCTCCTGTTGGGCTCGGTAAGGGCTTGTACGCCCTTTCGACCCAGCCAGAGAAATCCTAGGGTGGTTAGAACGCCAAAACAAAACCAGATCATTGCTGCCAGCTTAAGAAAGTGCATCGAACGTTTGCCTCTTTCTCTGGGGGGAGAGCGCCGAATGGATTATACGCGGGAAAGACTCTCTTGGGAACTATGCAAATGTTTTCGCAAAAGCTGCAAATCTCTCGTATGACCCTCTGGACAAGGCATACAGGCGGCCGCACTTACAGGCAGTAGAAAAAGCGGCGTAACATCCGCCGCCCAGCTTCTTTCTCATTTGCATTTGGAGCTTAGTCTCCCCCAAACACTACCCGGTAAAGTCCACCGCCCATGGCCCGGCCAATCGCTGGAGCGACCCAGAAAAGCCAGAGCTGGGCAAGGGCCCACCCGTCGACGAACAGCGCGGGACCCGTGCTGCGCACTGGATTCACGGAAACATTCGTTACCGGAATGCCAATCAAGTGAATCAGGGTCAGTCCAAATCCAATGGCAATCGGGGCAAAGCCTTGCGGGGCGCGCTTGGGAACTCTGCTCAGTCGGTGGCAAGAAGTTTCCACGCCTGGCGCCCCGTCATTTGAACGTGATCCATGCTGGCCACCGCCCGCATGTATTGGGCGCGTTCAAACGCTGCTGGATCCGGGCACTTCAACTGGCTCATGCTGCCTTTCATCTGCTGCACTGAGTCGTATTCGTGCTCGTCCATCCATTCGCGCAGTCCCTGCTCGATGATTCGGATATGGTTCAGCCCGTTGCGCATCAGAGTCGAGCACATTTCGGTCACGTCCGCCCCCACCATGATCAGCTTGATCACGTCCTTGGCGCCGTGCACGCCGCTGGTGGCCGCCAGGCTTGCCTTGATGCGGCCGAACAGGATGCCAATCCAGGTCAGCGGCAGTCGCAGCGCCTGCGGGTTGCTGAGCAGCACGTTGGGTTCAATCTCGAGAGTCTCCAGGTTAATGTCCGGCTGGTAAAAACGATTGAACAGGGTCAGTCCATCCGCGCCAGCCCGGTCAAGCTGTTGTGCCATGTAGGCCATGCTGGTGAAGAACGGACTCAGCTTCACAGCCACCGGAATTTTCACTACCGACTTGACCGCTTTTAAGATCTCCACGTAGTCCCGTTCGACTTCGGCCGCCGGTACGGTGTTGTCGCTGGCGATCCTGTAGATGTTGCATTCGATGGCGTCGGCGCCGGCTTGTTCAATCTGCTTTGCAAACTTCGTCCAGCCGCCCACGGTGGTTCCATTGAGGCTCCCCAGAACCGGGAAGCTGACCGCTTTCTTCGCCTTGCGAATGTGGTCGAGATACTCATCTGGACCAACCTTGAGATCGGCGAGTTCGGGCAGGTACGTGACCGACTCGGCAAAGCTCTCCGTGCCCGCGGTCAGGCGCTGGTCGAGTTCGGCGCTTTCCTGACGCAGTTGTTCCTCAAATAGCGAATACAACACCACTGCGGACGCGCCCGCTTCTTCCAACTGGCAGATGCCGTCGATGGTCGATGACAGCGGGGAGGCCGAAGCCACCAGCGGCGTCTGCAGCTTCAGTCCCAAGTACTGGGTTGTAAGGTCGGCCATAAAATCGATCTCCTTGAACCTGTAAGTTCAGAGCTGGCTACAAATAGTTTCTGGGTAGGGCATGGCTTCAGCCATGCCATCTTTAGAGCTACTCCGTACTCATCACACGTTCCTCACACTGTCATCTCGACCGGAGCGCGGAGAGAACCTGGTGTTTCACGCGCGCGTACCGTTACGACTTCCCTTCTCACTTGGCTGCCGCCGGCTCCTTGGCAAACTTGCGCTGTGCCAGATACTCGTACATCCGGTAGCGGGCCTGCGCATCTTCTTGTGCCTCTGCCCAGAGATGTCGGGCAGCTTCCGGATTGCTCTGGGTGAGCATCTTGAAGCGAGTTTCCATCAGCAGGAAATCCTGCACCTTCCGCGTGGGTGCGCGCGAATCCAGCGTCAGCGGATTCTCTCCCTGCAGCGTCCGCTCGGGATTGTATCGGTAAAGCAGCCACTCGCCCGAATCGACTACAGCTTTTTGGTCGCTCAAACCCTTTGCCATGTCGATGCCATGAGCGATGCAGTGCGAATACGCAATGATCAGGCTGGGACCGTCATACGCTTCAGCCTCAAGAAAAGCCTTCAGCGTATGTTCGTCCTTGGCGCCCATAGCCACACTCGCCACGTAGACGCTGCCGTAACTCATAGCGATGAGGCCGAGATCTTTCTTCGGTCCCGGCTTGCCCCCCGCTGCGAACTTTGCTACCGCCCCCCGCGGGGTTGACTTCGACGCCTGCCCGCCAGTGTTGGAGTAAACTTCGGTGTCCAGCACCAGCAGGTTCACATTCTTGCCGCTGGCAATGACGTGGTCGAGCCCCCCATATCCAATGTCGTACGCCCAGCCGTCTCCGCCCACGATCCACACGCTCTTCTTCACCAGCATGTCGGCCAGCGCGAGCAGTTGTTTAGCTTCGGTGCTGCTGACTTTCTCCAACTTCTCTTTGAGCAGAGCAACCCGCTGCCGCTGCTCGTAAATGTCGGCCTCATCTTTCTGGGGCGAGCTAATGAGAGCCGTGGCCAGTTCCTCGCCGATCGTGCTTGCGAACTTCTTTACCAGTTCGCGGGCGAACTCGGCCTGCTTGTCGATCGAGAGCCGGAAGCCAAGGCCGAACTCCGCGTTGTCTTCAAACAGGGAATTCGACCAAGCTGGACCGCGCCCTTCCGCATTTCGTGCCCACGGCGTGGTCGGCAGGTTGCCGCCGTAAATGGACGAGCACCCTGTCGCATTGGCAACAATGGCGCGGTCCCCAAACAATTGCGAGAGCAATTTCACATACGGTGTTTCTCCGCAGCCCGTGCAAGCGCCAGAAAATTCAAAAAGTGGTTCCTGCACCTGCTGCTGTCGCAGCGTGCCCGTCTTGATCCTTCTCCGGTCAAGCTCAGGAATCTTCAGGAAGAACTCCCAGTTGTGCCGCTCGGGCTCACGCAGCGGAGGCTGTGGCACCATATTGATCGCCTTCAGCCGCGCCTCCGTCTTGTTCTTGACTGGACAGACATCTACGCAGAGGCCGCAACCCGTGCAGTCTTCCGGTGCAACCTGGATGGTGTACTTCAGCCCTTGCCATTCCTTGTCGCGCGCGTCTACCGCTTTGTACGTGGCTGGTGCGCCCGCCAGTTCTTTCGAGTCGTACACTTTGATCCGAATTACCGCGTGCGGGCACACCATGGCACACTTGCCGCACTGAATACAAATCTTCTCGTCCCACGCCGGAATTTCCAGCGCCAGGTTCCGTTTCTCCCACTTGGCCGTACCCGTGGGGAACGTCCCGTCGTCAGGAAATGCGCTCACTGGCAAATCGTCGCCGTGCCCGCCGTAGATCTTTCCCAGGACGTTCCGGTCAAACTCGGGAGCAGAAGCCGGAAACGGTGCGACGATGTCGAACGTGCTGCTGGCTTGCGCCGGCACTTTGACTTCGAACATGTGCGCCAGCGTCTCATCGACCGCCAGCATGTTCTTGCGCACGATTTCCTCGCCTTTGCGTCCGTAGGTGTCGCGAATCGATTTCCGGATCGCCTCAATCGCCTCGTCTCTCGGCAAAACCTGTGAAATGGCAAAAAAGCAAACCTGCATGATGGTGTTCATGCGGCTGCCCATGCCCGTGTCCTTGGCGACCTTGTAGGCGTCGATGACGTAAAACTTGGCTTTCTTGGCGATCAACTGTTCCTGCACCGAGCGCGGCAGTTTGTCCCAGGTTTCATCCGGCCCGAACGGGCTGTTCAGCAAAAACGTTCCTCCCGTCACCAGCGTGGCGAGCATGTCGTAGTGCTCCAGGAAAATCCACTGGTGGCACGCGACAAAATTCGCTTTATTCACCAAATACGTCGATCGAATGGGTTTCGGCCCAAAACGCAGGTGGGAAACCGTCATCGCGCCCGATTTCTTGGAGTCATAAACAAAGTAGCCCTGCGCATAATTGGGAGTATTTTCGCCGATGATCTTGATGGAATTCTTGTTCGCGCCCACCGTGCCATCCGCGCCCAGCCCATAAAACATGGCGCGAACCACGCTGTCGGGTTCGGTCGAGAACTGCGCATCGTAGTCCAGGCTGGTGTGGCTGACGTCATCCTGAATACCGACCGTAAAGTGATCCCTCGGCTTCTCCAGTTTCAGGTTGTCGTAAACCGCTTTCACCATCGCCGGCGTAAATTCCTTCGACGACAATCCATAGCGCCCGCCAACCACGCGTGGCTGCTGCCTGCCGCCGTTCGCCTTCACGCCTTCGTTCAGCGCATTTACTACATCGAGATAAAGTGGTTCGCCGATCGCGCCCGGCTCCTTGGTGCGGTCGAGCACTGCGATCTTGCTCACGCTCTTCGGCAACGCCGCCAGAAAAGCCGTCGCCGAAAACGGCCGGAACACGCGCACTTTCACCAATCCGATCTTCTCGCCTCGCGCCGTAAGATACTCTACTGCCTCATGTGCTGCCTCCGCCCCGGAGCCCATCATGACGATGACTCGTTCCGCATCCGGCGCGCCCACATAATCAAACAGGTGATACGCGCGTCCCACCACCTGCGCGAATTTGTCCATCACCGCTTGCACTTTTTCCGCGCACACCTCGTAGTACAGATTGGCGCGCTCGCGCATCTGGAAGAAAACGTCCGGATTCTGCGCCGTCCCGCGCAGCACCGGATGGTCGGGCGACAACGCCCGCTGCCGGTGCTCGATGATGCGGTCCATGTTGATCACCGCCAGCATGTCTTCTTCATTCAGCAATTCGATCTTGTTGACCTCATGCGAGGTGCGGAAGCCATCGAAGAAATGCAGGAACGGAATCCGGGTCTCCAGCGAAGCCGCCTGCGAGATCAGCGCAAAATCCGTCGCCTCCTGCACTGAATTCGAGCACATCATTCCCCAGCCGGTCGTCCGGCAGAACATGACGTCGCTGTGATCGCCAAAAATCGACAAAGCATGGGTAGCCACCGTTCGAGCCGAAACATGAAACGCCGCCGGCGTCAGTTCCCCGGCAATCTTGTTCATGTTAGGGATCATGAGCAGCAAGCCCTGCGAAGCGGTGAACGTGGTCGAAAGCGCCCCGGTCTGCAGCGCTCCATGGACCGCCCCCGCCGCCCCACCCTCGCTTTGCATCTCGATGACGTGTGGAATCGTCCCCCAGGCATTGGGCACTTTCTCCGCTGCCCACTGGTCTGCCCACTCGCCCATATTCGAAGAAGGAGTAATGGGATAGATTGCGATTACTTCGTTGAGCCGGTACGCCACATACGCGACCGCCTCGTTGCCGTCCATGGTCTTGATCTTGCGTTTCATGCTCGCCTCATTGCAGAGAGATTCCGCTAACCCGCAGAAAAATCTAGTTGGATGAACGGTTCCCGACCGCTTCTAAATCATGCCAAATCAGAGGCTTCGCCGTCGGGTACAAGGCTCACCTAGGGGCGTGATGATCATCACAGTCAGTTCCAGCTCGGGACGGCAGAAGGAAAGGAAATCTACTGTATCTTGACGCTCGCCGACGGAAGCTCAAACACGATACCGTCGCCGAGCGGCCTGGGACGTACAGGGATTGGGTGCACCTCGTCCTTACGGCGCACTTAGTCTTTCAGGACCTTGATCCTGGCTCCAAGAAGCGAGCAGCCCAGCGGACGGCCGGGGCTCGCGGCCGAAGTCCTGAGCGAAGACGAGGACCGCACAAGAGGGCCGGGACAGCCCTCAAAAGGGGTCGGCCGGGCAACCGGGATGATGTTCGACGCCCGGGTTTACAATGTTTCTGTTTTCCCGAAGTCACAGAGGAGGTTCCTCGGATGAGAACTGTCGCAAGCGTAGTGGTATCACTTCTTCTCCTCAACGTCGGTCTGACCATTTTTCAGGTCGTCTCCGGCGGTGTGCGCTCAGGCCACACGACAAGCGAATCCACCCTCGCGGAGGCCGATAAGCTCTTTCAGATAGCCTCTGATTTCCAAACACAGACGGAGAGGCTCATCTTGCAGTTACATCCGGTGGATGAAAAAGAGAACAAGGCGGTAAAGGAAAAGCTGCGCGATCGCGCATTTCATTTCGAGTTGTACAGGGTGCGCTACCTGCAAGCCAAGACTTCCCGCCAGGTACAGGACTTGGAGCTGTTTCTGTGGATGGGCACCGTCATAGTCGATGTTCCCACCGGGATTCTTCAAGAATACAAGGCTGGCGAATTCAAGGGTGGGAAATTCGAAGGTGGTGTGTATGTGGACAGGGTCAATTATGCGAACCTCACCAACATGGAGGACCAGTACTACGCCCTAGCAACATCTCTGTCACGAGATCTGAAGTGAGACGGGGCGTGCTTTCTGGCGCCCATGGGTCTTAAGCTATCAGGGCGGCTTTGCTGGACGGCGGGTCTAAAATCTACGCATGTACAAACGCCTGCGCTCATGGCTAGCCAAGCTTTTGTTCGGGGCCGCAAAGTGTGTGCAAGGAAAACGCGCTGTCAAGACCCCGTCCGACAAATACACGAATGATCCGGCCTTCTGGTTTCAGAGCGCGGAAAACTTTAGGGCCGGAGCGTGGTTGCTTTTCCGTCACGGCAGTCCCTTCCTGTACTTCCCAGCGGCCATATTGGGCCATCAAGCGTTGGAAATGTATCTCAAAGCAGCACTCATAAGAAAGGGGCGGCAGATCAGCCCTTCAGACACTTGGGGTCACGACCTCGAGGCGCTCTTGAAGGATCTGGCAGGCGAGGCGGAATTCCCAGAACTGGTATATAACTGCGCTAAGATATTCAACGATTATTTTGATGAATTGCGGTATCCCCGGCGGCTAAAGAGCGTAGAGGGGATCGGGGAGACGGAGGGTTGGCTCTTGGAGGAGGCAATCCCCTTCCTGCTCCCTTACGCGAAAGGGCCAAGGATCATGACCTAGGACGAGGAACCTTACGCTCTCAGCTCCGCCTGCGCTTTCGCCCGCCGCTCCGGATAGAGCGGGAACGCCTCGGCCAGTTCCAACACCTGCTTGCGGATTTTGCTGAGCACGGCGGCGTCAGTGCGGTTGTGCAGCGCCTCGGAGATCCAGGCGGCGATCTGCTTCATCTCGCGTTCCTTCATGCCGCGCGTAGTCAATGCGGGCGAGCCAATGCGGATGCCGCTCGGCTTCATGGGCGGGTTGGTGTCGAACGGAATCGCGTTCTTGTTGACCGTAATGCCGGCCTGATCGAGCGCCTTCTCCGCTTCGCTTCCCAGCATACCTTTGGCGAAAACGTCCACCAGCATGAGGTGCGTGTCGGTGCCGCCGGAAATGACATGGAAGCCTTCCGCAATCAGCGTTTCCGCCAGCACCTTGGCGTTGGCCACGACCTGGCGGGCGTAGTCGCGGAACGTGGGCTGCATGGCTTCATGGAAGCACACCGCCTTGGCGGCGATGATATGCACCAGCGGACCGCCCTGCATGCCGGGGAAGACGGTTTTATCGATCGCCGCAGCGTGCTCCTGTTTGCACAAGATCATGCCGGAGCGCGGGCCGCGCAAAGTTTTGTGCGTAGTGGATGTCACGATCTGAGCATGGGGCACCGGCGAAGGATGCACGCCGCCGGCAACCAATCCGGCAAAGTGCGCCATATCGACCAGATAGATGGCGCCGACTTTGTCGGCGATCTCGCGCATACGGGCAAAATCAATGATGCGCGGATAAGCGCTGCCGCCGCCGATAATCAGCTTCGGCTTCTCTTTTTCGGCCAGCTTTTCCAGATCGTCGTAGTCGATGGTCTCTGTCTCTTTGGTCACCCCATACGGCACGATGCGGTATGTCTTACCGGAAAAATTCAGATGATGACCGTGCGTGAGGTGGCCGCCGTGAGCCAGGTTGAGTCCTAGAACGGTGTCGCCCGGCTGAAGCACGGCAGCGTAGGCGGCCATGTTGGCCTGCGAGCCGGCGTGAGGCTGCACGTTGGCGTGCTCCGCTCCGAAAAGTTGTTTGGCGCGGTCGCGCGCCAGGTTCTCGACCACGTCGGTATATATGCAGCCGCCGTAGTAGCGCTTCGCCGGATATCCCTCGGCGTATTTGTTGGTGAACACCGAACCCATGGCCTCCAGCACGGCTTCGCTAACGAAATTTTCTGAGGCGATGAGTTCGAGTCCTTCGTGCTGGCGGCGGGTTTCATTATCGATGGCAAGGGCTATTTCAGGATCAACTTCGTAGAGCGGGCGGGACATAGAGCTCTTCATGGCGCGGTCTCCGGATCAGGCGAGTTATGATGCCAGTCCAATTCTAAACAAGCGGAGGGCATTTCGCACTTCGCATTCGGCCGGGGAGTATGACTAGCGCGCGTAGTTGAGGCTTCCGGGGCCGCTGAGCTCGGAAGCGGAACCGGCAATGACTTCAAAATCACCCTCGTCTGCCGGCCCATGGTAGAGAATCGTGGAAAACGACTTGGCATACTGACACAGGCTCGCCAACTCGTGCGGCTCCATGCTGCCGGCGTGGTCTGGCCCCGGCATGTTACGGTCAAGCGTGAAGTGCTTTTCGATGATGCGGGCTCCGCGGGCGATGGCAATCAGGGCAGCGTCGATGCCGATGGTGTGATCGCTGAAGCCGGAGTAGCGCCGAAAATCGATCGACGCAAAATCCAGATCTTCGGGCGCGGTGGGATACTTGGCGACGCAGTATAGATAATCCACCCGCGCTCTGGAGGAAATTACGGGAAACCCGCGGCCCTCCCACATGCCGAGGGAAACAATGACGTCTTTGCCGGTAAGGGCAACGGCCTGCAGCAGCGGCTGGTTGCGCACGCTGCGGCTGGCAATCTTGTAGCGCCGCATGCCGATTTCTTCGCACCACGCCACCCGCTCGACATCGAAGACCGACGCCATAAACTCGATCTCAGCCAAGCGGCAGGTCGCAGCCAACTCCAGCGCCTGCTCTCTGTTCAACTCCGCCTGTTTAGCCGCGGCGTACCAGCCGAAGTCCGGCTGAAAGATCGAGTCCACGTCATACAACTGAAATTTGGCCACGTCCGCGCCGTTTTCTTTGGCGGCGTAAATGAGTTCTTTGGCAAGGCTCAGATCGCCGTTGTGGTTCTGGCCAATTTCGGCAATGATCTCGACGCGGTTCACGCAGGTATGGTCAGGCATTTCGCCAATTCTCCGTGCTTTTGCTCCAGCAACTCGGTGTAGTAAGTGACCTTCCGCTGATCATTGGTCATGTTGGCAGCATGTTTGCGATAGCGGTAAAGCGGCAGCTCAATCCGCTTCAGCGTGTGTTTCTGCAGGAAGCGGATACGCAGATCGAGATCTTCGTGCAGTAGGAATTGCTCATCGTATAGCCCGATCTTGACCAACGCGTCCAGACGGAACATGACGCCGCAGGCAATCGGGTGCTCGTTGGAATTTACCCGCCCGCCGACTTCCTCCCGCTCATTCACCACCAGGTAATCGCACGCCACCGCGTCGTACGCGGAATTCATGGAAAGAAACAGATATTCCACCTTCAGCAGGTCTTCGTGCACATAGTCATCCGCATCCACGCGGACCACAAAGCGGCTATGCGCTTCGCGCAAACCGATATTGCACGCGGCGGGAAGGCCCACGTGCTGGTCGAGATTGACGACGCGAATCCAGTCGCCGAACGAATTCAGCACGCGCAGAGTGTTGTCCGTACTGCCGTCGTTCACCACCAGGATTTCGTAATCCTTCTTGGCCATGCTCTGCTCGAGCATGCTGCGGATGGCGCGGCCAATATGGAATTCGCCGTTGTGGACCGCGACGATGACGGTAACCTTCACCCAGTTCCCCTCCCGGCGAATGTAGCATGGCTCACCACAGCCCATGAGGATTTCCGCCGGGCCGGAACATGACTGGTTAAGTGGGGACCATAGCCTGTTTCACAGATTGCGGAGGTCAAATCGCCGAGAGCGATCTTGACCAACTGGCAGCGCGCGTCCCGTCTTGTTAAACTAGAAGTCCCCATGGCTAGCATTCAGCGTAGAAAGACTGTCACTTCGACCATCGGCGGAGTCCGCGTCGGCTCCGATGCACCCATTGTGGTGCAGTCCATGACCAATACCGACACCGCCGACGTCGCCTCGACCGTCCAGCAGGTGGCCGCGTTGGCGCGGGCGGGTTTGGAGCTGGTTCGCGTCACCGTGAACACTGAAGAGGCTGCGGCGGCGGTTGCGCCTATCGTGGAGCAACTCGACAAGCAGGGGATTCGCGTGCCTATCATCGGCGACTTCCACTACAACGGACACATCCTGCTCAAGAAATATCCCGACTGCGCCCGCGCCTTGGCCAAGTACCGCATCAACCCCGGCAACGTCGGCATCGGCCGCAAAGATGACACCAACTTCCGCACCATGATCGAAGTCGCCGTCGAAAACCAGAAGCCGGTTCGCATCGGCGTCAACTGGGGATCGCTCGACCAGGCGCTGCTCACCCGCATGATGGATGAGAACTCGCGCCTCTCTGAGCCTAAAGACGCTCGCGACGTGACGATGGAAGCCATGGTCGTCAGCGCGCTGAATTCTGCCGCGCTGGCCGAGAAATACGGCTTGCGTCCCGACCAGATCATCCTGAGCGCTAAAGTCAGCGGCGTGCAGGACCTCATCGACGTGTACCGCTCGCTCGCCGCCCGCTGCCAGTATCCGCTACATCTGGGACTCACCGAGGCTGGTATGGGCGCCAAAGGCATCGTCGCCTCAACCGCCGCCATGGGCGTGCTGTTGCAGGAAGGCATCGGCGATACCATTCGCGTCTCGCTCACTCCCGCGCCCGGCGGCGACCGCACCGAAGAAGTGCGCGTCGCCCAGCAGATTTTGCAGTCGATCGGCATTCGCAGCTTCACGCCGCAGGTGACCGCCTGTCCCGGCTGCGGACGCACCACCAGCACCTTCTTCCAGGAAATGGCCGAGCAGATTCAGACCTACCTGCGTGAGCAGATGCCGCTCTGGAAAGACCGCTACAGCGGTGTCGAAGAGATGAAAGTTGCCGTCATGGGCTGCATCGTCAACGGCCCGGGCGAATCCAAGCACGCCAATCTCGGCATTTCCCTGCCCGGAACCTTCGAAGAACCCAAAGCTCCCGTCTACGTCGACGGACGCCTGTTCACCACCCTGAAAGGCGGCCACATCGTCGCCGACTTCCGCAAGATCCTCGACCAGTACGTCGAATCCCACTACGCCGCGAAAAGTCCAGACGTCACCGTTTCCCTCGCGTGACCCCACGCCGCTGTCATCCTGAGGAAGAGGAGTCGTTCGCTGGCGAACGACTCCCAACGAAGGACCTATGCATTCTTCGAGGGACTGCAAGTAGTCGCCGGCGTCGGTGATGCGTGGCCCTGCTAGCGCCATCCCAAAGATGACGAGTGTGCGAGCAGGTTGGGCACAAGATGGGCGCGCTGCCCAAGTTGCCGGACGGGAGTGTCCGCGCCGCAGAAGAGGGGATGCGAGGTCAGATCTTTGGGGACGACCGCTTCTTACTTCAACGCCTTCTCCAGCAAGGAAGCAGTACTCAGGCCGCCCTTGGACTCCACGAACTTCATCATTACGGGCAGGAACTTCGCTGCCATTTCCGGCGACAGGCCCAACTTATGGAACGACCCGGCAACTGACGCCATAGTGCCTAAACTCCCCAAACCTCCCGGCAAGGAACCTTCCAGGCTCGAAAGCTCAGAACTCTCGCCAGCCGCAGGCGCGGCCTTCAGCAGGCCCGACATCCCCGGCACGGCCGCCGCCACTTTGCTGAACTCATCTGCGCTGAGCCGGGTCTTGGCCAAGCTGAAAAGCGCGCCAGCTCCGCCCTTAGCTTGGGTCGGCGTAACGGAAAGACCCTTAGTTAATTGGCCGATCAGTTCCGAGCTCGAGCTCTTGGCAGCCGTGGCGGGTGCAGTTTGCGCCTGCGCAAGCACGACTAAGGAAAAGATGACGATCAGGCAGGTTGCGGCGAACACGCTCCGCAGTGGGCTGCTCAAGGATTTCATTCCGTTGGCTCCTTCCGACTCCAATACTATCGTAATCAGTCGGGACTCCGTCCCTGCGCCGTTGGCATCGATCGTGCGCGCGCACACCGTCGTAAGGAGCGCAAAGCAGAGACAATGGATCTTTGTGGTCAGCGAGAACGCCAGCCTTCAAAGCGGGCAGGAGCCAACAACCAATGCCGCTACTCCGCAGCAATGTTCAAGGAGTAGATCATCCCGCTGAACGAGGAATTGTACCCCGCGCACCACACCTGGTATTTGCCGTTCACCAACCGGCTGTCGCAAGCGTCCATTTCGGCGCCGGTGGATTCGTCAAGAGACCAAGTCTTGCCGCCGTTGCCGCTGAAATACATTCCCCCGACATTCTGCGAGTAGTTGCCCCCCGTTGCCCAGCCAATTTTCGGCGTCAGGAACCAGATCTCCCGAATCGGCCACGGATCGTCAAGCACACGCCCGCTCCAGGTTTTTCCTCCGTCCGTGGTGCGGTGTACCCAGCCTTCCACGCTAGGAGAGATTTCTCCACCGCCGACCCAACCATCCTTGTCATTCACGAAGAACGTCGGGCCATCAAACACTGAGTCGATGGACGGCTGGCAGCTCCAATTCGCCCCGCCATCTTGACTGGCACAGTACGTGATGCCCGACATGCGGGCATGCAAATTGTGCAGCAGGCTAAACTGGCTGCCGAACCAACCGCCGTTTGGATCCGGCACTACGGCTGTCCAGTCACTCGCCTGCGCCCCACCATCAGTGGTGTAGTGCGCCAGGTTCGGTTGACCTTGACCGGTGCTCAGTTGGTCCACCACCAAACCATCTTCTTGATTGGCAAAGCGCACGCGGTCGGACCAACCCGTTGTGGTCAGGACAATGTCCGAGGTCCAGGTCTTGCCGCCATCATGGCTCCAGCGGATGATACCTTCGAAATCGTTGTCGTTGAATCCGGAGACAACGACATCCTTCGCGGTCAGCGCCGTCACGCCATACCAGTAGTATGGGAATCCGAGGTTCATCACTTCGGTCCACTTGGATCCGCCGTCGGTCGTCTTCCACACCTGGCCGAGTTCAGCCGCCGCGTAGCCGACGGAAGCCGTTGGAAACGAAATGTCGTGGATCACGGCTCCAGACAACAGGGCCAGCAGCTTCCATTTGTGGGTATTCGTAACCATAGTCTCGACCGGCTGGCCGGCGCTTGTTTCGGTCGAACGCTCAGCCGACAATTCGCGGCCAACGCTCAAAACCGGGGTTCGGCTAGCAACATGACGAACATCAGACGCCCCCATCGGAGCGGGTGTCATCGCAAGACTCAGGAAAATGATGGCAAGAACAGCAGCTGAACCAGGAACGCGGTGGATCGACATTTCAGAGCCTCCGGAGGCAACAACTGAAGACAACTGCGAACGATATTATAGCACGCCTTTCGCCAGACGGCTTGATGGACGGCCCATTGGGTAGTGGGTCAGTTTAATTGTCATCCTGAGCAAGCGTTCTTTGCGCCGCGAAGGATCTGGGCGGGCCGCGCGAAGTGTCGCATTCTTTGCGACACAGCAATCGCGCGTCTGGCTCGCTTCCTTCCCAAACTGACCCACTACCGCCTATTGCTGGCGGCTTTCCTTCACATTGACTTGGGCGCCGTTAGACTCCACAATTGGAGGCGCGGCACCCGAGAGCGTAATCAGCGAGGCAGCGCCGTGAGTATGCATATCAACACCCGCGAGGTTCAAGGCGTCACCATAGTCGACATTAGCGGACGAATCACTTTGGGCGACGAAACCGGCACCCTGCGGGATGCCGTCCGCGATCTGGTGAGCAAGGGAACCAAGAAGATTGTGCTGAACCTGGCCGAGGTCAGCTACATCGACAGCACGGGAGTCGGCGAGCTGGTGGGCAGCTTGATGACCGTTCGCAACGCCGGTGGCGAACTGAAGCTGATGAACCTGACTCCCAAGGTCAAGGACGTGGTGTACGTCACTAAGTTGTATACCGTGTTCGACGTCAAAGACGACGAGTTCACGGCAGTCAAGTCCTTCGACTGGTTCTTTGCGAAATAGGGCGGATAGAGCCTGTGTCGCAACTCTAAAGCGCCGAGGAAAGTGGAACGAATCGCATCATGCCAGCCGCGGAGCGGCGTGAGAATGAAGCCCACTCCGCAAGCCGTGGGTCAAAAGTGGAACAAGAGCGAGCCCCGTACGTGTGTGCGTGAGAACCTGATTCTTTGTGAGGCGGTGGAACCGATTCACAAAAGAACTATACCGGTTTCAACGTTACTGTAGACAACGAACAAAACCCGGGAAGTGCACGACTTCAGTCGTGCCGCAAGCACCGGAATTGATCTCGGGCTTCAGCCCCCGAGGCCTTGGTCTACGCCACCTGTGAAACAGGTGTAGCCTCGAAAGGGGCGAGCAATACTAGCCCAGCGCTTCAGCGCTGGGTAAAGTGGAACAAATGACCAAAGTCCCGGAGGGACGACCGAGTTCTCACGCCCAGCCGTACGGGGCGAAGGGCAAGTTGCTACACAGACCCGGATAGCCGTCCTCAGATCCCACCGTTGTCATTCCTCGCGAAGCGAGGAATCCCTATAGCTGGCAGAATGCATGGTTAGAGCAAACGCCCCGGCGGCGATAGCGATGCTTCGCTTCGCTCACTATGACAATCACTCAAGGAACCTCTGACTAACCTTACAGTGTTGTCATTTCGAGCGCAGCAGAATTGCCCGCTCACGGGCAATTCTGCGTAGTCGAGAAACCTGCTTTTGCGCCCGCCAAACCTAATCAGTGTTTCCCTAATCCTGCGAGCTCGCTCATCATTACGCCCCCTTTATCGCCTGATCCACCGTTTCGCAATCCGCCAAGCCGTAGCAGCCGTAAATCGCGGGCAAGACCACATTCGCTGCATGTCGCCGCCGCAGTTCCGCCACTTTCAACGTGCCGCAGCGATACGCCGGAAGGTACATCCGGCCCAGCAGCGGATGCCGTCCCCATGCCCCGGAAAGCTTGTCGGCCCGCTCTTCGGTGACCAGAAAATCCCGCCGCAAAATCTTCGCAACTTCCTCCTTCGGCATCTTCTCGCCCCAGGTCAGATAAGAAGATTGGTTCTTGGCATCGTCCTGCAACAGCGCCAGCAGGACGCCGATCTGCAGATCTTCGTCCGGAAGCTGATCAACTTCGGTTACGCCGTGGGCAATCAGTATGGCATTATTCGCGAGCCCCTCGAATAGCGTCGCGGCGCGCGTGTTCATGGTCAGAACCGTCGCTTCGAAACCGACCTTCCCGCGGACATACAAATCCTGCAAATAGGCAAACGTGGTCACGTGCCCGGGCACAACTTCGTGACTGATCAATTGCTCAAACTCCGGCACGGAAATCTGCAGCGACGCATTGATCTCGTATGTCGCCTCATACTTCGGCTTCCCGTCCGGAGTGCGCGCGCGGCCGAGGTAGTTCATCGAGCCGGAAAACCACGCGTCCTTAATCGGCAAGAAGTCAATATTGGCGCGCGGTACGCGAGCCAGTTCACGCGGGAGGTGAGGCAGAAGATTCGCCTCACTGAGCCGGTCGAAGTGGGCAATCACTGCGGTACTCAAAGCGCGTACCGAGGCCATGGGAACCACACGGTCGCGGCGCCAGGCATCCACCGCACCAAGAATTCCGCCTGAACCCGACGGCGAATATCCCGCCTTGCCGAGCAATTCCTCAACCCGGCGCCGTTTCGCTTCCGGCTGCGACGGTTCCGGCGCCCGGCCGGTCGAAGCTTTCACGCTTCGTTCGTACGGCACTGGGTCGCCCTTGCCGAGGATTTCCATCGCCAGGTCCCACATGGTTTCCAGGCACAGCTCTAAGCCTGACAAAAAGTCTCCCCGCAGACCGCCGATTTTCTTTGCTTCGCTGCGCACGCCCGCGATCGCAGCCGGAAGATTTGCCTTGGACAGATACTCATCGAGCGCAGCTCGATCCACGTTCTTGCCGGTAACTCCGCCGAACTCTCTTACCCGCGCTGCGGAAGAAAGCGTGTAAGCGGGAGGCAACGGCTCATCCGAAAACCAGGAATCGGCAATGAACCGCCCAGTCCCTGAAGGACACATCACGTCTCCGCCCCAAAGCGTGTCAATTCCAAGAACAGCATCCGCTATAAATTTTCCTGCTTGGTCCATCACATCTCCTTTGCTTTTCTCAGCGAACCGAACCAGACATAGATACACAAGGCCACGAACCCCAATGCGGAAATGGACTGTGAGATGGACACATTCTCATAGAACGGCGTCTGAATCCACTCTTCCGTGAAGCGCGGCAGCACGCGCAGCGCCGCTCCAATCACTCCGCCGAGCGCGCCGCCCGCCATCAAGCCGCCGGCAATGATGATGCCCCGCTCGCGAATCGTTTTGCCGTGCTCGCCGCCGGCCTTTTCCGCGCGCTTGTTCACCAGGCTTGAGAGGAACCCTCCGGCCAGGATCGGCGTAGTCAACTGCAATGGCAAGTAGATTCCCAGCGCAAAGACCATCGAAGAGAGTTGAAGCATCTCCAGCACCACCGTGATCATGGCGCCGAGGCCGAACAACATGTACGCAACCGGCTGGCCACTCATGAATCCTTCTACCACGGCCTTCAGCGCAGCGGCCTGAGGCGCCACCAGAACCTGGCGCGGGTCGCCCGGCGCCGCTTCTCCGAATTGAAAGGCTTTGGCCAGCAAGATGATGGTTAACCCTGCCGTGATGGCTGACGCAACCACGCCGATGAACTTCACCTTCTCCTGCGCCGCCGGCGTCGAGCCCAGCCAGTAGCCGGCTTTCAGATCGGTGATGAATTGTCCCGAGGCGCACAGCGCCACGCAGACCATCCCCGCCAGCGCCATCACGAAGAACATGCCGGTGGTCCCGGAAAGCCCGAACTTCAGCAGCACCACCGCCGAGACGATAACCGTGAGCAACGTCATGCCGCTGGCCGGGTTGTTGGCCGTAGTGGCAATGGCATTGGCCGCCACCGTCGTAAAGAAGAAGGAAAACAGCAGCGTCAGCGCCAGTCCCAATACCACCACGGTCCACGAAACATGAAGCTGCCCAAAGAAGATGGCCACTGCGATCGCGCCAACCACAACCCCAAGGAGGATGGTAACCACGGAAATGTCACGGTCGGTGCGCTCCATGTGCGCCGCTTCGCCGTGGCGGAAGGCGTGCAGCGCAATGCCAAACGACCCGGCAACCACGCGCAGCGACTTGAGAATGCCGACGAGGCCAGCGGTTGCGATCGCGCCCACCCCAATGAAGCGCACGTAATTGCGATAAATGTCCGCAGCCGTCATGTGCGAAATGGGGATGGTGGCGGGATACACCGTCAAGTCGCCCATGTGGCTGCCGACGAACCAGATCAGCGGGACCAGCACGAAGTTCACCAGAATGCCGCCGGCACAGAAAATCATGGAAATGCGCAGGCCCATCACGTAGCCCAGGCCGAGGATGAAGCTGACCGCATCGAAGTTGAAGACCATGCGCCCGCGATCAGCCAGCGCCCGCATCACCGGCACGAATTGAAAATTCAGGTACTCCTTCCACACGTGAAACGTGGTGACAAAGAAGTCGTAAATCGCCGCAACGACCGTGGCCTGAAGCAATAGCTTGGCTTGCGAGCCGCCTTTTTCCCCCGTTACCAGGACCTCGGTAATGGCCGTGGCCTCCGGAAAGGGCAGCTTGCCGTGCATTTCCTGCACAAAGTAGCGCCGCAGAGGAATGAGAAAAAGGATGCCAAGACAACCACCGGCCAGGCAGATGAAAATCGTCTGCACCGGATGCGGGTCCAGGTGCAGAATATAAAGCGCCGGCACCGTGAAAACCGCCCCGGCCACCACGCTTCCGGAAGCACCGCCCATACCCGTGATGATCACATTTTCCAGCACAGTGGAGCGCCGCGAGTAGAGGCGCGCCAAGCCAATGGCGAGGATGGAGATGGGAATCGCCGCCTCCATTCCCTGCCCTACCTTGAGCGCGGAATAGGCCGATGCCACCGTGAAGATCACGCAAAACACGACGCCCCATACGATTGCCCGCGCGGTCGCCTCCGGCACGTTCGCCTCGGCCGGCACGAGCGGTAAATAGGTTTCGCCGGGCTTCAACGGTTGGTATGCATTTTCGGGAAGGGTTTTAGCTTCGCTTGCGGTCATAGATTAAGGGTCCTGTATGCTTCTAACAAAACCCACGTTTGTCCGCAAGGACACGCCGCCGAAAATGTCGTTAGCACATGATATGTCCGGTTGGATTAGCAAGTGATCTGTCCGCTTTGCAGGCGGCGAGGGTGAGAGACCATGGGCAGCATGATCTCTTACACGCAGGCCGCGATGGAGCGGACGATG
>Ga0326727_10012901_pt1 | contig 18835 bp, 16 predicted proteins | sample MB2enrmetagenome_FD_207643 | JGI IMG/M metagenome (GOLD analysis project Ga0326727, IMG submission 207643) | Lab enriched peat soil microbial communities from McLean, Ithaca, NY, United States - MB29MY | ecosystem: Environmental > Terrestrial > Soil > Wetlands > Peat | place: USA: New York...
AGGTTACTCCTCGCCCAGACCGAGCGCCTTCAATATCAAGTCTCGCACTGCGGTCATCGGCAAGTCCCGTTCACCCGGTGCGTCACCGTCGCCGATCAATAATGGACGATCCGGAGCCGCGGCCGCCAACAGGCCGTGGCTTCCCCGAACGAGGTTCGCGTTCAACGGCACGACGTCGAATAGTGTTCGGAAACCGAGCCGCTTCTGCAATAGACGTAGAGCTGCCCTGCCCTTCGGGAACCACAGCTTGGGATCGAAGAACAGCTCGCAGGGGTCGAAACCGGGCTTGCGGTGAATGTCAATCGTTCGGGCGTAGTCCGGAGCTTGACGATCGTCGAGCCAAAACGGATAGGCAAACCAGGCGTCGGCCTCAGCCAATGCGATCAACTCTCCGGCGCGCGGGTGATTCAACTGCAGAGCAGCACGCTCCTCACCTTCGAGTACATGCGCAACACCTTTCATCGAACACAAAACGTCGCGCACTGGCGGAATGTCTTCCGGGTCGTTGACGTAGACGTGCGCAAGCTGGTGATCGCAAACCGCGAACGCCCGACAACTGAAGAGGTCCGGCGTCTCACCAAAGGGCCCTGGTCGGACCGAGAGCATGTTGGCCTTGCGCAGTGCTCGATTCGGGAACACAGGGAGACTGACGTTCAGGTGGCCGTATTCGCTGACGATCCAGACTCGTGCGCCTTCCTCCTGAGCGGCGTCCAGCAACGGGTCGCAAGCTTTGTCCAGCTCGATGACCAGTCGTGTCATATCGCAGCCTGCTGGACCATGGCGCTGCGGCTCGTAATCGAGGTGCGGGAGATAAACCAGAGTTAGATCCGGCTTCTCCTGTCGGAGGACGTGAGCCGCACACCCTGCGATCCAGCGAGTCGCAGGTAAGCCCGCCCCCGGTCCCCAAAATGACGGGAATGGAAAGCCGCCAAGTTTTTGCTCGAGCGTTCGGGTCAAGCCGGCCGGTGTGCCATGAATGGCGAATGCCTTGTTGCCGTCTGCCCCGTAATAGGGCTTCGGCGTTACGCTAATATCGACGGCCGCTCCCTGATTGAACCACCAGAAAAGCTTGGCGCAGCGAAACGGCATACCACGCGCGTGCGCGCGGCGACGCGCCGTTGCGTACAGCGGTTCTGCTTCGATCAGGCGGTTTGACTGCTGCCAGAAGCGGACCTCGAAAGTATCGCGGAACAGCCAGCCGTTCGCGACGATGCCGTGCTTCGCAGGCGGCTGCCCGGTCAGGAGCGTCGCCTGTGCGGTGCATGTCACGGCGGGCAAGGTCTCACGTAACGGCCGTACCCATCCGGACGCGGCCAGCGAGCGCAGGCGAGGCGCATCCGCGATCAGTCGAGGGGTCAACCCGACCGCATTCAGCACCACCAGCGGGCGCATCCCTGACTCCCTCTATCTCGACCGAACGGCAATGGCCGTGTCGGAGAACGGCCTCGCTGCCGGTCAGGCCGCAGAATCACAGCCAGTAATTGAACAAACGCATCTCCGCAACAGAGGTCTAGCAGGCAGGCGGCGTGTCGTGAACTCCAGAAGAGCGATCCGCTGTATGCGTTAGCAGGAATCTGCGGCTTCGAAGGTAGCGATTGCCACGTCCTCCCCCTCTGACCTATAATTCGCACCATGCCGGGCCAGGGGTGGCCGGGATGGGTACCTTTTTCACGGGAAAGTCATTCGATGAACACGGACCGTTACCTGTTCACCAGCGAATCCGTATCGATGGGCCACCCCGACAAGGTGGCCGATCAAATCAGCGATTCGATTCTCGATCACTGCCTCGCTGCTGATCCGTTCAGCCGCGTCGCATGCGAAACTCTGGTGACGACTGACCTTGCCGTGGTGGCTGGCGAGATAACCACCAAGGCCGACCTCAACCGTGCCATCGTTGACCATATCGTGCGCGAGGCGATTCGGGAGATCGGCTACACCGACCCGACTATCGGCTTTGCAGCGGATACTTGCCAGGTCATGTGCCATTTGCACAAACAGTCATCCGACATCGCAATGGGCGTCGACACGGGTGGCGCTGGCGACCAGGGCATGATGTTCGGCTTCGCCTGCGACGAGACCAAATCGTTCATGCCCTTGCCAATCCATTTGGCGCATCGCCTCGTCGATAACCACGCCCGCCTGCGCCGCAACGGCGGTCTGCCATTCATCCGGCCGGACGCAAAAAGTCAGGTTACCGTCGAGTACAACAGCGATGGAACGCCGAATCGCATTCACACCATCGTTCTATCGACGCAACACGATGAAAGTGTGGTCATTCAGCGGAATGGCGCGTCGTATTTCTCGGATGAAGCAAGGAAAGAATTGGTGGAGAAGCTGATTCTGCCGACGCTGCGCGCCGAACGGCAGGATCTTGTTAAGGGCGAGATCGCGCTGGTATTACCGGGTCAGGCCGGGCGTCCGCTGCCGGCGGGCACAATTCCCTGTCACATCAATCCGACTGGCTGCTTTATCGAAGGCGGTCCTCACGGTGACTGCGGCCTAACCGGCCGAAAGATCATCGTGGACACCTACGGCGGCCGCGGCCGGCACGGCGGCGGCGCTTTCAGCGGTAAGGATCCGACAAAAGTCGATCGCTCGGCTGCGTACATGGCACGCTACATCGCCAAAAACGTCGTCGCTGCCCGCCTCGCAAAACAGTGCGAAGTGCAACTCTCGTACGCCATCGGCTACCCCGATCCCATCAACATCTGGGTAGATACGCAGGGCACCGCGATTCGCGGACTCTCTGACACGCGCATCGCCGATCTAATCCGCGATCAGTTCAAGCTGACACCGAAGGGGATCATCGAGACCCTCAATCTGCGGCGGCCAATCTATCGTGAGACCGCGCGACACGGACACTTCGGCCGCGAACTCGACAATTTCACCTGGGAACGGACCGACCGGGCCGAAGCGCTCCGATCGGCAGTCAGCCAAGCAGCCTAGATCGAGTAATTTGTGATGCCGCTGGTCGGCTCGGACGCGTCCAGGTCGGTCCTCGAACAACCTCGGCCGCGAGCTATCTGGCACGCGCTCCTCGCGGCTATGAGTCCGGGTGCTGAGGCATGCGAGCCACGCGTGCCAAACCGGGTGAGCGCGAGTCGCACATTGGTCGGCATTCTTCGATCTTCTGTCTGCGGCGTGGCCGGCAAAATACAAAATCCGGCTATCCGGCTATCCGGCGTGACCGGATAGCAGCTGAACTGGCACAGAAGTCCTCTCTTGATGCTGGTCGAGACCCTGTTTCGGTAGGCGCTCGGAAAAATCCGCCTTTCTTCCCTGATTGCGCGTCCTATAATGACGGTTTCACCATCCTCGGCGACTGCGCGAAGGGCGTGACGGCCGGGGTGGGTGCCGTCTGGAGCGTGGGCTTATGGTCCTTTGGGCGGAAGTTTGGCCGTGGGTACCTGCGGTACTGAACGTCGTGCTGCTGCTGGCCGGGATATTCTTGATCCTGCTGATCTTGATCCAACGCGGTAAGGGCGGCGGTCTTGCAGGCGCCTTCGGGGGCAGCGGCGGTTCGAGCGCTTTTGGCTCACGGGCCGGCGACGCGTTTACGCGGGTGACGATCATGACGGCCGCGGTTTGGATCCTCCTGATCATGATCTTGATCCGCACCACTCAGCCCGCGCCCTCGTCGGAACCCTCCGTGCTCTTACCGGATGCACCGACCAAGCAACCATCTGCGCCACCCGGCCCCGCTGCACCTGGCGGGGAAGAAGGCAGCTGATCCGAGATGCCGGGCGCGGCGGCTCCCGACACGCGAGCGAGCGAGGTGGGCGTGCTTTCCAGCATGACCGGCTACGGAGAAGCAAGCTTCGAAGGTGACGGTTTGGCCGTTGCCATCGAGCTCCGCGCCGTCAATAATCGCTATCTCAAGGTCAACTTGCGGGCCGCTGAACCCTACAACCTGCTCGAACCGGAATTCGAGAAAGTCATTCGCAAGATCGTTCGTCGCGGGACCGTACAGGTCCATCTGCGCTGTCAGCGCAGCTTTTCGCCGCAGGACTTTCGGATCAACGCAGTCGCACTTCGTGGCTATCTTGCCCAGCTGCGAGCCACAGCCGAAGAACTTGACTTGCAGGATCGCGGCCAGGCACTCCTGGGCCAGGTGCTGGCTCTGCCGGGCGTCGTCCCCGAACCGGCTAGCGCCGGCTTTAGTCTTGAAGCAGAGTGGCCCGTCGTTGAGCGCGTTCTGAAGAAAGCTCTCGACAAGCTCCAGGGCATGCGCGACGAGGAAGGCCGAGCGATGGCGCGCGAGCTTTTGTCCCTCCGCGACCAAATCGGCTCGGAGTTGAAGCAAATTCGCGACCGCGCGCCGCTGGTCTCGCTTGCTTTTCGCGATCGCCTGCTCGAGCGGGTCCGGGGCCTGTTGGCTGAACTGGATGTCCAGATCGACCGTACCGACCTTATCAAAGAAGTTTCGGTATTCGCCGAGCGCAGCGATATCGCCGAAGAGGTCGTTCGGTTGGCCAGCCACCTGGATCAATTCCAGGATGTGGTGAACGAACCCGAAAGCGCTGGCAGAAAACTGGAATTTCTCACCCAAGAGATGTTCCGGGAAGCCAATACGATCGGTTCCAAAGCCAGCGACGTGGATATCTCACGACACGTCGTCGAGATTAAAGCGGCCCTGGAACGCGTTCGGGAGTTGGTGCAAAACGTGGAGTAAAGTTGCGGTTAGGCGACGACGAGGTGCAACGCGATCCGCGACCAAGCCGGATTCGGCGCGAAAACGCAGACCGGCCGAAGCGGAGCAGACTCGTCCGCGGGACTAACCCATCACTTGAACTCTCCAAGGGAGATCCTCACGGAGAGTTCTTTACCGGCCACGATACGCTTGCCACTGCACATGGCAGATGCACCGCTGATTATCGTGTCCGGCCCGAGCGGTAGCGGCAAATCGACGGTGATCCGTCGATTGCTCGCGGAGGGCGGGTTGCCCTTGCGTTTGTCGGTGTCCGCAACCACCCGTATGCCGCGTAGCGGCGAGCGCGACGGCGTCGACTACCACTTCTGGAAGCAGGAGCGCTTCCGGGAGCACGTGAAGGCCGGCGCCTTCCTGGAATGGGCTGAAGTGCACGGTCAATGTTACGGTACGCTGCGAGAAGAAGTGGACCCGTATCGGGCCCGGGGCACCGGCGTGCTGCTCGATATCGACGTGCAAGGCGCCAGCCAGGTCCGCAGGTCATACCCGGGAAGCTGTTCCATCTTCCTGCGAGCGCCTTCTTGGCCGGAATACGAGCGACGGCTCCGCGCCCGAGGCACCGAAGACGAAGCAGCTATCGCGCGCCGGCTGGCAACTGCCCGTCGCGAGCTGGAACGGGTCGGCGAGTACGACCACGTGATCATCAATGACGACCTGGCGACCGCCGTCGGCGAGCTTCGCCGTCTGGTCGCAAGCCTGTTTCCCCCTGGAGGAGCGACGCCGTGCTCGACGAGCTGAAGGAAGAAGCAATCGTCAACAAAGTGGGTGGCCGATTCAAGCTATCGACGCTCATTCAAAAGCGGATGATCATGCTCAATACCGGCGCCCGCCCGCTCGTGGATGTGCGCGGCGGCGACCGCATGGCCACTGTCATCCAGGAGATCTTGCAGGACAAGATTTATCTCGATTCGTCGGGCCAGGTCCAAGCTCGCGGGCTGAGCGCCGGTGACGCCGCCCGTCGCGCCATGCTCGGCGATATCTCATCCGATCTCGGCGGCGGCGACGATTGATTTCAGCTCAGTCCGCTGGCGAGTATGAAGGCGACTGGGCCGAGGAGCAACGAGAGGAAACCGCGTCGGCGGACCAAGCCATCCGGCGCAAATCCGGTATTCGTGGCACTCCGCTGCAATGCGATGAAGCCGGTCGCCTAGGGAATCGCCCCGGATCCCGAGAACCGGACCGTGTGAGATCCGTCGAATTCCAAGTCGATGTCCGAACTCTCGGACAAACCGCGCACTGGAGTTTGCCATGGCCGACATCGTCGATACTCCATCAACTGAAACAGTCGTAGCCACGCAAACCTCACCGGCGCGCCTTGAACCGGTTGCTCCGGGCGAATCCGTTGATAGGCCTCTCACAGCCTTGGCCTTTACAGGCTTCGCTTTGGCGGTGCTGTATGCGCTGTTTATCGCCGGTTCGGCCCTCTTCGCTTTCTCCTCGGGCTATCCGGTCTTGCTCATGCCGTTGTGGACAATCGTTCTGCCCGTGGCTGTTCTGTTAACGTGCTGGCTGGCACGGCGGTCGGTGATGAGTTCCAATGGGATGGTGCGCGGTAAGCGCCTGGCAACCGCGGGCATGCTCCTGACCGGTGTGATCGGCCTCGGCTACTGGGCGTATTACACCTCGACGCTGATGGCCCTGCGGCAGCAAGCGGCAGAGCTGGTCGAGTCGCAGTTCCTCGCGGCCCTCGTTAACGGGAAAGTCGAGGAAGCGTTTCTCTTGACTCTCAACGGACCGCGGCCGCCGGTGGATGCGAATCTGCGCGATTACATCGAGAAAAATCTCAACGTTCCGCCGAATACACGAGCGTCCGGTTTTTTTACGCGGTTCTCCGAAAGCCCTTTCGTCCGATCGTTTCAGACTGCCGGCGAAACCGCCAAGGTGCGCCTCAAAGGAATTGGCACTCCTAGCGCGGGCAAGCAGTCCGTGCAAGTGCCGGTCACATACGCCGTGGAAACGCCTTTTAGGCAGCTCGAGATCCTAATCGTGCCAACCGCGACCAGTGCTCCGGATGAGTCGTCGGGTCGACGTTGGTACATCGAGTTGACCGCTGTTTCGCTACTGGCCGATACTCGGACAGAGCGGGGCATCCGCACTTTCCAGAAGCTTCAGCCGACCGCTCGGCTGTTCATCAATTCGTGGATAGCCAAGCTCGTTCGAAATGCGAACTCTGAAGAGGCCTATCGCGCGACACTCCCGCCGGAAGAGCGACAAAAGGTCATCAAGCTCGTCGGCGACAAACGCGCCGAGCAGTTCAACGCGGAAAAAGAGAATAATCCCGAAGTGCGAAATTACCTCGATGGCTTGGAGGAATTTCGCAACGGCGCCCTAGTTCGCAATGAGGACAGGTTCTACGTAGCCGACGCTTTGCGAGCCGACGTGGTTAACGAACTCAAGAAGAGATTCCGATCGGGGTTTTTGACTCTTGACGTACCCAAGCTTTCCACAGTTGACCCAACCTTCCAGACAGAGGGTGGCAAGATTCGGTTTGTCTACGAATTCCATCTGCAACTTCCGCCCGGCTACGAGGTCGACACGCGTGTCACCGTCGAAGGCGACTCCGACGCATTGCAGAATTCGTCGCCGATGGCGCCTTCGCCGTGGCGCCTTGTAGGAATTGAGCTAGTCCGAGCTTACGATTCGACGAAGCTCGAGAAGGGTGAGTGCCCCTCCTGCCGGAAAAACGAGATCGGCGCGCGCAACTCGAAGAATGAAGAGTGATCTAGGAATGTTAGGCAGCTCAGGCGTCACAAGCGTTCACTTATTGCCGCTCCCGTAACCGGCGACCGCCAGCCTTCCCGAGCAGATTCCCCGCGGGATCGCTACCGGGACGAGCGACGGATCGCTTCCCGGCGATTCTGTATTACGAACGCGCGATTCTCCTCGCCGAACTTCAAGAGCCGATAAACCGTACCGATCATAACAGGATGTTGCGACCCGGACCGCATTGACCTCGCGCGCCACGGATGACAGCAACCGGTACGCTAAGCCTGACCGGCGTCGCCGAAGTTAGGGCCACCCGGTCGACGGCAAGAGATATCGATTCGGATCGAAGCGGAGATAGCCATGGCTGACACAGCAGATACCCCGCCGGCCGGGAGCAGCGAATTCACGCCCGCGCCATCCAGCGGCACTGTGAAAGGGCTCGAACCGGTCCGCAGTCCGATATCACTGACTCCTGCGGATGCAGCGCCGGCCTATCGGCCGTTATCCATGCTGGCAATCGTCGGTTTTGGCCTGGCCATCCTCTATTCGTTCTATCTGTCGTCGATGACGGTATTCACGTACTTCAGCGGTGATGCGTTATTTCTGCCCTTATGGACTCTCATGTTTCCGGTGGCGATCCTGCTCGTCTGTTGGTTCGCTCGCTGGTCCGTGTTGAACTCCGAAGGGACACTGGGTGGCGAACGGCTTACGAATTGGGGCATGGGGCTGACCGTCGTGTTTTGCCTCGCGTACTGGTCCTACCACGCGGCGACGTTCATCGCGTTGCGTCAACAGGCCGTCTCTTTCGTCAACGCTCAGTTCATCCCCGCACTCAGCAAGGGGAAGGTCGAAGAAGCGTTTATTCTCACATATCAAGAGCCCAGACCTGCTGTAAACGAAGGGCTGCGCAAGTACATCGAAGCGAACCTGAATGCGCCGGGCAGCCAGAAGGTAAACGGCGCCGGAAGATTCACGCAATTCTCTGAGAGCCCTTACATTCGTTGGTGTCAGATGTCGCCCGGCAAGGTGCAGACGACGCTGAAAAGCATCGGCTCGCCGGTGTTGGATAAACGAGCGTTGCAGGTTCCGCTCCTTTATCGCGTGGAGACTCCGCTAATCGCTTTTGATCTGCAGGTGATTGCGCTGGCGAATGATACGCGCTCAAAGGATTCGCCCGGTCGCCATTGGCAAATTGAAATGGACCGGACCGGGATGGTCAAGCAGTCCGAGACGTACACCGACGAGGGCGCTTTGGTTGTCGACAAAGTCGAGCCGATCGCCAAACAGTTTTTCTCGATATGGGTAATGAAGCTGACCGCGATCGTCGATCCGGATGGCGCCTACCGTGTGACCTTGCCTGCTGAAGAGTACCAGAAGCTGATGCAGATGATCGGCGGCAAGAGTGAGACAGATCTGCGTAAGGAGGCGGAAACGAACCCGGACCTTCGAGCTTATTTCCAGGGACTCGACAACTTCCGCAATGGCTCAATCGTTCGCAACGAAGACAAATTCACGATCGGCAACGAGTCGATGCGGGGCGAGGTGATCGCCGAAGTGAAGAAGCGCTTCCAGCCTGCCTTTGCAACCTCTACGTGGATCACTCCCACAGGATCAGTTCCGCTCTATGAAAACGACGGAAAGAAAATCCGCTTTACGTACGAGCTGTTACTCCAGCTTCTGCCGAAGTACATCGCCAGCGCGAGCGTGGTCGTCGAAGCCGATGCGAACATCTTGAAAGAACCCGGCGCTATGAACGCCAAGGCATGGCATGTGGCGGCCATGAAACTGGTCCGCGCCAACGCCGCTCCCAAGGCCGATTCCAAGGCGAAGGGCGGTATGGGGATGTAATCCCAATTGGTCGGCCGGCCCTAACCCGCGACAGCTCAGGACTCAGCGATCTCGTCGAGAAGGTGGCCCATCTTCTCCTTCTTCGTTCGCAGATAGCGCTGATTATGCTCATTGGCCGGCATGGCAATGGGTACGCGCTCGACGATTCGCAAACCGTAACCTTCGACGCCGACAACCTTCTTCGGGTTGTTAGTCAGCAACCGGATTTGTCGCACACCGAGGTCGAGCAGTATCTGAGCACCGATGCCATAGTGACGCAGATCCGGGCCGAATCCGAGACGCTGGTTGGCTTCAACGGTGTCCAGCCCCTCTTCTTGCTGAAGTTTATAAGCCTGCAGCTTACTCAATAGGCCGATGCCGCGTCCTTCCTGGCGCATATAGAGCACAACGCCGCGGCCCGCTTCGGCAACTTGCCGCATGGCTTGATGCAATTGCGAGCCGCAATCGCACAATAAGCTCTCAAAGATGTCGCCGGTCAAGCATTGGCTGTGGATGCGGACCAGGATTGGCTCCGTCTGTTCCGGTGCGGTTTCGGCCCCTCCGGCACCCACTCCACCCATGCATAACGCAAGGTGCGGTTCGGGATCGACGACCGAGGTGTAGGCGATCAGGTCGAAGATGCCATGTTTGGTGGGAAGCTTGACTTCCAGTTCGCGACGAATCAGCTTTTCGCGGCGGCGGCGATGCTTGATCAGTTCCTCGATCGTGCACATCTTGAGTCCGTGCCGCGGAGCAAACTCCTGCAAATCGGTCAAGCGCGCCATCTTGCCTTCGGGAGTCATGATCTCGCAGATAACCGCCGCCGGCTTGAGGCCCGCCAGCCGGGCCAGGTCGACGCTCCCCTCGGTATGACCGGCGCGAACTAGAACTCCGCCCTCCCGTGCGCGAAGGCCGGGCACGTGTCCTTTACCCACGACGATATCGGAAGGCGTCGTCGAGTCATCGATGGCGACCCGAATCGTACGCGAGCGATCGGCTGCCGAGGTGCCGGTCGTAATGCCGGTGCGGGCGTCGATGTGCGGCGTCCAGGGTGTCGCTTGGGGATCGACGTTTCGCCCGGAAAGCGGCTCCAGACCCAATCGATCGCAAATTGCCGGCGCCATGGCCAGGCCAAGAATGCCGCAGCCGTTCCGCACCATGAAGTTGATCGCTTCGGGAGTGACCTTCTCGGCGGCGACTACGAGATCGCCTTCGTTCTCGCGATACTCGTCGTCCACCAGGATGACCATGTGGCCCTGCCGCAGTTCTTCCAAAGCCTCTTCGATGGTGCAGAAGCCGTCGCCGCTCTGATGCATGCGTTGCCCCTTCGGGTGAGAGAGACCCCGTTCTTGTTTACTTTTCGATTATACGGCGTCCAGGATGGTAAATGGGGGAATGATGGAGCGAAAGCTCCGCGAACGAGCAACTTCTGCGCTCACAGAGATTTTCATGGCGGGCGAAAGGAGCATGTGGACAGAAAAAACTCCTTCACTCCCGCCACTGAATGGCGAAAGGTGCGGAATGAAGGAGTGGATTTCGGGACTGTGTACGATCCGACGCCGGCGAGAACCGCCGGCTCGCGATTCCGGTGTTAGTCTAGACCTTGCCGGCTAGTGGGTCGTCCACCAGAGCGGTGAGCTTGTCGCCGCCCAGTGGATCCAGAACATCACTTTCGACCGTGCCGTCAAGCTTCGCAGTCGATGTCGCGATCGCCGCCACACCGACATTCGCCGCCGGAAGACCGGTTATCGTTGTTCGGATCGTGACCGAAGAAGTCGCCGGTACGACACTGTTCGTCGGCGCTGTGGTTGTTTGTTTGAGCGCGTTCGTCGCCGCGATGGCCAGCGCGGCTTGCGTCCCCGAACCGACCACGGCAGATTGCGTCCCGCTTGTGCCGCCGAACCAGCCGTAGACGCTCAGACCGAGTTCGAAGTTGATGCCGGTGACGTTCATGCCGCTGTTGCTGATCAGGATCGGCGCGGGCGCCTTACCGTAAGCACCCATCAGCGGTGGGATCACCACGACGATCTCGTAGAACCCGGTGCCGCTGACGCCTGCAGAATTTTCCGGATCAGAAGCTGGTCCGCTGAGCTGATTGAAGCTGAACTGCCCGTGAGCGTTCGTGACAGTCGTGGCCAGGATGTCGCCGGATGTATCTTCCAGATGTACCGTGACGCCCGGTAGCGCCGTGCCCGGAATCGGGACGCCGCGAGCGAGATACGAACCAAGCGACAAGGTCACGCTGCCGCTGATCGAAGCCTGGAAAATGAAAACGTCGCTCTGAAGATTCGTGATCTCGGTGTTGTTCTCGATCACCTTTGCCAGCGTGTTTCCCTGGTTGAAGATCGCCAATTCTTGCGGCGTCCAGGTTTCGTTTAAGTAGAAGAAGCGGTCGCCGTCGCGCAGGTTTTCGAACTGGTCGACCATGATCGTCTGGAACAGCGGGCCGACATCCGATCCGGCCACCGGGTCTTCGGCCAAGCCGCCCTCAAACGGGTCGATGTTGTTGACGTTGCCATAGGCCTGTTGCAATTCATGCTGGACTTGTACATTGCTGGTGATTTGCGCGAAGCTCGTCACCGCAGGCAGCCCGAGCGCGACGCGGAGCTGATTGTACGAGCCGATGCCGTGGTCGCGGGCCCGTTCGACGTCAAGCGCGATCAAATCCTGACCGAAACCGACGCCGGGGACAACCTCATTGAATAGCAGGTCGCGAACTTCATTGATCACCAAGGGATCCTCGGCCTGGGCATTGCCGTCGGCGTCGCCTTTTAGGATCGCGCCGATGTCCGTCGTGCTCAGACCGGTGATCGGGTCGAGCATCGTCGGCTGACCTTCACCGTTGAGGATCGTCGGATCGAAGAAGTCGATCGAGAGTGGCACATCTTCGCCGACCGGCAAACCGTCGTTACCCTGGCGCTCGACGTTGCCACTGAGCAGGCTGTGCCCGAAGCGGAACGCAACCGTCGAGAATTCATTGGCAATACTGGCATTCACGTTCGGGTTGTAGCCCGTGTAAGCCGGTAGAGCCTTGGCCCCCAACACGTCCGGAATCCACTCGTTGTAGATGATCGACTGATACTCTGCGATGTTGATCTTGCGCGCTTCCTGGAACAGCTGTTCGTCGCTCCAGGTCGGATTCTCTTGTTGCAGCTGGGCCGCGATGCGGTTGTGATTGTCCAGGAACAGAGCCTGCAGAGCGGTCAACTCCACATTTTCGTTGCCGCGCGAGTCGCCGGTGACGAACATCTGCGATTCGGGCAACGGCCCGTTATCTTGCATACCGCCGACAGACGCGTTGATGGCGGCAAGCTGCGCAGCAGTGAAATAGGTGCTGTTGTCGAGCGGAGGCAATCCACCCGGACTTGTCTTCATCTGTCCGCCGACGAACGTACGCAAGGCATCGTCCGTGGCTTGATCCGAGCCGTACACCTGCGACAGGTCGAGGTAGGACGTGATGGCGTTGACGTCCTGGGCCGGATTACCCGGGCCGGTACCCGTTGCCGGATCCGTGACCGATCGATTGAACGCAAGCGGCGTATCGCTCGGTCCGCCGATCGGATCGCCGAGTGGGACCGAAATCGGCTCGGATATGCTTCCGTCCGGAGTTAGGTCCATGTCGTGGTCCATGAACTGCCCGAAGCTGTATGCGAAATCCGACAGCGACTGCTGGTTCACCGTGGCGATATCTTGTGAAGGAAAAGCGGGATCGGCTTGGTTGTTGAGTATGTCGCTGACAAGCCGGGCACTTGGATCTTGGGGCAATGACGGCGAGTTGTAGCCGTTGGCGTAATACGTCGGCGACAGGCGGACGAGGTCGGTTCCCGCCGTGCCCCAGGCCGGGTTCGAGACGTTATTCCCGATCTCATCGATCGGACGATAGCCGCTGACGCTCAGCAGACAGCGCAACTCGAGCGGTTCCAGCTCTAACTGCGGTCGGGCGGGCCGAAGTGTACGACGGGAGAGTTTGGCGGCCAAGGCAAAGCGGAGAAGTGGCGCGAAACGCCCGACACGAATCAGCACGATCGGACTCCTCTAGACATTTCTACGGTGTTGCGTGCGCCCGGTAGGCTGCGAGTCTACGGTGGAGCGCATCGAGGACGATGCACGCGGGGCGTGGACGATGGCCGGTTGATCGAAGCATCAGGGGGCTGCCGGTTCGACTGTCCGGAGATCTGACGTTAAGAGGCGGCCGCGCGCTTGTCAAATAAAAAAATGCACGATTGATATAGCGTTCCGCATCCCCGTTTCGAGACGCGCGGGCGTCGGTTGCTACAATGCCCGCCTAACGAGATCCGCGATCCGAATACCGGTATACACCATGAACCGTCGCTCGTTTCTCGGCGCTTCCGCGATTGCCGTGCTCGAAGGCACCATAACGGCGGAGGAGAAAAGCAACATGCTACCTGTTGTCGATACGCACCAACATTTGTGGGATCTCAATCGCTTTCGGCTGCCTTGGGTCAAGGAGGGAGATCCGCTGTCTCGGTCGTTCTTGCCCGAGGATTATCGCAGGGCCACCGAAGGACTGAATGTCGTAAAGAGCGTCTACATGGAAGTGGACGTCGCCGATGATCAGCAGCAGGCGGAGGCGGATTTCATCGTTGAGCTATGTAAAAGCGGCAAGACAACGACGGTAGCCGCAGTTGTCAGCGGCCGACCCGGGACCGATGGCTTTGCCCGCTACGCCACGCAATTCAAGGGCAACAAATACGTCAAAGGCATTCGTCGCGTGCTCCACGTACCGGAGACGCCGGCTGGCACTTGCTCGAAGAAAGAGTTCGTCCGCGACATGCGCTTGCTCGGCGAGCTGGGGCTCAGCTTCGATCTCTGCGTTCGCGCCCCGGAGCTGCCGGATATGGACCGCCTCGTTGGAGAATGCCCGGACACGCGCTTCATCCTCGATCATTGCGGCAACGCCAAGGTCGAAGAGCGCGGCAAGGAACGCGATCAGTGGCGCAAGGATATGGAGACGATCGCCCGGCGCAAGAACATCGTCGGCAAGGTCTCCGGCATCGTGGCTTCAGCGAAGCCGGGGCACTGGGGTCCGGACGATTTGGCGCCGATCGTTAACCATACTCTCGATGTCTTCGGTCCCGATCGAGTGATGTTCGGCGGCGACTGGCCGGTTTGCACTCTCGCGGCAACTTATCGCCAGTGGCTCGATGCGCTCAAGACAATCGTCAAAAGCCGCAAGGCAGAGGAGCAGAATAAGCTATTCCACGACAACGCGGTGCGCTTCTACGGACTCGCGTAGAAACCGGAGTCGACGATTTGAGACCAAGCTGATAGCTGACGTCTAGCTGACGTCTAATAGCTGAGAGCTCTATTTTAAAACGACTTTCAATTCCACTTCCGCGTCCCGATTTGCTGATCACGCGTCCATAAAATCGCCGAAGCCGGGCACTCGGCCCGGCCCCGGCGGTCGGAAAGGAGACCGATGAGGATCACTCGGCAGGTTGCAGCCAACCGCGGTGAACCTGTCCGTTACGAAGGATGTAGAACCGTAGCGGACTGAAAGTTGCCAGATCCGGATGATTGAGGACAAATTGGATGTTTTCGTTCGTCAGCATCTCCCACTGATGCAAGCCGACCAGGATATCGCCGCGTTGGATGCCGGCTTTCGCTGCGGCACTCTCACCACGCACGTCCATCACAGCCAGGCCGCCGTGTAACTGAGGCTGGCTCTGGGCCACTGTCTCAGGGCTAACGACCTGGAGCTTCAGGCCGAGGCGACGCCAAGCCGGCTCGCTCGCCATCACGGGCGCCGTGTGCGACGCATCCAGCACCAATTCTACTTTCTGCTCGGAGGTGCCTCGACGAACAACTAGGGCTATCTTGTCGCCCGCCTGGTGATCGAGCAGGGCGCGTTCAAGGTCCAAGCTGCTGGCAACCGGCACGCTTCCAGCCCGCACGAGCACATCGCCCGGCAATAGCCCCGACCGAGCCGCCGGGCTGCCTTCGTCCAGGCGTTCCACGACCGCCGAGCGCTGCGGCGAATCGGTGCGGCTGGCGTGTACCTCGTCGCGCACCTGCAGACCGTGGCTGACCAGCGTCGCGCCCGCGCCACGGGCCTTGCCAGCCAACATTGAGCCGGCGACGCGAACCATGGTGTCCACCGGGATAGCGAAGCCAATCCCCTGCGCACCAGCCCGGATGGCTACGTTCACTCCGATCAACTCGCCGTAGACGTTCAGCAGCGGTCCGCCGGAATTGCCCGGGTTGATGCTGGCATCCGTTTGAATGAGCTGCTTGTACGACACGTCCTTGTTGAGCGTCACATCCCGACCGATGGCGCTAACGACGCCAACCGTGACCGTGTGCTCGTAGCCGTAAGCGTTGCCGATGGCGATTACCGTTTCCCCGACCATCAAATCGGTCGCCGTGCCGAGCGGAATCGTCGGCAGCGTTCGGCCGACGTCGATCTTCAGCAGGGCAAGATCGTTTTCCGGATCACGGGAGACAACGCGAGCGCTGGCCGTCGTACCGTCGGAAAGGCGCACGCGGAGAACGTTCACGTCCTCGACGACATGTTGATTCGTGACGATGTATCCTCGGGGATCGATGAGAATACCGGTGCCCATACCGTTCACGCGGTTTTGCGACGGCGCGAGCGCGAAGAGCTCCTCGGCGGCCGGCCCGCGCACGGTGCGTTCGCTGTGAATGTTGACGACTGCGTCACGAACACGTTTGACGACGTCCACGACCGGCGTTTGTCGCAGGTTCCAATCACGGGGAGGTCGGGCCAGAGGTGGTTCCTCGGCCCGGATGGCGGGAGTAAGACCGTGAAGAGTGACGACAACCACAGCGGCCGCTAGAAGGGTGCGGTGCGTTCTCATGGCGCCTCTCGACTTGTCGGGCCGCCGGTTCCACGGCAAACCCGTATCCGGCCGACTGTCAGCCACGCTCTACATTCCCGCCCTCGACAATGCTGCGCCGCGCTGACAGCGAGTTGGAACGCATTTTCATTCGGCGAGCGGACGCGAGCCGCTCCATGCCGGTCAGCCAGGTTCACCAGCTTCCCGCGGACACCGGGCACGGAAGGCGCGATCCTAGCGATTGCGCCGGAGTTGCCCGCTCTGCACGGAAAGCGTAGAAAAACCGAAAGGCCAAGCACGCAGGAGGACGCCGGTATGGCGGCAGCCGGTCGCATAGATCAACTCAAGGCCATGCTGGCGGAAACGCCCGCTGACGCCGAACTACGTTACTTCCTGGCCATGGCCTACGTCAGCGCCGGCGACCATGCTTCGGCGCTCGACTGCTTCACTCACCTAGCCGACCAAAGTCCCGGTTATGTCCCCGCTTACGTTCAACGCGGGCAGTTGCTAGCCCGGCTCGGTCGCGACGATGAAGCCCGTTCCGTCTTCCGCGCCGGCATTGCGGCCGCGCAAAAAGCCGGCGACGCGCACGCCGCGGGCGAGATGGAATCCTTTCTCGATAGCCTCTGAGTTGAGAGGAGTTTGCGATGCGTCGCTTGTACGGGTTTATTCTGTTGGCCCTGACCGCCACCGGCTCTCAGGCCGCCGGATCAAGAACTTTAAGTAAACGGCATTTGGTGGACAGAAGTCGGCGAATCCGACTTCTGTCTGCTTTCTTTTTCGGTAGCGATGCGGCTCAATGATCTTGAATATGATTTGCCGCCTGAGCTTATTGCTCAGTCGCCCGTTCCCGAACGCGACCGCTCACGTCTTCTCGCCGTTCAGCGCGGCGGACCTGTCGCAGGACACCACCTTTTCTGCGAATTGCCTGATCTGCTGTGCGAGGGAGATTTACTCGTCCTGAACGATACGCGCGTGCTACCGGCACGCCTGATTGGCAGGCGCGAGCGCACCGCCGGAAAATGGGACGGATTGTTCGTTCGTCAGACCGAACACGGCGTTTGGGAAATGCTCTGCCAGACCGGCGGGAAGCCGGTACCCGGCGAGACCGTGATCATCGAGTCGGCCTGCGGCGACGACGTTTTGCGTTTGGAGATGGTAGAAAAGACCGCTGGCGGAAGATGGCTGATGCGTCCGCAACGACTCGGTTCAGTGGTCGATCTGCTCGCTCGTTTCGGCCGAATTCCACTGCCGCCCTATATTCGCAAGGGACATGCGGAGTCCGAGGATCGGGAGCGCTATCAGACCGTCTACGCGGACAAAGCCGGAGCCGTGGCCGCGCCGACCGCGGGTTTGCATTTTACGCCGGGACTGTTTGATGCCCTTGCGCGACGTGGCATTAGTCGCACGTTCTTAACGCTTCACGTCGGCCCCGGCACCTTTCAACCGGTGCAAACCGATGACCCGGCAGAGCACCGTGTCCAGGCAGAATGGGGTGAGATTTCCGAAAATTCCGCTTCGATTATCCTTGCGACAAAGGCAAAGGGCGGGCGAATCGTTGCCGTTGGGACAACGTCCGTACGCGTGCTCGAGACCGCCGCCCGCCAGAGAGATCCCGGCCGAGCTTGGTCGGGATTTACGGATTTGACGATTTGTCCGCCGTTCGAGTTCAGGTCCGTAGACGCCTTGATCACCAACTTTCATCTGCCGCGCTCGAGTCTGCTCCTTCTGGTCGCCGCGTTTACCGGCTTGGACTGTATGCGGCAGGCATATCGGGAAGCGATCACCAACCGCTACCGTTTCTATAGCTACGGCGATGCCATGTTGATCCAATGAACTACGCGATGAATGAGCGCATTGTCCGCGTTGAAGTCCGCGATCGCATCGTGACTCCTGCGACTTCAGAGGTCACCGTGGTCGTACGCGTTCGAGATCGTACCGACTCAACGCATCTTCGCGGCCGATTTGCAGGCCCGCGTTGCCTTTTCGCGAGCACAGTGGAAGTGGCCTATCCGCTGAGGCCCCTGCCCTCTTCGGAGCCGGACGAGCTGATGGCCCGCGTGATCATTCCCGAAGCGAGTCTCTGGGACACGCAGAGTCCGTTCTTGTATGCGGGTCCGGTCGAGGTGTGGGAAGGCGACCGCCTCTGCGATGTGGTGCACGTGCGACATGGTTTGCGCGTGTTGCGATTCGGATCGACCGGTATCTCGTTGAACGGCCGGCCCATCGCCGTTCGCGGAAAACGCATCGACCGGCCCTTGCGCGAAAAAGAGGCGTTACAGCTGCGAAAGCTTGGTTACAACCTGCTCGTAACTCCGGTCAGTGCGGAAACGATCGCGACATGGGACATCGCGGACCGTGTAGGGTTTTTGGTCACGGGGCGAATCACATCCGCCGATGGGCCGACAGGTGAACTAATCGACGCGTTGAGTCGCCATCCTTGCAGTGCGGGCTGGTTGGCGAAGGGAGTCGATCTCCCCGTGAAGAACTTGATCTCAGAAGAGGCGATGGCAGCGCTCGGGCCGATCGATTAAATCTGCAAGTTCAGCAAACCCATCAAAGTCGTCGCGACGGCCCGGACCGGCGTTTTCCCGTGGCTGCTCCGACCGAAGAATTGTTAAGCAGCGCATCTGGCGCGGTCTGCGCGCTTCGGGGCCGTTATAATTAGTTTTCATGCGATGGCGACGATTCCGGGGAGGGCGAGGCGTGATTTCCTCACCGATGCGCTGGGTTGCCGTCGCCGCATTTCTCGCCGCGACAGCCGCTGAACCGGCAG
>Ga0326727_10012902_pt1 | contig 18835 bp, 14 predicted proteins | sample MB2enrmetagenome_FD_207643 | JGI IMG/M metagenome (GOLD analysis project Ga0326727, IMG submission 207643) | Lab enriched peat soil microbial communities from McLean, Ithaca, NY, United States - MB29MY | ecosystem: Environmental > Terrestrial > Soil > Wetlands > Peat | place: USA: New York...
GCGAACAAGAATGGGTTGGCTTGATCGCTCAGCGCGAAGAGAGTTTCGTCCGCAGTCGGCATGCGGTACGATCATTGCGCCGCTTTGCGGAAGCGCATGGGGTCCGGTGATCCTCCCGGTCTTCAAAGCTGCGCGTAGTGATGTGCCCTCAGCGGAATCAACGGGTTACGGTATCCCGATTGGTTCTCATTGTGCCGGATTGTGCCCGGTCGGTACCTCAATAAGCAACTAAACGAGAACCCGTGGCTACCAGTGTGGACGTCGGAGAGTGACATCCTAAGACGGAAGTATTCTTTCATTGCTTTTTGCGTGTGTCGACTGCGCGAGCGACCAGATCAAAAAGCTCCTTATCTAGATTGGTTTCGCCCAGTGCCCCTCTACGTTTTGCCTCAACTTCGAACTGCTGTGTAGACGAACCGCTGAAGATGATAAAGGGAGGCGCGTTAGATTTCTTACGAACTTCCGACAAAAGTGTATAGGCTGCTTTAGGATCGCCGACCCGCTCAAAGTCGGAAATAATCACGTCTACGTGTTGTAACTGGAGTTCATGGAGCGCTTCCTCTGTGCTAACCGCTATTATCACTTTGGCTCCAAGCTCGGAAAAGGCCTGTCGCTCATAATTATTATTCTCGGGATGGTCATCCACCCAAAGAATTACTTTCTCGTCCAATCTAACGCCTTTCGTGACAAGAGTAGAGCAAGCGTCTGCTGCGGAGTGGCAGCTCACCTCACAGCGAGTAGTCTCACCCTGTTTGCTCGCCTCACATGACATCTTCTGCATCTCATATATCTGGTTCTGGGCGGCCTTTGCTGCTTCACACCCTGGGTCAGTGATATGTATCGTATTAACCAAAGGTATAGATATGTCATGACCACATGGGCGAGAATCCTGTTGGAGTTGGCAATTGCGATTACTAACACATTGCGAGTCGCAAAGCTCTGCTAGATGGCAAGTTTGCGCTTCCGGCGCGGCATAGGCTGTTTCGCCGCATGCAACGAGGAAAAGAGCAGTGACGCCTATTGTCTTCAGATGGGAAACAATCATTACTTGCTCTCGGTTTTGCTTGTGATCTCTGAGTCGCAGGCGTGTCGCTCCATTGCTTCCGTATTTTTTTGCTCCTTCTCTTCCAGCTTCGCTATATTTCCCTCGAGTTGGTCGATGTCTTTTTCAATCATCCTCTCGGCAGGCCCGTCTGGGAGCGCCCTGGCTTGGTCTTTCTTGAGTTCCACCTGCATCTTCACGCGCTCGATCTCGGCTGGCATCGTCCTAAGCAAGAGATTCTGATTCGCAAAACACGCCACGCGGTTAACTTCTTGGTGAGTTGCAAAATATGTGAGGCCGGTAATGACTGCCGCAGTAATTCCTGCAATTGCGGTGCCCAATTGCCAAAAGTCTATTAGGGCTTTCGCAATCCGCGGACCAACGCCGGTATTGGCCGGGGCGGCAGTTACGCCGGAGGGGACAGTTCCGCTAGGTGCAGCAGTCACAGCAGCCGACGGCTTTGCCTTTGGAAAGGTCGGGTCTTGTGCCGGCTCTTCAGGTGTTGCCATTCAGGTCGATCTTCCATCACAAAAGTAGGAAGAGAATATCGCAAGTGGTCTTGGTGTGACAAGTGTCATCTCGCAGGGCACTAAGACAGAAACGACCTAATACTTAGCCGTTCCCGAGAGCTTACTCAAAACCGCTTTTGAAGAGGAGCGGACGAAGTCCCTACGACCGGAGCTCATCGATACGATCAGCGTGCGGCGAAGGCCGTGGAACAAAGTAAAACGGCTGCGCCGTGAGAGGATCACTCGTCTTCAAACACGCCAATAAGTTAGGGGGGAAGGCGATACGCGCCTTCCCCCTCGGCCGTCCACACCCCCACTACCAGTGTGGCGAGAAAGCCTATTGCTTTACCCCTGTCACTCCATCCCGCGTGCCAGACAAAGTACCAAAAGAGTGCAATGGAGAAGAGGAGGACAAAACCCACGACGGTAGGATTTCCGGAGATTCGCTTGATCATCATCCACCTAGAATCCAATGAGAGCGTTTAACTGCTCGGCCACGTCCGGCGCCGTGTCATCCCAATAATGCGTGTGCGCACCGGCGCCGATGCACATTTCCGAACGCCGAGCGGAACGGGCAATGTGGATGCGGCTGGGATACGCTCCGGCGGAACCGCCTCCCTCGGTTCGGCAATACCATTCTGTGAGCCATAACGACCTGCCGACATAGTCGCCGCTTCGGTACACGTTCACCCATTCTGAGACGCCCAATTCGGCGGGGTCCGGCGGCGCGTTCGGGGAAATAGCGGGTGGCTCCCCCGAGACCAGCCGTGGGAGCGGAGCGAGTCCGTTGTCCGGAACGTCGCGAACCCAGTCGTAGAGGTAGGGGAAGAACCGGTTCAGCAGCTGCCGGATCGGGCTGCCCATGGTGAGCAGCTTGATCCTGATCGCGGCCTTTGTCCCGTCGCCGCCCAAGCCCATCGGCGCCAATTCCGAATCCCCCATTTCGCGGAGAAACCTGAGCAAGTCGGCCGAAATAAGAGTTCCGAGGCTGTGCGCCACGACCACGACCCCGTCGTACGGCTGGCCGCCTGCCCCCCGATAACGGGCTACATAGCGCAGGGTGGAAACGTAGCGCTCGAATATCTTCGCCCTGGGCGTCGCGTCTGCGGGCTCGGTTCTCAGGTAGTTGTCTACGTCGAGAACTGCGCTCAGCACCGGACTTCCGTACTTCACCATGGCCGCCAGCACAGCTCCGGCGACGAGCACAATCCACTGGCTCACGATCCAAGACGTAGCGCTCTTCAGGATTTCCTGGTACTGGGGAACCAGATAGTAGGCAATCGGCATCGCGAACATCGCGCTCCAAAAAAGGAACGTGCTGGCCGACGTCGCGTCCAGCCCGCGGGAGAGCCACGAACCCAGCCGAACAGACTCGCGATTCGTCGAATTGCGAGGCGGCACTTGCCGGTCCCGCAGAGGGAATCTTTCGGTTATCACGCCCGGGAAGATCCAGCAGCCAATCAGCAGAAGGGACAAGAGAAAGAGGGCCAAGCTGGCCGGGGCCTGGTACCCGACGCTCCAGGCCAATAGGGCGCTGAGGTAGTTCTTAGGCTCCTTCAAAAAAGGCACCGGATCGGGAACAAGAGCCAGTTTGACCAGCCAACCCTGCCACGCGGGCGCGCGGAACTCGCTCAAATCGAACAGAGGACGAGACAGTTTCTTGTCGAAGAAAAAGAGGGCGGCCCAAATTAGCGCCGTGATTTGCACAAACAGCAGCGACGGCAGCGCGAGAGCGAACCGGCTTGTGCGGACGGCGGCCCGAGCCCTCGCCCTCTCGGCTTTGTTTTTTACCGACCGCCAGGCCGCGCTTCCGAAGAAGAGAGCCAGCACGGCAAACACGAAGAGGAGCCACCACGAGAACCGCAACGCCGCGATAACCCACTCAGCGGTCCAGAATGTCGCCTCCGACACATTGCCGTTGGAGTGGCTCAGGCAGACCGCAAAAGCCAGCAGCGCCGTTGAATATGAGATCCAGCCGGCCACCTGCGCGCCTTTCCTCACGCCTTCGTACTTTGACAGCACGTAGGAGAACAAAGACGCCCCGATCAAAACCCAAAGCGCGATGCTCGCGGCCCCTCCCGGACGCGCGAAATGCGAGAGCAAAACCCCCGCGACGGCACCCGCGATCATGGGAACGAGCGCGGCGAGCGCCCAGCCCCATGGTCCCGCAGTGACAGGTTTTCGCAGACAGTTCGCGATCAACAACCCGGAGGCTAGCCCCGCGACCGCGCCGAGCGCTGGAGGCAGCCAGGCGGCGTCGGAGAGGCCCGCAAATAGCGTGGGCGCGCAGGCTGCGAATGCCACCAACAAGACAAGCTTCAGGATCGGCAGCGCTATCTGCAACATCCGAACGGCGTATCTCTGGAGCGCGCGGTATGCGTCCCAAACTGCGCCCGTGCGTTCGGCGGCCCCGCTGTCGATCGCCAAGCGGCTTAGGCTGCCGAGATGCAAAATAAGCTGAAATAAGGCCAGAAAGAAACTGAGGAACGTGTTTGTGGGGCGCGCCAAGTCAGCCCACAAGACCTCGTAGATGTGCACTTCCGCCTCTGGGCCGCCCGCGCCTTCGCTTCGCCTCCCTTCCAGGCGATCGGTGGCATAAAAATTCCCGTCTGCCCCGCCTTGGTATTGCTCTAGGAGCAATTGCGTGTACGCGTTGCCGGTCAGGCCGGGTCCGACGGCGTGTTCCTTTGCGAAGGCCGAGGCCTTTGTGGCGAAGGCAGTGCTTTTCTCTTCGAAGACGCTCGACAGGCCCACGCTTCGCAACCCGATTTTGGCCGCCTTCACCTTTACCGGCCGAAGTGGGATGCGAATGCCTACTGTCCTGAAAGGGTCGTAGTAACTGGCGACGTTGACGCCCGGGCGGGCGGGATCGTAAGACGGAAGCGAAAGGAGCAGATCGGCCATGGCGTTGGCGGTGGCTCCGGGCTCGTGATGGCCGATGCCGTGCACTCCAATAACGGCGATTCGGAGTGGGCGGTTGTTCCGAGGTTTCTCCATGTCCGGGGAACCTCAATTTACCTTCCAGAGAGTTTGTCGCGAGGCTTGCTAATAAAGCTTTACTCCTTACGGAGAAAGTCACGATTCATTTTTTCTGAGTCCAACTTTTGTAACTAAATGTATGGGTGATGTCAAGAAGAATTGTCACAGGATGAAGATATTTCACTAAAATCGGCAGTTTCAATTTGTGACTAAGGCAGAAATGGCTCAAATGAAAATCGCCCGTGTTACGAAAATGAAACAGGAACGTTCGTCAGTGTTACAAAAATAGGAATTGAGAAAGGCCACTTCGCGCGACACGATGCCAGGTATAGAGTTTTCGAGTCTTAATCGTAAGGCTAAGCTCTCCTAATTTTCCCCGTATCACTTCCTGAACTTTCATCGCCCGCTTCGTCGCAGCTTTCGACGAGTAGTTTTTCCATGCCTTGCATGGTCTCCTACTCTCGCCGCCCGTCGAGCGGGCACTTCACTTGCTAACTCAACCGGACATATCATGTGCTAACGACATTATAAATTCAGCACCTTGACACAACTAGCAGAGGAGTGTAACTTACTTGCCATTCGGCGAGGCGAAGGATGAAGCATTGAATGCTTCTCAACCGAGGGGGCTTCTTTTCGCCGACTTTCCCTGGAAAAATGCAAGGGTTTTGCCTCGACGCACACGTGATAGGCGGCGTTGGCGTGTCCCTACGTCTGCCCGCCGGGAGATAGTGCCTCGTGGGTTCGTGACAGTTGCATGAGCGTTGACAAGAAGAGATTAGGTGATAGCAACGAAACACACTTGTTCAACAGACAACACTACCTAGGGTGAGACGAGAAAACAGCGACCCTAGGTCAAATGGTTGCCGCGCCCCGGGATCTATGCTAGTCCAAGCAAATGAATTGGCATGAGGTGAACACGTGACACTCAAAGACAAATTGACAAAAGGGAAGAAAGATAAATTAGCGCAAGGGCACAAGACCCCCTTCCGAAGTGAGCGTCGTTCAGAGAGTAATGTCGATCTCTTCGAAAGGGGTACCGATCCGGCTCCAAGCTCTGACCTACCGCAAGGACAGCATCTCGCGCAGGTCTACGGTCTTCGAGATCACGGGCGATGTTCGCGCCTTAGAGTTCCTCTGCAACTAACCCTACCCACACCGGATGGACCTGCAGGCGGGTGCGGATGGGATCCGACCATGCGTCGCAGAATGCAGATTCTGGTGGTTCTATTCTCCCTATTCTTAGGCGGCCCACTCTATGGGCAAGACGTTAAGAGTTGCGCTAAGAAGACGGATGACGGCAAGTGGAACGTGGTGCCCTGCAACGGTATCAGCGTCGGTCTCCCAAAAGTCTTTGACAACCGCACCCTCACGCTGCAACTCGAAAAGCTGAAGCAGCAATTGAATCAGCAACAGACTCAAAACGGTGTGCTCGATCTCAAGTCTGTTGCAGCCGCACTTAACAATCTGCAGGGCCTGAGCCAACAAGAGACCTCCACCGCACTGTCGGTTACCGGAAGCCCAACTCCCGCAACCACACTGACTAACACGCTCAATACGGGCAACGTCAATGCCAGCGGCAATCCACTTCCCAACACTACGACCACCCAGAATCAGACGACTAACTCAAGCGTTACCCCGACGGCGCCCGCATTCGATAGCTTCGCCACGCTTCCCGCGGGCTTCAATCCAACCTTCGGTTCGAGCGCCTCAGATCTTCTGAACGATCAGATGAATCTCTCCTATCAGATCGTCAACCTGCAGATGCTGCTAGATCGAGCGCTTTCCGATCGCATCTACCCGCAGGACTCCGGCGGTGGCACACGGCTACAAACGGTGCTGGGCTTCAACGTGTCCCTCGATCCGCCGCGCACAGCAAACGATGCCGTTGCCGTTGTGGAAGTCACACTCAAATCGGATCCAGTGGGAGACATATCGCTCGTCGCGCTCATGCCGCAGGAAAGGACCTACAACGCGGCGGCGCTAAGCAGTAAATCGAACGCCTACAGTGGAGCCGCGATGGCAGGCGCGTTTCAGGTGAGCGGAGGAGTGAGAAAGCGCTCGCAGGTCTTTTACCTCTACAAAGACGTGGACACGTTGTCCTACGAGCGCATGACTCCGAACGGTTCGATCGTCTTCGGCTGGATGTTCCGTCCGGTGCTCGGCAGAAGATCCGTCACTCCCGGGTTTAAGCAGCTTTTCGCTGTCCTGGCATTGCCCCGCACCGACTGCATCGATCCAGCCAAGGACGACGCCTGCGCGGTAAAGGTAACGCCGACGGTACGCACCTACTGGAAGAAGTATGATCGGAACACGCAGACGGGCTTCCGCAGAGAAGAGGCTAACCGCGCTCGCGATGCCTGGTATGGATTGAGCATGGGGCTCGCGAAGCCTCAGCTCTTCTCGCACGCGGGCTATCAGAACTATCGGGAGTACGGCACGGTACGGATTGGAGCGACAGGGGAGTATCAGCGGCAACTGACCCCCACCGTGACGACGATCGAGTGGCGGCCCACCGGAGCCAAGACGACGACGATCTCGGTTAAAGGGAACAACTTCTTCACGGACACGCAAGTGCTGCTGGGAGACACGAAGTACTCGGAAGCTGCCGGCAATATGGCCATTAAGTCGGATCAAAGCTTCGAACTCGCATCGACCCTGGATCAGGTAGCTAGCGGAACTGGCGTGATCGAGGGGCGCTATGGCCTTTCCACGCCGCTCGTGAATGCGGGCCCTGCAAACTGTGTGGACACGTGTGCGTATGGCGTGGAGATTGACCCGGAACATGCCCCAGAGATTACCCAGGCGATGGGCGGTTCGCGTCGTTTGACCGTCACGCTGCGAGCGATACCAAGCCCTGAGAAGCTAGCTGCTGCCGGTGTAGATGATAAAGCCAAGGCTGCCCTCTTGAAACTATCAGTCTCGAAGCTTGCAGGCCTCTCCAGCGTTAGCCTGACGGGCGACGGTGCGGGCAGCGGGTTTAAAACCACGCAGACGCCGGTTCTGTCGGTCAACGGTACCGCCATTCCTTTTCCCTATGACATCGTGAATCTTCCCGACGGGACGCGGATTCAAATCAGCGCGAATGTTGCGGACACTCTGCTGACGGATACATCCGCCTCCGTCATCAAGATCGCCTGGCCGTTCTACGACCCAACAAAATGGTCCACTTCGGTCTCATATTCTCCGACGGACGCCCAATTCACCGTGGCACGCGTGAGCGATACCAGCTTCGTGCTCTCACGAATCAACAGTCTGTCGTTTGTTCCGGCAGGGGTTAAGACGAAACATTGCTGGACTCTCATCGTAACCGATCAACCACTGCCTTTCGGGACTGACGACTGCGCTCCCCCACCTGCTGCGGCCCCGAAACCTGCTGCGGCCCCGAAACCTGCTACAGCCCCGAAACCTGCTGCAGCCCCGATACCCGATCCAAAGCTGAAGCCTGGTTCAGCGTCAAAACCCGGCCAACCTGCAGTTCCTGCTCCGGCTAAAAAGGCACCAGGAAAGAAGCAGGAGTCACCAGCGCAGGCAAAAGCCACACGAATCGGTTCCCCAGACAAGCCAGCCTACTCGTTCCTCTTCACGCTTCCGGCGAAGTTGCCAAGCAAAGCCATCCTTGTCGCGACCGATGGAGCGATCTATCACCTCGAGATACCGGATTCGACAGATAAGAAAGACACCGCGACCAAGATCACGACGCTGCAGCAATACGACTCAGCCTGGATCGATATCACGTACCCAACCAACAAAGTGCCGGACCGGGTAGAGACCAACGGGGTCGCACTTAAGTGGCGAATTGATCCCCCCGATCCGAAAGCAACCCCTGCAGTGGCGACCCCTGGAAAGACCACTGACAAGACAATGCATGTCGAGATCACCCGATCCCAAACTGCAAAGCCGGGGTTGCTCGACGTGGTGGTCTTCGATAAGACGAATGCTCAAATTGCGAAGGTGCAGGTCCGAATCACCTGCACGTTATGCGGCGATGGAGGAGACAAGTGATGGCCAATAAGAAAACCAGCAAGAAGGCGCCTGCGAATAACGCGAAAGCGGCGAAAAAGAACGCAGTCGCGCAACTCAACCCGAAGATGCCGCCAGCGTCGGCAGAGTTCACTTCGGACCTGACCGAGGTGTTTCAGCGGCACGGTTGGTCTGGCCTTCCGCAAAAACTCAGTTTTTCATTAGCCGGTGGCCCTGGCCGAACTTGTGACGATGGATCGCTTCCTCAGCCCAAATGGATCGACTGTCCGGACGGCACGCGAAAAATGGTTTACGCCTGCCCGGGGGAGGACCCGACCTGCGACGATTAGCGATATTGTCGGCCTGTTACCAGTGCCTGAATCAATATCCCGGAGGTGCGATGATGCGACAACCTGATAAACCTCATTGTCCTCCGCCAGTATCGCGCCCTGGTCCTGACTCTCCGTGCGTTCGAGGTTCCGGGAAGAGAGTTTGCGTGCAGGTAGCCTCGTCGATTGTTCTTGCATCGATCATCTTTCCATCGACGAGCTTTGCGGGGGACGCGCCGGCGTGTAAGTTGCCAGCCAACACCGTTTCGATCAGCCAGCCGGGCGCGCCCCAAGGGGCTACTGACGTTCACATTGAAGATTCAGTTACTGAGACGAAATCTGTTCATGGTGTGATCCACCTGGATCTCAGAAACGACGGCCCTGCCCCACTGAGTGAGCTTTGTGCGTCGGTCCACCTCAGCAACAATGACGGAAGTCCGCTGGATGCGTCTGTGGCCCTCTCCGTTCCGAATGTCAAAGAGGGATCGGTTAACTTTGAGCCGGCGAAGACCTGCCTCAAACTTGCATCTCCGTGGCAAGGATATCAAAGCAGTTCGTTTGATCTCCATTTGCGGACCAAGGCTGATTCGGTTCCAGCTTCCGGTTTCGTGCTCATCGACTCCACAATCCAGGCGAAGGAGCCGCCACCGGAACAAGGGACGACCACCAAAGCGACAGAGAGTCAACATGCACCGCCGCCTCCATGCCAACCGGTGAAGCCCATTGATTGTGTCTCAAACGCAAAGCCGTTAGCGCGATTCGTCAACCTTCTGCCATCGAAGGACCCTTGTGGGCTCCACCTTCCCTTGTATGGAGGCTTAATCATTGGATTGATCTACCTTGGATACTCGCTTCCCAATCTTTGGGGGTGGCATGGCAGGCCCATGGGGGGACCGCAATGGAGCTTCGGCACGAGCTTCGCAACAAACTTCACGGTAGGTACTGGCTTGCTCAGCCTTGTACTCGGAAGCAGCGTAATCACCGATGCCCTGCATTACATGACCAAGACTCATTACGTGGCGCTTAGTCTCATGTTCGCGGCGATTCTCTTGATCGCGCCAGCGTTATTCACGTTCTTCTCGAAGCCGCATAAATTCCCGTCCGCGTCAGGGCCGTCGGTGATGGCTCCAGCTGGCCCGGTGTGGTTGTTCGTATTGACGTCGACGCTCATGGTCGGAGCGGTCGTCGGACAGCTGTTAACCGTGGGCCTCGCGATGGACGAGGTTCGGTTCCGTGGATATCTGAGTAACGGAGCGTTTCTCCTGTTTGCGCTTCTTTTAGTCGTTGCTGGCATTGGCGCATTCGTCTCTGCCACCAGAGTTGTTCCTTCCTACTTCAAGCAAATGGACAAGCCGGAAGAGAAGCAATTTGTCCGACAGCTCGAATCCTTCAAGAAGCGGGTCACTTCTTTGCGTGGTCATGTCGCTGCACTCGCGCCGGGGCAGGAGACTCTCAATGATCAGGACGACAGTCTGCTTGACCACCTGATCGCACGGGAGCAGATGCCTCCGAAGTGGATCATGTTCTGAAATCGACAAGCGCCCGGTTCCGTCAGACCCTCGATCGACACTATGCCTGCTGGAAATCGACCTCACATGCCGCACGACTGTTTCGGCGCGGCAGTCCCGTGTGCTCAGCCGACCCAGTACCGTTCCCTCCGTTGAGCTTGGGGATGCCTCTGTGCAGTTTCCAGGACTGGGACCGACGATACCGCCAGCTTCCAGAGTCCAAAAGCAGCCCCGCGAACTTCTCATCGTATGGGACTCATTTACCTATCCCGAACAGAGCAACGGTTTGAAAGCTCGTGATTGAGCCATCAGAAACATTCAGATTTTTCAAACTGACCGCTCTCACTCTCCGTGTGTAGTGTGTCGGTTTGAAATCCCCCGCTTTACAATCGAAGAGACGGAATCACCGTCTAGGAGGTGCACCGTGAAAAGGCTCTTAGCCTATCTTGCGTCACCTACGCCAACTAACCCAGAACAGCGGAATAACCACGAGGGGCCCGGGCTGCTAGAAAAGCTAGCTGGCAACCGATCTGCCAAAAGGGGTGTTGTATTTTCAAACTGGCATTGCGGCATGGTAAGGGGGGCGAGAGATCGGGTCTCGCTCCCGTACGTGAGCAACAGCCAACCCTGGTCGAGGGCTCGAAAACCTTCGTTGCGTTCTTCCCGCTTCTTCTACATATATATGGGAACGAGCGAGAAATTCTCCGGAGCCTTCACGAGCTTGAATTCCAAGGCCCCGCGATTTATCGTGCCATTGGGGCCCGGAAGCAAGATGAATGTTCCTTTCTTCAGGCCGATTCCGTCGTGAGTGAGCCACTGCATCACGAGGTGTGCCCCCGGTTTCACACCAAATTCCTTTCCCACATTGAGATCCTTCTGCGTCAAGTAGTGTTCGACTGAGCTCGCTGTCACGTCGGTCACGCTCAGGCTGTCCATGAATTCGATTGGTCGTTCGTTAAAAGGCAGCGCCCCGCCTATCAATGGGAAGTTCACGTTTGGACGCCCGTAAATAGCAAGAACTCTTTGGAATAAGGCTAGGGCTTTGGAATGAGACTCTGGGTTCGGACAAATGGCATCATTGTCGGTCATCCAGAACAGCTTCTGCCCATCATGTGCGAGTAACGCAGTTAGAAACGCGGTGAGGTGAACTACACGCAGGAGCTTTTCCGCCACCTCGCGCTTCCAGTCCCCTAGGCCAGCGTCGGTAAGACTTCTTGAGAGTTCATCTTGCGTCGCGCGGTTCGGGGCTCCAAAGACTGACGGCAATTTCTTGCTGACGACAAGCGTACAAAGATACCCGTGAATTGAATCCGAAGCTTGCAGAAAATCAGGCAGGGCGCGTAGAACTTGCCCCATGCCAAAGTCTTTGAATGCGATCTCTTTCTTGTCCAGCCCATGGCGCTTCCGAACCTGTTCCATCTGCGCCCGCAAGGGGCCGAGTGCGTTCCATGCGCAAATGAGTATTGAATATGTGTGGTAGTTACCCGAGCTTTCGCCTGCGTAGTCAGAAAAAATGGCAACATCCTTGTTGTTGAAAGCCCTCAGATCTGGAAGGAGAAGTTTGCCTTGCGACTCCAGCAACTTGAGCAGTTCTTGCAACGTGGTCGCTATAACTGGGTACTCCTGTCCGTCGGTCCTCGGAAGGAGCACATTTAGGTTCGGTTTCTTCCAAACTAATTCGTTCGCTACCTCGACGAGTTTTAAGGACTTCTTATTCTTTGGCTCTGCATGACCCCTATAACGTTTGGCGCGCTCTAGTCGCTCTTTTTCCTTCTTCCTTCGAGACACCCAATCAGTTTATCCCAGACCAACGATTTCGATTTTCAGCAAAAAAGCACAATCTGATTGAAGTTAGTCTGTTAGTCTTTAGTTTGACCAGTCACGCGATGCGCGTTAGGTAGGCGCAATTGCTGTCCGACTCACATTTGCCTGCAACCACTCTCTGCCACTTCCGGGCTTGCGGTTGATCGCGACTTGTTCCTGCCGGGACTTCTTCCCCTTTAGAGTGGCCGATCGATCTCATGAGTGCCAACCTAACGGCATCAATAAGAAAGGCCCTCGGAGTTCGCGCAAAGCGGCAATCCCCGAAGGCCACTTCGCCGGGTGTCTCCGGTCAGCTCGGGCTTTTCAAGGCAGGCACCCCGATGCGGCCTGTCCAAGAGGCTCCGATCACGATGAATGATGCCATCGAGCTTCCCGGAATATGTCCATTGTGCAATCCCCCGTTTACAACCTTACGGACGATTATGACGGTTGGTGGCGGGCGCTCTCGATTTGCGCTGGTCTTCCCCGGACGACATCAAGGTTGCGAAGATACCCCCGCCCTGCGTGACCAGCCAACACTCGCCCGAAGAAACACAGCTTGTTCCAGCGAGATTTCCGGCTCCGTTCGGTAAGGGATAGGTCAGCCATCCCCCGCCGCCGTCGCTCGTCGAGTACGCCTGTGTCACGAGAACATCCGTGACCATGCAGGTGGATGCGTTTACGCACGCGATGCCACCGATGAGGCTGCCACCCGAGCTGTAACCCGTCAGCGGAGGGCCCCATACTTGCCAGTCCGAGCCATCGGCTGTCGATGCTACATACGGGTAGTCATACTGGGCCGCCGTAGGCTCGCCGACAACCCAGCACTGCGTCGAACCTGTGCAGGTGATATCGAGCAGCTGATTAGCTCCGGCCAAGGTCGTCACTCCCCAACTCGACCCCCCATCAGTTGTAGAGATAACAGCGCCGCTGACTGCGCCGCTAATTGTCGCTGTTCCGCTGGCATAGCAGATTGATGCCGTCGGGCAGAAAATACCTTGGCCCTGGAACTCGATGTTGCCGGTAACGCTCGGTTGACCGCAGAAAGCGCAGGTGTACAAGACCGTCCAGTTCAAACCGCCGTCCGTCGTGTACATGATCCTCTGGCTGGAGCCCAAGGAGTCCCCGCCGGTTATGAAGCAGGTCGACGTCGTCGCGCAGGAGATGCTACCCGCTCCCGGTGCCACCGTGGGTGTCGTCAAGGCAGTCCAAGTGGCGCCGTCAGTCGTCATGATTACGGCCGATCCCCCTGTGTTGGTGCCGGCATAACACACGTTCAAAACGGGGCAGTTGATCGAGTACAGTCCTGACACGCCAGTGGGTGGGGTTTCAGACGACCAGCTCTGACCCGAATTGGCGGAGTAGAGAATGATCGGGGTTGATCCGCCATTGGCAGAGCCGACCGCCCAACACGAGACCTGTGAGCTGTTTGGGACGCAACTGATCGCCGTTAACAAGTACCCAGTCGGCGTAAACTGTTGCGTCAGCGTCCCCGATCCAACTGCCGTCGGATTGCTGATCGAGACGTTGTAGCTGCTAGCTGCAAAGCCGTAGCAGGTATCGGTGACACTAATCGTGAAGCCAAACAAGCCTGAGGCGCTCGGCGTGCCGCTGATCGCTCCACTACTCGCATTCAGGGTCAACCCCGTCGGCAAATTCACGGCCGCCCACGTGTAGGGCGGGCAGCCGCCCGCCGCTTGAACCGTGGCCGAGTATGGTGTCCCGAGCGTTCCGTTTGGAAGCGACGTCGTGGTGACCGTGAGAGCAGTTATTGGATCGACGGTGATCGAGATCGTCTGTGTCACCTTCTGCACCGGATTCGACGAGTCACTGACGGTGACCGGGAAGGAGTAGACGCCACCGGTCGAAGGGGTACCAGACAGCGTCGCGAACGAGAAGAAGTACAAGTCTGGCGGGAGCGTTCCAGACCAGGAGAACGTATACGGGAGTGTGCCGCCTGAGATGCCGATTGTGGCCGAGTAGGGCGTCCCGACCGTCGCTGTGGGCAGCGTAGGAGTGGTGATCGTCAGGCCGGCATTCACCACCTGCGTGAGCGTGGCCGACGTCGAGCCGAGATAATTGGTATCCCCGGAGTAGGTGGCAACGATTGAGTGTGACCCGGAACTGGAGTAGGTGAACGCGCAGGTGGCATTGCTGCCGCTGAGCGAACTGGCGCCACAGCCCGTGATAGTTGCGCCGTTGTCCGTAAAGACAACTGTGCCGCCGTCCGGAGCCGGACTCACTGTCGCTGTGAACACAACGGTGTTCCCGGCGACGGACGGATTTGCGGAAGAAGTTACAGTGGTGGTCGTTTGCGTGCCTTTGCCGGTCACAACCTGCGTGAGCGCGGGCGAGGTTGAGCCAAGGTAGTCGCTATCGCCCGAGTAAGTTGCGACAATCGAGTGCGAGCCGGCCATGGAATAGGTAACCGTGCATGTTGCATTGCCGGCGCTCAGAGACTTGGCGCCGCAGCCCGAGATCGTGCTGCCGCCGTCTGTGAAGTCAACCTTGCCCCCATCAGGGATTGGACTGACCGTCGCTGTGAAGGTCACTGCTTTGCGGGCAACAGACGGATTCGCGGACGAAGACAACGTTGTGGTTGTCTGCGTACCAATAGTAACAATCTGTGTGAGTGTCGGCGAGGTTGAAGTGAGGTAACGGCTATCACCCGAGTAGGTAGCGACGATTGAGTGCGAGCCGACACTGGAGTAGGTGACCTTGCACGTCGCATTTCCGACACTGAGAGACTTGGCGCCGCAGCCCGAGATCGTGACGCCAGTGTCTGTGAAGTCAACCGTACCCCCGTTGGGTGTTGGACTGACCGTGGCTGTGAAGGTAACTGCGTTGCCGGTAATAGACGGATTCACGGATGACACCACCGCGGTGGTCGTTTGCGTCTGCCCGACCGCAACAACTTGCTTGAGTGTGGCCGAGGTCGAGTTCAAATAATTCGAATCACCCATGTAAGTTGCGACAATCGAGTGCGAACCGGCCATGGAATAGGTAACCGTGCATGTTGCATTGCCGGCACTGAGGGTGGTGGAGCCGCAACCCGAAATCGTCAAGCCATTGTCTGCAAAGCCGACCGCACCCCCATCTGGGATTGGACTGACTGTTGCCGTGAAGGTAACCGCGCTGCCGGTAAGAGACGGATTCGCGGAGGAAGCCACAGTGGTGGTTGTTTGCGCGGCGACCGACCCGAGAGCGCAGTCAAGCGACGCATCGGGCTCGCTTGCGTACCCATTGTAAGGGCCGACTAGAATGCCGCCATAACTCTCAGTGATGGGTGGGGTGGTTGGGATCTTGGCGGTCGCCTCCCAAGCAACATCGGTGCACGCATCGACATACAACGGAGATGGGGTCAGTTTCGAGTCATCCCCCGCGCTGACTCCCACCTTCAGCCCGACGCCGGCGTTGAGATCATCGGGACCAACCTGGAACCTGAGCTCCTGGATGTAGTCCAAATTCACACCTTCTTGCACGTTTAGGCCTACGCACTTCGTCACGCTGGAGGAAGTGATGGGTGCGCCGGAGCAGGTGATGATCGGTAACGCGCCTATCTCGTCCTGACCGTCGATCCAACTGGCGTTTGTATTAAGCGATATATTTTCGGCGGTGATCGTAAAAGTGCCGCCATCGTACACACTTCCGCTGAACACAAGGTAAAGGTCAGCGCCACACGGCGTCAGCGGCGGCAGGAACGAAATTGGCATCTGGAACGTTTCGCTTATGGTGCCTCCCGTGCTCACCGCGAGGTTGAGTGACTTGAGCGTCACGCTGCCGCTATCAATAAAGGCCGACGGCAGGCCCGCGTTACTCGAGAGGCCGAAAGCGGCGGTCGAGTTTGTCTGGATCGTAGCCGAGCCCGTGATCCCCACACTGAAGTCCTCGTTCGGGGATTGCGGAGTTCCCATGCACGCGAGACCGGGCCCCCCAGGAGGAGGTGGTAAGCCTACGGTCACGCCGTTCGACGTGCATGAAAACCCGCTTGAACCGTCCGAGCAGCTCACGTTCATCGGGATCGTGAGCGAATGTGAACCGAAGATCCCGGCCATGAAAAAGTATGGTGCGACGCACCCAGTGCCAGTCTGTAAGACGCAGTCAACGGGCGGCTGCCAAGTACCTGAGGGGCTCGCCACGGAAACTTGAACACCCTCGGCAAGAGAGGCCTTAGGTGCCGTTGCGGTCATCGAGGTATCTGAATCGACCGCAAAGGTGCTTGCCAGGTATGAACTGCCCGCAGTCGTGAACCATACCGCTGTCGCGCCGGTGAAGCCTGAGCCCGAGATAGTGACCGTATTTCCCCCCGATTGCGGGCCGTAGTTGGGACTAACGGAGCTGACGATTGGACCAAGGCCTTGAATGACCACTTCGGCCTGTGCGCTCGCAGGCGCGCCCGTGGGTTTGGCTGGATTCCAGACCTGAACGGTCAGATTGTTGCCCGGATAAAGCGGGCAGCCGAGAGCTCCTATGCCAATTCCTTCCGCGCTCACTGGTGCATTGATCACGATCTGCGAGTCGGTCCAGCTACCGATAGTCAGTTGGCAGGCATCGCCGGTATAACCAGCGTTCCAGGTGCCAGTGCAGGTTGAACCGACACAGAGTGACGGCCCCGAGATCATAAGGAAGGACGTATCAGTGGTAGTCGACAAGTCCGCAGAGGGAAGCGTGCCGAAGTTCGATCCTTCGATGATGATTGTTGGGCCGCTCTGATTGGTGACCTGACTCACTGACGTGATGACAGGGTTCGACCCGAAGAGGGTAGAAGCCGACATCGTAAGTAGGAAAAGGCCGAACAGACGAACCAACAATTGGGACTTCATGGCAGTCTCCTTTGTTGAGCCCTGGACGCGATCTGTTTGGTGGAATGCCCTTTTACGAAGCGACGGCACTCTTACTCTGTTTAAGAAGTTGCCAGCCGCGACGCTCGTTACCGCACTCAGGGCCCGGGCAATGTCGAACTAAGTTGTCTTGGACTTGTTAGCCGACAGAATCCAGGCATTAGCCGTTTTCGTTCCGCCTTTGTTAACGTCTTGCCCGTGATGATTTCCAACTTTTTCTTGAGGGCCGACTGACTTAACGTGTGTTGCGTGTTGCCGCTCGTTCGGTAGGCTTTCTTGCGGCGACCGAACCGTAGCACACCCTACATGCCCACACAAGTCAAGCCGTCACATCCAAAACGACTAACCCGGTCGTAGAGCTGGACGCGGAAACGGATCGGGCTCCTGCTCCTCCCTACCAACGCGCAGCCGCGACAGCTCCGCAGTCTGGCGGCGAACTTTCAACTCTAGAAGTCTGCCCCGAGCGCGCCGAAGCACGGCGCGTCGAACTCGTCCAAGTCGGGGGAGAACGTTCTGTCGCGTTCCAGCGCTTCTGCCAGCGCGGCTGCCTCGGCGGCCCGCTCGTCGGGACTCGGGCCCGGGCGCAGCGCGAAGCGCCCCGGCTTTCTGAAATCTGAGCCCGACATGAACGCCTTGACCGCCCAAACAAAAGCATCGACCAAGTCGTCGTGACGCCCCACGGGGAAATTGGCAAGCTCCGAGACGAACGCCTCGCGCCACGGCGCGGCCTTCGGCAGGTCCACCAGCCTGCCCCTCGTGTACGGCGTCACTCCTTCCGCGCGCACGGCCTTGCTCCGTCCGGCTGGCTTCACGGCGATCTTGGGAATTTGCGGCGCCTGCGCCTCGAACACCTGCAGCACTTGCGTCCCGGCGCTGGCGTCTTCCACCGCCAGCAGCGGAGTCGTCCTGTATGCGACGGCGAGCGCCTGGTAGCGCGCGAGGATGATCGCCGGCAGGTCGGCGAAGTCCGCCTTCCCCTTCCATGCGTCGAGCACGACCAGCCTTCCCTCCGTCGTGCCGCCCACGACCACGTTCGCCGAGAAGTCGTTCGACGCCCCAGTCTTCGACGCGCAGTCCCACGCCGTCACCACCAGCGCCAGCTTGCCGGGGTCCACGGACGCGGCCTCGCCCCAGCAGTCGGGCGGGAACAGCTGCGACTCCGCGGAGAGCGGCTGTCCGTGAGAAGCAGCGAGACGTTTCGCGTCTTGATGACGGGCAGTTCCATCGCGCCGAGAACGGGCTCGACATGGCGCGTCCACAAGTCCGTGTAGGAGAGTTGGGTGGAGAGCCGCTTCGCCTCCCTCACGTACGGCTCGTACGTCCCGTCCCAAAACTCCTTGAGGGTCTGCGCCTTCTCCGCCGCGACGGTCGCCTCGGAATTCTCCTTCGCGATCATGGACGCGGCGAGGTCCCTCACCGGCTTGCACGTCTTCGAGTGGTGCTTCTCGTCCTTGCGCGCCAGGAACCGCGCGACCTGCTTGCGCTTGCCGCCGCCCACGTCCGTGTAGAACCTCAAGTACCACGCGCCCGACTTGAGCCATATCGTTCCCGCCTGGTGCTTCTGCCTTCTTGCTATCATTGCGTCGTCTCCTTGTTTCTTTCGACCGACGCATTTGATTATGTCGAGAACCTAACGAGAAGTAAGCGGCCCAAAAGTACATCGGCTGGCGCCACGCAAGCCGCTGGATCGGAAGGGTTTGTAGCAACGGGGAAGCGAAACTGGGCGGGTGTCCGGCTCGGTCTTCAAAACCGGCGGGCGGCATCTCCGATGTCGCCGGTGCGTTCGACTCGCACTCGCTTCCGCCATTTATTTTCAATGAGTTGGAAGACTGTAAGAGCTTGTCTCACGACGAGATTTGGCGCG
>Ga0326727_10012904_pt1 | contig 18835 bp, 17 predicted proteins | sample MB2enrmetagenome_FD_207643 | JGI IMG/M metagenome (GOLD analysis project Ga0326727, IMG submission 207643) | Lab enriched peat soil microbial communities from McLean, Ithaca, NY, United States - MB29MY | ecosystem: Environmental > Terrestrial > Soil > Wetlands > Peat | place: USA: New York...
CGTTCCGCCCCAAAGACTATCATCTGGCATTATCCGTTGAGCCATTTGAGACCGGCCTCCCCCTGCGCCGGATCAATCCCATCGTCATCAGGAATCGGGATGAGATCCTCTCTCGAAAGGATGCACTGGCGAAGCTCGGCTTAACAGAGGACGGCAATCATTGCTTATTCGCTTTCAACGGAAAGCCCGGCGAGTTCGAGGAGACAAAGAAAATGTATTCCTACCTTGAGGACGAGGGTCATAGGATGGTGTACTCGACGAACTACCAGGGCGGACTTTTCCCCGCTGTTGATTACTTTGATGCATTCGAGATGGTCATCTGTGGTGCCGGCTACAGCGCTTTCTGGGAGGCCGTGTATTTTAGGAAAGAAGCAATCTTCGTCCCGCAGCCGCGCCGTTTTGAAAATCAGGCCTGGCGAGTTGCGGAATGCCAGGACTACAAATTCAGGCGAAACGGCGCTGATGAGCTCGTCGAGCTGATACTCGGCTTGTAAATCGCTGGATCCTGGCCCGCCCCCTGGACTCCTGCTCCCTACTTCGTCGTCAGGTTGAAGACGCCGTCCCACGTAGCTGCCGGCGGTTTTGCCTCAAAGTCCTGGCAAGACTTGACGTACCGTTTGGCCGGCCCATCATCGGGCAAGATGCGCAGAACCTCTTCAAAGGTGGCCCGCGCCTGCGCCCAGTCTTTCTGCTCGAATTGCTCTAGCGCTCGGTGGAAGATTTCGACCGCTTCCACAACGGTTCTCTCGGCTCTGCCTTTTTCCTCGATTAGCTCATAGAGCCGCACCGGCTGGTTGATGCCCACCACGCGAACTCGATCGAGCTTCCTGACCAGGAAGTCCTCACCGAAGGAATCCCGGGTCACTCCGCTCGTTAGAATCCACGTCCCATATTGCTTGTTGACACCCTCCAGCCGCGCGGCTAGGTTCACAGAGCTTCCCATGATCGTGTAGTCCATTCTTTGAAAGGTGCCCATGTTCCCCACAGTCATCTCACCTGTGTTAATGCCGACCCTCGTTCGAAGCTCGGACGGGGCCAGTTTTTCCGCAAGGAACTTCTCGTTCAGGGCCGTCTCCGCCCTTTTTATGCGGATCGCGGCCAGACAGGCCCGGCGCGCGTGGTCGGGAAGATCCACCGGCGCCCCGAAGAAGGAGATGATTGCGTCCCCTTCGTACTTATCGATGGTGCCTCGCATGTCGAGGATAATGTCGCTCATTTCCGTGAGGTACAGGTTGACCAGATGGACAAGGGCGGTCGGGTCGAGGACCTCGGAAACAGTGGAAAACCCTTTGATGTCGGTAAACATGGCGGTCATGACTTTCTTTTCACCGCCTAGGTTCAGCTTTTCCGGGTTGGCCAGAAGGTCGTTGATGACTTCGGATGAGAGGTAATGCCCCCAGGCGTTTCGCACGAAGCTCTTCTCTCTTTCGGTGCGGAGGAACTTCACCGCAGTGAGCGCCAGGAACGTTAGCAAGACCGAAGCCACGGCGGTCAACGCATCCGCATAGACGCCCGTAAGGAGGAAGAAGACAATGAAGAGGCCGAAGAGCACGACAACGCTCGAGGCTCCGACCACCAACGACCGCACGGCATCCAGGTTGAGGATTGCGAGCGTCACGGCAAGTGACAAAATCAGCGCAAGGAGAATCCCGTACCACCACGGCAGCTGATTGAGAAACCGGCCCTGGAGAATGGTGTTCACCACCGACGCGTGGGTGCCGACGTTCACGTATTGGCCGACAAACGGGTTGACTCCGATATCCGTGGTCGACGTGGCGGTGATTCCGATAATGCAGAACGAGCCCGGCAGGTTCTTCGCAAGTATGTCCCGTGTTTTCACGAGGTTATCATAGACGCCGCGGGTTTCGGCGAACACTTTTGGAACTTCCAGCTTCACCGCTTCGGCGTTCGCGCGGTCATTCTTTGCCAGGCGTGGGTTTGCAAGGACTTTGTCGATGTCAACGGTGATCCGACTTTCGCTGTCGCCGCTCAAGAACTGCCCGACAGCGTCGAAAAACGCAGCGCGGGCCTTCTTGTACGTATCCATGGAGGAGAGATCAGCCCCGCCGAGCATGTTATTCTTCAACCCCTCGCAATAATTGTACATGTCGAGGAGGGCTGTCTGGCCCTTGTAGTAGGAAAGGTATCCGGATTGGTCCATCAGCTTGAGGTTGTAAAGGAGGTCTTCCTCGAGCTGCCGGTGATACACCAATTCATAGAAGCTCAAATGGCGGAAGCTCTTGAGATAGCTGTGCGGAGACCAGTTAATCATAAACAGGCCATCGGAGCTGAGGGGAATGGCTATGTCTTTTTCAATGCCTTCGGGCAGATGAGCCCCTTTCAGAAGGATTTGCCGCCTTTTTAGGACGACGGCGGGATCTCCGAGCCAATCGAGGAGTGGCCGAAAAGCGAGCTGGCCAAAGTATTTCCCTTGATAGGACTTGATTAGGTCGATCCGTCGTCTCACGCCGTCGGGGTCGACAATTACGTTGGGGAATCCAGCGCCGCGCGCTCCCTCGAGGACGGGGAGAATAGCCGGATTGAGCGATGCCGCACTGTGCACAGGATCGGACTGCACGGTTACGTTTTTCAGAGCTAGGGTGTCGAGAGCGAATTGTGCGAGGTCGGTGTTTGCGTTCTCATCGGGCGTGTCGGGAGCTGCCACGGTGAAATAGGCCGAACCGAAGAACCGGGCCGCCTTACCGAGGTACGCGTCATTGTCGCGCTCCACGCTCTTCACCTCGTTCAAAAGCTTAACTTTTTCCTGGTCCGTGAAGCCTTGCAGATCCGAGACGGCACCGGGGACATCCTTGATCGGCAACGTGCCTGTCCGGATGGCATCAGAAAGCTGCTGCAGATTCGTCTGTATCTGGGAGAACTCCTGGTTGAAGGCGTCAGGGACACCTTGGCGCAGCGCAAACGTGTCCAATCCGCGCGGGCTTTTGTTGACATACTCGATATCAAAGACAGCCTGAGAGGCGCCGAACTCCCGCATGAGGATTAGGCCGTCCGCCATCACGTCCCTGCTCCATGGCCATACCCCGACCTTGGAAATTGCCAGGTCGTCCACGTCGAGCAGAAGGATAGATGGATTCTCCGCCTCCGCCGGTTTCACGTGCAGAAACAGGTCATAGAGCCGCTGCTCGATCCTGTTCATGGCGCCCACCGCGGAAAGGATGCCGAACAAGACTACGACCGAGGCCGGGATGATGAAGTCGAAGCGGTTTTTGGCAAACATGCACGCAGAGTAGCACATCTTTTCCAGTAAGCGCCATCTGCAGACCTGCACGCCAGGAGCGCTTTCGCCATCGCCTCGACCCCGTCCGCCCGTTTTGCCTACAGTGTGCCTCCAGATGCAGACAAACGAAGTGAAGGGAGCGACGTGGACGAACTATGTGTTCCTCTTTGCGAGTTATGCCATCCCCACACCCTACTTGCAGCTGTTTCTCAAGGCGCGCGGTCTGCCGCTTTCGCGGATCGGGCTGCTCCTGGGAATACTGGAGCTGGCGGGGATCGGCGGCCCCATCATTCTCGGCCACCTGGCTGACAGGCGCTCAGCGTACCGCCTCTTGCTATTCGCCGGTCTCCTTGTTTCCATCACAGCGCTTATACCGCTTCAGCTCACCACGGCTCTTCCCATGTTCGTGGTCTGCATTGCCATCATGGGATTCTCGTATCGCGCCGCCATGCCTCTTTTGGATTCCCTTCTGGGAAGAATATTTCCGGAACCGTCGCGCCAGTACGGCGGACTGCGCGTCGCCGGGAGCGTCAGCTTTACCGTGGTGTCCCTCGGTCTTCAGCCATGCGGCGCTATCTCAGGGGACTCTTCGGTTTCCATCCTAGCGGCATTTGGAGCCGCTACGGCGCTGGCGGCTATGGCCGTCTGGCTAATCCCTCCAGCGTCTGTCGTTCAAGTCGGTGATGACTACGGGAAACCCGGGGAGACCAGCAACGGTCTAGATGCACGGTTCTGGGCAGTAATCGGGATCATTTTTCTCGGGCGCTTCGGGCTGGGAGCCTACTACTCCTTTTTCTCCTTGTACCTGCATGACAATTTCGGTCTCTCCAACATCGGCCTTCTTTGGGCCGTTGGATCACTGAACGAGATTCCCGTGGTGTTTTTCTCCGGCGCCCTGATTGCAAAGCTTGGAGTCAGAGTGCTACTTGTCATATCTCTTGCCGCGATAAGCCTCAGGCTGGGAATGTTCATCTTTGCCCCCTCCTTTCTCGTCGTCGCGCTGGCGCAGCTTCTTCACGCCGTCACTTTCGGGACGTTTCACACGGCGAGCGTTGCATAGGTGAAAGCACGGGTGGCCCCTTTGCGCAGAGGAATGGGAATGGCCATATATAACTCGGTCGGCCGCGGGCTTCCCACTTTCCTGGCTGCCGTCCTGGGGGGATACTTCCTCGAGTCGCACGGGTACAGGTGGCTTTCTTGTCTTTATGCGCTCGCCCCGCTGGCGGAAGTCACTGTGCTTTCCGCCCTTGGAAAGCACATTCTCCCTCGCGCGCACTCGCTGCGAGGGAGCCTCCGTATCAGGCGTACCCCAGCGACTTCGCCCGCGCGTTGAGCTCCGCTCTGAAGTCGGGGTGGGCAACCGCAACCAGCTCCCGAACACGCTCGCGCACGGTGCGGCCTCGAAGGTGCGCAATGCCATGCTCCGTCACGACGATGTCCACATTGGATCGATGCAGCGTCACAGCGGTTCCCTCGGGAAGCGTTGGTACGATGGTGGAAACCTTGCCGCCCTTTGCCGTGCTGTAGCAGGCGATGATCGACTTGCCGGCGCCGTCCAGGCCTTCCACGGAGCCAATAGCCGTGTCCGATTGTCCGCCTGTGCCTGAATACTGGGTGGGGCCAATGGATTCGCTTGCCACCTGGCCCGTGAGGTCGACCATGAGGCAGGTGTTCACGGAAACCATTTTCGTGTTCTGCCGAATGACGGCTGGGTCATTTACCCATCTGCCGCGCTCGAACTGAACGGCCACGTTGTCGTCCAACCAGTCGTAGAGCTTTCGGGACCCCAGGGAGAAGCAGCAGACAAACTTCCCTTTGAGGAGGCCCTTGCACTGGTTGGTGACAACCCCCATCTCGTAGAGCTCCATCATGGAGTCCACCATCATTTCGGTGTGGACGCCCAGGTTGCGTTTCTCCCGCAGAGCGAGCGCCGCGGCGTTGGGGATGCCGCCAATCCCCAGCTGGATCGTGCTCCCATCCTCTACCAGCTCGGCAATATGTCCGCCAATCGCGAGGTCCGTCTCTGACGGCGACGGAGAGGGAATCGTCGGCACCTCCTGGTCATGCTCGACGAAATGATCCACGGCGGACACATGGACCTGCGTGTCTCCGAACGTGCGGGGAAGCCGGGGGTTCACTTCGAGCACCACGATCTTTGCGGCTTCGATCACGTCTTTCTCGTAGGTAATGCCCAGGGAAAGCGACACGTAGCCGTGTGTGTCAGGCGGAGTGCAGGTGCCGAAGAAGACGTCGGGACTATGCGCGTGGATCCTGTCAGTAGCAGCGCGGTGGAGCATGTTGGGCACGTACGTTACGGTCCCTGTCCCGGCTTTCAAGGCCTCCCGCGAGCCGGGAGCGTGGAACCAAGAGGCGAGTTCGAAATGCCCCTTCATCTGCGGCTGCATGTAGAAGTCGTACGGCTTGAGCGTGAGAACGGAGAAGACCCGAACGTCCTCCACCTTGTCCGCGACGATGTGGAACCGGGACATGCAGCCCTGAGGCTCTGAGGCACACTGCGCCACAATAACGTCATCTCCACTCTTGATCCTGCACACCGCGGTGTCGATATCCTCGAGCTTTTTCTTGTACTCATCCTGCCACTGCATTTTTCCCCTCCTCACGGAACGCCTTGAATATCTCCCTACAGTTTGACCAGGTTTGCACCGACTGCCAGGCCGGCGCCGGATGCCACAAGCACTATCGCATCGCCTTTCTTTACCCTGCCCTCGCTTAAGGCCGTGTGCAGCGCCATGGGGAGGCATGCGGACCCCGTGTAGCCGTAGCGATCCATGACGCACGTGGTCTTCGAAAGCGGGAGCTCGAGGACCGCCATGACTTGGTGTATGACCGATCTGTTGATCTGCGTGAAAAGCAGATGGTCCACGTCGGAAAGCTGCCACCCCGCTTTGTCCAGGAGACGCCTGATGAGCGGCGGCCAGAGCTTCACGTTGCGGTCCCCGGGAAGTCTCTGCAATAGCTCGAGCCCCCACGTCCCGGCTTCGAGGAGGTCCCTGGTCACAGGCTTGCGCGTCCCGCCTGCATAGACCCCCACGAAGTTCCATTGCGTTCCATCAGCCTTGAGGACTCCGTCCACGTAGCCGCCGAAGTCGTCTTTTTCCTCTCGCGCCAGCAGTACGGCGCCGGCGCCGTCTGCGAAGATCGTCCAGCCGAACTCGTCCCCAGGGCGCACATAGGCCGGCATGTTGTAGACACCGACCACAAGGGCGTAGCGAAGGGAGCGGTCGGTCATCATCATCCGCGAGGCGGCGTCCAGCGCGGTCACGAAGCTCGCGCAGGATGCCCCCAGGTCAAACGCGCCTGACTCGGTCTCTCCCCCCTGCAGCCTGCCTTGCAGCAGAATCGAGGTTGCCGGAGAGATGTACTCAGGCGTGTCGGTTGCCACGACGAAGAGTCCGACCTCCGCAGGGTTTAGGCCGGCGTCCTGGAGCGCGGCCAGCGCGGCCTTTTCTGCGAAGTCCGCTGTGGTTTCCGCGATTCCGCGGAGACGCGCTATATGGCGCGCCGTGATACCGACCTTGTTGGAGAGGCGCTCCGCATCGAAGGGAATCCCCGTGAGGCGCGCGAGCTCGGCGTTGTCGATGGGATCGCCCGGAGCGTAGAGCCCCGTCCCGATTATCCTTGCTGTGGCCATATCGCCCCCTTTCAATCCGGCAGCTCGGAGAAACCGCGCGACAAGTAACCGCCGATGGCCTCGACCGCCGTGCGTGCGTTCAACGGGGTCATGTCGAAAGCGGCCTCGATGCCGAAGTAGTGCGCGATCCCCAGGAGAAACTCGATAGATGTTTCCTGGTCCGCGTCCCCGTTGCCTTCGGGATTCTTGCGGTACCCGTCCACGAAATGTCCGTAGTATTCCCGCACGGCCGCGGGAAGCACGAACTCGGCTTCGCGGACTATGGGATAGCAATCCTTGTCGATCGCAAGATAGACGAGCCAGAGCCACAGGCCCCGTAGCTCGCGTTCCAGCCTGTTCAACGGCGCGCCGTCCGCAGCCGGGAGGTTGCGCGCAATGAACTGGCGCACGTCGTGGCCCACCATGCGGATTAGCTCCGCGAAGTATGCCTCCTTGGATTCGAAGTGGTTGTAGAAAGCCCCGACGGACAACTCTGCGAGGTCCGTGATCTCATGGATGTTCGTCTCGAAGAACCCTTTCTCGCCAAAGAGCCGCCTACCGGCTCGCAGAAGGCGATCTCTCGCTCTCTCCTGGAGAGCAATTGGGTGGGGGGTTGCAGTTCCCCCGAAGACCCTGGACGCGTCGAATGACATCCCGCGAAAAAGGCCTCCGTAGAGGATCTCTCCAAGGTCTTCCTCCCGGATGGCCACGCCGTGAAGGGCGGAGCGAATGGCACAGAAGCGCAGGCCGCCCAGGGCAAAGAGATACTCGGGAAGTCCAGCCTCTCTTTCGATGACCGAGGAAAGGCTCTGTTGGTAGATTGCCATCAACCTTCGTTCGTATTCGAAGAATCGGTACTGCCCCTCTCGAAATACCGTGACGAGCTCTTTGTGATCCCGAGAGAAGCCGACGACGGCCTGGACGAGGGAACGGATTCGATCACGCTTGCTTGGCACGCTGGGAGTCGCAAGCGCGTCGCGAATCATCGACAGCACCTGCTCGAGAACCTTGCGGAAAAGCGCTTCCTTTCCGTCGAAATACCTATAGAACACTCCGTTGGAAAGCCCCGCGTTTCGACAGATGGCTGCCACAGACACGGTTCCATACCAGCTGTGCGAAAAAAGGCTAACGGCTGATTCGATCAAGCGCTCTTCAGTTCCGATCATCCAAGACTGTCCTAATGACCCGCAGTTACCGTCTCTCTCTAATAGATGAGAGGTGATTCGCTTATTACAAGGCATTATAGTATTGCTTTGTTCACAATACAACAAAAAAGCGCTCAAAAAACGAATAATCTGGCAAAATGGAGCTTGACATCTTGTAACTTCTAGCTTAGAAAAGTGAGATACGATTCAGTTATCATCAGTTGCGAGGGGTGCTGTGTAATGCATGTCGGCATCATTGGCCACGGAGTCTGGCTCCCATCGACTTTCATGAGCGCCGCAGATATCGCTCGAGCTACTGGCATCCCGGAAGACGTCATAGCGCTGAAGTTCGGAGTCAAACATAAGCCAATATCCGGCCCTGATGAGACGACTGCCGTCATGGGGCTTCGGGCTGCCCGCAGGGCGCTTTCCGACGCGGGTATTTCAGGATCCGATGTCGACCTTGTCATATGGTGCGGCGCGCAACACAAAGACTACCCTTGCTGGCTGGCAGGACTCTACGTTGCCGACAAGATCGGGGCGAAAAACGCTTGGAGCTTCGACATGGAGGCCATGTGCGGCTCCATGATGGTGGCCCTGGATGTCGCAAAGTCTCTTCTCCTGGCTCGAGATGACCTCCAGACGGTCCTTCTCGTTTCAGGGTATAGGAACAATGACCTCATCGACCTGAGAGAGGCGGCAACACGCTTCATGTTGGACATCGGCTCAGGCGCCTCGGCGCTTGTTCTTCGAAAAAACGCGGGCCGCAACGCCGTGTATGCCTCCGCATTCCGCGGAGACGGTTCTTTCTCCGAAATGTGCGTCGTACCGACCCTCGGATCGAAGGCTTGGCCCCCTTCTCCCGGGGACGAGTTGCGTGCCCACTTCGTTGTCCCGGACGAGGAAGCGTTCAAGAACAAGTTGAACGATTTGACGCTTCCGAATTTCTACGCGGTCATCCGCGAGTCTCTGCAACGCTCCTGCCTATCGAATGCCGAAATCGACTACCTTGCAATTCTCCATTTCAAAAAAAGCGCGCACGATGCCGTGCTCAAAGAGCTGGGCCTCGGCCCCTCGAACACGACATACCTGGAAGACTATGGCCACCTTGGGCAGAACGACCAGGTCCTGTCGCTGGAACTGGGACTGGCCGCAGGGAAGGTTCGAGACGGCTCAACCGTTGTGTTTGTCGGCGCTGGTCTCGGCTTTGTGTGGGCGGCAACGGTGATCAAATGGGGGCCCGTTACGGAGTCTCTCAGGCAATAAGGAGAAGTCATGCGTCTCGAAGGAATGGTGTGTGTCGTAACGGGCGGAGCCCGCGGGATTGGAAAAGGGGTTGTCGAGACTTTTGTCCGCGAAGGGGCAAAGCGCGTGTGGGCCCTGGACGTGAATGAAGACGACCTGTCCGCGCTGGAAGGAAGCACGCCGTCGGTCACCGGTGTCGCTGTAGACGTGACAAACTCTGCTGCGGTAAAAGCCGTGGTCGAGCGTGTCAGGACCGAATCCCTATCCGTGGACGTTCTGGTCAACAACGCTGGCATCACGCGCGATGCCATGATCCACAAGATGACAGATGCGGATTGGGACGCGGTGATCAATGTCAACCTGAAGGGCGTCTTCCTAATGACGCGCGCAGTTGCGCCGCTCATGATGGAGGCGGGCAGGGGGGCGATCATCAGTATCAGCTCTATCGTCGGACTGGACGGCAATATTGGCCAGACCAACTACGCGGCGACCAAGGGAGGCGTCGTTGCAATGACGAAAGGGTGGGCGCGGGAGTTCACCCGAAAAGGCGCGAAGGTGAGGGTGAACGCGGTATCACCCGGCTACACCCGCACGCCCATGATCGCCTCGGTGCCGGAAAAAGTGCTCGAGCCGATCATTGCAAAGACGCCGTTGGGAAGGCTTGCCGAGATACAGGACATCGCCAACGCGGTGCTTTTTCTGGCAAGCAACGAATCGGAGTTTATCACGGGCCAGGTCCTCCGCGTCGACGGAGGGCTCACACTGTAGAAAGGGACGCCCCGGCGTCCCGAAGGAGGAGGCATATGAGGAAAGCTTTCGTGGCAATCGCGTGCTTCGCGCTGATTGGCGCTGCCGCGTTCGCGCAGGGCGTCATCAAGCTCGGCGCCAACTGGCCGCTCGGGGATGTGAGCGGCATGGAATGTTCCAAGGCCGCTCAGCTTGCCGTGGATGAGATAAACAAAGCGGGAGGGGTCCTCGGGAAGCAGCTGCAACTCGTCGTGGTGGATGACGAAGGCAAGGGAGACAAAGGCGTTGCCGCGATCGAGAAGCTCGCTACCGTGGACAAGGTGGACGTTCTCCTGGGCGGTATTGCTTCCGGAGTGGCAGTGGCCCAGGTCCCGATCATGAAGAAGTACCAGATCGTAACTGTTGCCACAGGGGCGGCGGCAAGTGCCAGCGTCGAAAAGGCTCTCGGCCCCAGCCCCGGCTCGGACTGGTATTTCCACCTCCACCCGTGGGATTACAATCAGGGCCAGAGCTATTTCGAGGGATGGGATGCAATCCAGAAGAAGTACCCGAACGTCAAGATCAGTAAGATATTCCTCGCCTATGAGGAAGGAGCTTTTGGGAAATCCTCCTTCGATGCCTCCAATGCCATATTCGGCTCTCGATATACTTTCGACGGCGCTTCTTTCAAGAGCGCGCTCCAGGGCGGTTCGGATTATTCTGCCGCGTTAGAGGCCGCCAAGGATTTCAAACCTGACCTCTTTATCTGGGCTGGCTATGCGCAGGACGCCTTGCCGCTGTTGGAGCAGTCCAAGGCCATGAAGTTCTCCCCGCCGATCTATCTCGGGGCTCCTCCCGCCTGGCCCACCGACATTGGCAAGTCTCCCCTGGCTGAAGACATCATGCTCTACGGCATGTGGGCGCCGTCGATCAACGACATAAGCCCGATAAGCAAGAAGTTCTCTGATTCGTACGTGGCCGCCAACGGTACGGGACCGACGAGTTACTTCGCGGCTCTTTCCTATAGTGCCGTCTACATCATTGCGGACGCCATCAAACGCGCCAGGGGCACCGATAGGGAGAAGCTCATCAGCGCGCTGGAGGCCACGAAATATGCCTCGCCGCTGGGAGAAACCATCACGTTCACGCCTTCCAAAATCATCAAGCACCAGGGGATCAAGAACCAGAAGATCCTCCAATGGCAGAACGGCCGGCAGGAGGTGATCTGGCCTTTCGAGGTCCAGTCCAAGCCGCTGGTGTACCCTCTTCCTTCGTGGAAGTAGCATGAGAGTTGTAGTGACCCGGTCGATTGCACGGCCGGGTCGAACGTGGCAGCCCGTCCTTCTAATCGCCCTTACGGTCATCGGGACGGCCGCTATCTCGGTCTGGAAGCCGACCGCACTCGTCTACGGCGTGCAGCGCGCCGGACTCTACGCGGCTGTGGCCATCCCCATGGCGCTTATTCTCGGCATCGTCCATATCGTGAATCTCGCTCATGGGGAGCTCATGATGGTGGCGGCGTACCTCTCGTATTTCGCCGCGCGGCTCTTGGGCCTTGATCCTTTCGTCTCCCTGGTCCCCGTTGCCGTCGTTATGGCCATTTTCGGCCTACTGGTGTACCTGCTCACCGTCAAGCACGCCCTGAAGGCGCCGGAGCTGAACCAGCTCATCCTCACGTTCGGGCTCGCCATCGCGCTGAGCCAGACCGTGAACCTCATGTTCACCTCGCAGTCGTGGAAGCTTTCCCTGGGCTACGTGTCGGCCTCGGCAACGGTGGGGGACGTGAGCTTCGGGGTCTTCGATTTCGTCTATGTTGCCGCTGCAATCGCGCTCGCCGCGGGCCTGCAGCTCTTCCTGAAGCGCACCCGTATGGGCAAGGCGGCGCTGGCGGTCGGCCAGAACCCGCGAGGAGCCGCAATCGTCGGGATTGACGTTGGCAAGACCTACGCCTTTGTGTTCGCCTTGGCTGTGGGACTCGTGGGTGGGGTGGGTTCCCTTTTTCTCGCCAAGCAGGCCATTTTTCCGATGGTGGGCGGACCCTACACCATGAAGTCCTTCTGCCTAGTGGCAATGGCAGGTGTCGGCAACATCGTTGGCATCCTGTACTGCAGCCTGGCGCTGGGCCTCGCGGAAAGCATTATCGATGGAATCCGGGGATATGCGGGCTGGTCGAATATGGTTTTCTTCGTAATCATCATCGCGACTATCTTGGTCCGCTCCTGGCGGGAGAGGAAAGTGTGACGAAGGCAGTCAGGCGATTCCTTCCCGTCGTGGTCATCGCAGCCGCGGTAGTTTTCCCCTTCATGGCGGGTCCCTACCCTCTGGCCGTGGCGCAGAGCGTCCTGATCTCCATGGCGCTTGCCGTGAGCTGGGACATGCTCCTGAGATCCGGTCAGATCTCATTCGGGATTGCCGGCTTTTTCGGGATCGGCGCCTACGGAGCGGCGCTCACGACACTCAAGCTTTCTGCGTCTCCCATAATCTCTATTCTTCTTGCCGGAGCGTGCTCCGCGGCAGTTGCCTTCATGCTCGGCTTTGTTATCCTTCGTTTGCGGAAAGTGTATTTCGCCATTACGACCCTAGCGCTCGCCGAGATTTTCCAGGTGATTATCCACAACTGGGGTGACTTCACAGGCGGCCCCGAGGGTATCGTCCTTCCTTCCCTGATCTTTAACGGCGACGCGAGGTCGCTGTACTGGCTGGCTCTTGCCTCGGTGCTCCTGGCCTGCGCGCTTTCCGCCTTGTTCCAGCGCTCCCGGCTCAGATTCGCGCTCACCGCCGTGCGAAACAACGAGGTGAGCGCGCGCTCCAGCGGGATTGCCATTTTCTCGTATCTCATGATCGCGTTCGTGACAACCTCTTTTCTCCAGGGGATCATCGGCGGAATTCACGTGCAGATCTATGGCTATGCGTCGCCGGACTCGGTTTTCGATGCGAACTATACTCTGTTGCCCCTGGCCATGGCGCTGCTGGGAGGAACCTACAGCACGCCGGGTCCCGTCTTGGGTGCGGTCCTTCTGGGGGTCGCCTCGGAGTATCTCAAGCTCAAAATCCCGTACGGCCATCTCGTGGTATATGGGATCATCATCGTGCTGGTCATCCTTCTTTTGCCCGCGGGGCTTTACGGCCAATACCGAAAGCGCGTGAAGGCGAGGGCAGCCCATGCCTGACTTGCAGACATTCGCCCTCACCAAGCGTTTCGGCGGTCTCCTTGCGGTCAACAATGTTTCCTTCAGCCTTGGCCGGGGTGAGATCCTCGGCGTCATCGGGCCAAACGGTGCGGGAAAGACCACGTTCATCAACCTGGTCTCCGGCGTCTATGCGCCTTCCAGCGGCCGCATACATTTCAAAGGCCGTGACATAACGAACCTTGCCGCTCACAAACGCGCGCGCGCGGGCCTTGCCCGTACGTTCCAGATCATCCACCCGCTGGAGAACCTGAACGTCGTGGAGAACGTTATGCCGGGTTTCCTCTTCACCCGACGCTCAAGCCTGAAAGAGGCCCGCAAATCCGCGGAGGCGCTATGCGGCTCACTCGGGCTCGGTGGGCTGGACCGCGATGTCTCCGAGATCACGATGCTCGAGACGAAGAAGCTGGAGATCGCGCACGCCCTGGCCAATGACCCATCCGTCCTGTTTTTGGATGAGGTCATGGCCGGCCTGAACGTGGATGAGACAACGGAGGTCGTCCGTCTCGTCCAAAGCGTCGCTCGGGAAAAGAATATTGGCGTGGGCGTAGTGGAACATGTCATGAGTGTCATCCGTGACTTGACCCACCGTGTCATCGTGCTGGAGGCAGGGGAGATCATTGCCGCCGGACCGTATGAGGAGGTGGCGAAGAACCCAAGGGTCATTGCGGCTTACCTCGGAGGAGCTGCCTGATGCTGCAGGTGCGCAACCTCGAATGTGGCTACGGGCGGATCCCCGTGCTACGAAAAGTCGATCTCACCGTCGGAAACGAATCCGTAGGCCTTTTTGGGCCCAACGGCGCCGGCAAGACCACGTTGATCAATGCGATCATGGGGTTGGTCCGTCCGCGCGCCGGCACCATCGTAGTGGAGGGCAGGGATCTGACCGCGCTCAAGACGTACCAGATAGCCCGTGCAGGAATTGCTTTGGTCCCGCAGGAGCGCGAGCTGTTTCCCGGCATGTCCGTGGCGGACAACCTCGAGCTCGGCGCGATCTACATCCCCCATGCGAAAGACGCTATAGATCGGCAGCTGGAAGCCGTGCTCGGGCAGTTTCCCATTCTGCGAGAACGCTATCGGCAGCTCGCCGGCACCCTTTCCGGAGGTCAGCAGCGCATGGTGGCAATCGGCCGCGCGCTGATGGCAAATCCGCGGCTTCTCATCCTGGACGAACCCTCCCTCGGCCTTCAACCCTCCATCGTGGCGGAGGTTTTCGATAAACTGGCCCAGCTCAAAACCACCGTCTCCATCCTCGTGACCGAGCAGAATGTGCGGGAAAGCCTGCGCGCCGTGGACCGGGGGTACGTCCTAGAAAACGGAGCCGTGGCCTTGGAGGACAGCGCCGCGGGGTTATCCAACAACCCTCACGTGATCAGATCTTACCTGGGGATCTAAATATGCCCCGCGTGGACCTATCGAACGCTGGAAGAACAAACATTTTCTACGTCGAGCACGGGAGCGGACTCGAGGTGGTGTTTGTGCACGGAAACACCGGGTCCAGTCGATGGTTCGAGCGCGTGATGGATCTCCGGGGTTGCAAGACGGTTGCCCTCGACATGCCGAACTTCGGGCGTTCCAGCGCGCTGCCAGGAGAGCCTGACATCGATCGCTATGCGGACGCCGTGGCCGCGTTTCTAAGCGTTTTGAAAATTGAAAAAACCGTCATCGTTGGGCACTCCTTGGGAGGGGCAGTGGCCATCTCACTGGCAGTCCGCAACCCGAAGCTGCTTCGCGGACTAGTGCTCGTGGATTCCGCCTCGCCATCGGGGCTGCGGACGCCGGAGGATCGCTATCCGGTGATCGAATCTATGCGGACAAATCGGGACGTTCTGTCTGCGGCTCTTTCCGCCGTTGTTCCCATGCTGAAAGACAAGGATTTCTTCGAGGCACTCGTTGACGACGCCGCGCTCATGGCTCCTCCCGCCTGGATCGGTAACGCGTGTGCCTTGAGCCGATTTGACTACCGAGGGAAGTGCGAGGCATTCACCGCACCAGTGCTCGTGATGTGGGGACGCAAGGATGTGATTGTCACTGAGGCCATGGCGAGGGAGACGGCGCAGGCTTTTCCAGGGGCCAGACTCGTGATCCTGGATTATGTGGGGCATTCCGTCGTCGCGGAAGACCCCAAAGGCTTTGTGAGGCTTCTCTCGAGGTTTTTGTCAGACATAGGAGCTCTTTCGGATCCGGGAAAGGAAGACTGATATGAGTCGCGTGAGCATTGTCGGGGCATACAACACCAGGTTCGGCAGCTTCGTGAAAAGGAATAAGGAAACGGGAGTTGTCGTGGACACCGCTTCCCTCTATGACCTCATCATAGAGGCGGGGCAAGGTGCGCTGAAAGATGCCGCGTTGACGGGCAAGGACGTCGACGGCGTGTGGGTAGGGAGCTGCGCCCCGGGCCTGTTCGCCAACCAGGAACACGTCGCCGCAATCGCGCCCGAGATCGACCCGGCGGGCCTGCGCTTCAAACCTATGACGCGCTGCGAGGATGCTTGCGCCTCGGGATCGGTGGCGCTGTACAACGCTCTGTACGCGGTGGAATCAGGACGCGCCCGGGTGGCACTCGTGCTCGGCGTGGAGAAGATGAATCTTCTCGACACCAAAGGCGTCACTCATGCGCTCGCAACCTGTTCGTTCTGGCCTGAGGAGGGAGCTCGAGAGGCTTCGTTTCCCGGTCTCTTCGCTGAGTATGCAAAGGGGTATTCGGCCCACTATGGACTTTCGGCCGATCTCTTTATGCGAATGCTCGCCTCTGTTTCCGCTCTGGGATATCGTAACGGGCTGGATAATCCGCTGGCCCATTTCGGAAAAGGCGGCCCTGCTGACCGGTTAGGGCTGACAACCGCGCAGGCGGTGCTCGACCTTCCCGAGGAGAAAAACCCTTTGATCGCTGATCCTCTTCGCCTGCACGATTGCTCTCTTATCTCGGATGGCGCCGCGGCTGTGGTCATCATGCAGACAGAGGCTGCCGCTGCAAGAGTTGGCAGGGCGGTGGAGATAGCAGGCATAGGACACGTCAACGAGCGAATGGCCCTTTCGAAAAGGGCCAACATGCATGAGCTTGCCGCAGGCAAGGAGGCTGCGCGGCGCGCGTTTGCAGAAGCCGGGATTACCGCCTCGGATATTGACGTGGCGGAAGTGCACGATTGCTTCACTATCAACCAGCTTCTCTGTACGGAAGCCCTAGGCCTTTCACAAGACGGCCGCTCAGGATACGATTACATGGAGGGTAGGTTCGACCGGACCGACGCCCAATGCGTCGTAAACCTTTCCGGCGGCTTGAAAGCAAAGGGGCATCCTGTTGGCGCCACAGGTGTTTCTATGCACGCTCTTGTCTACAAGCAGCTCATCGGAGAGCCCATCGGGGCCGCGCCAGTGTACAAGCAGCCTGAGGTCGGAGTCACTTTCAACGTCGGCGGGTCGGGCGTCACGAACTGCGTTTCGGTCATGCGTCGGCTACGATAGAGGGGGGCGCGGCTTTGCCGGGCTCCGCAGGAGGCGTTTAAATGCCGCGTGCATTCAGACTTGTCCTGGTGATATCTTTCGCACTGTTCGCCGCTGACGTCGTGTTTGCCCAGGACGCTCTGGAAACGAAGCCGGCATGGCCCGCATACCTCTTCAGCATTTTCCTGGGCTTCGGCACAGGCCAGTATTGGGTCGGCGGGAACGGCAACCCGTTCCTTATTGGAGAAGTGAGCTGCGTCGGTGTTGCGGCCATAGGCGCCGCGCTGGCTCTTGGCTCACCCGCCCCCACGTCATCGGGGCTCTCAGGCGGAAGCCTTGGCTACCTGATGATCGGTGCCGGAACAATTGCTCTGTCTGTTTTCAGGATCTGGGAGCTGATCAATGTGTTTGGAGCTGTTGACGATGCACGGAGGGCTGGGAAAGTTGCCGCGTTCGAGCCCATGGTCAACGGGAACTTGACCCAACTTGAGATAGGCGTCCGTCTCCATCTCTAAAAGCTTCGATCCTGCCAGACGCCAATGAAACTGTAGTATCTACCGGAGGATTCATGGAACACGAACAGAAATATACGATCAATCTGGACGCCAAATATCGTCCGCTTGAGAGAATCGACGTCCAGGCCTTGGCGGCGTCGGTAAAGGACCCGTGGTTTAATCAAACCCTCTGCAGGGTTGACGACTGCGTGGTGCGTCTGGGGGTTTTCAAGGAGGGCGAGTTCCACTGGCACAAGCACGATAAAGAGGATGAGTTCTTCTTCGTCCTCTCCGGTCGATTTGTCATTGAATTGGAGGGCGATCGAAAAGAGCTTGGCCCTCTTCAAGGGCTTCTCGTGCCCCAGGGCGTGCTTCATAAGACGAGCGCGCCTCAGCCTGCTGTGATCCTCATGATGGAAGCAGCGACGGTAAAACCCACCGGCGACTGAGCTACGCCGCTCAGATGAAGAGAATCCTGTCGTTCATACTTTTCGTTGCTGTGTCGCTTGTGGCGACGTTCACCGCTCTTGCCGCGGGGCAGGAGGAGAAAGGTACGGCCACGAGCCAGGTAACGCTCCTTTTCTGGCCGGGACCCGAAAGCGACGCTATGCGGAAGGTCATCGACGCGTACAACATCGATGAGGGCAAGACGGACGGCGTCAGCGTGAAGCAGCTCCTTTTCAGCAGACAGGGATTCTTCGACAGGGAGCTCAAGGACCTCGCTGCGGCGAGCACGCAGTTCGACCTGATCCCCGTGACGACCTACACTCTGGGAAGTTATGCGCCCTACCTTGCGCAAATTGATTCCTATGCCACCGCGGACGCGGTCAAACTCTTCATCCCTTCGACCCTGGACACTCTGCGTTTCAAAGGGAATCTCTATGGGGTCCCAACGGAAGTAAGCGTCCACTTCCTTTATTACAGAAGCGATCTCATCAGCAGGCTTCAAAGTGACCGGTCGTGGGCTGAGAAGTACAGCCAGATCGCAAAGAGCGTCTTGGGGCAGGATATGACTCCGCAAGACCCCGCTGATTGGATCTGGAACGACTATCTGGCAACTGCGCTCTTCTTCACAAAGGCGCTCAATCCTGATTCGCCGGTCACGTATGGGACCGTCCTTCAGCTCAAGAACCTGATCTTCAACATCATGATCTGGGACGACGTTCTTGCGTCCAACGGAGGGAACTGGCTCGACGCCCAGGGGAATGTCATTATCAACTCTCCTGAGGCCAGGGCGTCTTTGCAAATCTACCAGACCATCATCGACAACAAAGCCACGCCCCCGGGAAGCACCAACTACGAGTTTCCGGAAACCAATATGGCTTTCTCCACCGGCCTGGCGGCGACCGCGCTCCAATGGAATGCGGCCTTTCCTATTCTGAATGATCCAAAGCGGTCTCCCTTGGTGGCCGGAAAAGTGGGGATAGCACCCATCCCTGCAGGGTCGGCCGGGCACAAGACTCATGAGCACAGTCTCGGGATCGGCCTGAACAACGCCTCCAAGAACAAGGACGCGGCGGGGAAGTTCCTTGCCTACCTTCTGTCCCAGGGGGGCATGGAAATCTATGCAATGGCGGGCGGCACGCCGCCGGTGTCCCCTGTCCTCAGCGCCATGGCCACGAAACGGCCGGACTTCTCCAAGGTGGCTGAATACCTTGATAAATACGGCTACATCATCAACGACGGCACGGCATCATATGCGGTGCCTGTCTATCAAATACTCG
>Ga0326727_10012905_pt1 | contig 18835 bp, 17 predicted proteins | sample MB2enrmetagenome_FD_207643 | JGI IMG/M metagenome (GOLD analysis project Ga0326727, IMG submission 207643) | Lab enriched peat soil microbial communities from McLean, Ithaca, NY, United States - MB29MY | ecosystem: Environmental > Terrestrial > Soil > Wetlands > Peat | place: USA: New York...
GCGTTGGCGCGGGGCAGCCCCGCTTCCGGGTGGTGGCAGCCTTCGAGACCGATCTCAAGTTCTTCGTTCCCCATCTGCGCCGTACCGAACTGGAGCAGATCGCGACAACTACCGGCAGCGAGATCATCTACCTTGCCAGGGGCGACGAGTCAAGCGAGACGCAACCCCAGCATGGGCATGGCGGCGGGCACCATCGCCGGCAGATGCGCGGCGACGTAGGGGCAGAGTGACGCGGGGCGCCCCGCTGCGCACCCCGTCTGCATGGTGCCCTCGTGCCACGCCCACGCAAGGAGCGATTCGTCGCCAGGATGTCGCGGCCGGCGATTTACAAGCCCGCCGGGATCCCGTTGGCTAACTTGCGGCAGGTTCTCCTTCTGCCTGAGGAACTGGAGGCGTTGCGCCTGGTCGACCTGGAGGACTTGAGCCAGGAGGCAGCGGCCGGGCGCATGGGCGTCTCGCGCTCTACATTCCAGCGCATCGTCACCCAGGCCCGTCGGCAGGTAGCGCTCGCCTTGACCGAGGGGTGCGCGCTCGTCATCGAAGGCAGGAATGTGCCCGGCCCTCCTGCTCATCCCCGGCGTGAGCCAGGTTGAGGTTCGGTTAGAGCTGCCGATAGATGCGCGTCCCCGGGTTTTCGCCGTCCAGCACACGCGTCAGGGCACCCGGCTCCAGGCCGTTGACAAGGAACACCTCGTGTACGCTGTCGGAGTGTGCCAGTGCTTGCAACATGCTGCGCTCCACAGGCAGGTCGTCGGGATCGCGCGCCAGCAGCTCCTTGACCTCGATCTCGGGTATGAACTCAGCATCCGGGTGTTTCTTGGGGTCTGCAGAGTACAACCCACGCTCGTCCTTGACCAGGATGCAACGCCTGGCGCCAGCGACCTCCGCTGTCAGATAGGCCCCGGCGTCCGTACGGTGCGGCGGAATGCGCCCGACCTCGGGCGGCTCTTCCCATAGGCCATAGGGCGGCATGGCATGCATCACCGGGATCGACCCGAGGACCAGGTAAGAGGGCAGCTTGACGATGTCGTCATGCCCGATTTTGATGCCACCATGCGGCGCGAGCAGCAACGATACCATCAGCGCGTTCTGCTCGCTGATGCTGGAGCCGAGGTGGGCCAGCACGCCTGTCGGCATGCCCAGGTCCAGGGCAATGGCATAGACGTGGCGGCTGCGCGTTCCGCCGCCTGTCATGACCAGCAGTTCGTGTTCAGGCCGGGCTGCGACGAGCTCCTCCAGGATAGGCAGCAGCGCTTTGCGCCCGCGGTCGATGATGCTCTGCCCGCCGAGCTTGACCACGTTCAGGTTAGCCAGTGGCCGGAACACCTGGTCGGCCTCTGTGCTCGCCAGCAGGCTCTTGTCCATCATCGACTCGGCCATGAACTGCGTTTGGATGTGCAGGCGACCGGAAGAATCGCGTGTGAGACTCATGCTAACTCCTGCTTTCAGCCACAAGGTCCCCGCCGGGGAAAGGCTTCAAGTCGTCCGTCGTGACCCCGAGCTCAACTGCCAAGCCGCCGCCGAGCGGGGAAAACTTCCAGCCATCCGGATGGCCCCTCACAGGTGCAGCTCTTCCCCGGTGTGGCTCGCGTCATAGCCGCCAAGCTTGGCCAGGACGGCCAGGTACTCCGGCGTGCGGAGCAATGCCAGCAGCCCGGCCAGGGGGGCGACGGTACGATCCTCGGCGCGGAGGATGAGGTCGTAGCGCTCGCGAGCGAGCGGCACAAAGCCCAACCCATAGGCGCGTGCGGCGGCGAACAGCCCCAGCCCCGCATCGGCCCGCCCTTCGGCCACGGCCGCCGCCACAGCCAGATGCGTGGCCTCCACCCATTCGAAGCCATGGATCTGCCGGGCCGAAATGCCCTCCAGGCGCATGCGGTGCTCCAGCAGCGTGCGCGTGCCGGAGCCGGGCTGGCGGTTGACGAAGCGCAGTCCGGGCTGGGCCAGACCCGCCACGGTCTGCAGCCGGCGCGGATTCCCGGGCGGGACGATGAGCCCTTGTTCGCGCCCGGCCAGCGTCATCACACACAGGGGCTCGCCTATGAAGAGCCGCCGCAGGAGCGGGAGGTTGTATTCACCGGTCTCCTCGTCGAGGATATGCGCGCCGGTGATGCCGGCCTCACCGTGCAACAGTGCCAGCAGCCCATCGACGCTCCCTACATAGCGGGCGGTGAAATTCCCCGGCGGGTTGGCCCGCCGCGCCTGGCCCCACAGTGCTTCCAGCGCCAGGTCGTGGCTCCCCACGAATTGGGTCAGGCGCGCCGCCTCAGAATCTGCCGGGACAGCCGGCGCAGCCTGCCTGCGCGCTGCCGGGGGCCGTTGGCGCCGTTCCCGCCAGGCAGCCAGCTGCAGCTCGAACGCGGCCTCTGCTTCCTCCGGGCCGTAGCCAAGTGCCAGCGTCTCAACCAGCGCCCTCTCGAGGATGCCGCGCAGGCGATTCTCACGCTCGGCGCGCAGGCTATCGGTGTTCTGGCGGCGTGCGATGGTACTCCCGCCGCGCCGGTTGGTCACGATGATGCCGTCGTGCTCCAGCAACTGGTAGGATCGCGCCACGGTGCTGGCGTTGATCACCAGCCGGCGCGCCAGCTGCCGCACCGGCTCCAGCCGATCGCCGGGCTGCAACTGCCCGCCGGCGACGGCCAGCCGCACCTGTTCCACGATCTGTTGGTAGACCGGCTCTGCGCTCCAGGGGTCGACCCGGATCTCAAAGGGATGGTCGCTCGGTTCGTTCGAAAGCTTTGTGCCACCCCGGCCTTCCGCCGGGGGGTTCGCGGAGCTCTCTTTCATCAGTAGACCATCTCTCCTTGCACGAAGGCGCGCGTGCGGGCATCGGCGGGCGACGTGAAGAAAAGCGGCGTCTCTGCCAGTTCCACAAGGTAGCCGTTGAGCAACAGGGCCGTGCGGTGGGCCAGGCGCTTGGCCTGAAACACATTGTGCGTCACCAGGACCACGGTCGTGCCGGTGCGCTGGTTGTGGTCGCGGATCAAGCCCTCGATCAGCGACACATTGTAAGGGTCGAGGTTAGCCGTCGGCTCGTCGAGCAGCAGGACGCGCGGCTCGACGACCAGGGCGCGCGCCAGCGCTACCCGCTGCATCTCTCCGCCCGACAGCGTTTGGGCCGGCCGGCGCGCCAACCCTTCGAGGCCCACCTCAGCCAAAGCGCGGTCGACGCGCTCGGCGGCCTTCACCCCGCGCAGGCGCAGGCTGTAGGCCACATTGTTGCGCACGCTGTCATGCAGCAAGACCGGGCGCTGGAACACAGTCGTCACCTGGCGCCTCACCCCCAACGTCACCGCGCCCCGCTGGGGCGCGCCACAGAAGCGAATGACTCCTTCGGAAGGCCGCTCCAGAAAATTGAGCAGCCGCAGCAACGTGCTCTTGCCCGCGCCGCTGGGCCCGACCAGGGCCAGGATCTCGCCATCGCGCACCGCCAACCGCTCGATATGGAGCACAGTCCGCCCGCCATAAACTTGCTTCAGCGCGTCGACCTCGTAGATCATCGCACGGTCCGGCCTTGCAGGCGGAGCAGGGCAACATTGGCCAGGAACGCCAGGAGCAAGAGGATAATGCCCAGCGCCATACCTTGGGCAAAATCACCCATGCGCGCGCTGAGCACGATGGCGGTTGTCAGCACACGGGTCTTGCCCTCGATGTCGCCGCCAACCAACATGACCGCGCCTACCTCCGAGATGATGCTGCCGAAGGCGGCCACGATCGCTGCCACAACCCCGATGCGCGCTTCCAGAAGCACGGCCCATGCCTCCTGGATGCGCGTGGCGCCCAGCGAACGAACTTGAAGCCGCAGCGCAGGGTCTACCCCGCGCACAGAGGTCATGGTCAGCCCGGTCACCAGAGGCCACGCAATCACTACCTCGGCCGTGACCATGGCCTTGGGCGTGAACAGCCAGCTCAGCACCCCCAGGGGCCCGCTGCGCGACAGCATCAGGTACACAAACAGCCCCACCACCACGGGCGGCAGCCCCATGCCGGTGTACAGCACCGCCGTGATCAGGCCGTGGAAAGGCGAGCGCGTCAGCCCCAGAGCGGCCCCTACCGGCACACCCAGCAGGGTGCTGATGACCAGCGCCAGGGCAGACACCCGCAGGGAAAGGGCTGCGATCTGTGTCAGCGCCTCGTCGCGAGCAGCGATCAGGTGGATCGCCTCGATCAGGCCCTGCAACAAAGTGCTCAACGGAGTGCCTCGATGCTGCCCATGAACCACTCCAGCGCAAAGGAATGACACGGGTGCAACTTCACAGTCCGGGCTGGCCCGAACCGAGAAGTTGCACCCATCATATCACACGTCTGCGAGATTGCCTCGCTGCAGACCGCCTGCTTTGCGACGATCTAGCTCACCCGGCGTCTGCAGCGCCCTGCCGGCTGTTCCAGGTGCCTTCGATCAGTTGCAAGGCGCCATCGGCACAGGTTGCGTGCCGGACGCTCATTGCGCGGCTGCTTGCGCCGCTTTGTACTCGGCAGAATCGGGATAAAATAGCGGTTGCCCATACTTGTCCAGGCCGTAGCTGCCGATGATCTTCATGGTGGCGGCCGACTTGAACCACTGCACGAACTTCATGGCCATATCATACTGGACGCCCGGGTGCTTGTCCGGGTTGACCGCCATGATACCATACGGGTTGAGCAGCGTCTTATCCTTGTTGTCGGCAAGCTTGTCGGCACCCAGAAGGATCTTCAGGTTGGGCAGCTTCGACGCCGTCGCAAGCCAGGTGCCGCGGTCGGAGAGGGTGTAGCCGCCCTTTTCGTTCGTGAAAACCAGGGTCTCGCCCATGCCCTGGCCGATGGAATTGTACCACGCCATGCTCTTCGTCGGTGTGATCTTGGCCGAAGCCCAGATGCTCAGCTCCTTGGTCTGCGTGCCCGAACCGTCGCCGCGGCTGACGAAGGTATTCTGCGTGTTGGCGATATCCTGGAAGGCTGCCACGGCGTTCGCGGCGCTCGCAATGTGAGCCGGATCGTCAGGCGGCCCGACGATGACGAAGTCGTTGTACATCACGTCGAAGCGTTCTTTTGCATCCCCAGCCTTCACGAAGGCGTCTTCCTGGGCGCGGGCGTGGACCAACAGCACGTCGCAGTCGCCGGCTTTGCCGATGGCGATGGCCTGGCCCGTGCCAACCGCAACCACGTCGACATGGACGCCGGTGGCTTTCTCATATTGGGGCAGCAGCCAGTCAAGCAGGCCCGTATCTGCGGTGCTGGTAGTGGTGGCCAGGCGCAGCGTCCCCGGGGTGATCGCCCAAGGCGTGGCCGTGGGCTTCGCCGCGGCCGCGGTCGGGGCGGGCGCCTCCGTGGCAGCGACCTGGGCGACCGCTGTGGGCTGTGGTGGGACCGGCGTCGCGGCAGGCGAGCAGGCACCCAGAACGAGGGACGCTGCCAGCACGACAAGCACCGACAGCTGCAAACCGAACTTCCGTTTCATGTGACTCCTCCTTTGTGGCGTTGGGTCCGAGCACCGCAGCTCATCCCAACTCGTGGGCATCGGCTACAAGGTCCCGGCCGGCTTCTCGAGTCTAGAGTCTGGCACGGCCAGGGGCGCAAGAAAAACCAACAGGGTCAAGAGGTGGGCGGGACTGTACCAGTTCAAACCGCACATATGATAGGAGAGAGGCACGGAATTGTCAAAAGCAAGCCCTGCTTAACTTGACAACATCACTCGATCTAGTTAGAATCTGAGCAGTCCGCGGTTTGCGTTCTGTTCTGCGGGAATGATCGCGTCCATCAGGAAAGCCATCTATGCAAGCAAGCTGGCCCAGTGAGAACATCGTCCTCGCCCTGCTGTGCGAGCGGCCCATGCACGGTTACGAGTTGGCGCAATGTGTCAAGTCCGACGAGGCCTTGCACGCCATCTGGCGGATCGAGCGCAGCGAGATCTACTTCCTGCTCGGCAAGCTGGCCAAGAGCGGTTACATCATCGAGCGCGCCCAGGAGCAGGTCAATGGCCCGTCGCGGACCATCTTCGAGCCGACCGCCGCCGGGCGCTCGGCGCTGGAGGCCTGGTTGCGGACGCCCGATTTGCATCCGCGCAACCTGCGCACATCGCTCCTGGCTCGCGCCTATCTGGCGCTGCGCCGCGATCCCGGGCTGGCGATCGAGCTGATCGACACCCAGAAAGGGTACCTTGCGGAGTGGCTGGCCCAGGAACGGGAGAGGACTTTCGCAGACCCGGTGGTGGCGCTCGTACGCCGGGTGCGGGCAGCCCAGGTCGAGGCCACGATCGACGCGCTGAACGAGTTGCGGCAGCTCGCGGCATCCCGGTCGGCATGAACTTTCAACGATGGCTCTGACCGCCGCCGAGAGGCAGATCGAGCGCCCGTCCGCGCGCCGGCTCAGGCCTGTTCTGGGGTGGCCGCTGGGGCTGGCCGCGCTCCCGCTGCTGGTCTTTCTGGTCCTGCCCTTACTGGCGGTGCTGCGCTTCACACCGGCACCGATGGTGCTCCACTACCTCGGCGACCCGGCCACGACCCAGGCCATCGTCCTCAGCCTGACGACGAGCACCATCACGGCACTATTGGTGCTGGCCCTGGGGCTGCCGGCGGCTTACATACTGGCGCGCAGGCCGCCGCGCCCGGCGCGTTTGCTGGAAGTGGTGATCGATCTGCCGACCGTGCTGCCGCCCGCCGTGGCCGGCCTGGCGCTGCTGATGGCATTTGGCCGGCGCGGCCTCCTGGGGAACGTGCTCGGCCGCCTGGGGATCGAGGTGGCGTTCACGACGGTCGCGGTGATCATGGCGCAGCTGTTTGTTTCGGCGCCCTATTTCATCAAGACCGCGGCCGTGAGCCTGGCGGACGTGAACCCGGAACTGGAGGAGGCGGCCGAGATGGACGGCGCCCACCCCCTGCAGGTTTTCCGTTTGATCATGCTGCCGCTGGCCTGGCGCGGCATTGTGGGCGGCCTGGCCTTGTGCTGGGCACGGGCGCTGGGCGAGTTCGGGGCCACCATCATCTTCGCCGGGAACTATCCCGGGCGCACGCAGACCATGCCGCTGGCCGTCTACATCGGCTTCGAGATCGACCTGAACCAGGCGCTCACGTTGGCGGTGATCTTGTTGGCGATATCGTTCCTTGTCCTTACGGGCGTGCGCGCCGTGCTGCGCGAGCAGCGCTACAGGACGTGAGACACCGGCGGACGGAGGCCCCTTTCAGGTTTGCCCGCCGCCCCCCGGCGTTAGCCGCACGATGCCAGGCAGCCGGTCAAAGTGGCGAAGGTGCAATAGCCTGCGCTCAGCTCACGAAATCATCCAGGATGAGGACGCGCGGAGCGCCTACGCGCTTCTCCCACGGCCTGTCGTTGGTGAGGATGGCGTCGGCCCCGTTCAAGCGCGCCGCGGCCACCTGCACGGCGTCGGGCGTTTTCAGACGGGTACTTCCGCGCACGAGGGCCGTCTCGTGCGCCAGCACCTGATCCAGTGGCACGATCAGCAGGTTCGGGAAGTTGGTCAGGTACAGCTCCCATTCCCGCAGCGTCCCGAAATCGCCTTTTTGCGCAGGATACGTAAGCAGCTCTATCAGCGTGATCGTCGTGATCACGCCCTCCAGCTTGCTCTGCTCTACCGCAGACAGGATGACCGAAGTGTGGGCCACGTAGCGAGGATGCTCGGCCAGATGGTAGGTGAGGATGGGTGTGTCGATGCAGATCCTCGTCAGGCGCGCCAGCTCCTCCTGCAGTTCCGCTAATCCCATGCCTCGCGCTCCCCTGCCAGCCAGTGGTCGATGCCCTCGCCTTCCCAAACTTCCTTATGGAGCCCGCGCAGGGCATCGGTGAAGCTGGCCGGGCGGGCGCGCAGGGTCACGGTCTGCCCCTGTACCACGAAGAGCAAGACATCCCCTTCCCGGACTCGCAGGGTCTCCCGGATGGCCTTTGGGATCACCACCTGGTTTTTCGGACCGAGGCGCACTTCGATTATGCCCACTGCCATACTCCTTGCGCACAATTCATGCCGATTCTAGCACAGTAAGTATTCCCGCACAATGGTCGCTAGAGGGGCGGCGTCGCGACGAGCGATGACGGCGCACCCTCTGCCCGGCCCCGGCGCGCCCGTCGTGGGCCGGCTGCTATCAGCATGACAGGCGCGAGAAACGCTCTGGAACACCAGGCTCGCGAAATGACATGATCAGCAGCGACGCTTGACAGGGCCTGTCAAGCGTGGTACTACTCTTCCTGCCGGCCCCCTGAGGACTATCAGGCACGACCGGCGCCCATTCCCTGTAGCCGGCCAATAAACTGTTGCCAACGCTCCCAGCCGAGAAAGACAAGGATGAACCAAGGCTCCCTGCCAGGCCCACAATATGTAGAGCTGATCGTCAACGGCAGCCCCGTCACGGCCTGGGCACCGCCGGAGTTGACCCTGCTGCGCTTCCTGCGCGATCAACTGCATCTCACCGGAACCAAGGATGGCTGCTCCAGGGGGCACTGCGGCGCCTGCACCGTGATAGTGAACGGCAAGGCCCAGAGAGCCTGTCTGCTGAAGCTGGCCAAACTGGCGGGCTCGGTCGTCCAGACCATCGAAGGGGTTGCCGGGGACGGGGTCCTTCATCCACTTCAAGAAGCCTTCATCGCCAACAATGCCGTGCAGTGCGGCTTTTGCACGCCCGGCATGATCATGACCGCCAAGGCGCTTCTCGACGCCAACCCCAGCCCCTCAGCCCAGGAAATTCGCAAGGCCCTGACACGCAATCACAATCTCTGCCGTTGCACGGGTTACGTCAACATCATCAAGGCGATCCAGGACGCGGCATGCCACATGGCTGAGAGCGGAAGCTATCCTCCCGGGCCCGAGACCGCTAATGCTACGATGCTCCGGCGTGATGCTCTGCCCCTGGTCCAGGGGCATACACGGTTTGCGGACGACATCTACGCCGAAGGGATGCTCTATGGCAAGGTCCGCTGGGCGGACCATCCCCACGCCGAGATTCTCGGCATCGACACGCGCGAAGCCGAGAGCGTGCCAGGCGTGGCGGCCGTGCTCACGGCCAGCGACGTACCCGGTCGCAACGCTTTTGGTCTGGTCATCTCTGACCAGCCGGTATTCGCGGCCGCTAGAGTCCGTTACATAGGCGACGCCATCGCCGCGGTCTTCGCCGAGACGGAGCTGGCCGCAGAGGCAGCCCGCGACCTGATCCGGGTCAATTACCGCATCTTGCCCGGCGTATTCACCCCGGCCGAGGCAGCCGCGCCCGGCGCGCCGCATTTGCATGAAGGCGGCAATCTGCTCAAGGAGATGCGGGTCAGGCGTGGGGAGATAGACAAGGCTTTTGCGGATTGCGTTGCGATCGTCGAGCGGGACTACACGTCCCCGTTCGTCGAGCACGCTTTCATCGAGCCTGAATCCGGCCTCGGCATGCCCGATGCCGGCGGCGGGGTGACGGTGAAGGTCCCGTGCCAGGCCGTATGGGATAGCCGCCGCGAGCTTGCGCAGATCCTCGATCTGCCGGTTGACAAGGTCCATGTGGCCCAGTTGCCCATCGGTGGGGCATTTGGTGGCAAGACGGACATGCTCCTGGAGCGTTTTCTGGCCCTGGGCGCCCTCAAGACCGGGCGAGCGGTGAAGATGACGCTGACACGCGAGGAGTCGTTGCGAGTCCACGCCAAGCGACACGCATCCTGGATCCACATCAAGGCCGGCGTAGATGCCTCAGGTCACATCCTTGCCCTGCAGGACAGGGTTCTGCTCGACGCCGGCGCGTACGCTTCGTCCAGCGCGGCGATCCTGATGGCCGGCTGCGTCACGAACACCGGCCCCTACTTCATACCTAACCTCGATCTGCATGCGCAGGCCTGGTACACCAACAACGTTATCGGCGGCGCGATGCGTGGTTTCGGCGCCCCGAAGATAGCCTTCGCGGTCGAGAGCGCGTTGGATGAGCTGGCCCGCAGCCTGGCCATGGACCCGCTCGAGTTCCGGCTTCTGAACGCGCTGGATGTGGGCCTGCCCAGCGTCGTGGATCACGTTCAAGAACCCGGCGTCGTCACCATCAAGCAGACGATACGGGCCGCGCAGGAAGAGCTACGGCGCACCGTTGTGCCTCCCTCGCAAGGGACCAGGCGCATCGGGGTGGGGGTGGCCTGCATGATGAAGACTGTGGGCGTGGGCAGGAGCACGCCAGAAAGCGCCGGAGCCATCGTCGAGCTGGACGCGCGGGGCCGCTGTAAGGTGCTGACCGGCTACTGCGAGATGGGGCAAGGAGCCAACGCGTTGCTGCTCGGCCTTGCGGCGCAGGAGCTCGGCCTGCCCCTGGATCACATTCAGGTCATCCTGCCCGATACCGATCTCAGCCCCATGGCCGGCGCGACGGGAGGCAGCCGGCAGACATTCCTCATGGGCAACGCGGTCGTCGACGCGGCGCGGGCCCTGAAGGGCGAGCTCTGCCGGCGCGCTGCCGACGCGCTGGGAGCCCAACCGGACGATATCCGGCTTCGTGGCGACCGGCTGGTCGATACCGCCAGCGGGCAAGAGTTGATGCTGGGCGCGCTGGGAGAGCGTTTCGCCATCGAGTCGCGCTGTCATGCGCCCAGCACCGACCCACTGCCCCTCGTGATCGATAGCAGTTATGGTAGCCCGGGCTTCCGGTCGCGCAGGACCAACTGGTTGTATGACTTCGGCACCGCTATCTCTATCGTCGAGGTCGACACGTGCACGGGTCAGGTGAGGCTGCTGAAGCATATTGCGGTTTTTGACGTCGGGAAGGCCCTCAATCCGGCGGCTATCGAAGGCCAGATCCACGGAGCCGTGGCCATGATGATGGGCTACGCACTTTCAGAGGAATTCGTCGTGAAGAACGGCACCAACCTCACCGATTCGTTGCAAAAGTGCCACCTCCCGACCGCGGACCAGGCCCCGGAAATCGTATCGGTGGTGCTGGAGATCCCCTGTCCCGACGGGCCGTATGGGGCCAAGGGCTTCTCCGAGGCGCCCACGGTCAACGTTGCGCCCGCCATCATCAACGCGATCTACGACGCCACCGGCGTGCGCATCACCTCGCTGCCCGCCAACAGGGCCAGGGTGCTGGCGGGCCTCGCAAAGGCAGACCGCGTCCCTCAGTAGTGATAGCGACACTGCAAGAAGTCGATGCGATTGCCGCTAATATTGTCCCTCTCTTTATTGGATCGCCGGCAGCAGGATCCTCCGAAACATACCCCAGACCTCGGCATGCCGCTCCAGATCGACGCCGGCCAGCTTCTGGAACGACAGGAAGTGCACAGGGTCCGGGCAGTCGGCGATTGGCGGCCCGTCCGGTCTGAGGTAGAGGAGCTCGATGGGCAGGTCGCGCGGGTAGGCGTCCAGGCGTCGAAGCAGTTTGTCATATTTGGCCGAGGCGTGCGTCGCCTCGACGATGTCGTCCAGGTCGCTGCGCAGCTGCGGCATGCCACGACGCATAGCCGACAGGTAGATCGCGAACTGTTCCCGGTCGAACGAAGCGTCGTCGGTCTTGAGCTCGAGGAACACCCAGGCCTCCGCGCTCCCGCACGCGTTCGAGCGCCGGTACATCAGGTAATCCACATTGGTGCTCTGGTTGTTGTCCGGCTTCTTGATGGGAAACTCCGGAACGACGATCTTTGCCTGCCAGCCATAGAGCTTCAGAAGCAGGTCCGGCAGGAAAATGCCGAGCATGGCATCCACGCGGCGCTCGAACTGGTACTTGGGCAGAGCTTTGTCAGCGGCCAGGGCCGCGAACAGCTCGGCCAGGTATCTCGCGTGCGGGTTAGCCACGTCCTCCGGTGCGAGCTCGCGCAGGGGCGAAGCGGGCTCGGGCGGCCGGGCGCGACCGGCCAGGTCATCTGTCTCCACCGGCTCTGACGAGCCCAAGGCCATGGCCGACATGACTTGATCGACCTTCTCTGGTGGGAGGTCATGCCCGCCGTAGGCGGCGCGGCCGACCAGATGTCGCCGGAGGTTCCACTCGGAACTGATGGGCCGGCCGCAAATTGGGCAGTTGCAACTCATCGTCCTCTCTCCTCCTTGTCAAGCCCGGCTCCCGCCGCTATTTTCCCTTCGTTTGATGAGAGGGCGGACGGCGAATCCCAGGGCCTCGTCGCAAGTCGCCACTTCGACGTCCGCGCAGCGAGCCACGCCTATTATGTTCCCATCCGGGGACCTTGGCAATACGCGCGGACGTGTGGGGCGCGGAGATTGGGGGCAAGGCGCCGACCACGGATCTGACCACGGTCCCCAAAGGGGCGCTTCGCGGTGCACGAATCGCGCACGCCGCGGCGAGCCTATCCGCGCATCCGTGGGGTATCCGTGGTCGGCCCGGCCCCAGATTACAAACCCGCGTGGGCCTCTGAGTCGCACAGATTGGGGGCAAGGCGCCCGGCCGACCGCGGATCGGGGAAGGGTCGCCAAAGGGGCGGTTCGCGGTGCACGAATCGCGCACGCCGCGACGAGCCTATCCGCGCATCCGTGGGGTATCCGTGGTCGGCCCGGCGCCAGACTACAAACCCGCGTGGGCCTCTGAGTCGCACAGATTCGGAGCAAGGCGCCCGCCGACCACGGATCCGACCACGGTCCCCAAAAGGGCGCTTCGCGGTGCACAAATCGCGCACGACGCGGCGAGGTCCAGCGCCAATCATTTCCTGGACCGCAGCGCCCTGGTCAGACGCTATGTCGCCGAACCTGGCGCGGTCGGGTTGAAGCCGGTCGCCACCTTCATGAGCTGCCTCACAGGCACCGAGAGGTCCCCGAGCACGTCTTCCAGGGTGGGGTGCCCGATTTCCTGCAGCTCGTAGAACACGCGTTGGGCAGGCTTGTTGATCTCGAGCACGCGGCTCAAGTCGATCGGGGTGCCGATCAACACCAGGTCCGCGTCGGCGCGATCGATCGTCTGCTCGAGCTCTGAAATCATTTGCTGGCCGTAGCCCATGGCTGGCAGCACCAGCCCGGTGCCGGGATACTTGCGGTAGGTCTCGATGATCGACCCCACTGCATACGGCCGCGGGTCCACGATTTCGGCTGCGCCGAAGCGGCGGGCCGCCACCCAGCCCGCGCCATAGCTCATCCCGCCGTGGGTCACGGTCGGCCCGTCCTCGATGACCAGGACTCGCTTGCCGCGGATGGCTTCCGGCTCGCCGACAGACAGCGGCGAAGCCGCCTCGATCATCGTGGCCTTCGGATTGAGCGCACGCAGGCTGTCGCGGACGGCGCGAATGTCGTCCGCGCAGGCGCTGTCGACCTTGTTGATGACAAGGACGTCAGCTGCGAGCACGTTGGCCTCGCCGGGGTGGTAGCGCGTCTCGTGCCCGGGGCGCAGCGGGTCGGCCACGACGATGTGCAGGTCGGGCACGTAAAACGGCAGATCGTTGTTCCCGCCATCCCACAGGATCACGTCGGCCTCCTGCTCCGCCTGGCGCAAGATCGCCTCGTAATCGACGCCCGCATAGACGACCAGTCCATTGGCCAGGTGCGGCTCGTACTCTTCGCGCTCTTCGATCGTGCATTGATGGCGGTCCAGGTCGGCAAGGTCGGCAAAGCGCTGCACGGCCTGCCTGGCCAGGTCGCCGTAGGGCATCGGGTGGCGCACCACGGCGACCCGGTAGCCCTTCGCGCGCAGGATCTTCGAGACGCGGCGGGTCGTCTGGCTCTTGCCGGCCCCGGTGCGCACGGCCCCGATCGAGACCACCGGTCTGATCGACTTCACCTGCGTCTGCCTGGCCCCCAGGAGCACGAAGCTGGCCCCGGCGGCGATGACCTGAGAGGCCTTGTGCATCACGTGCTCGTGAGACACATCGGAATAGGCAAACACGACCTGATCGGCCCGATACTCGCCGATCAGCGACGGCAGAGAGCTTTCCGGGCAAATGGGGATCCCTTGCGGATAGCGCGAGCCGGCCAGCTCGGGCGGGTAGCGGCGGTTCTCGATGTTCGGGATCTGCGTGGCGGTGAACGCTACGACCTCGACATCGGGGTCCTGGCGGTAGCAGACATTGAAGTTGTGGAAATCGCGCCCTGCGGCGCCCATGATGATGATGCGGCTTGGAACCATAGGATGCCCCCTCAGGCCCGGAACTCGCCGAGGCCCTTTGCGATCATGGCGCGCCAGGCGCCAAACCCCGCGCGCCGGCAGCCAGCGTCAACGGGCTTCGATAGCGTCCAGGCTTTCGGCGATGATGCCGAGCGCCTGGTCGATCTGGTCGGCCGTCACGCACAGCGGCGGGAGGAAACGCGCGACCTGGCCGCGGGTGCCGCACATGTAGCCCAGCAGCCCACGCTGCAGGCAGCCATCCAACAAGGCCATCGCCCTTTCGCCGTCGGGCTCCCTGCCGTGTCCGGTACGGATCATCTCGATGGCCGTCATCAGCCCGATCCCGCGCACCTGGCCCACGAAGGGATGCCTCGCCCCCAGCTCCTGGAGGCCGGTCAGGAGGCGCGACCCCATGCGGCGGCAATTAGCCAGCAGGTCTTCCTCGCAGATCACTTGCAGCGTCGCGAGCGCCGCGGCGCACGCGACCGGGTTGCCGCCAAAAGTCGTGCCGTGGGCGCCGGCCTTCCACTGGCTCATCAGCTCCCGGCTGGCGACGGTGGCGCTGAGAGGGAAGCCCGAGGCGATGCTCTTGGCAATGGCCATGATATCGGGCCGGACGTCGAAGGTCTGGGCCGCGAACATCTGGCCGGTGCGGCCGAACCCGGTCTGCACTTCGTCGAAGATCAGCAGGATGCCGTGTTCGTCGCAGATGCGCCGCAGCGCTTTAAGGAAGCCGGCCGGCGGGACGATATAGCCGCCTTCGCCCTGCACGGGCTCCACGAGGATGGCCGCCACTTCCTCCGGCGCCACGACGTGCTCGAACAGCTTCGCGATCCGTCCCAGGCTCCATTCGATGGCGCGCTCGGGCTCGTCGCCCAGGGGGCAGCGGTATGGATTGGCGTAGGGCACGAAGTAGACACCGGGCAAGAAAGGCTCGTAGTGCAGGCGGTATTTGACCTTGGCCGAGGTGACGGAAGCGGCGCCATACGAGCGGCCGTGGAAGCCGCCCTCGAAGGCGATGATCGCCGGGCGCCGCGTCACGTAGCGGGCCAGCTTGAGCGCTCCCTCGATGGCCTCGGCCCCGCTGTTACCGAAGAAGAACATGTTCATGCCCTCAGGCATGACCGGCGGCAGGGCCTGGCACAACCTGAGCAGCGATTCGTGCAGCGTGATGCCGATTGCCCCGTGCACCATCCGCTCCATCTGCGCCTGCGCAGCCTGGAGCACCCGAGGATGGCAATGGCCGACGTTGACCACGCCGATGCCCGAGGTGTAGTCGAGGTATTGCCGCCCGTCGGCGCCATACAGATAGACGCCTTCCGCCCGTTCCACAGGCAACATGGGCCAGTCTTCGGCCAGGCTCGGCGCGAGGAAATCGGCAATCCGGCCGGCCAGCTCGAGGTAACCAGGCTGTATGGGCATGCGTGCGCTCCCTTCCGATGCAACAAAGGCTCAATCGCCGTTCTGGGCAATCGAGCGATAATTGTAGATGCTGGCGCGCGACACGTGCAGGAGGTCCGCCAGCTTCTCCGCTGCGCCACGGATCTTGAACAACCCTCGCCTGTCGAGCGCCTGGATGAGGCGCAGCCTGGCCTGCCGGCCGGCTTCCTCCAGCGAGGATATCTGCTCTTGCTCCAGGAACTGTTCGATCGACCGGTCGATCAGCTCGTCCAGGTCGCGGGCAAAAGTCGTTTCGACCACGGGCTCGGCGGCGACATCTGCCGGGGCGGCCAGCCTGTTGAGCAGATCGCGCGCTTGCTGCAAGCCGGAGTAGTCGACGTTGATGCAGACCGCGCCGATGATCTTCCCCTGATGATCGCGCAGCCACACGGTAGAGGTCTGGAAGGCCCGGCCAGCCGACACCGTGCGATAGTTGAGCAGATCGGCCTGGGTCGCCTCCAGCTCTTCAGGGGTGAAGCTCAGGTCCGGGACCGGGGAGCCGGGACAGCGCCCGGTGAGGTTGCCGGCCACGGCGACGACCGAGTGTTGCAAGTCTGCCAGGTCATGCACGACAACCTCGCACTGCGGGCCAAGCACTGCGACGATGCCATCGGCCAGGCGCGCCAGGTACTCGAAGATCCACTCGTCTTGCTCTCCAGCCATCGCCCGGTTGCCGCCCCTTCTGCCAGGCAGACTCGCCAAAAACGTGCCGTCCGCCGCATGCCTGACCACCCCCAGCATACAACCGGTTAGACACTCTGTCAAGGCAGTGCCGGTACCCTTTGTACAATTCGTCCAAACAGCCTTGACATATCCCTAGCCCTGTGGTATAAGGTTATAGTACGGGTGCTCTCCGCACGATTCGCCCAAACAACGAGCGGGGGCCCGCCGAGAAACCCGCCAGCCGATGGACCGTGCCATCGTCGCCCACATTCACGAACGCTTGCAAGCAAGGGACCGTGTGTTACAATCTCGCGTCAGGCGGAGCCCGATCCCGGCCTGGTGCCCGGACGATCACCGGGCAGCCTTATCAGATGCTTTTCAGCCAAAGAGGTGAAGCCCACAGCCCGATCCGCCAGCCACTCGTCTCACGGAAAAGCATGCCACAAGGAGGAGATCATGAAACGCGCGTACGCTCTCTTGGCCTGTCTCATCGTCTTAGCCACGCTGCTCACGAGCTGCGCAACCCCAACGAGCCAGCCCGCTACCAGCCAACCCACTGCCCCGAGTGCGGGCCAGCCCGCCACTAGCCAGCCTGCAGCCACCCAGCCTGCTGACCAGGGCCTGCTCGGCCAGATCATGCAGCAGAAGCAGCTCATCGTCGGCACCTCGGCCGACTACCCGCCCTACGAATCGGTAGACAAAAACAACAATTACACCGGGCTCGATATGGACGTCATCCGCGAGATCGGCAAGCGGATGGGCGTCGACGTCAAAATCCAGGATATGGGTTTCGACTCACTCATCGCAGCCGTGCAACAGAGGAAGGTCGACGTGGTCATCGCGGCCATGCAGGCGACTGCGGCGCGCGCCCAGACGGTGGATTTCTCCGTCGTGTACCACATGCCGAAGGATGGCTTCCTGGTCTCCTCCAAGGCCACGTTCACGATGAGCGATCCTAAGGACGCCGGCGGCAAGAACATCGGCGTGCAGACAGGCACGGTTCAGGACACGTGGATCGAGAACAACCTGGTGAAGACGGGGCTGACCAAGGAGAGCCAGGTCTTCCGGTACGAGCGTGTCGACGACGCGGCGCGTGACCTGCAGAACGGGCGCATCGACGTGCTGATGATCATCGGCGACGCGGCGGAAGCGTTGGCGAAGCAGATGGGGCTCAAAGTGGCCCTGCTCACCGATAAAACGATCTCGGCCGGGCAGGCCATCGCCATGCCCAAGGGCGAGACGGCTCTGAAGGCCAAGATCGACGGCATCATCGGCGACATGCAAAGTGACGGGACCATGCAGAAGCTGCAGGATGCCGATGGCGTGCCGTGAGCGGGAAATCAGTTGCAGGGAAGGGGTACCAGACTCGTCGCCGTGTGTGAACTGAAGCATGGGTGAACACGAGGCGTTCACAACCCTGATCTGGTACCTGTTGCAGGGCGTGGGCGTGACCTTGAGCGTCACGGTCCTCGCCCTGCTCCTTGGGTTCGTGCTGGGCACGCTCACCGCAATCCTGCGCGTCTACGGCGGGCGCGTGCTGGCGCCGCTGGCCGCCGTCTATAGCACGGTCGTGCGCGCCGTGCCCGTGGTAGTAACGATCTTCATCCTTTACTTCGTGATTGCCAGCATCGTTGACCTGTCGCCGTTCGTGTCAGGCGCGCTGGCGCTGGGCTTCGCCAGCGGCGCCTACCAATCCGAGATCTTCCGCGGCGCGTTCCTGGCGGTGCCACAGGGCCAGATGGTCGCCGCGCGAGCCATCGGGTTGAGCCGCTTGAAGGCGATCCGGCACGTCGTTTTGCCGCAGGCTCTGCGTCTGGCCATCCCGGCCTGGGCGAACGAGGTGACCCTGGTGCTGAAGGACTCGACCCTCGTGTACGTGATCGGGGTGCCGGAGATCCTGCGGCGGGCCGAGTACGTCAGCGCCCGCACGCTGCAGGCGTTGCTGGCTTTTGGCAGCGCTGCCTTGATCTATCTGGCGCTCACTTTCATCGCCAGCCAGGGGCTGGGCCTGGTCGAGCGGCGATACAAGCTGGTCATGTAGCGGCAGGGACCTGGCTACCGGCGGAGGAAAAAGGGGGACAGCTGAGGCCGCGCCATTCCCACCTCTCCATTCGCCTTCTACTAGATGAATCGACAAAACGCATGACCGACGCGAATGGGAAGCCCATCCTGCGGGTGGAAGAGTTGCGCAAGTCGTTTGGCGACGCGCAGGTGCTCAAAGGCGTGACGTTCGAGGTCGCGCCCCGCGAGGTGATCGTCATCGTAGGGCCGAGCGGCACCGGCAAGAGCACGATGCTGCAATGCATCAATCTCCTGATCCGGCCTAACGGCGGGCACATCTGGCTGGAGGGCCAGGATATCACCGCGCCTCGCACCAACGTGGACCACGTCCGCCAGCGTATGGGCATGGTTTTCCAGGAATTCAACCTGTTCAACCATCTGACGGCCCTGGGCAATGTCAGCCTGGGCCTGACCAAGGTGCTGGGCTTGCACGCCGATCAGGCGCGCAAGAAGGCCATGTGGGAGCTGGAGCGCGTGGGCATGGCCGAGCATGCGAGCAAGTATCCGGCGCAGCTCTCGGGCGGGCAGAAGCAGCGCGTCGGCATCGCCCGGGCGCTGGGCATGGACCCGCATCTTATGCTCTTCGACGAGCCGACTTCGGCGCTGGACCCCGAGCTGACCGGCGAGGTGCTGTCGGTGATGCGCAAGCTGGCGCAGGAGGGCATGACCATGCTGGTCGTGTCCCATGAGATGAGCTT
>Ga0326727_10012906_pt1 | contig 18834 bp, 18 predicted proteins | sample MB2enrmetagenome_FD_207643 | JGI IMG/M metagenome (GOLD analysis project Ga0326727, IMG submission 207643) | Lab enriched peat soil microbial communities from McLean, Ithaca, NY, United States - MB29MY | ecosystem: Environmental > Terrestrial > Soil > Wetlands > Peat | place: USA: New York...
CCCCTGATGATTCTCTGTCTTATTCCGCATCGATTGGATAGTTTCCCCGGTTTGATGTATTTTTTTAATATGATCATGATTTATACGCCAACTATTGTGGTTTTCGGAGCCTGGCTACTGATGATACTAAACGTCATGGAGCGGGCCAATAGCAACAAAAGCACTATTTCAAATACCCCCGGTCCTGCGGTTAAAAAACCTGAAAAGCAAAAGGGCCCTCATTAACACAGAACAAGAATAGTCAGGTGAACCGCCGGCATTCAAACAAAAATGCTGATAATCAGTTATGTCCGGAGAACCTCACAAGCCGGATGAATTGTGTTTATTATTGATTGTAACCTGGCATAAATTTACAGAAATGAAGACTACCTTGGTCATAATGTTTTTTGTAGAATTGTTTTTCTTATTCTAAAAATATTTATATTTGCAATTTGATGAACTTAAAGGTAAAAATAAATAGCGGTTAATTTATATAATTTCTCGGGAGGATTTAAATATGAACGTCAAAGGCATTTTTTTTGCTACCACAAAAACTGTTATCATTCAGGGGTTTGGCGAGGAACGCTGGAATGCCTTTATGACCAAACTGGCAGAAAAGGATGAATTTTTCAGCAAGATGATTATGGCTATTTCTCTTGTTCCAATAGAAAAATTAATCGTTTTTTTTGATGAAATGTGTAGGGAATTCTTTAATAACGATAAAATGGCATACGAGATATTTGGAAGGTCCGGCGCTAAATACGTTTTGCAGCCGGGAGGCATGTACCATTCTTATTTACTCAATAAAGATATGAAACATTTTGTCGAGTTTGTTCTGCCTAAGCTCTGGTCGACCTATTATGACGGAGGCACAATTACCACAAAGTTAGAGAACAATATCGTACATATTAAAATCACAGGGGTTGATGTTAAATATATTTATTTCGAGCATCTTCTTATGGGTTATTTTCAGCAGGCCCTTAAAGTTTTTGGTAAAAAATCTATCGCAAAAAAGGTCAGAGGTCTTGTACAGGGCGACGACGATATTTATTTTCAGTATGAACTAAAGGATTCTTAATCGCAAAATATTACGTGCGACTTAAGGAAAGTCAATAATTAAACAGGGCGCTGTTGTTCACTATTTCTCCGGCACATTGAATCGTTGAAAATCGTCCCTTTCTCTCCCTGTTGAAAGGAAGAGAAAGGGATTCCTGGAATATTACTTTGGAGTTATTTTAAAACTTTTTTAACACATCATGGTCGGATTGATCCAATGGTATCACTTTACGGGGATCAGGCGGGACAGTAGACAAGGACTTTATTTTCTTTTCCTTGTACGCCGGAGCTATAAACATCTGCCTTGATTGACTTTCAGCCAGCAAGGAATGCCTGAGATGTCCCGATCCGTCAAGTTTGAATGCGGCTACCATGCCACGCATCTGTTCGGACTGTGAAGACATCTCCTCCGCGGCGCTTGCCGATTCTTCGGCATTAGCCGCAGTTTGCTGGGTCAACTGGTTTAATTGTTCCACCGCCTTGTTGAGTTGTCCGATTCCCCTGTCCTGTTGATCAGAAGCCGCCGCTATCTCCTCAACCACCTGGCTGACCTTGCCGATTCGTCCGGCAATTTCCTGAAAGTTCGTTAAAACCTCGGAGTTGATGGATACTCCGTTTTCCGAGTTCTTGACTGCTTCTTCAATCAAGCTGGCTGTGTTCTTTGCCGCCTCCGCGCTGCGCATGGCCAGATTCCTTACTTCCTCGGCAACTACCGCAAATCCCCTGCCGGCATCTCCGGCTCGCGCGGCTTCCACTGCGGCGTTCAATGCAAGCAAATTGGTCTGGAAAGCAATCTCATCTATGGTCTTCACTATCCTGGCTGTTGAATTTGATGAAGTTTTGATCTTATTGATGGCAAAAGACATGCGGTTCATGCTCTCCACGCCCTTGTCGGCGCTTTCCCTCGCCATATCAGCGACGCTTTTGGCATCCCTGGCATTGAGTGCGTTCTGTCTGGTCATGGATGATATTTCCTGAAGGCTGCTGGATATTTCCTGTAACGCACTGGCTTGCAGACTGGCTCCCTGGGACAGGGATTGTCCGCCGGTGCTTACCTGAACACTGGCTGTTGCCACCTGCTCGGCGCCGATGGCCACCTGTTGCAGCGCACCGTCCAGATTCTCCACCGCCGAATTGAGAGACTCTTTGATTCTGGCATGGTCGCCTTTATAGTCTCCCTTCATCCTGGCGGTCATGTCTTTACCGGCGATTTTCTGCAATGCCCCCGATGCTTCGTTTATCGGACCCACGACCGCATCCAGCGTTCTATTGACGCCCTGAACAATTTCCTGGTAAGAGCCCTTGAAAGACCCGGCATTGCCGCGGACTTCCAGTTTGCCTTCCAGGGCCGACCGGGTAAGATCATTCATTTCCTTAATCAGGTTTTTGATGGTTTCCGTCAGCTGTTTCAGAGCAGGTGATATTTCGTCGGCCTTGTCCTCAACGACTATATCCGTACTGACATCACCCTCGGAGATCTTATGCATTGTTCCAATCACAACGTTCTGGAGAGTATCGGCGAAGGAATCCATTTCTCTGGCCACGATGCCGATCTCGTCCTTGCGGTTCAGGCCGAGTCGGGTCGAAAGGTGCCCATGGGTCATATCCTGCATCATTTTGACGATCTTGGGAATCGAACCTGAGATCGATGATGAGATGAGTATAGCGATAGATATAATCAAACCCAGCAAAACGACCCCGACGACGGTTACAATAGTCTTGCTCTTGTTCAGATGTGCCGTTACCTCGTCAATATCGTCGATATAGATACCGGTCCCGACTACCCACCCCCAGTCTTTGAATAGTTTTACATAAGACACCTTGGGACTCGGTTTCGTCTGACCGGGTTTAGGCCACATATAATCGACATAGCCGGCCCCGTTACTTTTACTGACATTGACAAAAGAGACAAATATCCTCTGGCCTTCGGAATCCTTGTAATCCGTCTGGTCCTTGCCTTCCATTTCCTGCTTGACCGGGTGCATGATTACATTGCCGTGTAGATCGTTGATCCAGAAATAATTATTATCTCCGAATCGAAGAGATCTTATTACCTCCTTTGCCTGGTCCTGAGCCTCCGCTAATGTCAACTGTTTCCTATTTACCAGATCGGCGTAATGGGTCAGTATCCCCATGGTCGATTCCACCAGCTGGCGAGTCATCGCTTTCTTTTCCTGATAGATGCTGTTGCTCAGGCTATAGTAAAACCACACCGTCAACCCGAAGAAGCAAATCAGGATAAGCAGGGTCATCAATATCATCTTCGTCCGTATTTTAAAATTGTTAATCATGTTTTCCCTCCTGTGATATGTTTAGATTGATTACGTCGAGGGCGGTTATCACCTTTTCGATATCCAATAGCAGGCGGATCCGGCCGCCGGTTTTGCCCACGCCCAAAAAATATTCGGGGGTCACATCCGCCCCGAAGGACGGTGTATTCTCGATGTCGCCGGAAGCCACGTTCACCACTTCCGAGACCTTGTCCACCAGTATTCCCATCATCAGGCTGGCGGTTTTAATAACGATTATGCACGTCTCGTCTTTGATCTGACTCTGGCCCATGCCGAATTTTATTTTGAGGTCCATGATGGGATGAATCTTACCACGTAGATTGATTACCCCCCTTATATACCTGGAGGTCAACGGCACCGGTGTGATCGGCATCTGTCCGATGATTTCCTGCACCTTGAGTATCTCTACTCCGTATTCTTCATTGGCCAGGAAAAAGGTTAGGTATTTGCCGGCACGGGAATCAGCATTGATGGACTGATTTTGCATGACTGCAGTTGCGCTATTCATGTTTTTCCCTCTCACAATTTCAGTAATTATTTAAATTATTTAAATATAAGCCGTGTAATCGGCGCCATAAAAAAGGGTTGGTACTTTATTAAAAACTATTTAATGTTGAAACACATTGTTTGTGGTGGCACATTGATTTGCTTATGCGAAAATCACAAGAGAAAGGAAGACAGAAAAATTGATAGAATGCTTTGTTTCCCTAATCAATGGAGCGATGATTAAAGCAATCAAAAGTATACTGCCTGCTCTTTAATGATCAGTTCTGCTTGTTAAAATAAAGTAAAGCATGAACTGTACCATTTTAAACGGATACCTTACGTTGATTATAAGTAATTGATCTATAAAGAACATCAATATATTCAACAAAAATAACGTGGCTGCTCATCGTGGGGCATGAATGTCCCATAATGTCCCGCGATGTATTAATCATGTTTATTATTAATATATTCTTAAAGGAAATGTGTTGCCCCATATGGGGCAGAATACTGATGATACTAGGGATGAACCAGTCCGAATTTTTTCATTTTCCGAAAAAGTGTCTTGCGGTTGATCCCCAGGGCCGAAGCGGTTCGGTCTCGCCGCCAATTATGTTTCGACAATGCGCTAATAATCCGATCTCTTTCAATGATCTCCACGGTCATCGTAGAATTTTCTAAATACATGTCATCATGATTTTTAACAGGCTGCACTTGACCAAAAGGTGAGGCGCCTAATGTAAAATTTGTAATGACAGGATTTCCTTTTTTCGTTGATTCTCCTTCAAATAACATTGTCGTTGTTTTCGGCATGCCCTCAATATCAAGTATCTTTAAGGTTAAATAGCGATGCAGAACATTCTGAAGTTCCCTGATATTTCCCGGCCAGTTATATTTTACCAGGGCTTCGTTTAGATGTCCAGGCAGCGGAAGGTGGTTTTTATCTTGTAACTGGAGGAAGTGATCAATGAGGAGAGGCAGATCTTCTTTTCTTTCGCGCAGAGCAGGGAGATAAATAGGAAGGATATGTATACGGTAAAAGAAGTCCTCCCGCATTACTCCCATCTTGACAAGATCCCGGAGGTTCCGGTTCGTAGCTGCAATAATCCGGACATTCGACTTCTTTATCGTGTTACCGCCTACAGGCACGTACCCATCGCCTGCAATGGCCCGCAGAAGCTTTACCTGCATGTTCAGGCCGATTTCTCCTATCTCGTCCAGGAATAGTGTTCCGCCGTCGGCTTCATCGAGATAGCCCGGTTTATCGATGTTGGCTCCTGTAAACGACCCTTTTACATAACCGAAAAACTCGCTTTCCATGAGCGTTTCCGTGATTGCTCCGCAATTGACAGTGACAAATTTATTCTGGCTTCTGTCGCTGGTCTCGTGAATTGCCTTGGCCACCAATTCTTTTCCCGTTCCCGACTCTCCATAAATGACGACATTGGCTGTGGTAGCCGCCGCCTGGAGAATAAATTCGTACACCTCCTGCATGACACGACTCTTACCGATGATATCACGGAAACGGTAGCGTTCACGTATGGACGAACGAAGACGAATGTTCTCTTTCTTGAGATGTTCCTGGCTTTCCAGCAGGGCAATTTCGGCCTGCTTACGAGAGGTGATGTCTGTGAATGAAACAATGTATTGACCTGCCTCCGGGATTTTCCCGACTCGAATAAGAACGTCGAATTTATTTCCGTTGCAGTGAAGGATCTGACATTCATATTCGGCTGGTTTGTCTCCCCGGCGACGCGTAAGGCACCGCATAAGGGCACTGCGATCTCCCGAGCAGATAAAGTCCGTGAATTTCATAAGGCCTTCTATTTCATCTTTTCGGTAGCCTGACATCTCCACAAAACGGTCATTAACCATGAAGATCAGAAGGGAGTCTTCCATGATCAGTGTGGGTAAACCCGCATTCTCGAAGACGCTGCGATAACGTTCCTCACTCTTTTTCAGGGATTTTTCTGCATTAAGGGCGGATTCCTCGGCCTGCTTGCGAGAGGTTATGTCCTGATAGATGACCAGAGACTGTTTTTCACCGTTCCAGAATATTTCCTTGCGAAAAACATGGAGATGACGGATTTCACCGTTTTTTCTCACAATGTTTATTTCATATTCAGAAGGCACAGAGTCGCCCTGTAGTCTTTTTTTCTTCCTTGCCTGAAATTCAGCGTAGCTTTGGGGCGTATAGCGTTCCTTCAGGGGTTTTTGCTTCAGTTCCTCAATACTGTCATAGCCATATATATCCAGAATCGCTCTGTTGGCATAAATTGTTTCGCCTTCTATTGTTGATATGCGCACACCCAGCGGGGAATCATCAAGGGAACGGCGGAAGTTCTCTTCGCTTTTTCGCAGGGCTTCTTCGATTTGCTTACGCTCAGTGATATCATGTGCAACAACATCAGAAGCAACCATATGGCCTTCTGCATCGTAAATATTTTTAATGTGCAGTTGAAGAATCCACTGTTTACCTTTTTTATCAAATACTTCATATTCAACTGTCTCCGGCACTTTTACATCCTGAGATATTTTTTCCATACGCTCCAAAAGCCGTTTCTTGCTCTCTTGGGTCAAAAGGTCGTATGGATTTAGAGAAGTTATTTCTTCCTGGCTTAAGCCAAGATACTCGCAAATAAGATCATTCGCTTTTATTATTTTTCCTTTTTTATAATCAAATTGATATATCGCAACCGGTGAGTTATCAAAAAGCTGCCTGTAATTTTCCTCGCTCTTCTGTAACTTTTCCTCCGCCTTCTTGCGCTCGGTGATATCGCGGTAGTTAACAACTATAGCTTCAACAACATTATTGTTTATTAGATTTTTCCCAACAGCTTCAAGCGTACGCCAGCTTCCATCCTTATGACGAAGACGCACTTCACCCCGTATAACAGGCGTGTTCGTATTTGTGGCCAGCGTATTGAATGACTCAGTTAAAAACTTATTATCATCCTGATGGATACGCTCAAATCCTCTGGCGCCAATCCTTTCTTCAGGCTTGAATCCTAAAACTTTCTCCACCGCCGGATTTATATAAGTGATAATTCCTTCCAGATTCATGAGAACAACAATATCGGGGGAGTTCTCTACGAAAGACCGGAAATGCTGTTCATTATAGCGTAACTTATCCTTCATCGGGTTACCCCCCTCTGTGTGGTGAACTGATTTTAGGGACGGGACATTTTTTATGTGTTTAATATATAATAAATAAGTATCATGTGTGTCAAAGGAAATAATAACCGCAGTTTCAGCAGTGGGATGTTGAAAGCATTGAGAATTACGGGAAGAACTATTCATACCGACACCTATGCAGAAGTTTGAAGATGCTAAAAAAAATGACGAAATGAAATCCATTTTGGGACTTTCAAATAATCTGTTTAAAAAATGACAATATTTCATGTAAATACAGACGGCATAAGATAAAGTAAATTATCTTGACTTCCCCCGTATTAGGTATATCCTGTAAAAGACAAAATAATAGACATCTATAGAAACAGTGAATTTCTCTTTGATTTAGAGAGCCAGCGCAATATTAAAGACCTGTCCATTATACTTAAGGCAGGTCTTTTGTTTTTAGATCAAAATTAATGGAAAGAAAGTCCGGATTGTACCAAGTGATTATTATAAAAGGAGAAATAGAATGAATATACACATCATTGAGCCATTGAACAATTTTGTAAAGTTGGCAGAGGACAGATGGGAAAGCGGTTTGTTGAGCGTCGATGAAAGCGAGGCTAAGAAACTGGTTGGCGGTGAAATTTATTTTCACAAAAAACGGCTTGAGCCATCTTTTTTCGGAGGTTCAATAACTGACTATCGCATCAATCAGGATGCACAAAATCAGGAAAAAATTGTTTTCACGCTCCAATATAATGCAACCTGCAGAAATGTTAAGACAGATAAATATGGATGGTCAAAAAAGATAAAAATGACCGGCAATGAATGAAGATCTGCTTGATTACTGGCTGAGGATTATAAAACCGCTATTGCCCGCAAATGCATGGATTGATTCAAGACTCTCCGGAGGCGATTATTTAATACGAATCGACTGGAAACTCGAAAACGACACGCACCGGCAAAACAAGCGATCCAGGAAGATCGAGATAATCATCAAGGAAGAAGCTATTGACGATTATCTTAACAAGAATGTGAGTGAACGGGCATTATCCGACACGAAAATGAAACAATGGATTTCTGAGCGGTATAATGATTTCAAACTTGATCAAGATGTCACTATATCAAATTCCGCGTTTCCTGATAGATGGCGCATCTCCAAGGATGTGTTTTAGTTAAACTGCCTTCCGCTTAAATGCTTCATCATACCGTTTATGAGTATTACCACGCATAGCTTTACCCCCTATTGTCTTATCATATATTTACGGATATTACGTGTCCGCTATTTTGGGGGTAGTTTATGTTGTACATTGAAATAATATTAACAAATGAAGGTGGAAACTTAACTAAAATTACAGTTTTGAAAACTGCAGAGGAATAAATATACAATAACACTGACCACTACTGTACTGAATGTATGTGCGGTTATTCGTCTTATATTCTTGTCCTTCCGGGGAAAATAAATGTATCAATATCTTCTATTTTGGGAAATATATTTTCAAAAGCGACTGCCACGTCAGGGTCAAAATGTTTGTTAACATTGTCCATGATTTCCTTTTTTGCTTGAAATGGTGACAGCGCCCTACGATAAGACCTGTCAGAAATTAAAGCATCATAGACATCGGCAACTGCAATTATTCTGGCGCCCATGGGAATGTTCTCACCTACTTGAGAATGGTAGCCGCTGCCATCCCACTTTTCATGATGACTGAGGATAAGGGGGAGAATTTCTAGCACCTTTCCTCCTACGGGCGCAATTACATCCACAGCGGTTTGAGGATGATTCTTAATCATATCTTTTTCGGTACCGGACAATTGTCCAATCTTTTGTAATAATTCACTACTAATACCGATTTTACCCAAATCATGCAAGAGAGCGGCTAAGCGGATATTCTCTACTTCATAAGGGGTACACCCCATTTTTAGCGCGATTTGTTCCGATATAACGGAAACACGGTATGAATGACTCTGCGTTTGGCTGTCTACAGAATCTATAATAAGGACAAGCATTTCTATCACGCCCTGATACGTTTTGTTGATTTCTTTGTATGCTGTTTCTTTCTTTTCGTAGAGTAGCCCCATGGCGTAGCCCGTTATGAGCAGGAAACCTCCCCATGTCAGCAAATCCAGCCAGCGATGGAGTTCGCTATCCATTTCGAACTTAAAAGAGAATGGATAGGTATAGGCCATGGCAAAGATAAGGGTAATCGAAAAAAATGCGGCTAAAGTAGCATATCGTCTCCCGAAGAAATACGCGCCAAGCAGAACAGGAAGATAAAAGAAATTCAAAAAAGCCCTTTGATTGGAAACGAAGAAAAAAATAAAACCTGTTATGACAACAAGAAGGAAGATAATGATAAGTTCCCTGTCAACTTTAAATAATCTTTTTAATTTTTTTTTCTGCATTTTATTCATGTTCGTCTCTCAATAAGAAAAATAATTAATTAGAGGTTTGACCTGCTCGCTCGCGTTCGATGCCTTATCGTCATATGCGTATTCCAAATCATGTACTTTCTATCAGCATTTGTTTGTTTTGTAAAATATTGTTTCTGATAAATTAAATACCCAATAATTCCATTTACATATCAATTATTTAAAAGTAGGAATCCGGTTGAAACTTTCATATCGGCAATCGACACAAAGAAGAATAAAAATAGAGCCCATGTTAATATAAGATTTTAGAATCTATTTAAGGAGAAAGGTTGAATAATTATTTAAATTGACAATTTGAAGATAAAACAGTCGAACAAACTGTAAATGTTGTCCTCGCTTTTATTTTCCAATGACTAAGATTACAAAAGAGTCCTTAATTTGAGCCGGTCTGGGGTTCGGGTTTCCGGCTGTTGGTTCCATTGCCGCGGCAAATTCCGCAGCGGGCAGATAGATATTATGAGTTTTCGTATCTATTGCCATGGTACGAGCTCCATGTTGGGTTGGCACTGTTTGGGTTACTTCAAACCTGCCCGGAGCTGATTCCTTTACCACGGTTAAAGTGCCTTCACCGTTTGCGCTAAATGCAAGACCCGTTTCCTGGTCGAAACCATTGCCGTCAACACCTGAACCGATCGGTACCGTGGCAATTAATTTCCCTTTATTCACATCCAGAACTGTCATGATTTTGTTATGACATCCGGAAAAGACGCGGTGATGTTCTATATCCACACCCATACCTATCGGTTCCTCGCCCGGTTTCAATGAAAACCTTCCTGATACAGAAAGACTCTTGCCGTCAATTTCGGCAACCTCGGCGGTGTCTTCGATATTAACAAAAACCTTTCCCTTTTTATCAACCGCGGCATATTCCGGCTTGCCGCCAAGAGCAATTGTAGCGTTAATCTTTCCTGAGGTTGCATCAAATACGGTAGCATCATTACTTTTACCGTTAAATGTATATACTTTTTTATATGCAGGTTCATACAAAATAGCATCCGGATTGGTTCCGGTCTTTACCCCTCCGATGATTTTCAGAGTTTTCAAATCAAAGATAATTGCGGTATTAGATTTTCCACAGCTTATAAATCCACGGCCAAGCTCCGGGGCTATCGCAATGCCGTGAACACCCGGCGTATCCGGAATATCGCCAACAATCCTGTCTTTATCAATATCTATTACGATAACATGAGTACTTCTGGAAACATATAGTCGGCGCGCTTTGCTGTCTATTGAAAGATAATCCCACCCGCCTTCACCGCCAATCTGAATCTTTTTGATGATATGATATCCGGGAGCCGCAGCGCAAGCAGCCGAACTGATGACTACAGCACAAAACAAGCAAAATATTTTTAATAGAGCAGTTTTCATTATTGTTGCCTCCATTTGTTGCTCTGGGTATAAGACTATTTAAGAGATTTGTTTAACACTTACTGATTGAAAGAAAACATATTCTACAAAAGAATTCTCATCTTTTATAGGCAGCATTTTCCATGAGCTTATCGGATTACCTCTTTAAATATCCTGATTTAAAGAGGTATTGGGTAACCCCGTCAGAACCTGCAAATAATTATTTGCTGATACTTCGCACAGGAAGTGCACGAGCCAGGATCATTTGACATGCATATGCGGACCGTGTGCCGGAACCGAAATTAAAAATATCGCATTCATTTGTCGTGGCGCTTGTTTCTAACGACCATATATTTAAACAGGTGATATTAATAAAGTCAGTTGCGATATGAATGTTATTAGAATTAGAACAAGCCACCGGCTGAATTTTATGCTCATCATATAAACTTTCCAATTCCTCCAGTGTAGGCATTCGCCAATCCTTATAACCTCCGCCGCGATAATTTTCGCAATAAAACTTTGCGCCATGCCATTGTATATCATCTCCATTATCCTTATTTGCCCACATCAATCCTGTCCTGGTGTCTAAAATAACCCCATCGCCATTATCAACGAAACGACTATCTTTAATAGCTTTCGCGCTAACAGGTTGCTCTTCCAGATATGGTTTGCTGCAAGAAATAGTAATTGTTGTTAATATTAGCATAAATATTATAACCAATATTGTTTTAAATAGTTGTTTCATAAACAGTTATCTCCTCTTTTTCATTTTAGACCAACCTGCGGATATTTAATCCTAAACCGGGTAAAACACCGGATCATTATAATTTTATGAAAGTATAAGTAAGTCATTATCACATGTCAATTAATAACATACTTCGTTGAAAAAAATAGAGGTTCCGCTCATTTTAGTCTGTTGCGATCCCCTGCCCTATGCGAAGCTCATCAATCAGGAACAGATCGGTCTATCTCAGGTTTCCGGTCGAAAAACGAGCATTAATAATAAGTGATTATTAAACCGAATAAAATTGGCTCCTGTATACAGCTTTCACGTGTTCATCCTTCTGCAACAACCTTTTCATATCAGCCTTGCGGCCCATTTTATCGGCTAATCCGATTGCTTCGGCCAATGCGGCCTTAACATCAGAATAATGTGCGGCAGGAGTTATAGAATCATACATGGCTTTGTATGCGGCATCGGCCATAATTTCCAGCTCTCTTAATCGGCGCTCATCAGCGGTTGCATCTTCCGGCAAGGGTCCTTCCTGCACAGGCTTCCATTTCTGCCCTTCGACAGGCAGGCAGCATTTCTTGTCAGACGAAATATTCTTCTTAAGATTTGCCTCAGGCAGATAAAATATGGGAACACCCTTGTCATCCCATTCTATCAGGAGGCGTCCACAACTATGGCAGCGATAGACGGTAACCCCTTTTTTGAAAAAAAGATCATCCAATTTGTCCCTGTCAACCGGATCCTCTATGGCGTCATAATCCGCATCCTCTATCAATTGGTATATTTTTGTCCCGGTGAACATGTTCGTATGAATAAGACCCCCACACATACATTTGATCCATGATCCCATAATCTTATCCCTTATTCATAACATCGTTTTGCCGGTTCGGGCGTAATCATAATATTTGCATTTCTTTTTACTTCCCGCCCCGCACACACCGGACATACCAGAGGTTACCTCTCCAGCCGACGAAGATATTGCCGCTGCGAAAAACCGTGCCATACGCGGCCGCGTCCTGGGTTGATGACCAATAAACCGAGGATTTAGTCTTCGGAAAATACACCTCATCAATTGTAGGTCCTGGCTCCGGAATCGAGGAATCCACTATGCTCATTAATTCGGTGTTGGAAGGAAGTCTCCAATCAGAATACCCGGCAAGAGTGAGTTTTCCGCAGACGCTTTTAGTCGTTGGATTATAATTTGCATCATGGACACCTGCTGCCATATACCAGTTGTAGGTATTGCCATCATCCTCCTTCTGCCACATGAGGCCCGTTTTTTTGTCTGTCACTATTCCATTCCCGTTGTCGGTGAAGTTTCCCGCGTAGGCCTGGCCCGCCAGAAGCAATCCTGCAACAACCATCATTAGAAACCTTTTCATTGTTTGTTTCTCCCTAAATTCTTTTATTTGCTTGTGTTAACGAATGCTTTTATCTCATGCCTTTCATGGAGTGCGACCCATACCAAATATATTTACCACATATTAAGTTAGAGTTCAGTGATTTTGTTTATTACAGATGGAATCCAGCATCTTTGTTAAGAGTAACGATTTGAGGATCAAGGGAGGAACAAATAAAAGATCAGATTTCCCGATCGGCAGAATTATTTCTTGCACTACCAATCCACGGTATTGGGTTATCGGCTAAATGGAGGATTAGTCTTTGAAAGATGGTATCAGATATTGATAACCGGGTAATGATCTTTTAAATTCCCCAGAAGGATTCTATACGGATCATTTTGCAAGACAGGCTTTGACCGCCGCAGATTCCTTGTCCGCCATTATTTCCCCGAATTTGTTAACCTGGATCAGGTTCTCAAGATATTCCTGCCGGTCTTTTATATTATTACCGGAGCTGGAAAAGTAGCTCTGTACGTCCACATGGATATTGTCATCGTAAAGAGAATGTACGGCAACGTTTACTATGAATTGCCGGTCCGCAGAAACGCTTAATGATTCCTGCCGATCCAGATCCAATGTGACGACCTGATCGTCATTGCTGTTTTTGACCGGTTTTCCCGCCTCATTAAAAACCCTTGTCATTTCATTACGCAGTTCCTGCGAAAAGTTTTTTCCACTCGTTCCAAGCGACTCGGCACGCGCATATACCTGTTCCATCGCACAGCCAAGCGCTTTGTGCCAGGCGTCTCGCAGCTTATCGTTTTTGGTTTCCGGTTCCGTTACCGGCACACAAACGCCACCCTTATTTTCAAATCCGTGGATGCAGCGGCAATGGACAACGTTGTCTTTTTCGGAAACAGGCGCGGAGTTCGGCGGACATTCCCCGCCATAAACGGGTTGAATCACAGCGGTTGCGGCAAGCATTACCATGAAGCATGGCAGTAAGAAATGTGACAGTTTCATCTGTTAATCCAGCACATATATTTTTTCTTCCAGTTTTTTGTGGGCTTGCTGGAAATTCTCGACGGCCTTATTAAGTGTCGTTTGCGCCTGATCGACGTCGCTCTTTGAGGCCATGCCCTTGTTTTCGCTTTCTGTCACGGTATTGAGCGCGGCATCCGCGTTGGCAAGTTTGTTATAAGTAAGAATCTCTGCCTCGCGTAGTTTCTTCACTTCCGGATTTGTCATATATTTGCTGACTTTTTCGTCCGGCACAGGTTTCAAAAATTCCTGTTTCGGCAACTGCAGGCGCGGCACAGTCAGACTTTGTGTGCCGTTATCGAACAGGCCGCGGAGTTTATCGAAGTCCTGCTGAAGTTCCGGATCATCAGGGTCCCTTCTTCTGGCTTCGTCGAAATAAAGTTTCGCCTTCGCGTAATCGCCGTTTCTCATGGCGAATTCGCCTTTTTGCCTTAGCGTGATGGCTGTATCGGCTATGGAGTTTAGTTGATTGGCTAGGTTGCCCTCCACCGGAGACAACCCCGGCATCTGAGAGCCTTCCACACTCGGATGACGCCAGACGATTACCGGCGGGCCCATGATGATGACGGTTCCTCCACCGCCGGTTGTTCCGGGACAGGGTCTGTCCAGAGGGAACCCTCCTTGCAGAATGCCATTTACCCAGCACTGGGCGCTTACGGCTGATCCGCCGACAGCCAGGGCGTCAGGAGCACATGCCAGGACGGCGAAAATGAGAAAGATTGCCTTGCATGCCGCTGTAATTGCATCCCATCCACAGTTTCGACATTTACCACTACTGCTTTGTCCGGCATTGCCTGTGATAATATACAGGGCCATTCCCTAGTACCTGCAGCGCGCCTTGATGGTCGCCTGGGCTGCACCGTCCTGGGGAATCAGGGCGACTGTGTATGTTCCCTTCGGCAGGCTTACGGATTCGGTTCCGCTGCCGCTGACAGTCGTGCGAAGAAGCGGCATGCCGGACGCCTTTTCACCGGCACTGACAGCTTGCCACTGTTCTTCTGTAATAACCACCAAAAGCACATTTTTCCCGGGTTGAATAGTATAGTCAAAGAAAACTGTTGCCTGCTGAGGAATATATAAGTTCGAGGCATAACCGCTTGCTGAAAGGGTTAAGCTCTGGTCGAGAAGCACCTGGTCTGCAGCTGCGGTCACGCGGCCAACGATAAAAATAAATCCGCAGATAACGGCTAAAACAGCCAGAGCAATTTTAAAAGACTTGCTGGGCGTGACGTCAGTATGCCCGGGCACAGACCCTGTAGGTGACGGATACGGACTGCGGGTCCGAATTGAGAATAGCGACATAATAGTTACCTCCCTGATTTATAGTTATTGACTGACTTGCAGTTCCATCGATAGGTGCGCGAACCCGCGGACGTCCCGTAATCGGTTTTCCAGCGTCCATTTCCTGCTTTTGTTCGTCCGTTATGACAAGCAGAGTAACTTGTTTGCCCGGCTGCACGGCGAAATCTATCGAAAGAAAAGCCCGGCCGGAGACATAGATGCTTGAGCCTACAGCGCCGTTGGCTGGAACCATGACAGTCTCTTCAGGATGAAGCGTGGTTGCGCCCGAATCGATTGCTATCGAGTCGAGCTGGCCGGCCGATGTCTCAACAACAAGCATTATTGACAACATGGCAATACAGCCGATGATGAACAGTACTCTGGTATAAAAAATCGATAATTTTTTCAATGTTTGCCTCCTCTGACAAAAATTGACTCTTCGATATTCTCATATAAAGGATTGCTTTAATTGTCAAGAAATTGCTAACGATTACAGGTTTAAACATAGCATAATAAACCAGTATTGTAACCTAACGATCGTGGTCGTCATCAATGGTTTTTTGTTTTTAAATATAATCTTAATAAAAAACTGGCTATTCTTATTTTTGTTTCATATTGAATTTCCTTATGACCGGTAAATATATTGTCTTGCAGGGTTAACTTTCTTTTATTCAGAGGAGTGAAAATAGTATTAAAAAAAATATCCATACGGTAATCTATTTTGATACGCGGGTAATAATCGTAATGCATCCAGTGTGCGATCAACTGGTCGCTGTCACTAATCTTATAATGCGGATACTTTTTATATACCGGATTTTGGGGAAGCGATAAGGACGTGCCTTTGTTTTCTATTTCTTCATAATATTTTAGACACTTGCGTAAGAACTCTTTATAGAATGGCGTTTTCACAATAAATGCTCCGGAGTTGAGGAATCCCCATTCACTTTTTGCCACCGTAGTTTCAAATTTTTTCCATTTATCAGTAATGGAAAATTTTCCGGTTTTGGCTGATCCATAATCGGGATAATAGTTTTTTTCTCCATTGAAGAGCATTTCACAATCCATCGCTTTAAATTTTACCAAAGCTTCATAAGGATCGCGCAATACAATAATATCAAAACAATCCAAAGCCATAACATAAGGTGTTTTTATCGAATCAATTACTTCCAGAGCAGTAGTAATTTTATTTATATTCTGCCAACTCTTCTTGCCCCTCCCGAGCACTAAATAATCCAATTCCAGTTTCTCCAATGATTGTTCGCAGCAACCTTTAATATCCGTGTTATTCCAGGTAATAATAGTTAATTCATCTTTTATTTCCTTTTTGCATATTTCCGGAGCTTCTTTTTGCCAATTTTTCATTATTGGAATCCAGTATGGATTGAATAACGTATGTATCATGATTTTATCCATGCTGTGTAAAAGCCCGGGGGCATGAATAATCAGAGGCGTGGTGCCATAAATATTGTTGGTTATGTACATTTTTACACCGTTTTATTTCACGACGATTGAAAGATATTTTCGCTATTGATAACAACTCCCTCTTTTCGCGGGATTCATTTGCATTTTCCACAGTTTCCCGAGGCGGTAATCCCATTTCCGAGGGTAAAAGGGAGACAACCCGCTTCCGGGAGTTAATGTGATTTCTCCAAAAATAATCTTTTTATTGTCAGGACAATATAAGTCAACCCGGCAAAAATCAAACCCGCCTGCAATTTTTTCAGCAACAACGATCATTTCATCGAGAAGGTGCGGCTTCGTAAAATCTTTTGCTCTCAAAGTTCCCCACCTGAAATTCATTTTATTCCAATTCGTATCGTAATGAATTTCTCTATAATTATCCGGGAACCGAATAACCGCTTCTATACAGTGAACCTTTCCATCAAAACAAAGGAACTTATAATCTAATGGCAAGTAAAAAAAAGAATCTTCAATAAACTTTTCAACAATAATCTTCGGGATAATCTTGTCGTAATGTATTTCAGAGAATACCGTATCGCTGTATTTCCTGCCAAGCCACATATTGCACTTTGCTATGACCTTATCACGATTCATATGGCTCTTATCGAACACGATTATATTCCAGCCGGAACCATGATTGGCCTTAATAACAAACTTGTTTGGAAGATCATCAAAAGGAATCTTTCCCGGTTCACTGCCGACAAAATATATATCATTCAATAAATCCCGTCGGCCGGTTTTTGAAACAACATATGCCCTGGCTGCGTATTTGTCGGAAACCAAAACGGATAATGGATGAGGCGCGAACAATTTCCTGTAATTAATCTTCTCGTTGAGAGTTTTAGGATTGTCTATGTTTGGCCAATACCCCAGAATAAAAAACATCTCAAGTTTGGCAAATACAACCGGACTCATAAAAACATACAGGCGCAACAACACACTCCATAACAGCTTTCTAAGAAACAGGAGAGCTCCCCCGTGTTGATAAATATTAATTGCTCTTTTATATACCCGAAGACCCATTTCCAGACTTCTCCTTTCCATTGATCATTGTCAAGCCGGCACCGACATCACGCTTATATATTAAATAAGGTAGTGGGTCAGTTTGAAATATTTGCCTATTGCAATGCTTGACCGCTAATGCTATATTATAGGCATGAAAAAGATAAGCTCAAAATTAAAGCATCCTGATATATTCCAACTTGCTCATGCAATCGTTGAAACAGCTACTGACGAAACTCCGCAAGAGCCAGAACCGGACACAAAAAATCCTCACGCCGTTGCTTTAGGCCGTTTAGGTGGTTTAAAAGGCGGCAAAGCTAGAGCGGCTAACCTTACTGCTAAAAAACGTAAAGAAATCGCACAAAAAGCCGCACAAACAAGGTGGAAAGATAATAAGTTATAAGTTTTTAATTGACAAAAATGCAAGAGTTTTTTATAAACTCACTATATGTTCATCATAGAATTTTTTTCATATTGAATTATCATATTTAATAAACAGAGATGGTATGCCTAAAGCATTTAGAGAAATACAAAAAGAAGTGATGCAAGATCATTCTTTAAGGAAACCTCTTTTAGAAAAAATAAAAAGGTTGCGCAATGAACGGTTAGTAGTATCTTTTTTTATTTCGTTTCAATCTCAGATACCTTTAAGTTCTGATGACGCAGATATGATAGAAGAGGTTTTGTTTAATTCCGATACAACAAACGGCATTACACTAATTCTTGATGCGCCTGGTGGTGATGGGTTAGCGGCTGAAAGAATAATCCAGTTATGTAAAAAATATAGCAAAAAAGATTTTGAAACCATTGTCCCCGCGCGTGCAAAATCAGCAGCAACAATGGTTTGTTTGGGATCAGACACTATACTAATGGGTGCTACGTCTGAGTTGGGGCCGATAGACCCTCAGATTCCCATGAAATTAGGAGACGGGTGGCAATGGGTAGGTGCACATCATGTAATTCGTACTTATGATGATCTAATGGAAAAAGCAATATCTCTAAAAGAAGGTCATATCGAACCATTACTTCAGCAATTGTCGCAATTTAATGCTACACATATAGAAATTCTACGGGCGGCAACTAGCCTTTCCGAAAGTATTGCAATATCGTCATTAAAAAGAGGTATGTTATCCAAAAAAAGTGAAAGAAATATTAAAAAGAGTATCCGATGTTTCACAGACCCAGATATCACGTGGACTGCACCCCTGCGGTTAGACAGATTGGGTTAGAGCAGTTGGCCAGGGTTTATGGTTTGTAAAAAACAGTTCTT
>Ga0326727_10012907_pt1 | contig 18832 bp, 17 predicted proteins | sample MB2enrmetagenome_FD_207643 | JGI IMG/M metagenome (GOLD analysis project Ga0326727, IMG submission 207643) | Lab enriched peat soil microbial communities from McLean, Ithaca, NY, United States - MB29MY | ecosystem: Environmental > Terrestrial > Soil > Wetlands > Peat | place: USA: New York...
TTTATTGCGCCACCAAGGACCCCCAGGCTGCGGTCAACGCAGCGCAGGGGATAGCGGACCAGGCGCGCTTGGGGAAATAGGCCAGCCCCGCAGCCATCGCCGTGGCTTCGCCAAGGGCTCCCCGGGGGAGAGATTTCAAGAGGAGGCACAGCACCTGAGGAAGCGCAAAAACTAGCAAACTCTTTTCCACCTTCGGCGTTTTCGCCAGGGGCGAGTCGCTCGTTTCGGAATTTCAGTGACCTATGCTACGCCCTCCTCTGACCGTAGTAGGCGTTCTTTCCGTGCTTTCGCAGAAAGTGCTTGTCCAGGAGTGTCTGCCTGATTCCCCGGATCCGCGGGTTGACGGAAACCGAGATAGCGTTCATGTGGGCAACATATTCCAGAATGAACGCGTGATAGACGGCTTCAGACGCGCTTTTCCCCCAAGTGAACGGCCCGTGGGAAGCGACGAGCACCGCCGGCATCTCCCGGTAGTCGATCCGCTTGAAGACATCCGTGATCTGTACGGCGGTCTGCTCCTCGTAGTCTAGGGCAATCTGGGCGTCCGTGATCACGGCCGTACATGGGACGGATCCATGGAAGTAGTCCGCATGCGTGGTCCCCAGGCAGGGCAGAGGAAGACGGGCCTGCGCCCACGCAGTTGCGTAAAGCGAATGCGTGTGGACCACTCCTCCGATCTCGCCGAAGCTCTTGTAGAGGAAGAGGTGGGTCTTCGTGTCTGAGGACGGGTTCAGGTCCCCTTCGACGCGATTGCCGTCCAGGTCCAGGAGCACCATGTTCGACGGCGAGAGGTCGTCATACTCCACACCGCTGGGTTTGATTGCAATCAGCCCCAACTCCCTGTCGATCCCCGACACATTTCCGAACGTCGAGACGACGAGCCCCTTCTCGACGAGATCAAGGTTCGCTTTGTAGACTGCTTCCCGCAGTTTCCTGATTCCTTGCGGATTCTTCTTTTTCATAGCGGTTCCAGCCTTCATACGCTTTACAGCGTCTGGAGAAGTTCCTGCAGGTTTTCGCCCAGGGTCACGTACTTCTTGTAGAGCCTGTTGTACACATCAATCATCCTGCGGTCGGGGACAAAAGTCTTGTCGAAACCGCTTCCCATTTTTTTCTGGGCTTCCGACACGTTCTTGTAGACCCCAGCGGCAACAGCTGCGAACATTCCCGCGCCAAGGGCTACGGTCTGGTCCGATGCGGCCACCTTTATGGGCATCCCCAGCACGTCAGCCGTCACCTGCATGACGAAGGGGCTCTTGCGGGAAATCCCACCCAGGGCGATCACGGCGTCAATGGGAACGCCTTCCTTGCGGAACTGCTCCACGATGGCCCGCGAGCCGAATGCTGTGGCCTCCACCAGAGCCCGGAAGATTTTCGGCGCCGTGGTGCCAAGGGTGAGGCCGACTACTGCGCCCTTCAGGGTCTGGTCCGCGAAAGGGGTTCTCCGCCCGTTGAGCCAGTCCAACGCAATGAGGGTTGATTGCGAAGGATCCACCTTCGCGGCCTCCTCCGCGAGACGGTCCAGCAGTCTGTCCTCGACCTCTTCCTTCAGCTTGGCAACGGCAGCCCCCGCCCCGCCCCGGCCCGACTTGCCGGATGCCGGTCCGAGGGCGGCGAGCGGCCATGCAAGGACCTCCTTGAACCATGCATACACGTCGCCGAACGCCGACTGTCCGGCCTCCAGCCCGATCATTCCGGGAATGATCGATCCGTCCACCTGTCCGCAGATGCCGGGAACCGTCTTCGTCCCGATGACCTTCGATGGCGCAACCATCATGTCGCACGTCGACGTCCCCATGATCTTCACGAGCGTTTTTCCCGTGATTTGTCCTCCGACACCTCCCATGTGGGCGTCGAACGCTCCGACGGCCACTGCCGTCCCGGGGTTCAACCCCAGGCGACGAGCCCACTCCTCCGTAACCCCTCCCGCCTTGACGTCGGACGTCCAAGTCTCGGAGTACAACCGGGCCCGCAAGCCCTTGAGGACAACGTCGAGCCTCGTCAGGAACTCCTCGGGGGGGAGCCCGCCCCATTCGGTGTGCCACATCGCCTTGTGCCCAGCGGCGCATCGGCTCCGTTTCATGATCAGGGGGTCGGTTGTTCCAGTTAGGAGGGCCGCCATCCAGTCGCAATGCTCCACCCAAGAGAACGCGGATGTGCGGACCTTGCGATCATTCCGCAGAACATGGAGGATTTTCGACCAGAACCATTCTGAGGAATAGACGCCGCCCTCGTACTTCGTGAAGTCCGTCCCTCCCCACGAGCGCGCAACCTTGTTGATCAGCTCCGCTTCCTTCACCGCCGTGTGATCCTTCCATAGCACAAACATAGCGTTGGGGTTTTCTTCGAAGCCTTTTGTCATTGCAAGAGGCGTGCCCTGGCGATCCACCGCGCAGGGGGTGGATCCCGTGGTGTCTATCCCGATGCCTGCCACGCGGGCGCCTGCCTTTTTCCCGACCTTGGCCAGCGCTCCCCTGACAGCAGCTTCCATTCCCTCGATGTAATCCAGAGGATGCTGGCGGAACATGTAATTCGCGGGATCACAGTATTTGCCCGCCGCCCACCGTTTGTACCACGCGACCTCGTTGGCGAGCTCCGTTCCCCTTTCCGCGTCGATGATCATTGCGCGGACGGAGTCCGTTCCGAAATCCATGCCAATGATGAGCTTTGCAGAGATCATGCTTTCCCTCCTTTGGTTGCGCTGTCAGTCTTTTTTCCCGTTCGCGGCCTGGCCCGTCCGACGGGGCGTTCCTCCTTCGCGCGGCCGCGCTCCGCGGCCCCGCGTTGTCGGGACGGCTGCTCGCGGTCCGCCGCAGCGGCTTCGCGGTCATGGTTGTAGACGTCCCACCCCAGGTAGCGCGTGAACGCCTCATCGACGATCGCCGCTACCCGCGACGGACTGATGGCGACATGGTGCTCGAAACCCTGGACGCAGATACGCCGCAGGAGGGCCTGCAATCGAGGGATATGAGCCACCGCGTAACCGCCGAATGTGTTGATGGGGTCTGCGGTGATCTCCCCCTCCCCGACGTAGGCGCGAATCCTTCCGGCGTAGTCGTCCGTGGAAACCCTACAGTAAGTGAACTCCGTAGGAGCGAGTCGCCCCACCATAGTGCCGTAGGTCTTCTCCCGGCCCACCGTGCCGGCTATGATCTCCTGGTAGTCCATGAGCCCTTTGTTCGCGAAGAACTCCTGGGGAAAGTTGCTGCAATGGAACAGGACGCATTTGTCGGGATCATCCGAGTAGTTGTTGTTCCAGTCCGCGATCCCGCTCGGCCTTCCCGAGGCCTGGATCATTGCGTGCATGCCCAGGAGGCCGCTCATGTCCGTCTCACAGGCCGCCGGGCAGAGCCCGCTGCTCAGCATGCTCATCACGGCGCACGGTACAACGCCGAAGTTCTCCTCCATGGACGTCCAGCACTGGACAGCGGTCCCCGAAAGCTCCCGCTCCGCGATGCACTGGTCCAGGACCACGGCGAACTTCGCCATGCGCAGGAGGGATTCGCGGGGGATGCGGGTCGTCTTCACGTATCCCCGTATCTCGTCCAGCTTGGAAACAACCGCTGATTCCTTGTCGTTCAGGTTCCAGGCGCGGCCGAACACTTCGGAAAGGTCGATGCTTTCCACGGATATCCCTGCGCGTTCCAGGAGCTTCTCGCTGTAGCGCACCGTCGCGAATGCCGCGGGACGAGCTCCGATCTGACCGAACCTCGCCCGGCGCATCCCCTTGACCACCCGGCAGACCCCTGCGAAATCGGTGAGGTCCCGACGGAACGGGTCGGACTCGGGGTCCATCGTGTGCTCCGAGGTTAGGGAGTAGCGGATCCCGTACTGGGTGAGATTGTTACAGGCCGACATCTTGCCGCAGAAGCTGTCCCGCCGGTGCTCGATGGCCATCCTCCCCGGTTCGTCAGGGAACGCGTGCACGAAGACCGGCACGTCCAGCCCGGCAAGCCTAATCGTATCCGCAATCCCGCGCTCGTCTCCGAAGTTCGGCAGCGTGACAAGGATCCCGTCGATCTTGTCCCGGTTGGCCTTGAAGAGCTCCGCGCACTTTCGCGCGTCGGAGAGGGATTCCACTGATCCGAACTTCGTGTCTTTCGGGCCGAGAGCTACGGCTTCCAGCCCTTCCTCCTTCAAGACCGAGAGGATGATCTTTCTCCCTTGCTCGCAAAGCTCGGCCGGAAAGAATCCCCGGTTGCCGACAAGCACACCGAGTGTGGTCATGGAGAGCACTCCTTACTCCATTTTCAGTAGCGACGGGTTTCAAAGACGATAATTCCCGGGCCCTTGAAAGTCAAGGAGAAGCGCATAGGCAAGGACGAGGGTGATCACGCCAAAGATCAGTCCCTCGCGATGCTGTGGCCGGTGGGAGACTTGATGAGCACGCCCTCGTGGCACCGCAACCGGGGCGATCCGGTGGCTACCGAGATGCTCTGGGGGGGAAATCTTCGAGCGGATCAGCTCGAACTGGCCGGAGCTGACGCACAACTTATGGACGCAGAGCGCGGGAACGACGATCCAGAGGATGGGGAGGACAGCGAAGGCAACGCCGAGAAGCACCGAAGCCCCGGACTGCGCCATACGCATGCGCCAGAGGTTAACGGCAAGGGCGAAAGCGGCTGGACGGGACGCGATCGCCTATGCCTACACGGGAATCAGCCCTGTCGCGAGAAGTGAGAAAGTGACAATGAGAGGGAGCGCGGCAGCGAGGGCTGAGAAGGCAAGGCTTCCAATAGGAGCGTACGCCTGGGTCCACACCATCGAAGAGCAAGTTGAGCACGGGGCAGCGCCCTTACAAACGGGCCACTCCGTTTGCTATCCCCCGAACTCGGCGGAGATGCGTTTCATCCATTCGTGCACAGGAACCTCTTGCGGACACTTAGCCTCGCATTCCTTGCATTCCGCGCAGGATCCTGCGCGTTCGGTGGGTTTGAAGAACCCGAACTCGCGGTTCGCCTCGCCGGGGTTCGAAAACGCCACGGATTTGTTGTAGACGTCGAGCACTCGGGGGATGTTCACGCCACTAGGGCACGGCATGCAGTAGCCGCACTGCGTGCATGGGATGGGGCGCAGCTTCTCGTATGCGGCGGCCACCTCTCGTACGAGGTCGACCTCCAGCGAGGAAAGTGAGCCGACGGAAGAGCGATCGGCGCTCGCCAGATTCTCCTGCACCTGCGCCATGCTGCTCATTCCGCTCAGGACGGCGCTCACCTCGGGCTTGTTCCAGACCCACTGGAGTGCCCAGTCCGCCGGCGTCCTTGACTTGGGTGCTTTGTCCCACAAGGATTTCACTGCGGGCGGCGGGTTCACCAAATTGCCTCCCATGAGCGGTTCCATCACGGAAACGCCTAGCCCCTTGGACGCGGCATAGCGAAGCCCTTCGGTGCCAGCCTGCACGGCTTCGCTCGCGTAATTGTAGAAGATCATGCAGAAGGTCCACGCGTCCCAGCCGTCGACGATCTCCTTGAACGCCGCCCCCTCGTCATGAAACGAGAATCCTATCCACTGGATCCGCCCTTCCGCTACCTTGCGCTCCGCCCATTCCAGGGCCCCTAGCTCGCGGGCTTTTTTCCACGTGGGCCTGCTCAAGGAATGGAGGAGGTAAAGGTCGATGTGGTCGGTCTGGAGTCTCTGTAGCTGTTCATCGAAGATTCTGTTCAGGTCCGGCGGCTGCTTGAGAAGCCACATTGGCATCTTGTCCGCGAGCTTGACCTTCTGCCGGTAGCCGTCCGCAAGCGCCTTGCCAAGGACCACTTCGCTTTTTCCTCCGTGATACGGATAGGCTGTGTCGACGTAGTTCACCCCGGCGTCGATTGCTGCACGGATCATCCGGACGGCAAGCGCCTCATCCACCTTCTCCGGCCCCCCGTTGCAGGGGAGTCTCATGCAGCCGAAGGCGAGTGCGGAAGCGTTCCAGCCGGTTCGGCCAAAGCTCCTGTATTTCACGTCGATCTCCTGGAGTGGTTCTTCTCGAACTGCGCGTTCGAAAGAAGGAGCGCGAGTATGAACCCAACCAACACGAAACCGCCGCTCGCTATGAAAGACAGCGCAGAGGCCCGTTCGGGGACCCTGTCTCTCAGGATGGCAACGATCTGCGGACCCACGATGCCCCCCGCCGACCAGGCTGTCAAGACGGCTCCGTAGACCGCCGGCATCAGCCTCGTGCCGAACACATCGCCTATGAAGGCCGGCATGGTCCCGAATCCGCCCCCGTAGCACAGAAGCACCCAGCAAGCAAGAATGGCAAAGAGCCAGGGACTTCCGATGAAGGCAAGGAGCGTGAACACGACGATCCCCGAACCGAGCATGACACGGAAGGTCTGGGCCCTGCCGATCCTGTCGGAGACCGCGCCCCAGAAGAACCTGCCGGCGCCGTTGAAAAGCGAGCTAACCGCGATCAACGTGGCGCCGAACCCTGCGAGGGCCGCGACGCCTAGCGACGGGTCCGAGCTTTTGAGGAGGCTCTGAAGCAGCGGGGACTGGAAGCTGATGATGGAGATGCCCGCCGTGATGTTGCAGAACAACACGACCCACATGAGGACGAACCTGCGGGAGAAAATGGCTTTCGAGGCGGAGATGTCCGGGCCCGTCCCTATCGCCTTCGAACTGCCGGCGGTGTATCCCTTGGGAAGCCACCCCGCGGGCGGATTCTCCATGAACCATGCCGATCCGGCGGCAAGGACCAGGAACACTGCGGCAAGCAAGAGGAAGACCGGGACAAGGCTCGCTCCGCCCGTCAACCCAATGAAGAGCGGGGCGAGAATCTTGCTCATGAAAAGCGCGCCGAGGCCAAACCCCATGATGACCATACCTGTGGCAAGCCCTCTCTTCTCTGGGAACCATTTCGCCACCGTGGCCACCGGTGTGACGTAGCCCAGGCCCAGTCCGATTCCGCCGACTACCCCGTAGCCCAAGTACAAGAGAAGCAGGCTCTTGATGCTCAGGGCGAGCGCGCCCAGGGCGTAACCCAGCGCGAAGAGGAAGCCTCCCGACATCGCCATTCTGCGCGGCCCGATCTTCGCGAGCTTCGTGCCGCCCCACGCCGCTGTCACTCCGAGGAAAAGGATGGCAAAGGAGAAGATCCACGCCACTTCGCTGTTGGACCAGCCGAAGTCACCCTTGAATTGGCGAACGAGGAGGTCCTGGAAGAAACTCCATGCGTACACAGTGCCCAGGCAGAGCATGAGCACTGTTCCCATTGCGGCGATAAGCCAACGATTCGCGGTTCGCGTTTGAGCGGCCATGCAAATGCCTCACTTTCCCGTTGCAGATGACCTTAAATGTAGGGGTTTGAATGCTGATATATCAGACATTCAGCCGGATGTCAACGGCCAACGGTTGGGTTGGCGATAACGCGTCAACGCGATAGGAACGGAGACACGCCGAGGTACGTACCGAAGCCAATCATAACGACTCCGCAAACCCCCAGGATGACGGCAGTAACCCCAGGAGGAATGCTCCGACGGCCAAGGTGGAGGATAGTGGACACGGCGGCATACCAGCCAAAATCGCCCAGCTCGTGGCCGAGGTAGAACGCCAGCAGCGCTTGCCAACGCTGCAAGGTCACGTCGAAGCGTACGAGGAATGCGGAGCCAATGGTGATCCACCAGACCCAGAAATAAGGGTTCGACAAGGACACGAGCATTCCCGCAACTGCAGGGTGGATCCTGTTGGCAGCAGAGCCGGCGGACTGGACGCCTGCTTGGAAGTTCAACGCCCTGCAATGGACGGCTTCCCGGATCAGCCCGATGCCCATCCACGCCAAGAGCAGGGCTCCGACGACGCCAATGATTTTCGCCGCAAGCGGGGCGTGGAGGAACTCGACCATTCCCAGCACGAGGCCGAACAGAAGCAAAGCCTCTAGGACGGCGTGCCCTATCACGACACGCGGACCCAGCAGCCACCCGCGGGGCCCGGCCGTAACCGTGCCGGCGATCGTGTAGGTCAGCATAGGGCCCGGCATGAGGGCACCACTCAAGGACATCGCGAAGGAGAGGGAAAAAATCAGCCAGAGACCAGCGAGGTTCACGGGACCGGCTCCCCTGCTTCTCCCGCTGCCCGCGCGAGCTCGGGCGCCACCGCTTCCATGGTGTCCGCGTCGAAGCGGAACGAGCCGAGGTGAGCTGTATCGCCGGGGACCAACGAGATAACGCCGCCGATGGCCGAAGGAGGCACGTCGATCCGCCTTGACAGAAGGACCTCGTTATCCGCCTTGAACTGCTTGATCCGCCGGAATGACTCCTCGATACGGCGCGCGAGGGTATTTCCCGTCGGCGTGCCGCTGCACGCTTCACCCAGAACACCGTCGAATGCCTTTTTCGTCTGCACGGCCGAACCTTCCACGATCAGGAAATCATGGCCAGCAAGGATTGCCCGAATCGCCCACACCGCTGTGGGTTCCAGCGCGGCCAGCTCCGCGGCTTCGGGGGTTTTCGCAGGAACACCGCCGAGGACCCGCTTGTCCGCGTAGTTGCGGAGCATCAGTAGCCCGTCCGACATGAGAAGCCCCGAGTAGCCGGTGTCGAGGCGCAGGATTCCCAGCCAAGCAGAACTGAAAGTCACGATGCTGTTGTCGACCAGCGAGTCGTTGAGATGCGTCGTCATCACGATCGGTGAGAGGCTGGCAAGGTCGCGAAATATGGAAAAGCGCTTTTCTGCGGTTTCGCGGGGGACGCGTGTATCCGGCGAGGAACGGTGGAGGTTCGCGCCGGTCGGAAGAAAAGGGAAATGCTTCAGCACTGAAAGGATGCCGAACTTCCGAAGCTCTTGAACAACCACTCGTGCGCGAGTTTCCGTGGACGACTGCTGGGTGCTGTCATCCACAGTCGGCCCCAAGGCCACGTTCAGCCCTAATGCCGCGAGGACGAACGCGTTCAGCTCCGCAAGGGTCTGGAACTGACTGTCCGGCAGCTCCCCGTACTTGCCTATGAAACCTCCTACGTACCCATCTCCAAATGCCGCGCCCACCGTGCTCTTTCCCGTTCGCGCGGTGAGCCGCACGATGTCGCAGCAGATGAGAAGCGGCAGGTGAGTGAACTCAGAGAGGGCGCGGTTCGTCCTGCGGATCCTCTGGTAGTCGGTGGTTCCGTAATGGGGGATGACCCCGCCGACCTGGAGCTCCTTTACCATGGGAACGAATTCCGGCTCCAAAGCCAGAGGCGTTCCCGCGTAGCCGAACCCATCCACGTTGACGATGAAGAGCTGGCCCAGCTCAGACTCGAGGGCCCTGGCGCGATCCCGGGGAATCCCGAGCCGGCCAGGCACCGCGAGGGAATCCACGAAGGCGGTATCCGCATGCGCGATAACGGGATTTGCGAGGACTATGACGAGGCTCACGAGGGGCAGGGTACGCATGAATCGTGGCAGGCACTCTACACCATTCCGCGGATTTGGGACACAATGCCGCCATGAGATTTCCCTGGTCGCCCGAGGCAAACTTGCCAAACGCATCTGACAGCACGATCCGCACGAGCCAGCCGGGATGGTTCGAGCGTCTTGCCAGGGCATACAAGGACCGGCAGCCGGTGCTCCTCGTTGATGACGCCCGAGTGGGTATCGACCCCCAGAGCCAGTCTCTCGTCGCTATGGGGATCAAAGCCGGGCTTTCCGCCGCGGATTGGACCGCGGTCGGGGTGGCAGTGGGGATAAGCGCGGCAGGCATGATAATGGTGGTGCTCGCTTTTATCGACCCCGAGCCCACCAGCAAATTGGGCCTCCTTGTCGGCGGCGGGGCAGTCTGCGTCCTGACCGGCGGCCTTACAGCAGTTGCCGTTCTGACCCGTCGAAGGCCACCCAATATTGAAATGAGTCCAGGCGGCTTCAAGATAAGCTGGGAATAGGATATACTTCGGCTCTCTATGCCATAGGGAGCCGAAGCATGCCAACGAAAGTCTCGCTCACAGGTTCGACGGGTCACGTGGGGACGGCGCTCGCCACGCTTCTGTGCGAACGCGGGTATTCTGTTCGCGCGGTCGTCCACGAACGGACCAGGGGGCTGGAAGGTCTGCAGCTCAGCACGGTGAAGGCTTCTCTTGCGGACGCCGAGTCTCTGCGGCGCGCGTTTGCCGGTTCGCAGATCGTGTTTCACGCGGCGGCGCGCATCTCGATCACGCGGCGCGACATGCGGGAGGTCGCCGAAACCAATGTGATCGGAACCCGCAATGTGATCGAGGCGTGTCGGGCCGTAGGGGTGAAGCGTCTAGTCCACTTCAGCTCGATCGAGGCTTTCTGCCCCAAGCCGCTGGATTCTACCCTGGACGAGGACCGGTCTCTCGAAGACGGCAGCACGGGATCGCCGTACGCACGCTCGAAAGCACAGGCCGAAATCGAAGTCCGAAAGGCCATCGGGGACGGCATGGACGCGGTTATCCTTAACCCCACCGCGGTGGTGGGGCCTTTCGACCACAGGCCGTCTCTTATGGGACGCGCAATCATCGCCTTCGGGACGGGGGCAATACCAATGCTGGTGGACGGCGGCTACGACTGGGTGGACGTGCGGGACGTCGCGGAGGGCGCGCTTAGCGCGGCCGAGCGCGCGCCAAAAGGCGCGCGATACCTCCTGGGCGGCAGGTGGGCTTCCCTTGGGGAAATGGCCCGCCTCGTCTGCGAAGCTGCCAACAGACGTGCCCCCACCATGACGTGCCCCTACTGGGTGGCCAGGATGGGCGTTCCGGTCTCCACTCTGTTTTCGAGCCTGTTCGCCAAGAAACCGCTTTTTACCGGCTATTCCCTTGCGGCCCTTCGTGGCAACCGTCAGATCAGCCACCAGCGTGCGGAGCGCGAGATCGGGTACCGACCCCGTGACCTCGAGGAAACCATCAGGGACACGTGGCGATGGTTCGCGCAGACGGGCCTCGTCTCGAGTCACTTGCCGAGGGAGGCCTGACGCCGAGGCCCCTTTCACGTGTGTATGAGCCGGAGAGCCGAATTCCCTCGAACTTGCTTTTGTCCCGCCCCGTGCGCACCTTTTTCTCATGAAGAGTGAACTAGGACAGAGCGTTTCCGATCTCGTACATGATTTCGTGCTGGAAAAGTCGGCGCAGGAGGAGAAGGCGCTTTCGTTCTCCGAGGATTCTTTCTGGAAAGGACTGCGCGGTGTCGGTACCGAGCTGTGGCTGGACACGGGCGACATCGACGCTGCATCGAAGATATGGACAAGGGAGTTTAGCGCGCTGACGACTAACAACACGCTCCTGAATAAGGAGGTCCAGAAGGGGATCTATGACGACGTGATCCGCGACGGGGGGCGTCTCCTCGGCTCGCTCGATGCGCCGCAAAGGGTCATGGAGATTGCCTTCATTCTGAATGCGCTCCACGGCCTGCGGCTGGTGAAGCGATTCAACGCCCTGGTTAGCGTCGAGCTGCACACTGACATCGCGGATGACGTGGAGGCCGCTATTTCCTACGGCCGCCGTTTCTCCCGCATATCGCCCAAGAACTTCATCGTCAAGGTGCCGCTGACCGCCGCCGGCTTCATTGCCACCCGCACCCTGCGCGGCGAAGGGATTCCTGTGAACTTCACCCTTGGATTCAGCGCGCGGCAGAACTACCTCGTTGCCCGTTTTGCCTCTCCCAGCTACGTGAACGTCTTCCTGGGGCGGTTGAACTCGTACGTGGCGGATAACCGCCTTGGGGACGGCCTCATGGTGGGGGAGAAATCGACTCTGGCGAGCCAGGCCGCCGTAGCAAAAGTGTCGCGCAAAGCCAGGAAGCCCACCCGACAGATCGCCGCCAGTATGCGCGGCGGTTTGCAGGTCCGCGACCTCGCCGGCGTGGACGTGATGACCATGCCCCTGGCCACCGCCGCGGAGGCGCGGGAGAGGCTCGACGGAAAATGGAGTTCGAAGCTCGAGGAGAACTACCGCGCGGTTTTTGCGCCGGGGGTGGATGCTCGGGAGTCCGGGCTGTCCGCGTTGTGGGACGTGACGGAAAAAGAAGAGAAGCTCGCAGATTCCCTCGTCGAGCGGATTCCTCGTTCCCCGAAGGAATTGGTGGATCGGGCGCATGAGTTGGGAGTGGGAAACATTTTTCCGCGCTTGAGTCAGCAGGATGCCGTATTCATAGCGTCGGACGGCAAAATCCCGAAGCATTCACGTTGGGCGCAAAGGATTAAAGCGGGAGAGCTTGCCATTGACGCGCTTTTCACTTCAGCCGGGCTTGCCTCGTTCACGGCGGACCAGAAGGCGCTCGACGACAGGATCCGGCGGTTAATCGACTAGGCGCCTCTGCCGTACACTCACCGCGGCCTGCCCCGACTAGTCGTCCCTCTTCGGATTCAGCGGGATCTGTAACGAGAAGGTGGTGCCTTCCTCGAGGCTGGAGCGGAAGCCGACGGCTCCGCCGAGGTAATCCTCCCCGAGAAGCTTCATGCTCCAAGTGCCCAGCCCTCTGTCCTGTCCCTTTGTTGAAAAGTAGCGGCGGAAAATCTGCCGCTGCACGGCCTCTTCCATGCAACCGGGGTTGTGCACCTCGAACGTGGCGCTTCCGTCGGACCTGCCGAAACGGAGCGTGACGGCCGTGCCCTGGGTCGTCGCTTCCAACGCATTTTTCATCATGTTTTCCAGCACACGTTTCACCAGCGAGTCGTCTGAGACGAAGACGAACGATTCCGAGAAAGGGGCAATTTCCATCTTTTTTCCCTGGGCGATCTGCTGGCCCTCGAGCTGCGCGATGACCTGCGCGCTCACCGATTGAGATTCGATCAAATCCCTGCGCACCGAAAGTGTGCCGTTTTCCGCCGAGAGGAGGGTTTTCTGGCTCTGAATTTCCTCCACCAGCGTTTCGCAGATCGACTCCAACCGACTGACGAGCTTCGCCGCGCCATTCACGGGCGCCTCTTTCTTCAGCAGTTCGAGGTGGACCTTAAGACTGGAGGCTGTATTCAGGATGTCGTGGAAAAATATCCTCTCCAGGGCGAGCCGCCTTTTCTGGTGGCTCACGTCCAGAAGGCTGATGAGGACGAATGGTTTTTCTCCCAGCAGGAAAGGGGTTGTCCGAACAATAAAGTCATGAGCGACCGTGCGGTCGCCGTCCGCCGCCGCAATGTGACACTCCTGCTGCAGGGGCTTGGACGTGCGGAGCGTCTTGATGATGGCCTGGGCCGCGCCGCAGAAGCGGCACGCAGGAGAGTCGCCGCATCCCCGCTTGGCGTTGAGGCAGCCCAGAACCTCCCCCGGCCGTGCCCCGCACATCTCCTCCACCGCCTCCGCTCCCACCAGGTCCTGGAACGCCTGGTTGGCAAAGACGACTTGGCGCTCTTTATTGAGGACAGCAGTCGGCTCTGAGGAGGTTTCTAGAGCACCGACCAGTTTCTCCGCGGCTTTCGCCTGTCGAAGCTGGGCGAGCACTTCGGCCCGGGACGCCCGGCGGGACAGTGATGTCAGTGACAGCGCGCGTACCTTCATGGCAGAGCGTGAGGATACATCAAACGCCGCATTCCGGGAAGAGTTGTGCCCGCAGGAGCCAGGGTCTATACTCGCGCTCGGGAGGGGCTGCATCGATGAAGCCTGATCTTCTCACGCAGATCTTCGGTTTTCTCTCGACGTTTGCGCGGTTTGTCGGTCAGGTTATCGTGGATGTCGTGCATTACATCCTGCCTTCCGTCCCAAGCCTTGATACGCTGGCGGAGCCCATAGGATATTTGGCTCTCCTGACCCTGTTCGTCATCCTGGTCTCGGCGGCGCGAAGGGTCGCGCTTGTTATCCTCGTTGCCGGCTGGCTGCTCATCTTCATCCGTCTCCTCTTGATGGCGTTTCGGATCGCCTGAGCCCCGGGCGAAATGCATTGCCAATTGAAGCCGAGCATGGTATTACTGCGTGCCACAAGGAGGATCCGCGGATGACCAAAACGCCCTTCCCTCGCCATCTGCTGATTGTTGCGGCAGTCGGCATCGGGATCGCGCTGACTCTCTCCGGGTGCTTCTCAATGAGCTCGACCATTTCCGGCGCTGTGAGCCAGAGCGCCGAGCAGCCGGGACAGTCCGCATCGAGTCAGCCAGCTCCGCAGAGCCAACCGTCTTCCCCTGGCGCGGCAGTCGTCTATCGATACCAATTCAACGCGTTTTACGAGGCGATGTGGAACTTCGGCTGGTTCGGCTACAAGGATGCCAACTACCACCCTGGGCAGGGAACAGCGTGGCAGATCACAAACCCTCGCAACTCCGAGGGACCGACGATTTTCGAAAGGGCCTTCCTGAAGGCCAATGACGACAAGACCCAGTGGTGGCGGCTCAAGATTGCCGGCGGCGAGGCCAAGGATGAGATCATCTACGAGTTCCTCGGGGGTGCGGACATGACGGTCCAGAAGGTTCGCTACAGGGATCCCGGGTCAGGACAGATCGGAGAGTTCATTCCGAACCAGTCCGATTCGCAGCAGCAGCGCGCCCTCTCTACTCCCTCACGGCAGCAACTCGCCAACAATCTCGTCGGCACGGAAAGCGTCCAGGGGAGGGAGGGGACCTTTGCCGCGGACCACTATTCCTATACCGATGCACAAAGCAGTTACACGGGAGACATCTGGATCAGCAAGACAGTCCCAGGCTACATGGTGAAGTTTTTGAGTTCCGACCCAAGAAACAACTCCACTTCGAACGGAGAGCTCGTGCACATAGAGACCGGAGTCACGACCTCACTCGGTTCCTACTAGAAGCCTCATGACATCGACTGAACGCGGCGATCTCTGCCAAGAGACCGCTCGCTCTTTGTACGAAGAGAATTGCCGACTCACGCTGGAAACCGCGCTCGAGCGCACGCCGATGTACGGGGGATGGCGCAGCCTGGACCCGGGAGCCGGTCGAAATATCGATGAACGATACCGGTCACTCCCGGTCCTGACCAAGGACGGCATCCGCGCGGCTTTTCCGTACGGTCTGGTCCCTCGGGGCCAGGACCTGGATGCCGCGCTTTCCCGCGGAGAAGTGAGTTTTGTGCGCACGAGCGGGACTTCGGACGATGCGCTGGAGAATATCTGGAACCAACGCTGGTGGGACGCCTCGGAGCGCTCTTCGTGGAAGCTCAATTCAGTGGCATCACGAGTGGCCACGGGCCAGAAGCTCGAAGCGATCCTTGCAAGCGCCCTTTCCGTCGGACCTCGCTCCGAAAACGCCCCTTTGGACAGGCAGGCGCGAACGCTGGGACGGTTCCTTTTTCTGAACGAGTACGGCAGCACCGCACAGTGGCCCGAAGGGCATGAAAAAAGGATCCTTTCCGAGCTGGCGGAACTCAGGCCCGCGGTCCTGGAGGCCAACCCTTCGCTCCTTGCCCGGCTTGCACGATACGCGGTGCGAACGGGTAGCGCTGCCTGGCAGCCGCCGCTGATCGTCTTCACGTACGAGTTCACATCGGCGCTTCATCTGCGTGACATACGCCGCGTTTATGACTCACCGCTTGCAAGCTCGTACGGCACCACAGAGGCGGGCTACGTGTTCATGGAGTGCGAGCACGGCAACCTCCATCAGAACGCGGATTCCTGCAGGGTCGACCTGATCCCCATCCGAGGGATTTCCGGCAGCGTGGCCAGCGAGGGGGAGCTGCAGCCGGGCAGCTTGGCAAAGATCCTTGCCACGACGTTCGGCAACGAATGGTTTCCGCTGGTGCGCTTCGAGGTGGGGGATATCGGGCGTATTGCAGACGCGCCGTGCCCGTGCGGGAGACACTTCGGAATTACCCTTTCGTCGATCGAAGGGCGGATGAAGAGCCTCTTTGTGGCGGACGGCCGGCTGGTAACTCATCGGGAGATGGATCTCGCTCTCTCCCGAGTCGACGGCCTGGAGCAGTACAGGCTCGACCAGAAAGCCCCCCGAGAGGTAGGCCTCGCTGTTGTTCTGGCGCCCGGCGCCCGGCCGGAAGCGGCGCGGCAGGCTGTCGACGCGCTTCGCTGCGTCCTTGGTGTGGACTCGCGAATCTCGGTGAGTATCGTGAAAGAGCTGTATCCCGAGAGTTCGGGCAAGTTTCTCATGGCGCATCGCTCTTTTGTGCTGGAGGCGTCGAATGGCTAAAGCAAGTAGGCCTCTCGAACGAATGGACGTCGCCCCGCCCTCGCTCTTTCTCATCGCCGGAGGCCGTAGCGCGTTGAGGCGTCGGGGGCCCGATCCGCTCATTGCGGCCGCTCTTGCCGCGGCCGGCGTGCGTGCGCCGCGGGTAGCGTACCTGGGGGCTGCTTCGGGAGACAACGCGGCTTTTCGCGTCATGATTGGCGGCATGCTGAAAAAGGCCGGTGCCTCCGGCGTGGCTCTGGCGCCTCTTTGTGGCAAGCGCGCCGACCCCGAGAAAGCGCGGAAGGTGCTCACCGATTGCGACGTCGTTTTCGTTTCCGGCGGGGACGTGGAGGAGGGGATGCGCGTGCTGCGAGAAACGCGCATGACGCGGTTCCTTCGCGCGCTGCACGCCGCGGGGAAGCCGTTCTTTGGCGTCTCGGCTGGCGCCATTATGCTGGCCCGCGCCTGGGTCCGCTGGCGTGATCCAGACGCCGAAGAAAGCGCGGAGCTTTTCCCCTGCCTCGGTTTTGCCCCAGTCCTCTGTGACACGCATGGCGAGGCCGAGGGGTGGGAAGAGCTACGGGCTCTGCTTGCCCTGTTACCTTTGGGCAGCGTCGGGTATGGCATTGCCTCCGGCACGGCCTTGGTGGTCGGTCCGGACGGTCAGGCCAGCGCGGCGGGAGGGGAAGTGCAGACGTTCCGCCATGGGGTAAGCGGTGTGGCCCAGGTAGAGAGCCTTCAGCCCCCCAAAGAACGCCCTTAGGCTACAGCCAGCCCTGGCTGCGGTACCAGGTCGCGGTTTCCGCGACGCCCTGTTCGGTACTGAAGGCCGGCCGGTAGTCCAGCTCCCTGCGGGCTCGTTCGTCCGAGACAACCCAGGAGCTAACCATTTCCCTGATCTTGTCCCGGCTCAGGATGCTCGTCTTCCCGCTGAGCGAACTGATGATCCCGGCGACCACGGCAATGAGCCGTACAACAAAAAAGGGCACTCTCAGCATCAGCGGATTGCTGCCAAGTGCGCGCGCAACCATCCCGCCGAAATCCGTCCACGAAGTTTCAGGGCCGTCGGTAAAGAAGAAGCAGCGGACCCCCGCCTCATGCGGCCGGTCGATTGCCATGCAGATCCCGGCAACGAGGTTCTTCACGTACACAACGCTGAAAGCGGGGGAGGGGCTGACCACGGGAAGAAAGCCGCGGGCCACTAGACGGAACAGGATCGCCAAGTCCTTATCCCTCGGACCATAGACCACCGGAGGGCGCACAATGGTAACCGGCATCAAGCGTTCCAAGCCGGCAAGGCTTTGTTCCGCCATTATCTTGCTCTTACCGTAGGCGGAGAACGGACGAAGGCGGGCGTCTTCCGTGAGATGTTGTCCCAGGACGCTCGGACCCATTGTCTCCGCGCTGCTGAAGAAAACGAACTGGCGAAGGCGGCCCTCCTTGCCTCGGATCACGGACAGAAGATTTTTCGTTCCACCGACGTTTACGCGCATGTACTCTTCGGGGCTGGGCGCCTTGGTCAGACCTGCCACATGCACTACGGCTTCTTGGCCGTCCACTAGGTTGGCGAGGGCTGGGAGTGACTCCATACTCCCGTACACGAATCGGACAGGAAGGTCAGAAAGAGCGCGTGTCCTTTCCACGTCTCGGGCAAGGCACGTCACCTCGTGCCCGTTGCGGACCAGTGCCTCGACGAGATGGCTTCCGATGAATCCTGTGGCGCCCGTAACGGCAATCTTCATGGCATGACTTCGGGCAGACGCTTCCCGGAAGGGACGGGAACACTCCCTCCATCACGCTACGTGGCATGCGGCGTGCTGTCAAGGTCTGTAGCCGTTAGCGTCAGTGTCCGTGAGCCAGCCCTGGACTTCCTGTCTGACATTCGGGGGAAGCTCACTGCGGGAATATCTGGTGAGCGGGCCGATCACCTGGTCGGGCCCGAGCCCTGCCTCCGCGCCACGACGCACGGACTGTTTCGTTATTCGAAAGAGCACCCCGACCTCCCGTCCCAGCCGTTCGCAGAAGCGCCCCAGCAGCGCCTCGGCTCCCGGAGAGGGGACGAGGAAAACAATTTCGAAGTTTGGCTGCACGATGAACGCCGCCCCGGAAGCGTCCGGCCCTTCCTCTTCCGCTTGGCCGTTCCCGGGAAGCCCGAGGATCCGTCTCCCGATGTTCGTGAGGCGAAAGCACGGCGCCCCATCCTCAGTGATCCCGGCTTCGGCGCCGTCCAGCGACAGCAGGCATCGACCAATGAAAATTCCCAGGAAGGATTTCCAGAGCTCCTCGAGCGCCTCTTCTGTTGCGGCCGCGCCGAGGCCCACGGCGTCGGAGGCCGCGCCGTCCTTGCCTGATCCCGCTGCAGACGGTTGCACTGCCCCAAGCGGGCTCCCCATGGCGGCCTGGTATTCCGCGAAATCCGCGAAGCGGATGAAGGAAGCGGTGGGGACTGAGGAGAAAGCCTGCACAAGCCACGGGAGAATTTCCTCCCGCGCCCCCTCGGAGGAAGTCCATTCCTCCTCGAGCAGGTCGAAGAGCCCGGATGGTCCACCCGCTCCGATGGCTAGCATCCCAACGACCCTTTCGCGCCTTTCCGCTAGATCCTGGCTCATCCACGCGACGCTCCACGGCGCGGGCACAAGGGCAGGCTCCCGCCACGCGGTCGCTCCCGGCGCGCGCGGATGGCGCGATCCGGAAGTCGCGGTGGTCCTCCGCCGGCCGCGGCGGCCTTGTCTCTGGGCTGCGCTATGCGGCGAGCCGTCGGGGACTACGAGACCGGTCAGGCGCAACGCTTGGAGCGCCAGGGAAATCCTTCCCTCCTGAGGAAGCCCCGTGAAACCTTCCAGCCACTCCGGGATG
>Ga0326727_10012908_pt1 | contig 18832 bp, 14 predicted proteins | sample MB2enrmetagenome_FD_207643 | JGI IMG/M metagenome (GOLD analysis project Ga0326727, IMG submission 207643) | Lab enriched peat soil microbial communities from McLean, Ithaca, NY, United States - MB29MY | ecosystem: Environmental > Terrestrial > Soil > Wetlands > Peat | place: USA: New York...
CTAGGAACGGTGTCAAACAGGTTCATCCCTTTCCTTAAGGCTCCAAAAATGCCATGCACCACAACAACCATTTATAGATCTTGCTTTAGCAGAGGTCTCAATTCGATATCAAATGAATATTTTTCCGTAGGGGCGAACATAAAGTTCGCCCCCTACATTTTAACACCTGTTTGATGGCAACTTTGTATTAAATTGGAGGGGCAACCACCAGATGGAGGGGCAACCACCTGCGTCGCCTCTTTCGGCCTGAACCAATTCCCTGGCGCTCCGGTTAGTCTCTTGCATAAAATCGCCAAAGAATTATGATGGTTTTGCTAAGAGCACAAGGGTGATGGATAACCTTGAGAAAATTGAGCGGGAAATTCTGGAATTTTCTCCGGGGGAACCGGCGGTTGCAGGGCAATGACTACTTCCGTATAATAAAAGCCACCGGACCTAAGACCATGAGCGTTTTCCAGCGAAATAACCCGGTAAGCCGGGAGGAATTAAAGGCCTTGGTGAGTGACAAAGTCTGAGACAATATTCACCTGTATATTCACGAAAATAATTTTGAAGTCAGCGGCCCCAGGCCCCCGTAGCTCAGAAATGGATAGAGCAAAGGATTCCTAATCCTTGGGTCCCGAGTTCGAGTCTCGGCGGGGGCACCAGTACTAGCAAGGGTTTTCCGGTTTCGGATTACCCTTTTTTTATACCTTTGCTAACGTTTTCGCTAACCCTTGCAAATTTACCGTCAAGCCACCCAGATAATTATGTCCACGCCTTCTTCACATCTTTGTCCTTGTGCGTCTGATCATAGGAGTAGCCAGCTGAGTCCAGGTGGGAGTGCCGCAAGCCCAGGGCCTGAGAGGCGAAAAAGAGCTCTCCGGTGGCGTAGCCCGCCATCTCCTGGCCCGGGACGCAAGCGAAGTCCGCCCCCCATAATGGGCCGCGGCCTTGCTGGTCCCCTGGGCCAGCAACCGGTAGAACTCCTCCGAAGTTGTTTACCACCATCGGCGAATATGAGAGGGCGAAGCGTGCCCTCTCAATTCGCCCATAGTTTATCTAAGGTTCCTTACATATTGTCCATAACCAATTTTTGACCCCTAACAAACTGCTTGATCCCGGTCAAGCCACTTTCGGTGCCTTTCAGGATGGTCTTGGTGGGCGCTTCCACCCCGGAGGCCAGTTTTTTAGCGCGCAGGACACCGTTATTCTTTTTTACTCCTTCCTTGAATGCCGTTCAGGGCCTCTTGCACCATCCGGCCAAGATTTCCTGGTTTTCACATTTTCATTCAAATGATCTGTTCTGAAAAAATGTTTCATTCCATCTCTGCCTTTTTTACTGCTGCCTTTAATTCTTCCTCATTTTCATAGCCTCCTAAAAAGATACGGCATACCTCTCCCACATCCGGATGTTCCGTTTTTCTGACTAGAAAACGGCATTGGCGCTCCTGGAGGATGGAAACGGCCTTGTTCATTTTGGATTTATCCTCATAGCGTTTGTAAAGAAAATAATAGCGGTTATCATTTAGGATAATAACCCCTGTATTATCTATCTTTGGTAAATATAAATCCTGTCCGGGGAAAAGAATATTTTCATTGGTTATTTCCGGATTCGCTAAGATGATTGCAACAAAACCTAATTTTCTGTTGAATGGGTAATGCTTAGCGGCTAAGCTAGACAGGTTTTTATCCGCGGCAGTCACCCTATAGGGAGCAGACGCAGATTTCTCTGGCTGGACGGTCTGGATATCCGCGGGCGGGGCAGAAGAAACCCCGGCCCTATTCAATGTCTGAGAGCGATTCTGTGGCGAGGAGGCCCCGAGCTCCACGACGATGGGGGCAGGGTGACCAGGCTCCTCTGAATTTGCCGGCTCACCAGCCGAAGTTGATCCCGCCATCGACAAAGTTGAGATATCTTGGCCGGTGGGAGCGCCAGACAAGGTTGTTATTGGAGCAACTTTGGAAGCAGTTTTTAGTATAGGGATCCTGTTGGCGAAGCGCGGATAGATAGCGTAACCAGCCAGGGCAATCAATAGCGCCGCCGCCGTCATAATCCCGATCTTTTTGCCTGAGCTCTTTGGGGGAGGCGGTTTCTGGATTTCCTGGTGCGGCGCCGGCCTCCCGCCCGCTAGTATTGCCGGAGTGACCCGGGGGAGGCTTTCTTGCCAGCAGCATCCAAGAGCCTGGAGGCACATCTGATTAATCAAGTGGGGAACGCCTCTTGTCATAGAAAAAAGCTGGCTTGAGCAATCCTCGGCAAAGCAAGATGCAAAGCTCGAGCCCACTTGCTTCAGGTGCTGATCGATATAGGGAATGGTTTCTTCTGGACTCAAACCGGGAAGATTAATTCTCGCCTCAATGAGCTGGCCCAGGCAGTTATTGGCATGGCCATTGATTTTCTGATCCAGCTCCGGGCGGCCAACCAGCACATTGGGCAAGAGATGTTGGCCTTGGCTCGATGATTCCATCTGGGATAAAAAGCAGACCTCTTCCAATTGCCGGTCTGTTAACAAATGAGCGTTGTCCAGCAGCAGCACAGAAAATTTTCCCTCCTGGGCGGCTGCCCGTAATGCATCAGTGAAGAGGTTGAGATCCAGCAGATTCCCTTCCTTGATGTTAATGCCAATTCCTCTGGTAATTCCCATTATGAGAGCCATGGGTTCATCCAATGACCTATCAAGGAGAATGGGGTGGAAATTTTGGGGTAATCTTTTAACCAGAGCATGAATCAGCATAGTCTTGCCGATGCCGATTTCCCCAGTAACCAAAGCTACCCCCCGGCGGCTGGTGATGAAATCGATAAGTTCTGCCAAAACCTCTTCATGCTTTTTGGAAAGATAGAGGAATCTCCGGCCCGGGTCATCCTGAAAAGGCAGTTCTGAAAATCTAAAATATGTACAACAGGTCACAGGCCGCTCCGGATTTGAAAAACTAGGTGATTCCAACCGATAGCTTGCTCATCTCCGGGTCTATCGCAGAATAACCTAGGCTAAATATTAAAGATCGCATTTTCAAGAATCTGGTGTTAATGGTTTCTAGGTTAGTATGCAGTACCTGTCAGGGTAAAACGAAAAAATCCCGCCTAAGTTCTAAGAAACCTTAGAAGGGATTAGAGCAAAAAACGGATTTTCAAGTCGAGCCATCTACTGAGCGCTCCTTCCTTGGAGCTAGCTTGGGACTACTTGGTTTACAAATTGAGCCTGTCCCAAATTTAGTTGAAAGTGGATGGCGGTTGATGCTTTTTCAATATTGTTCCCTTTAAATCATAAGAATACCTTTAAGTCAATAAGAATTTTGGTGGGAATTTTAATTGCGGCGAGAGTTGCTGCCCGGGCTGCCGCGACCTCCCCAGGAGGCCGGGGCCTTACCGCAGATCGCAAACCGGGTACTATTTGGATACGATTTTCCCCGACAAAGGATATGAAGCGTCAAGCATGCCGCTTTTGCAGCCTCAATAAAAGGGGGGCTATTCGGCAAAATTCAGTAATATTCAATGGTTTTTCAAGGATTTAGCCAGCTTAAAATCATGTTTCCTAATCCTTGGGTCCCGAGTTCGGGTCTCGGCGGGGACACCAGTAATTCCGGCCAGTTATCTATTTTTATTATTAACTTTCGTTGACTTGGGCAAAGTTTTGGGCGACATCTTGAAGTAAATGGAGTCTTCCACCTAAATAAGCTGTTTGTTTAGCGGCTACAGCATGTTAGCAGATACCCTTTCCTTTTTTAAGCACTTTTCGTGAATAAACCCGGGTTAAGCCTCCACATCAATTCCCCCATCCTGAAGACGTAGTTGCCCGTGAGATTTCCTTGCCCCAAATCCTACGATGACGGAATTTCAGTTGAGGAAAGTGATCACTTGCCTGCGAGCCTTTTTCGGCATTAATGCGGAGCAGAATTAGATTGGGGGTGCTGCAGCACATAGAGCCGGTGTGTGCAAGTCAGCGGCAAGAGATCTTCCAGGAAATGGGCAAGGCCATATAATTTGGAGGGGATAAGCCGCAACATCGGGGGAGGAAAGATGAGTCTAAGGTTGTATAACAACTTCAGGTTAGGAAATAATCGGATTATTTCTTTCCTTCTGATCCCGATGGTATCAGGATTACGGGGGTGCGACACCGTGTAGTCGAGGATCATTACCCAGCCACCCGGACGGACCACCCGAGCCATCTCCCTTGCCAGGGTTAGGCGAGCCTCGGCATCGAGGACGGAAGAGAAGACAGTGCTCGCCATGCAAAGATCTAAACAACCATCCGGAAAGTCCAGGTCGCAGGCGTTACCAACCTGGAAGTCAATTGTCGCGGGAGAGAGGGCTTGGGCCCGGGCGATGCGGTCTGCCAGCAGGTCAATGCCGTGAAGCCGGCCGGGGTCTGCACCCCATTCCAGTAATTGCCGCAGCCAATCTCCCACTCCGCAGCCCACATCCAGGATCTCCAATTGGGAAAGATCGGTAAACCCCAGAAGCTTTAAGGCTCGGGCCCATGCCGCCTTTTCCCGATAGCCCATATAAATGGCATCCGGGCGCGACCAGCTATAAAGAGCCGCCTTGCCGGAGGCCTCGCGTCGGGCATAGGCCTGGCGTATTCTCAATTCTTCGTTTTCAATCTTCCCCATAATCCATGGTCCGGCGTTTGTTCGGCAACTTTTAAGACCCATCCAGTGCAAAACCGCGGTTTAATGACTATCTTAAATATTTTGGGCATTTATCGTTTTTTTAATAATTTCGCAGGCCTTATCTAACGTAATTTGGCGTTCAAAATAGTGCCGGGCGGAAGCTCCCATTTGTAGGCGCAAGGGTTTGTCCTCCCAAAGCCGACGAATGGCCGAAGCTAGAGCCCGATCGTCTTCCGGCGGCACCACCACTCCACCGCCTGAGACCTGGAGATAGTCCACCGTGTCCCCCCGGCCGCCAAAAATCATGGGTTTTCCCAATCCCTGGTAATCAAAAATCTTGCTGGGGAGAGAAATCTCATCCTTATAGGGTAGAACATGAAGGCAAACATCCAGTTGCTTGATCAGTTTCCTGGTTCGGCGCCGCGACAGTGGGCCTGTGAAATAAACATTTTTCAGGACACGATCCCGGCAGTATTCCTGATAATATTTCAGCCGGTCACCCGCCCCGATTATGACTACCCCCAGATCGTCCAAGTATCGCAGGTGTTCCAGGGCCCGTAGCAGAGTAGGAATATCGTTGGAAGGTCCCAGGCCTCCGGCATAGCCGACCAGGAATTGCTTGCCGGTCTCTACCCGTAGCGGCCGGTCATAATCCTGATCGATATCTTCATGCAGATAGACATCAGCGTTGTAAAGGAGGAAGACTTTGCTTTCCGGGCAACCATAAGATAGCAACCGGTTCCTTATTGTCGGAGTAGCCACCAGGATACCACTGGCCCGCCGCCGGAAGTACTGCATCATTTCGAAAATCAGCCTGGACACCCAGCCTTCCTTGATAATTCCAAGCCCGATGGCGTCATCGGGGTAGAGATCCCTTTCATCCAAAATCATGGAGGCCTTCTTAATCAGGGTCACCAGATAGACCATGGGCAACATGAAAAACGGATCGGTCGCAGCAAATACGTAGTCCACTTTTTTAACGTGAAATAAAGAGGCCAATCCAGCCAGAAGGGTAAAGCTCAGGTAATGGAAGATTCGCCGCCTCAAGGAACGTCGGTGTTGGGTCGGGCCCCAGGTCCGCAAGATGCGGATGGCGTCCACCCACTCTTCCACGCACCAGCCTTGCCCCGTCCGGATATCTTCTCCGGTCAGGTATTGCACCCCAGCGGTGATTACGGTGACCCGAAATCCGGCGCGATGCAGCAACCGGGCCTCCATCCAGGGGCGGAAGGCCCCGGGTTCATTTCCCAGGGGCAAATGGTGGCTTAAAAATAAGACGTGCGGTTTCATCTGATTTTGCTCAGAAGGGATGCTTCAGCAAAACACCGTTAGCCTTGGCCATCCCTCACCGATTCCACTACCCACATGACCTCTTCCGGGCTCAAACCATGATGCACCGGAAGGGCAAGGATGTGCTGGGCCACATATTCGGTATGGGGCAGCTTAAACTTGTCATACAGTTCTTCAAATATGGGCTGCTGGTGCAGTCCCCGGGGATAATGCACCCCTGTGGCCACCCCCTTTTCCTTGAGGCGCTGGGCCAGGGTATCCCGGTCGCAGCCGAATTCTCTTGGGTCCACCAGGACACAATACTGGTGCCAGGCATGCTCGGAGTGAGGAGTTATTTTTTGCGGCCGGATTCCGGCGATCTCGGCAAACCCTTCGTTCAGAATCGCGGCGTTGCGGCGCCTGATGGTCAGCATCTCATCCAATCGTTTAAGTTGTTCCCGGCCAATGGCGGACTCGACATCGGTCATGCGGTAGTTGAGGCCCAGCATGGTATGCAGGTATTTTCCGCTTTGGCCGTGGGTCCGCATAAGACGCAGCTTACGGTCATAATCCTGGTTGTCCGTGCAAGTCATGCCCCCTTCCCCGACAAACATGTTTTTAGAAGGATAGAAAGAATAGCACACAAAGTCACCGATAGAACCTACATCCTGGCCTTCGTACCTGGCGCCATGGGCTTGGGCGGCATCCCAAACGATGACCAGATTATGCTTGGCCGCAAAAGACTGCACGGCCTCGACGTCACAGGCATTACCGAAGAGGTGCACCGGGGCGATGGCCCGGGTGCGGGAGGTAACTTTGGCTTCAGCGTCCTCGAGGTCCAGGAGAAAAGTCTTCTGATCCACCTCGCAGAACACGGGTTTGCCCCCCGTCAAGGTCACCATGCTGGCAGTGGCGATAAAAGTAAATGAGGGGACCAAGACCTCCTCCCCGGGCTTCAGAAACGCCAGGTAAGCCAGGTGCAGAGCGGCGGAGCCGTTGGCGCTGGTCACGGCATACTTGGCTCCGGTCTTCGCAGCAAATTCCTTTTCAAAGGCATCGCTTTCTTTTCCCTGGCGCAACGCCCCGGAACGCAAGACCTGCACCGCCGCCTGGATTTCTGCCTCGGTTAATTTGATTTCCGCAATTCCAATCGATTTCTTCATATTTTCTCTTTCCTGAGTAAATTCATGGCTTCCAGCAGCAGGATGGAATCCTTTACGGTGCCGCGGTCGGGTTCCTGGCGCGTTCTGACCCGGCGGATAAATTCCGCCATTTGGGCCTCAAATAGATTGCGCATGCCAAAGTTAAGAACGGTTTTGCCCGCCGGATACCCGGCCACGGCTTCATTGCAAAAGATAAAAGAAGGCATATCCGGCTGAATCGAGGCCATAAACGTGCCGTTTTCCCCCTGAACCTCCAGCAACTGGGTAAAGACCGGGGTAATGAGGTCGGCCTGGCATACTACCTCCACCCCGCTCTTGGTTTTGAGGCGCGCCAGAACGTAATCCTCAGCATCCACCTCTTCTTCTTTGCCTTGGATCATTCGCTTGGGCCGCATTATGGCACTGGCAAGGATTTCTGCTTCCTTCACCGGTCCGAAGAACCAGATGGCCATATCGATCATATGCACCAGCATTTCATTGATGGCTCCGCCACCTTCGGCCTTCCGGTGTTTCCAAACCTGACGGCCTCCACGGCCGCCCAGTCGAAAGAAGGCCGTCAAAACCCGCCCCAGAACCATGCTCTCACCCGTGTTGGGAACGTCTGCAAAAATGGCATGACCCAGCTCAAAGGGGGGCGAGAACCGATAGACGTAGCCCATCATCCCGATCTTACCATCCTTGGCCAACATATCCTGAATGCGTTTTGCCGCCTCCAATTCCTCGCATAGGGGTTTTTCGCAAAAAAAGTCTTTACCCGATTCCAACGACAAATTAATGAGTTCCACATGGGAAGTGGTCGGGGTACAAATGTCGATGGCTTTGATTTCGGGATCGGCAAACAATTCCTTTACCTCGGGCAGCCACTGGAGTCCTTCCTTGCCCCCCAACTCTGCTGCCAAATGCGGAACCTTATCGGCCAAAACGATTTCCGTTCCGGGAATCCTGCGCAAGCCACTGATGTGCTTGGGAGCTTGCATGCCGCAACCGATAACTCCCACCTTGATTTTATCCACGCACCTGCTCCTTTATTGGTTTTCGAAGCTAATTTTAAAGAAATAGCACCCGCTTATTCCTCCAAGATGCGGCGCATTATACCACAGATCTTCTCGCCCGTTGTGCCATCACCATAAGGCTGAGGCCATTCGCCGGTTTGTTGGTAAGCTTCCAACGCCGCCTTGACGATGCCCTCGGGGCTGGTGCCGGCCAGGCGGTTAGCCCCGTGTTCCAGGGTTTCGGTCCATTCCGTGACGTAATGCAGGGTTACCGCCGGTATGCCATGAATGCAGGCCTCCTGCTGGACACCCCCTGAGTCGGTGAAGACCAACCGGGCGTGGGCCAACAGGTTCAAAAAATCTAGATACCCTACTGCCTCAGTGATCTTGATCCCCGGCAGGGAATGGGCCCATTCGCTGAGATGGAACTCGCACAGGCGCTTCAACGTCCTAGGGTGAGCAAGAAACAATACTGGCAGCCCTAACTTTTGGCTAGCATCAGAGACCCCTTGGAAGATTCCCCGCAGCAGATCAGGAAAATCTACGTTCTCTTCCCGGTGGCTGGTCATAATAGCATAGCCCCTGGGTTGCAAGCCGAAGCGTCCCAAAGCGTCCGACTTTTTTTTAGCCACCTCCAGATGCTGCAAGGAGGCATCCACCTTGGGGTTGCCGGTGATAAAGATCTCCCCCATCACCGCTTCCCGCTCCAGATAAGCCTTGGCCTTTTCATTGGTGACAAACAGGTACTCGGAAATATGATCGATCATTCGGCGGTTGTGCTCTTCCGGTACCCGCCAGTCGAAGGTGCGCTCCCCCGCCTCTAGATGGGCAATCTTGATTTGCAGTTTCCGGGCGGCTACCGCGCCGGCAAAGTTGGTGTTGGCGTCGCCGCCCACCACGACTACCTTGGGTTGCTCTTTCAGTAAAATTTCTTCGATCCCCACCATCATGGCCGCCGTCTGGCCAGCGTGAGTCTTCTTTTCCACCATCCCTTCAAGCTTGTAATCAGGTTCAGGAAGATTCAGGTCTTCAAAGAATTGAGCATCCATGTTGGGAGAATAGTGCTGCCCGGTATGAATCACGAAATGGGGCATGCCCCCACGGCGCATTGCATGAATTATGGGGCCGAACATCACGAACCCCGGCCTGGTGCCAATGACTACCCCGACTTTTTTAGAAAGTTGCTTAGGATCGAAAACTTTAATCTCAAAAGTCATAATTTAACCTTAAACCGCCACCTTGCTTTAATTTTCAAAAATCGTTATGGTTTCAAGAAATTCTTCCAGGAGAGGGCCATATTGCGTTCCCGCAGGTGCTCGGGGAGGGGCCTGCTCCTTCCGGGGACCCCCATCACCAGGCTGTGGGGCGGTACGTCCCTGGTAACCACGCAGCCTGCGGCTACGAAGGAGTCATGCCCGACCCGCACCCCGGGGCAAACCACCACCCCGGCTCCCAGGGTCACGCCGTCCTCAATGATCGGTCCCTCTGGCACATATTGATCCCTAATTTTAAGGGGATAGCGGTCGTTCGTCAGGGTGACGTTAGGTCCGAAAAACACCCGGTTGCCGATCTTGACGTGAGTGGGAATATAGCAATTGGATTCGATTTTGACAAAATCACCGATGGTAACGTTGCCATCGATAACCGTATTGGTCCCCACTACCACGTGGTCGCCGATAACGGTCTTCTCCCGGATCAGCACATGATGGCCGCTTTGGAAATAATCCCCTATCTGCACATTTGCATAAATAATGGTGCCTCGTCTGATCTCGGCCATCTTTCCCAGGCGGACTGGCCGGCAATCTGGAGCAAACTTCAGGCCTATCGCACAGCCGTCCTGAATCTGACAGCCCTCTGCCGCTTCATAGAATTCGGCATTCATTAGCTCTCCAAAAATAGTTTTGTGAGTTTGAACTCTATTCAACCTCGTATAGATGCCGATTCAAATGCTTGCTCGGATTCCAACAAACCTCGGCAAAATAGTGACCGGTAGGTCCACCAGCGCCATAGTTCTTTTCCGGTGACCAACCAGACGGTTTCATCCCGGCTCAGGTGATCCAGGACGGATTGATAAACTTTAAACCCCAATTCACATTTTTTTACATTAGCGCTGATCGGGTGAAAAAGCAAAACTCCACATCCTTCCGTCTCTTTGATCTTCTCGAGGAGAGTTAGGCAGGACGACAGGGCCCTGGCATAATCATATTTCTGAATTAAAAATGCCGTATCATGCAAGACCAGGGGCAGTTGCAGCACGGATTGCCGGTTCGACCCGGCCTCCCGTGGATAAAAGGGCAGCGCCGCGGCGTTCCGGAATCCCAAAATTTCATCATAGCCCAGGCTGGAATCGTAAATTAAGTTGGCTTCCGCGTGGATATCGCCTGTTTGACCCACAACGTAAGAAAGAAGATGCTGCCGGCCGCCAATGCTGTCCTCATTGATGACTTTTCTTACCAATTGGGCCTCCTGTTCCAATATGGTCACGGAAGTCGAGCTCAGCAAACTACCATGGATGCCGATCTCCCAGCCATTGGCTATCATCCACCGCGCCCACTCGATTAAATCCAGCCGCCGGCCTTCAAATTTAAAACGGGTGCGTTCTTCGTAGGGAGGGTCGCGATCCGCCTTATCAGGATAGGGGGCGATGAAGAAGGTGGAACGTAATCCTCGGGACTGTTCCAGGGTGCTCCATGAACTGAGCTCCCGGGGGCTTTCCTCTTTCCACCAGAGTTGTTCCCATAATATGCCCCAGCCTTGGATACCTGCCTTGGCAAGGTTAACCAGACGCCGATGAAGCGAGATGCCCCTGTTATCCTTGCCCTTTCCAATCAAGGCTATTTTCAAAAAGATCAAGGCGCTCTTCCAGGAATATCGGGAGACCAGGTCGACATCGTGGCTCAACACAATAGCATATTTTTTCTTCCTGGGCCAAGGAGGGACTTGCCTTAACTTTAAACCCCGCCTTTCCGCCAGGGCAATGACCCGGTCCCGGAAATGGTTCACCAAAAGATTCATGACGGGCGTGGCAACATAGGGGTTTGCCAGCCAGGGCGCATAAAACTTTTGGCTACTTCTGGTGTCCGCTACGGCGTGCAGGCGGGTGCAGCCTTCATATCCTGCAAGCGCCAGGCTGTCGTCCTGAAGAGCGTCAGACAACAATTTCTTCCAGGCCGTATAATCCGTAGGTCCGGGCCAGGACCGGTAAGTCGGTTGCAAAACTATATCCAGCCCTTCATGCCCCGGTTCTTCAGTACCCACGACTAAACCCCCGACAGGCCCTTCGGCCGGCTGGCGGAAGGCAAACCCCCCGGCAATAACCAGGTCCTCCAGAATGGGCCGGGATGGTTCCTTAGCCTGAAGGACTAATAGGTCCGGGAACATCTCACACTATCCCTATTCTCTTAAAGGCCCTTCGGAAAATTTGCAGTATCGCCATGCCATAGCTGAGCGCATGGGTCACCGGGAGCAGTTGTCCGCCGAAATGGCTTTTCATATAGGAGACGCCGCGAATGCCGGCGCCGTCCATATCCAGCCACTGCCATCCCTCTCCTGAATCCAGGTAAAATTCCAGGACCTTCCAAAACAGATACTGGAAGGCCCCAGTGGTGGTTTCATCGACCCGAGTGCCCGCCAACCACTCGTGCAGCACGCCATGGCAGTCGTTAAAGATGGCCACCGCCGCCGCCGGCGACCCCTCCACGTAAACCGCAAAAATACGAATCAGCTTCCTGGCCAGCAAATTATCCAGCAAGGACCGCAGGGTCGAATCACTGTAGGGAATCCGGTAGTTCTGGCGCTTCCTCGTCTTTCCCAGCAACTCCAGCAAGCACTCGGCATCCGTCTCGGGGTGAAACCTCCAGCCATGACGCTCCGCCTTGCGGACCTTAGTGCGCACATCGGAATTCAATCGGCTCCACAGCCGGTCCCGGTCACGCAATTCGATGCAATAGGTGTAACGGGTCTCCAGGTAAAACCCGGCCCAGAGAAAGCCTCGCAAGTCGTTAATCGCCGGGGGGTTTATCAGACTCACCAAATGGTATTCTTTTTTGAGAAAACTGGCCAGCGCCTGTTGCCCCTCCATGATGAACCGCTGCCGCTTGCTGGCGTCAAAGTTTTCCATGCCGATCTGACACCAGCCGTTGTATGGGGCCAGGGGATGGGTCCGGAAGACCTTCAATCCCAGCTCCCTCCGCCAATGGCCAGCCACCCCGCCCACAATCCGGTCTTTTTGCACCAGGGCGTGCACCACAAAGGCGGCGCCGTTGGCGGCACTTAAGAGCCTTCCCCAGCCCAGGGAGGAAAACCGCGTCGTCAGGTGGAGTGGGGTCTCCAAGAATCGGGCCCACTCCTCCAAGTTCTCTTCTGGCAAGGTCACAATGACATATCCGGACATTCGCTCGACCTTCGTTTACCTAACCAGAGCGCACCAGGCCCTTTTCTATTATTTTCTCAACAAAGTTCAGAAACTTTTCTTCCTCCAGTTCCCAATTATATTTGCTTAAAAACGCCTGCCTCCCCCTCCGGCCCATGGCGGCCGCGGTTTCCGGATTTTCCAGGAGGTGCATGATCTCGCGAGCCACCGCAGCGGAACTGGTGGAATCCGTGAGAATTCCGCAATTTTCTTCCTTGATGATGGCGCCGATATCTCCGAAGTCCGGGGCAACAATGGGAATCCCGGCTTGCATGTGAGTGAAGCTCATGCGCCCCGTGCCCCGACCCAAATATGGCATATGCAACATTTGCTGATAAAGGACCAGGCCGATCCGGGCATGCTTGAGATGAGCTTGCATCATTTGGTAGGGCATAAAAGGCAGGAAAAGGGTATAAGTTTCCAAATTCCGGGAACTTATGAGGCGGCTCACCGCCTCGGCGTCATCTTTCATGGTCCCTATGAACAAAAACAGGCTTGCCGGATGTTTCTCCTTTACCAGCGCCGCGGCCTCCAGGGCTACCCGCAGACCTTTCGCCTTCATGAGACCGCCCACCAAGGCGATAACCTGGCGTGATCCATACTTTTCTTTAAGTGCCTCTACCTCTGTCGTTTCCGGATCATCACCCTTGGAAGGAAAATTCCATATAGGTTGCACCTTGTTTTTATATTGCCTAAAAAACTTTTCTAGCCAGCCCTGGTACGAATCCACCGTGGTCACCCCATCCACCTGTTTGACCAGCAAGGCCTCCAGTCTTCGCCACAAGGGCCAGACAAACTGCTCCAGGGGGCCGAAATATAAAGCCATATGCAGCGAGAAAAATTCAAAGGAATCATAAATCTTTGGGCACGAAAACCGGTAAGCCAATGGCAGCAAGGCAATGTGAGTAATAATGACCAGGTCGGGATTTTCCAAACGGGATAATAGTTGCCAAAGCCGATAATAATATTGGGGAAGCTTGGCTGATAGTTTTTTGCTCTGGACGGGGGCTGGCAAAGTCACCCAGCGAAACTCATCGACCACTTCCTGGTAAATATACGATTTGGTTTGATCACCGCCTCGATCCCAGCCAATGAAGGTAGTGGACCATCCTTTGGACTTCAATGCTCCTAGCATCAGGGCATGCCGCTCGGTGACGCTGTGCCCGAAGGAAATTATTAATGCGTGCATTTGATTATGATTAGCCTGGATTTTTTAAACTTATATTTCATTCCTATTTAAGACGAAAGTGTAGCTAAGAAAAATGACTTTGATCATAATGACCCTCCATTAATTAGCAAAAAGGATTTGCTCATATTATACCAGCCGCTATTCTCGATAAAGTTTCTGGAAGGAATCGTCGAAAGAAAATTTGTACTTATAAAATTCCTCAATAAAAGTCCTAAGAGGTTCATTTGCTCCATGCCGCTCTGGAATCATAACCCTATTTGCCTTCCCGCAGTGATTCGATCAGGCTTGCAGGATCCATGATTTTACCAACCCACCAGACCGGATGGATATTGGCCAGAATCTTATCGGACCGCTCCATGGCTTCTTCCAAGGAAAAGGTTTTCCAGCGTTTGTTCGAGTCCGATATGAAGATCGCGTCTTTATTGAAAATCTCGCCACCCGCCCGGTACTTGAAACCTGTCTCCGCCATAAGCTCTGGGGTCAGGGAAATGGTGTTCTGCCTGGGGAAGTGGCTGGCCACCCCCCATAAGGACTTCCCCAGAAGGGTTTCCACCAGGATTTTTTCTCTCGTGAGCAACTTTATGGCCGCTTGCCGGTTATCAGTGAATTTGTAAAGTTCCTGGTGCAGCCCCACTTCGAACCCCATCTTCGCCAGTTTCCGCAGGCGGCGGATATTCGCCTCTTCCAAGAGATTATAGAAATAGGCATGCAGCCGCACAAAGAAGGTAGAGTTAATTCCCAGTTCATGTTCGATTTCCGCTAATTGCAGGGCATATTCCAGGCTGACATCGACATCATGCCGCAGCAAGATCACTTTTTGCCGGGGATCTTCCAGGTAACCGGAAAAAGTTTGAAAAACAAACTCCATTTCCAGGGACCTGGATAGGATCCGCCGGTAATTTTTCAGGCTGAATTGCGGCTCTCCGTTTATCATTATTCCACCTGGGCTGACTCCTTTAAGATGCGCACCGCCGTGGGACCTTCATTAAATAGCAGGTCAATGATTGAGAGATTGGGGAGAAAATCTTTGTACTGTTGCGGATAGGCCAAGCCGGTATAGGTCAGAAAACGAACCTCCAGATGATTTTCAGCGAATTTATCCATTTCCATATACTTCTTGCCGCCGGCCCCGGAAATGTAAGTATCCCCACCCGCCTGGGTGATCAGATGGATTAACAGGTCAGTGCTCCTGAGGTCCCCCCTCTCTATTTCGGATGAATGAAGGAAGTGGCGCTCTATTCCCAGAAAGGTACACAATCTTTTTATGATATGCACATTCATTTCCGAAAGATTTTCCCAATTAATATTGAAGATCTCTTCCATTAACGGGAAAGTTTCCTTGAAGTAGGTGGTTTTATAGTAATTCTGATAAATGGACTTCAAATGCTTTTGCCGCCAGTCGGTGCGGTTGACTATTAAGGTCTCTGAGATCATTTGGGAGCTCTTACCGGTGGTAAAAATCGGCACCGTCAGCAGCAATTCCCCCTGCGCCGCCTTGATGCGGTTGCGGTTGGTCCAATTCCCCTTGCTGAACTGCACCGAATCCAGGAAAATAAAAATATCGCTATACAAAATCTTGCAAAAATAACTGATTCCAGGAAAATAGTTGGGTTGATGAATGCCGACAATCATTATTTTTCCTCTTGCGTCAACCCGGCATATCCAAGGTCCGTAAAACTCTGCGGGATTTTGGTCGAAAGTACTTTAAAATCTTCCTAAAAGATTTAAATGGATGCTCAAACCCCACGGACACGTCATAACCGCAGAGGCACTTGGGACATGACAGTTTTTATGCCTCTTGGCATCTGCCTCATATCTCGGCGATGCCACGATGTCGGGTAATGGCAGTTCAAATATATTGCCTTCCGGCCTGAATAAATAGCACCATGTCGTTACATCGCCGGAAGAAAAAATGTTTACACTCATAAATTCCAGCATGCAATGCCTAGAGGAAAATTTCACTTTGCGCCTTTCTATTATAAAGAAGAATAACAAATAAATTAATGGTTTAAGTGTTGGTTGATTTTTTATTATAAGTCCTCTCTATGATCCATTCAGCAACTCCCCGCATCTGCCGCTCTATGGTAAATTCTTCCGCCCGCTCCAGGGCTTTTTTCCCCATCCGGTATCTCAGGTCTTTATCCACGGCAATTTTAGAGAGGGCCTCAGTCAGTTCCCCGGTATGGCCCGGAGAGACCAGGAACCCCTGAACCCCGTCATCAACTAGGCCTGCTACCCCCCCCACCCGGGTGACCACCAGGGGCAGGCCTTTGGCCATGGCCTCGGGCAGGACCTTGGGCGTGCCTTCGGTCAGAGAGGGCAACACGAACACGTCCGCTTCCCGGTACAGCCGGAACAAATCGGGGCCATGCTTGATCGCCCCCAATAACCTGGCATGTTCTTCCAGGTTTTTTTCTTTAATCAAATTATTCAACCTGGATGCATAAGCAGGATCCCATTGCGGGCCGACGATAACATAGTATGCCTTTATTCCCTCAGCGTGCAAGCGCGGCAGGGCTTCGATGACCAATTCCAAGGCTTTGTTGGGTCGGACGCTGCACACCGTCAGGATCTTGAAAAGATGGTCCTTTTCCTGAAGACGCCTGGCCGGGAGGTCGGGTTCGATGTCCGCCGCCCGCACCCCGGTGGCAGTAAAATGATAAACTTCAAAATTCAGCCGCTGGAAGTGGCTTTGTAAATCCTTGCCCGTGACCAGGAGTCCGGTAGCCCTACCAGCCAATAATTTTAAGGCCAGGTCGTTTTCGTAAGTCATTAACATTTTTAGCAGTCCTTTAAAACTATGCGAAAATCGCAAATTCATTTGGACTGACTTGATAGAGTCTCCCCCGATCCAGAAGAAGTTGGGCACGCCATAAGCCTTGCTCAGCAGGAAGGCCATTTGACTGACCACCCCGCACCCATACAAAATTATTGCTCCCCATTCCCTGGCATAACGCTTGAAGAAATTTCTCATTCTCCCAAAAATCCCCGGCAGTTTCAGAAAATAAAGCTCCCAGGTATTGCGATAGAAGGGTAATGGTCGCAGTCGCACCAGATTGAGGTCAATTTCTTGTATATAATTGCTATCTATCTCTCCACCTTCATTAAAAAAACTTAAGAGATCTATCTGCTCGAAACAGAGCTTAAGCCCGGGAAACATTATATGGGCGGAGGCCCCCATTAAATATTTTCCCTGGCTTTTCAAGATCTTGGCCGGGAGAAAGAAAGCAATTTTCATAGAACTCTTAGCGGATCGTCACCAAGGAAATCATATTTTGGCGTTGTTTAGCCATAGGTAAGCTATTCAACTGTTTTTTTCCCCGTGCCGGATAGACCACTTTTATTTTAATAATGGCCAACGTTAACCCAACTTGATACCAGATAATATTTTCATCCAGCGCTCCACCGGTAAAGGTTGTCAGGATAATACCGGATAGCGCCAACAAAGAACCGATTAATAGATTATTGGTAAAATTATCATGCGTTTTTCCAATATTGCGATACACAAATACCATATACTTAATTAATAATAATAAAAGAATGATTAGGCCCACTACCCCGCTTTGCACCAAGGTAGCCAAATAATAATTATGCTCAGATAAACGCGTCCTCCCTTGATAATCTTGACCCATAGTAGGGCCGCCGCCTTTTTCCATGATTTCCATAATGGACCGCATTCCAGTGCCGAAGAAGGGTTGTCGGGCGATACTCAAGAGACTGACATCGGCAGTTTCTTTCCGCTTGCCTAACTCTAACCCTAATTCATGCACTTGTTCCAGACGCTCTATGACCAAAGGCGAAGTGAAAAAAAACCCGGTGCAGATAAGGAAGATTAAAATATAGGTTCTCTCTCTCAACCGCCATAACAGCGACAGCATGACCAAGGTCATGGAGAGCATGGCGGCCCGGGAAATTCCCAGAAAGGGGACCGTGGCGCAGAGCAGGCAGATTATTTTAATGGTCCGGCAGAAAAATTTGTTTTTTAGATTTAGCGCATAAACGAAGAGCAAGGGCATGATGGTCAGAATAAATCTTGACAATTGGTTGGCATTGCCAAAGATAGTATAAGAAATTCTGCTGTCGGCAAATTCCCCTATGTCGGTCCGCAAAAAAAACAGGGAGCCAAAGGCAATCATATTCCCTGCAACGCCAATAATTATAACCACCAGCGTTATAAATAATGAAATAAAACATAACGATAAGTCTCTTTCATTTGTTACCCCTTTGAAAACAAAATAAGCGATCAGGCCCTTCAAACACCAAGTTGTGAAAACATAATAAAGTGCTGTAAGATAATCAAAAGGACTATTAATAGCGGAAATGATTGAACTGACCACCAGCATATAAAGTAAAGAGATAAAACCCATATCAATAATTTTGGGATTTTGGTTAGTTCTATTATTCATTGTATAATTCAAAGAAATTAAATATATGCCGGCAATTGTTATAGCCTGATCCATATTTCCAAAAATCGGAATATGAACATTTTGTAGAATCATGCTAATAGGCAATATAAAAATCAACCAAACCGGCCTCAGCATGATAATTTACCTTCTTGTTACTGCTTTGTTTACCTTTGATTGTGAAGCTTTAAGGACATCTTGAAGCCACTTTCGACATCAGCCGATATAATGTGCGTTTTTAAATAGTTAACCTTAGCTCTCGCCTTGCCGGACAGAAATGATTTCACCTGCCCCCATCTGCGGCTTCGGACCGCTTGCCATGGCAGAACCACTTCCAGGTCCCCTGCAATCCCTCGGCCAGGAGGGTTTGGGGATGGAAGCACAGGAAGCGGCGGGCCTTGTCAATGGATACAAAATTACGAGCCACCTCGCCCGGACGGGGAGGAGCGTAGACAACCTCGGGAAATTGCACTTCTCCCACCACGCCCCGCAGCAGGCGGACCAGTGAGTTGATGGTGGTTTCCTCGCCGGTGCCCAGTTGAATGGCCTGGCCCCAAGGGAGGTCGGCTTCCAGGGCGGTGCTGATGGCCTGACAAAGGTCGACCACATAAAGGAAATCCCTGGTCTGCTCCCCGTCGCCGTAAACCGTCAACTCCCTTCTCCTTTGAATTTGCCGGAAGAATTTGGGGATAACGCTGCCTTTATGGTAGGAGTACGGGCCATAAACATTGGAGAAGCGCAAGGCCACAGCCTTGAGGTTATAACTCCCCCAAAAGGCGGAGCAGTATCCTTCTCCCGCCAGCTTGCCAGCG
>Ga0326727_10012909_pt1 | contig 18826 bp, 14 predicted proteins | sample MB2enrmetagenome_FD_207643 | JGI IMG/M metagenome (GOLD analysis project Ga0326727, IMG submission 207643) | Lab enriched peat soil microbial communities from McLean, Ithaca, NY, United States - MB29MY | ecosystem: Environmental > Terrestrial > Soil > Wetlands > Peat | place: USA: New York...
GCGGGCGGGCTTTCGCTACGCGAAAGCCGGCCAGCGGCCATGATGCGTTTTTGAACGGGCGCGGAGAGACTCGTTTCGAGGGAAGGCGGGAGGGATTCAGGTGCGAGTTGCGGACGTCTTCGTTCGTTTACTCGCCCTTACCCCCCCGGAGGGCCCGCTTTCCCGGCTGTTCAGGCCGCGCGGCACGGGCTTGCGAAAGCTTCCTTGAGGCAGGTCCCCAGGCGTTTGATGCCTTCCTCAATGCGCTCCGGGGTGGAGTTGGAGAAATTCAGACGAAAGGCGTTATCCGTACCGTCCACAAAGAAGGGCAGGCCCGGCACGAAAGCCACCTTGCGCTCGATGGCCTTGGCGAACACTTCTTGCGCGCCCACCCCGCCGGGCAGCTCGCACCACAGGAACATGCCCCCTTCGGGTTCGGTGTGGCGCACCTCCTCGGGAAAATAGCGTCCGATGGCGTCCACCATCAGGTCCCGGCGCTGGCCGTAGGTTTTCTTGATCACGGCGATGTGGGCGTCCAAGTCGTTGGTCTCCAGGAAACGGTACAGCACGCTCTGGGCGAAGATGGAGGTGTGCAGGTCCGAGGCCTGCTTGGCCGTGACCAGTTTGTGCATGAGCTCCGGGCCGGTGGTGATCCAGCCGATGCGCAGGCCCGGGCTGGCGATCTTGGAGAAAGAGCCCATGAGCGCCATGTGCGACCCATCCAAAAAAGCCCGGATGGGCGGCACGTCCTGCCCCTTGAAGCGCAATTCGCCGTAGGGGTTGTCCTCCAGCAGGATGGTGTCGCTCTGCTCGATGAGGCGCGCGACTTGGCGGCGGGTGTCGGCGTCATAGGTGGCGCCCGAGGGATTCTGGAAACTCGGCACGGCGTAGAAGATCTTGGGGCGATCCTTGAGACGCCGGGCCAGCTGGGCCAGGTCCACGCCGCGCGGCCCCAGGTCGGCGGTGAGGAAGTTCGCGCCGAAAAGCGAAAAGGCCTGGATGGCCCCCAGGTAGCCCGGACGCTCAATGATCACGGCGTCGCCCACGTCCAGCATGACCTTGGCCATGAGGTCCAGACCCTGCTGGGAGCCGGTGGTGATGAGGATTTCCTCCGCCGGGATATCCAGCCCCCATTTTTCCTTGTAGCGCCGGGAGATGAATTCGCGCAGCGGGGGGTGGCCCTCGGTGATGGAGTACTGTAGGGCCTGCGGGCCGCTGTCTGCCAGGACCTCCGCCGCGGCACGGGCAAAGACCTCGGCCGGGAAGTGGTCGGGGCTGGGCAGCCCGCCCGCGAACGAGATGATCTCGGGATTCTGGGTGACTTTAAGGATCTCGCGAATATAGGAACGGTGGACGTTGGACATCCTGGCACTCAGGCGCACTTTTGGCCTCCATGCTGCGAAGATTGGCGAACGGGGATCGATTCTTAGGCCACTTTGGGCCGAGGCACAACCCACGGGGTTGCCGGGTTTAAACCCGCTGGCTGCTTCCGCCGGGCCCGGACCGGCTCCAAACGTAAGCGAGGCCGCTTCGCGCGAGGGGAAACTTATGGTGCTTCCCATTGCCGGGGGGGCTGGGGGAATCATCCCCCGGGGCTATTTCCCCGGCTGTTCCAGCCTGACGGCGAGGGCAACCCGGTTGGGGTAGCTGGGCAGGAGTTCCTTGTAGATGCCCATGGCATCGCTTTTGCGGTCGAGATTTTCGTAAGCTTCGGCCAAGTCGAAAAGGTTTTCGGCGTCTTGGCGCTGATCGCCGGCCACGAGCTTTTCCAGCACCTTGGCCGCCTCGGCCCAATTGTTTTCCATGGCCGCAATCAGGGCCAGTTCGGCGCGGCAGGCGCTCTCCCGGCCGGTTTGGGGCGTGATGTCCAGGCAGCGGGCGAGGGTTTCCTTGGCCTTGGGCAATTTTTTGAGCCGGCGGTAGTCTTTGGCGAGCCTGAGCAGGCCGCTCGCGCGCTCGGCCGGGGGGAGACCGTCCAGTTCCGCGTAGCGGGCCAGGATTTCGGCCGCTTTGTTGTATTGGCGTTCGCTTTCGAGCACCCTGGCCAGTTCCGGCACGAAGACCGCCAGCTTTTCCTGGTCGTCGGCAAAGTCGCCGATAGCCGCTTCCAGGACTTCCACGTTCCTGGCCGGGCCTTCGCCGGACAGTCCGGAGATCAGGGCCAGACGCCAGAAGGCTTCTTCCCGGTTGGCCCGGTTGGCCGGGCTGGATTTGAGATAGGCTTCGTAGAGTTGCCGGCTGTGCGCGAAATCGCCGTCCAGATAGGCTTCGCGCGCCTGGTTGAACGTCGAGGTCGCCGGGCCGCTTTCCCGCGAACAGCCGCCGCACAACGCAAGGCACAGCGCCCCAAGCGCGAAAAGGCGCCGCAAGGCGCCTTTTCCACTTCCCGGGCGGGACAAACTCATTCCTGATCCTGGCCGTTTTCGGTCAGGTCGAAGCCGACCACCTGGCCGTTTTCCTCCAGCCGGACCAGCATGACGCCCTGGGTGGCCCGGCCCACGCTGCTGATGTCGGCCACCGGCGTGCGGATGATCTTGTTGCCCGAGGTCAGAAGCAGAATCTCGTCCTCGTCGCCGGCCATCACGGCCCCGATGACCAGGCCGGTCTTGGAGGTGACCTTCATGTTGATCACGCCCTTGCCGCCGCGCGATTGCAGGCGGTAATGCTCGATCTCCGTGCGCTTGCCGTAGCCGTTGGCCGCGACGGTGAGCACCTGGTTGCGCGCGCCCGGTTCGTAGACCAGGCCCGAGGCCACCCGGTCGGGGCCGCGCAGGGCGATGCCGCGCACGCCCGCGGCCACCCGGCCCATGGGCCGGATGTCGGAGCACTTGAACCGGATCGCCAGGCCTTCCTGGGTGGAGAGGATGACTTCGGCCTCGCTGCCGATCTCGCGCACCGTGAGCAGCTCGTCGCCGGGCACCAGGTTGACCGCCCGGACACCGGTGCTGCGGCAGTTGCGGTAGAGGTCCGTTGAGGAGCGCTTGACCATGCCCCTGCGGGTCACGAACAGGAAGTAGCGGTCCGGGTCGAATTCGCGGGTGGTCAGGGCCGTGGCCACGAACTCGTCCTTGTCCAGGGGCAAGAGGTTGGCGATGTGCATGCCCTTTGCCGTGCGGCTGCCTTCGGGCACCTGGTGCACCTTGAGCTGGTGCATGCGGCCCAGGTTGGTGAAGAGCAAAAGGTACTGGTGGTTGGTCGACGAACAAAAGTTCTGGACAAAGTCGTCGCCGCCGGTATGCACCCCGGCGATGCCTTTGCCGCCGCGCTTTTGCGAAGTGTAGTTGTCGATCGGGGTGCGCTTGATATAGCCGCGCCGGGACAAGGTGATGACCACTTCCTCGTCCGGGATAAGATCCTCGATGTCGATGCCTTCAAGGTCTTCGAGGATCTCGGTCTTGCGCGGGGTCGTAAAGGTGTTCTTGAGCTCGGTGATCTCCTCGCGCACGACCGAACGCAAAACCGTCTCGTCGGACAGGATGCTGCGCAGGTACTCGATGAGCTTAAGCAGGTCGCGGTATTCCTGCATGAGCTTTTCGCGTTCCAGGTTGGTCAGGCGCTGCAGGCGCATGTCCAAAATGGCCTGGCTCTGGCGCTCGGAAAGCCCGAAGGCCTCGGAGAGCTTGTCCTTGGCCTCGGCCGGGGTCGCCGAGGCGCGGATCAGCGCCACCACCCGGTCGATGTTGTCGAGCGCGATGGCCAGGCCTTCCAGGATGTGGGCGCGCTCCTCGGACTTGCGCAGGTCGAAGCGGGTGCGCCGCAGGATGATCTCCTTGCGGTGGTCGAGAAAGATTTCCAGGTAGCGCTTGAGGTTGAGCAGCACCGGCCGGTTGCCGACCACGGCCAGCATGTTGATGCCGAACGAGGTCTCAAGCGGGGTGAACTTGTAGAGCGAATTGATCACGATGTCCGGGATCGTGCCTTTCTTGAGATCGAGCACCACCCTTATGCCCTTGCGGTCGGATTCGTCGCGCAGGTCGGAGACGCCGTCGATCTTGTGCTCGTTGATTAAGCTCGCGATCTTCTCGACCAGCGAGGATTTGTTGAGCGCGTAGGGGATCTCGCGGATGACCACGGCCTCGTGGCCCTTCTTGCGCTCCTCGACCTCGACCTTGCCCCGGATGCGGATCGAACCCCGGCCGGTGGCGTAGGCCTCGCGCAGCCCGCGACCGCCGTAAATGGCCGCGCCGGTGGGAAAATCAGGAGCCGGAATCAGGCGGATGAGTTCGTCCAAGGTCGCCTCGGATTTGTCCAGCAATAACAAAAGCCCGTCGCACAGCTCGCCCAGGTTGTGGGGCGGAATGTTGGTGGCCATGCCCACGGCGATGCCCGATGAACCGTTGAGCAAGAGGTTCGGCACCTTGGTCGGCAACACCCCGGGCTCTTCCAGGCTGTTGTCGTAGTTGGGCCTAAAATCGACGGTCTGCTTCTCGATGTCGGCCAGGAATTCCCCGGCCAGCCGGCTCATGCGCACCTCGGTGTACCTCATGGCGGCGGCGGCATCGCCGTCGATGGAACCGAAGTTGCCCTGGCCGTCCACGACCACGTCGCGCATGGAAAATTCCTGGGCCATGCGCACGATGGCGTCGTACACCGCACTGTCGCCGTGCGGGTGATATTTACCGATCACGTCACCGACCACGCGGGCGCTCTTCTTGTAGGCCCGGTTGTGGTAGTTGCCGAGCTCGTGCATGGCGTAGAGAATGCGCCGGTGCACGGGCTTGAGCCCGTCGCGGGCGTCAGGAATCGCCCGGCCGATGATGACCGACAACGAATACTCCAAATACGACGTCTTGAGCTCCTGCTCGATGCTGATGTTCCCGATCACACGTGTCTCCTAATATGGACCAGGGGGCGCAGCCCCCTGGACCCCTGCCCGGGGGGCATGATGCCCCCCGGACCCCACGATGGGGGTATTGGGGTTTGAGTCAATTATTCCGTTATTTTCTAGACCTTTAAAAATTTTTGGTGGGGAGGGTCCGGGAGGGGAACCTTTTGTCTACAAAAGGTTCCCCTCCCGGTTCTCTTTCACTTCTCTCTTCCCCCCTCTCCCCTAAATATCCAACTCCCTCACCTGCAGCGCATTCCGCTCGATGAATTCGCGCCGGGGTTCGACCTTGTCGCCCATGAGGTCGGAGAAGATGTCGTCGGCTTCGGCGACGTCATCGATTTCGACTTTGAGCAAGGTTCGGTTTTCCGGGTTCATGGTGGTCTTCCACAATTGTTCCGGATTCATTTCGCCCAGGCCTTTGTAGCGTTGGATGGACAGTCCCTTGCGGGAGTATTCCATGATTTCGGTTTCCAGGTCGAAGTAGCCGGTGACCTGTTTTTCGCTGTCTTTGGCGACCAGGGTGAATTCGCGGCCTCCAGCCATTTGGTCGAGTTCGCGGATCAGCCGGTAGGCCTGGCGGTAGAGTTTGGAACTTAAGAATTCCAGGCCGATGCGCGTGCGCACCGCGTTTTTGTCCCGGAAGACCAAATACTCGCGCACTTCGACGTCGTCTTCCTCGCGGTCCAGGGTCAGGGTGTATTCCCGGGCGGCGAGGTAGGCGGTGAAGTCGTCCGGCGCGCCTTCGGCGAAGTCGGCCGGGCCGAGCATGGCGGGGTAGTCGAGCAGGTAGAGGTAGAGCGCCTCGGGGATGCCCAGGCCCACGGCGTCGGCGATTTTGGCCCGCAGGGTCTGGATTTTAACCACGTTGCCGGTGAGCATCTCGCCTTGCCAGATGTTCGGTTTGCCGCCATCGCCGCAGCGCACGGCTAGGTCCTGGCTGATGCGGCCGAGCAGGAAGGTCGAGAGTTCGGCGTCGTCCTTGAGGAAGCGTTCGAAATCGCCTTTATGCGCCCGGTACAGGGGCGGCTGGGCGATGAACAAATAGCCGTTGCTGATGAGTTGCTGGTATTGGCGGTAGAAGAAGGTGAGGAGCAAAGTGCGGATATGCGCCCCGTCCACGTCGGCGTCGGTCATGATGACAATTTTGTGGTAGCGGAGCCTCGCCAGGTCCACTTCGTCCTCGCCGATGCCGGCGCCCAGGGCAGTGATCAGGGCCCGGATTTCCTTGTTGCCCAGCATCTTGTCGAAGCGGGTCTTTTCGACGTTTAAGATCTTGCCGCGCAACGGCAGGATGGCCTGGCATTTGGGGTCGCGGCCCTGCTTGGCCGAGCCGCCGGCCGAATCACCTTCGACGATGAAGATTTCGCTTTCGGCCGGACTTTTGCTTTGGCAATCCGCCAGTTTGCCGGGCAGGGAATGGTCGGACAGGGCGCCTTTGCGCCGCACCAGATCTTTGGCCTTGCGCGCCGCCTCGCGGGCGCGGGCGGCGTCCACGGCCTTTTCGATGATCGACTTGGCGTCCTTGGGATTTTCCTCGAAGACGGTGGTGATGGCGTCATAGACGATTTTGTTGACGATGCCGGCCATGTCCGAGTTGCCCAGTTTGGTTTTGGTCTGGCCTTCGAACTGGGGATTGGACAATTTGACGCTGAGCACGGCGGTCAGGCCTTCGCGCACGTCGTCGCCGGTGAGTTTCTGCTTGAGTTTTTTGGGGATGTCGGATTTTTCGATGTAGACGTTGATGGCCCGAGTGAGCGCCGTCTTGAACCCGGCCAGGTGGGTGCCGCCTTCCTTGGTGCGGATGTTGTTGGCGAAGGTCAGCATTTCCTCTTTGTAGCCGGCGTTGTATTGCAGGGCGAATTCCACCACCGAGGAATCCTGGGCGCCTTTGCCGGAAATCACCTGGTGGATGCCGAATTCGCCTTCGTTCAAGTCCTTGACGAAGCTCACGATACCGCCATCGAAGCGGAAGACTTCCAGGGCCTGGTTGCGCTCGTCGCGGTATTCGATTTCCAGGCCGGAATTGAGGTAAGCCAGCTCTTCGAAGCGTTTGCGCAGGATGTCGTGGGTGAATTCGCCGGTTTCGAAGATTTCCTCGTCAGGCTTGAAGCGCACGGTGGTGCCGGTGGTTTCGGCCTCGCCGATATCTTCGAGCTTGGTCACCGGAATGCCGCGCTCGAAGCGCATGCGGTATTTGCGCCCGTTGCGCCGGACTGTGACCTCCAGGTATTCCGAGAGGGCGTTGACCACGGACACTCCCACGCCGTGCAAGCCGCCAGAAACCTTGTAGGTGTCGTTGTCGAACTTGCCGCCGGCGTGCAGCACGGTCATGACCACTTCCACGGCCGGTTTGTTTTCCTTGGGATGCATATCCACCGGGATGCCGCGGCCGTTGTCGCTGACCGTGACCGAATTATCCATGTGGATGATGATTTTGATCTTGTCGCAGTAGCCGGCCATGGCCTCGTCGATGCTGTTGTCCACCACCTCGTAGACCAGGTGATGCAGCCCGCGCAGGTCGGTTGAGCCGATATACATGGCCGGCCGCACGCGGACGGCGGACAGGCCTTCGAGAACGGTGATGCTGCCTGCGTTGTAGCTTTGGTTGCCCGTTTGATTCATTAAATGCTTTCCTCGCTGTAGTACGTTTCCTCGTGGATTTTCATGGGCATGACGATCACCAGATAGTCGGCGTCGTCGGGACCGGTCACCCCACAAGGGCCTTCGCTTCCGGTCAGGGCGAAATCAACGGTTTCAGAGTGGAAGTGGGCCAGGATGTCGATGATGTCCTTGGTCGGGAAGGCTATGCGCGTGAGATCGCCCTTGTAGGACACCTCGAGCGTTTCCGTGGCCGCCCCGGATTCCTGGGCCTGGCTCGAAAGCGTCGCCTGGGTGGGAGAATCGAACAAAAAGAAGGTGCAGCGGTTGGAATCGGTATTGAAGATGCCTATGCGCTCCAGAGCTTCGATGAGTTCGCGGCGGTTGGCCGTGAGCACCGAGGTTCCCCCGGCGTACACCTTGGCGGTGAAGTTCTTGTAATCCGGGAACTGGTGGTAGCTCAAAGGCAGGCTGAAAGTCTCGCGTTTGTCGCCGGTGCGGAAAAACAGGCGTTTTTGGCTGAGCGAGAGTTCAATTTCGTCCGTAGTCAGCCATTTTTTGAGCTCCATGACGTATTTTTTCTGGATCAGCGCGCCATCCTGAGGCAGCGCGGCCAAAATGTCGTCATTGATAAACGAGGCCATGGAGAACTGATGGCCGTTGAGGCCGCAGACTTCGATTTTGGAATCATCGGCCACCGGTTTAAAATACATGCAGGCCATGGCCTCCATGGTGTCCTCGTCGCTGACGCAGAACATGATGCGGTCGATGAGCTCCTGCAGGAAATCGCCGGACCAGTACACCGTGCCGTTTTCGGGAAAGGCGGCGAATTCCTGGAACCAGCTTTGTTCGCTCACGGCCAGTTTATAGCGGCGATTGCCCTGGGAGATGAGCAGGTTTTGGGTGGCCGGGTCGAGTTTGAGGTCGATTTTTCCTGGCGGCAGCTTGCGCACCAGCTCGAAAAAGCTGCGGCCCTGCACCCCGGCCAGGCCCTCGGCGGTTACTTCGGCGGGGTAGTTGCCGGTGAATTCCAGGCTTGAATCCGTGGACATGATCCTCAGGTTTCCGTCCGCTGCCTGGAGCCAAATGGTGCGTAAAAAGGCGGCCCCGGTCTTGGCCGGGATGATGTTGGCAGATTTCTGCAGCCCGTCGATGATGTCATTGCGGTAAACCGTCACCTGCATGGCGATCTCCTTTGGCGGTATGTGCGCGGGTCGAAAGCAGCCGTAAGCGGCCAGCGCGGCGTGAGTCCCGTGCGGCGCGAGTCCGGCCCGTCTTGCGCTTTTTCTTTAATGAAATAAAAAACTCTTTTCTTATTATCTTCTTTATTAGCCGTGGTCCAATTGTCGATAACTATGCTAATCACCGAAAAATACACGAAAACAAGATGACGGGATTGGGAACTTTTTCGACCTCTTCCGCCCGGTTGCGAACAGGCGCGATTCATGCGCCCAAGGAGCGACATTTTTCCTTCAGGGTTAGGAATAACTTTTTCGTATCCTTATTATCCAATTGTAATTTATTTATTTTATTGACGGCGTACAGCACGGTGCTGTGGTCCTTGCCGCCGAAGATCCGACCCAGGGCGGGATAGGAGATCCCGGTCAGATCGCGGCACAGGGCCAGGGCCAGTTGCCTGGCGAAGGCCACGGTCTTTTGCCGGCTAGGACCGGTGAGCTCTTTGGCGCTGATGCCGAAATGGCCGCCGACCACCTCGATGACCCGCTCCGGGGTAGGGCCTTTGGCGGGAGAACCTTGTTCGTGGTTTAAAATGCGGCTGAAATCCCCCTCGGCCACGTGTTTTTGCACCAGCGAAATGAACGCCTGGAATTTGAGCAACATACCCTGGAGATTGCGGAATTCCCTATAGCGCTGGGCCAGGGTGAGGATTTGCTCCTTGGTCAGGGAAATCTTGTATTGTTTACTTTTGGCCTGGATATATTTGACCCGTATGTCGAGATCCGGATGCTTGACGGTTACGGCCAGGCCGAAGTCCAGGCGCGAGCGCAGGTTGGGGTCCAGGCAGGAAAAAAAGGCGTCGTCGTCGGTGACGCAGAAGACCATCTGCTTTTTGACTTCCTGAAAAGTGTTGAAAAGATAAAGGATTTCGTCGCGCAGGTGATCGTGGCGGGTGAGGGCGTTCAAGTCGTCGATGAGCAGAAAGTCATATTTCCGCAGGGCCTCGCGGGCGGCCAAAAAGTCGCGGTGATGGGCGATGAGATAGTGGCTATTGAGGTCGTCGATGGTGCCCAGGAAGATCGTTGCGCGGTCATGATGTTTGGCCAGCTCGTTGCCGATGGCGCGCAGCAGATGCGTCTTGCCTGAACCGTTTTTACCCCGGATAAGCAGTGGTGAAAACCGCGCCTCGCCGGACTTGGCCACTTCTCTGGCCGTGGCCAGGGGAAATTGGTTGCGCTTGTTGGTCAGGAATTTTTCAAAGGTGTATTCGTGGCCGAAGGGGTAGTTGAGCGCGGATTCGTTTTTGAGGATGTGCGCCGCGCCGCGCGGGGCCGGGCCGGAGGCCGGATAGTGGTAGGCGACGACGCAGCCCTGGCCGAGCACGGCCGAGAGATGCTCCTCGAAGACATCTTTTTGGCTTTCCATGAACCATTCGGCGAAATAAGCGTGGGGGAAATAGACCGAGACTTCTTTGGACGCGGCGTCCGCTTCCAGGCGCAACGGATCGAACCACCGCTTGATCTCCTCTTCGGAGGCGGTTTTCAACAGGTGTTGGCGCAATCCGGTCTTGACCACCTAAACTCCGGTATAAAAAGGAAATTGGGGCGCTGACTGGCCCATGCGACCTTCTCGAAAAAATCCAGCACGCCGCAGCGCTTGGCCAGAAGGGTCGAATTTTGCTGACAAAAAGATGTATAGCTGAAAATCGGCCGTAAGCCAAGGCCTGGACCCTGGTCCGGGAAAAACCGGGGAATCTGGGGAAAACGCGGCCGAGGCGCGCCGCTTTGCCTCGGCCGCCTCCGCGGGGAGGCCGTCGAAGCGCCGGGAACTATTCCGGAAAAAATAAAATAAGCGAGGCGGACGGCGTATTTTGCCCGGATTGTGCCTGTGGAGAAATCCGGATTTGCGGTTTGCGGTCGATCCGTGAGTTGATTTTTTTTCAAATATTCTCCACAGTCCCTTTCTTTTTGGGGCGAGAAACCGGCTTTTCGGCCTGGAGCGAGTCATGGCGAGCCACAAAGTCAACAAAACCATCAAAGAGATCAACGAGCGCATCCGCAAGGGGTTGGCCGTGGTGGTCAACGCCCGGGAAATGATCGACCTCGTGCGCGACCTGGGCAAGGTCGCCGCGGCCGGGGAAGTGGACGTGGTGACCACGGGCACGTTTTCGCCCATGTGCTCCTCCGGCATGCTGTTCAATTTCGGCCAGGAACCGCCGGTGATCAAAGGGACCAAGGTCTGGCTGAACGACGTCCCGGCCCATGCCGGCCTGGCGGCGGTGGACGCCTATCTGGGCTGCACCGAGGTGGTCAAGGGCGATCCGCTCAATAAAGTCTATCCCGGCCGTTTCAGCTACGGCGGCGGCCACGTCATCGAAGATCTGCTGCGGGGCAAGTCCGTGCGGCTGCGGGTCGAGGCCTACGGCACCGATTGCTATCCCCGCAAACACATTGAAAAAGAGGTGCGTCTGGCCGATTTGCCGACCGCGATGCTGCTCAATCCGCGCAACGCCTACCAGAATTACAACTGCGCCGTGAACTTGGGCAGGAAGATCGTCTATACCTATATGGGGCCGCTCAAGCCCAAGGCCAAAAATGCCAATTACGCCACGGCCGGGCACCTCAGCCCCTTGCTCAATGATCCCTATCTGCGCACCATCGGCCTGGGCACGAAGATTTTTCTCGGCGGCGGCGTGGGCTACGTGATCGGAGCCGGCACCCAGCACAATCCCGCCCCGCCGCGCAACGAACGCGGGGTGCCTGAGTGCGCCGCCGGCACACTTATGGTCAAGGGCGATATGAAGGCCATGAACCCGCGGTTCGCGCGCGGGGTGAGCATCTTGGGCTACGGCTGCTCCCTGGCCCTGGGACTGGGCATCCCGATTCCGGTCTTAAATGAGGACGTGGCCTGGTACGCCGGGGTATCCGACGCGGACATCACCGTGCCGGTCAAGGACTACGGCTATGATTACCCGAACGGAGTCGGCCGGGTGCTTAAAAAAGTGACTTTCGAGGAACTGAAAAGCGGCGCAATCGAAGTCGAGGGCGTGCGCAGCGCAACCGTCCCCTTGACCAGCTACACCATGTCCCTTGAGGTCGCCGATACCCTTAAGGAGTGGATACAAAACGGTTCGTTCACCTTGACCGAACCTCAGGAAGCGATCGTATCGGAATAATCACGGTGACACCGGCTTATTTTGAAGCAGGGGCCGGGGGCTGCCGCCCCCGGAAGGGTAACCTTGGTTCTGTGTATATTTTAACCGGTTACATTAGAAATTGGTTCTAGTCCCGGAAAGCCAAAGGAGAAAAAATATGTCCAAGCACAAAAAGATCGAACGCCACAAGGAACTCGACCGCCGCCGCAAGCGCCGCGAAGAACGCCTCAAGGAACGCATCAAGCAGGCCAAGGCCGCCGCGAAATAGGCGGGACGAAGAAGAGGGAGCGGGGAGAAATCGGGGGGGAGGACCCTTTTTGTTCACCAAAAGGGTCCTTCTCCCCGAACCCCTCCTTTCCCAAAAAAACTTTATATTTTTTTTAAGAGGCAGGGCTTGCTCCCCCCTGGCTTTTCCACCTTTTGAGACCGGCTCAAGAGCCTGTTTTAAGGGTATAGCGCCAACCAAGGAAATTCCTTTCGCGGGATAGTTCCGCGCTCGTTCAGCGGGACCCTGGAGGCGGCGGTGCGTGCCCGTTTTTGAACGGTTGCCAGAGGCGCGGTGTTTGTCCGTTCTGAAGCGGGGGCCGGGGGCGGCAGCCCCCTGGAGAGAAAACAGTGGTTCTGGTTTTATTACTCGGCCGATCACTTTTGAAATAAATTCCGGCATAATGCGGTTGTCCGGGTCCTGGCGGTTTCTCCCGGGGCTTTGTTGACAACCCCGCGGGCGCTGATTATTTCCAAGCTTCGACGGGGATTTCGCATTTTTCCCGAAATCCTCGATGTTTTTTGAGGGGGACTCATGCCCATCTATGAATACCGCTGTAACGAATGCGGCCAAGTTTTCGAGGAATGGCAACGCGACTTCAAGAACCGGCAGATGGCCTGCCCGGTCTGCAAAGGCGAATCCGAGCGCATCATGTCCAATACCACCTTCGTGCTCAAGGGCGGGGGCTGGTACGTGACCGACTATTCCAAGTCGGGGTCCGCGGCCAGCGCCGCCGGCGGCGCGGCCAAGCCGGCCGCGGCCGAAGCGAGCGCGTCCTCGGAGCCGGCGTCCACCGGCGGCGAGGCGGCCAAGCCCGCCCAGTCCCAGACCAAGTGCGCCTGCGACAAACCCTGCGCCGTCGCGAATTAGCGCCGCGCCGGGCGAATAATATGGCTGATTTGACGGCCCGCCCTCAACGCGACTTGCGACCGCCTTGCCGCGGCCCAGCCGCCCGGGGCGGGCACTCGCGTGCCGCCCGCGCCGCCAAACGATGACGTCCGGCGCGGCGTAAGCTGCGTTTTTCCCGCCTACCCGGCGATCCAACCGCATCAACCGGAGACCGTGCCGGCATGATCGACCGTTACACCAGACCCGAAATGGGCCGGCTGTGGAGCCTTGAGAACAGGTTTTACGCCTGGCTGGAAGTGGAATTGGCCGTGTGCGAGGCCTGGACCAAGCTGGGCCGCATCCCGGATAAGGACATGGCCGTGATCCGCGCCAAGGCCGATTTCGATCTGGCGCGCATCTTGGAAATCGAAGAGCGCACCAAACACGACGTTATCGCCTTTTTGACGGCGGTGGAGGAAAAAGTCGGCCCGGCCTCACGTTTTGTGCACCTGGGCTGCACCTCCTCGGACATCGTCGATACCGCGAACGCCCTGCTCCTGGTCCGGGCCGGGCAGATGATTTTGGCCGATCTGGACGGCCTGCTTGCCCAGTTGAAAGCCATGGCCCGGCAGTACAAGGGCCGGCTCATGATGGGCCGCACCCACGGCATCCATGCCGAACCGATCAGCTTCGGCCTCAAACTGACCGGATTTTACGCCGAATTTACCCGCCATGCCGAGCGCCTGCGACGAGCGGTCGAGGGCGTGCGGGTGGGCAAAATATCCGGGGCGGTCGGCGGGTACGCCCACCTCGATCCGAAAGTCGAAGAAATCGCCTGCGGTATTTTGGGCCTTGAGGTGGACCCGATCTCCACCCAGATCGTTCAGCGCGACCGCTACGCCGCCTATTTCAGCGCCTTGGCGTTGCTTGGCGGCGGCATCGAACGGCTGGCCGTGGAGCTGCGCCATCTCCAGCGCACCGAGGTGCTTGAGGTCGAGGAAGGCTTTGCCTCGGGGCAGAAAGGCTCTTCGGCCATGCCCCACAAAAAGAACCCGATTTCGGCGGAAAATTTGGCGGGACTTTCGAGGTTGCTTCGCGGCAACGCCCTGGCGGCCATGGAAAGCATGGCCCTGTGGCACGAACGCGATATCTCACATTCCTCGGTGGAGCGGGTGATCATGCCTGATTCCACCATCCTGGCAGACTATATGTTGGCCCGGATGACCGGGGTCTTGCGAGGCCTGCGCGTGGTCGGCGAGAACATGGACCGCAATTTGGCCGCCTCGCACGGGCTTTTCTACTCCCAGCGGGTTCTTTTGGCGCTTGTCGATTCCGGCATGGAACGGCAGCGGGCCTACGAGTTGGTCCAAGGTCTGGCCATGCGCTGCTGGGACGAAAAAAAATACTTTCCCGATGCGGTGCGAAATGATAGCCTTATTGGTGAACGGCTGGCACCGGATATGTTGGACGTCTTGTTCGATCCAAGTTACTATCTGCGCCATGAGGGTCTGATCATGGACCGAGTGTTCGGAGGCGGACAAGAGGCATGAGGCTGATGCGCGCTCGACTGGCGAAATTGTTGCTGGCAAAGTCCTATATCGAAGGCGAGGTCGTCCTGACCTCTGGCAAAAAGAGCGATTACTATTTCGACTGCAAGCAGACCGCCCTGCATCCGGAGGGCGCGTTTTTGATCGGCAGCCTTTTTTTCGAGATGCTGCGCGACCAGGATATCGCGGGCGTGGGCGGCATGACGCTCGGCGCCGACCCCCTGGTCACCGCCGTGAGCCTGGTTTCATATACGCAACATAAGCCCTTGCCCGGCTTTATCGTGCGTAAGACGTCCAAGGGCCACGGCACCAAGCAGTATCTGGAAGGGCTGGCCAATTTCAACACGGGCGACCGGGTGGCCCTGCTCGAAGACGTTGTGACCACCGGCGGCACCTTGGTGACCGCTTGCAAGCGGGTGGCCGATGCCGGACTGACCATAAGCGGCGTGTATTGCGTTCTCGACCGCGAAGAGGGCGGCGCCGAAAACCTGGCTTCCGGCGGTTTTGACCTGAAATCCATTTTTACGCGCAAAGCGTTGCTGGCGGCGGCTCAAGGCTAACCGCCGCTGCCGATCTCATGCCCCGGCGTTAGTGCTGGCCGAGCTCGCTTCGCACGGAGGCGACGCGTGAAGACAAGACGATACCGTAATCACCTCCTCCCGGCGGTTTTGACCGTGCTGTTCTGCATGACGGTCTTAGTCGGCCAGGCCTTGGCCCAAGGTTGGGAGGTTTCCATCAAACCCGATCTTCGCGGGCCGCGGACCTTTTTGGCCGTGGACAAGTCCTCGCAGACCTTTTACGTGTTCGAGCAGCATAGCCCGCTGAAGATCGCCGGGCAGTACACCTGCGCCACCGGCCAGGCCCTGGGCGACAAGCTCAAGGAAGGCGATCTGCGCACGCCGGAGGGGGTCTACTTCATCCAAAACCGCATGTCGTCGGGGCTGGACTACAGTCTCTACGGCGACTTGGCCTTTACCTTGGACTTTCCCAACCCGGTGGACGTGATCAACGGCAAATCCGGCGGCGGCATCTGGATCCATGGCCGGGGCAAGGAACTCTCGCCCAACGAGACCCACGGCTGCGTGGCCATTAACACCCCGGACCTGCATAAGCTCGACGGCACCTTCACCCGGGGCATGCCCGTGATCATCGCCAGCCGGGTGGACTATGTCACCGACGTCAAGGAACAGAGCGCCGATGCTGCCGAACTCACCAATCTGACCATGGCCTGGGCCAAGGCCTGGCAGCGGCGCTCGGATGAGTTTTTCGCCTTCCACGATCCGGAAAAGTTCGCCGTCTCCTCCGGGGCGCCGTTCAAGGCCTTCGTCGACCACAAAAAACAGCTCTTCACCAGCCTGCCCTGGCTGCAGGTGGTCCTGGACAACGTCCAAGCCATCGCCGGGCCCGGCTACTGGGTAACCTATTTCGGCCAGTATTACCGTTCGCCCTCGCTGACGAGCGAAGGCATCAAGCGCCTGTACTGGCAGCGCGACAAGGCCGGGCAATGGCGCATCGTGGGCATGGAAATGGACGAGTGCAACCTGGGGCTGGAAGCCAAATACTTGAATCGTGCCTCCCAGGAGATCGCCTCGCTGCTTGAATCCTGGCGCGCCGCCTGGGAAAAAGGCAACGTAAACGAGTACGTCTCCTACTACGCCGACAAGGCCGTCCAGGGCGACCGCCGGGGGCGGGCGTCCATCAAGGAGCAAAAGCAGGCCCTGTGGGCCGCCAAAGCGCCCAAGAAGGTGGTCATCAAGGACATCCGGGTGCGGGTGCACGGAGACGGCGTCGAGGCCGAATTCATCCAGGAATACGCCGCCAAAGACGGGACCAGCGACAAGGGCCGCAAGCTTATGACCTTTGCTCCGCAGGGCGACGGCTGGGCCATTACCGGCGAGGAATGGAGCAAAATGTAAATGGCCAAGAGCAAATACACCGTCATCATCATGCGGGACGACGCCGACGTGAAGCGTTTTAAGGCCGGGCCGACCCTGTTGCGCATTGCCGGCTACCTGGTGACTGTGCTCGTATTGGCCGCGGCCGGGGGCGTCTTCGGCGCATACCGCCTGTGGCTGGCGAACACCGCCGTGGTCGAGGAGAAAAAGGCCCTGGAACAGCGGCTTGCCGGCGTCAACATCAAGCTCGAACGGTTGCAGAACATCGAGCGCATTTTAGTCAGCAACGACCCGAGCGAACTCAAGACCCTGCTTGCGACCATCGCCCCGGAAACCCAGTCCAAGAGCGCCGACAAAAACGGCGACAAGGCCCCGGCCAAAGATGCCGCCCCGGCTTCGCCTCCGGCTCCGTCCCCGTCCCCGGCCCCGGCCGAGGCTGAGACTGAGAAGCCCCAGGCGGCCAAAAGTCCCTTCGATGGCATTCCCAGGGTGGACTTGAACATGGTCGCGGTGGAAAATATCTCCATGCGTTTCGACAACAAGGGCTTGGTCCTCGGCTTCGGGCTCAAAAACCACAATCCCCAGTCCATTATTTCTGGCAATGTCAGCCTGGCCCTCATCACCCAGTCCGGTCAGGTGATCGACGTCCCGGCCAAAGAGGAGCTCGGCTTCAAAATCCAGCTTTTCAAGCAGATGACCGCCAATATCATGTACCCGCCCTCGCTGACCAAGACGGACGTGGTCGGACTGAAGCTGACAATCAGCTCCGCTGGAAAGACAATTTTCAGCGATGTCTATGCGCTTTCTCAGAATTAGCCCGGTTTCACTCCTGTTCGCCCGCTTCGGAGCGTTCGCCGGGCAAAGCCGGGCGTCCACCTCCTTTGCGGGCGAGTGCACCCCGCCGCGGCCGATGTAAGCTCCAAAGACAGCCACTCCGGCCGCGATATTTCACAACAAGGCTGCCGCCATGTCCGATTTTGTTTCGCTCAACTCCAGGCAGCTTGTCTTCCTCGAAGGCTTGTTCCCGGGTGACGCTCTGCTCACCGCCCCGGAAGACACCCTGATCTTTTCCACCGACGCCAGCCGCAAACGCGGCCGGGCCGCCGCCGTGGTTCGGCCCGAGAGCGCCGCTCAGGTCCGGGAACTCTTCGCTTTCGCCGGCGCCGAAAGGATCCCCCTGACCATCCGTTCCCGAGCCACCAACCTGGCCGGCTGCTGCGTGCCGGATCAGGGCGGCATCGTCGTGGCCACCAGCAAGCTGGATAAGATCCTGGAAATTTCCGAAGCCGACTCCCTATGCGTCTGCCAGCCCGGAGTGGTTACCGGCGACCTGCAGGCGGCTGTGGCCGCTCGTCGTCTGTTCTATCCCCCGGACGCGGCCAGCGCCGGTTTTTCCAGCATTGGCGGCAACGTCGCCACCAACGCCGGCGGCTTGCGCGCCGTCAAATATGGGGTGACCAGGAACTACGTCCTGGGTTTCTCGGCCGTGCTGCCGGACGGCTCGGCGATCACGACCGGCGCCAGGACGCATAAAAACGTCGCCGGCCTGGACCTGACCTCGCTTCTGGTCGGCAGCGAAGGCACCCTGGCTTTTTTTTCGGAAATCATCCTCAAGCTTCTGCCCCTGCCCGAGGCCTCGACCTCGGTGCTGGCCTGCTTCGACAGACTGGATACGGCGGTTGCGGCCTCCTGGGCGGTGCTGGCGCGCGGCGTTCTGCCCGCGGCCATGGAAATCATGGCCAAGGAAGTCCTGGACGCGCTTGCCGCTATCACGGCCACGCCCTGGTCCGGTTCGCCCGAGGCCGCGCTTCTGCTCCAATTCGACGGCCTGGAGATCGCCGCCAAGGGCGAGGCCGAGGCGGCGCAAAAGGCCATGGAAGCCTTTCGCCCGACCTCCCTGCTGGTCGCGCTTAATCCCGGCGATGAGGAAAAACTCTGGGGCCCGCGCCGCCTGGCCAACCAGGCCTCCTTTTCCCTGGGCCCGAGCAAGATGGCCGACGACGTCACCTTGCCCAGGGGCAAGGTCGGTGAGGGCGTGGCGCGCTATCGCCGCATCGCCTCCGAACTGGGATTGAAGGTCCTTATCTTCGGCCACCTGGGCGACGGCAACATCCACGTCAATTACATGTACGACGACGCGGACCCCGTCCAGGCCCAAAACGCCATGCTCGCCCGCGAGGCGACCCTGGCGGCCACGCTGGAGCTGTCCGGCTCCATCTCGGGTGAACACGGCATCGGCATTTCCAAGGTGGACTGGCTGGAAAAACAGTACGGCCGGCGCGAAATCGAACTCATGCGCGCCCTGAAACGCTGCTTCGACCCGGCGAATATCCTGAATCCCGGCAAAGGGTATTAGGGAAGGGCGGGGAGGGGAGAGGAATCGGGGGAAACCCCTTTTGTGGACAAAAGGGGTTTCCCTCGAGCCCCCTTCCCCAAAAAACTTTAAGGGTTTAGGACATAACGGAATAATCGACTCTGACTCTAATACCCCTGTCGAGGGGGTCCGAGGGGTAAGGCGCGAGTAAGCGAACGGAGACGTTCGCAACTCACGCC
>Ga0326727_10012910_pt1 | contig 18826 bp, 21 predicted proteins | sample MB2enrmetagenome_FD_207643 | JGI IMG/M metagenome (GOLD analysis project Ga0326727, IMG submission 207643) | Lab enriched peat soil microbial communities from McLean, Ithaca, NY, United States - MB29MY | ecosystem: Environmental > Terrestrial > Soil > Wetlands > Peat | place: USA: New York...
ATTCTTGCCCGCGGCAAGCAGGATGCCCCCGAAGATCCGCCACAGGCGTCCGGCTTCCTCACGCTGCATGCACCGACCCACCGGGTGACCTGGAAAGACCAGCCGATCGAGCTGACCTTCGGCGAATTCCGCGTCGTATCGCTGCTGGCCACCTGTGGACGGGACGTCAGCTACCGGGAACTCTACGACGCCCTCAGGGGCGAGAATTTCGTCGCCGGCGACGGTGCGGAAGGCTACCGGACCAACGTGCGGGCCTTGATCAAGCGCTTGCGGGAAAAATTCGTGACGATCGACCCGTCCTTTGCGGCCATCGTCAACTTCCCCGGGTTCGGCTATCGCTGGCAGGACGGCGGCGGCGATGCTTAAGATGCTGCGCCTGGTCTCGCGCTCCCTGGCTGGCAAGGTTCTTACCCTGGCGGCCTTCTTCCTGATCGTCCCGCTGATCCTTTACACCCGGTTCTCGGCCGCCGACGCCGAACGCCAAGCGTTCCTGCTGCGCAATCTGCAGGTCGAGGGGCATCTGGCAACCGAGATTCTGGAACCGATACTCTCGCGCAGCGGAAGCCGCGCCCCGCAGGAGGCCGCCAAGGCCGTGCAGGACCTGGGAAGCAGCCAGGTCCAGGTCAAGCTGCTGCTGCAGCCGGCGGGAACCACCGACGCATTGTTTCTGGTGGCCGCCAATCCGCCCATCGATCCCGCCGGCCGCGACCAGGAACGCCAGCGTCTGACCGACGCCGGCATCCTTGGCAAGCTGGGTGAGAGCTGCGCCGGCGACCGCCCCCTGGCCATTCATTACGCCAGCGACGGGGGCCGGGAGGAACTGCTGACGTCGGTGTCGTCCTTCCACACCCAGATCGGATGCTGGATCATCGTCACCTCTTACAACCTTGAAAACGTTGCCGGATCGTCTTTGGCACGACCGTTCTCGGATGCCCCGGAGGTCCGCCTGGCCATGGGTCTTTACGGCCTGATGGCCGTGCTGACGGTGCTGACGGTGGCCGGCACGCTGATCGACATCCGGGCCTTCTCCAGGCTGGCGCGACGCATCAGGACTGGAGGGGGCACCGGGGACAAAAGCTTTGCCACCGTCGCCGCCATTCCCGAACTGGTTCCGGTGGCGCGCGAGTTCGACCGCATGGTCGCGACCCTCGACGCCTCGGCCCGCGCCATGCGTGAGGCGGCGGAAGACAATGCCCATTCGCTGAAGGCCCCGATCGGGATCATCACCCAGTCGCTGGAACCCCTGCGGCGTGCCACCACCTCGGACACCCCAAGTCAGCAGGCGCTGGCCGCCGTCGAAAAGGCGCTGATCCGGTTGACGACCCTGGTCAACGCCGCCCGCCGCCTGGAGGAGACGGCCGCCGCCTTGATCGGCGCCTCCCTGAGGCCGATCGACCTGTCGCGCCTGGCCCGCGACATGGCACAAGCCTTCACCCAGGGCGATGCCGTCGAAGGGATTTCCGTGGTGGCACGGGCACCGCACCCGGCGATGGTCCTGGCCACCGAAGACAGCCTGGAAACGGTGTTGGAAAACCTGATCGACAACGCCGTCGGCTTCTCCCCGCCGCAAGGAGAGATCGCGATCACGGTCACGCGCAAGGCCGGTTGGGTCAGTCTTTCCGTCGAGGACCAGGGGCCGGGCGTACCGGGTGAGCGGCTGGCCGACATTTTCCGGCGCAACGTCTCCTGGCGGCCGACGTCCCGCCGCGACTCACCGGGGACCCTGACGAACAATCATTCCGGCATCGGCCTGGCGGTGGTGCGCCGCACCGCCGAAATGTTGGGGGGCACCGTGCGCGCCGAAAACCGGGCGGAAGGCGGCCTGCGGGTTATCCTGACCCTCCCGGTGGCCTAGACGGTAGACGGCGGGTGGTAAGTAGCGCCGGCTTCCGCGCCGGTGATGCCGGCGCGGCTGCAGAGATGCACACCTTTCAATTTAATTGAAGCGACCGACCCGCTCGAAAAAAGGCGGGTCTTTAGGACCCGCAGCCACGGACCCGTGTCCGGTCCCCCAATCACAGAAATATCACAGCTTCCTTTCAGGCGCCGTCACTGGCTTGGCCGTAACCTGGAACCGTGGCTCGCTTCCGACCGGCCAGCGCATCCAGGCGACTTGCCGGCCGCCACATGCTTTTGAGAGGTTCGCCGTGAAAAGAGTATTCGTCGTTTTTTTTTCCTGTGCCAGTTTGCTCGCCGTCTCCGGATGTTCCCATATGCCGACCGAGGCCCAGCGAGCCTTTTCCGGCGGCGCGATCGGCGCCGCTGGCGGTGCGGCCGTGACCGCCTTGGCTGGCGGGTCCATCCTCGGTGGGGTCCTCATCGGCGCCGCCGCCGGCGCAGCGGTGGGTGCCCTGACCAGTCCGCAGCAGGTCAGCCTGGACAAACGGCATTAAGTTCGGTGGAGCAGACTTTATTGGTCCGGCTTTTACGACAATTCAATCTTTTGATGGTCCCATGGACATCAAGGGTCGGAGGAGAGCGAATGAGCGATCGGACACTGTTGATAGATGAAGCCCAGCGCCAGATCGCCGCGCTGCGGATGACGGGAACCAGGATCACGTTGCTGGCCCTTTCGGCCCCGTCGTTGCCGGCGAGCGTCGTCTCGGCGCTGGTTCGTTCGGCCTCGTCCCCCCTCGATCTGGTGGGCGATCTGGGGGATGGCAGCTTCGGCCTGCTGTCCCTGCATGCCCGCGGCCCCGAAGGCGGCGCCGGCGTCGAGCACCGGTTTCTGCTGCGCCTGCAGGGCGTGCTGGCGCCATTGGCAACACGCCACAATATCGGCGTGGTGCAGTTCCGTGCCGTCCACCGCTGGGCCTCGGAACTGACCGACTGGACCGACCTGTTCGCCAGTCTTCGCGATGCCCCGGCCATCCCGCTCAGCATTCCACCGGAACCGCGGCCGGCGCCCCTGGACAGTCGCCATGGCGCTCCGGTTTCCCAGGCCCTGCGCCTGTTCCGTCATTCCAGCGCATCGGCCGACGGGCAGCGCACCTGACATTTGGGGGACGGCGTTAAGCCTCCCCCCTATTCCCGTCGCAGAATGGAATTGATCAGGATTCCGGCCAGCCATCCTTCCTTGAACTGGTTCTCCAAGGCATCGCGGTCATAGCGGCTTTTCAGCCACGGGCGAAATGCCTCTGGCGTGCCATCCGATTCGGCCAGGAAACGTTCGAAAAAGAAGTCGATGACGCCGGTCTTGGCCTGTTTCACATGGCCGTACAGCAGAGACAAATGCTTTCCCATGGCCTGGCGCAGCGGCACGCCTCCCTCCAGGAACAGGTAAAGGGTGGCCATGAAGCCGGCGCGATCCGCTCCCGACTTGCAATGCATCAGCACTGGATATTCCAGCTTCTGGAACAGGTCGGCGGCGGCCAGCAAGGTTTCCCGGTCCAAGGGGCTGCGGGACCGGATGGGAAAGTCGATCAGGGTCAGCCCCAGGGCCTGGCAGGCTTCCCGTTCGAGAAGATAGGTGCCATCGGTTTCCCGGCAGCCGCGCAGATTCAAGATAGTGCGAATCCCCTGCTGCTTGGCCCAGCGCAGGTGCCGGGGCGCCGGCTGGGCGGAACGCCAGACTCCCTTGGCCACCAGATGGCGATTGCAATAGATGTCGCGGATGAAGCCATGATCCACCAGCCACAGGTCGACATAGGCCCGCAATCGCTGGCGTATGGTCAACCCGGAAGCGGGTTTGGCGGGCGTCGGCAGATCCATGGTCTTTATCTTACTCCGCGGAAAACGTCGTCTGGTCGCGGCAAGGCGTACCACAAAGCACGTGCCGACACAAAGAACCGCGGTATCGCTAAAAACTTGGCCGCCCAACAGACCATATGGTGTATCAACGGGTGCTTCATTCTTCGAGGACTTTTAGGGCCGATGGCTGCCGAATCACCAACCGAGACCAAGCTGGCACTCACCGACGACCGCTCCATTGGGCTGATGCGCCGTCTTTTCACCGAGGCCGTTCTTCCCTATCGCTATCACATGCTGGCGGCACTGCTGTGCATGGGGGTCGTCGCCGCGATGACCGCGGCCTCCTCCTGGCTGCTGGAGCCGGTGGTCAACAAGGTTTTCGTCGAGCGCGACCGATCCATGCTCTGGCTGATCGGCGGCGCCGTGTTCGCCGTCTTCGCCGTCAAAAGCATTGCCAGCTATCTGCAGGAAGTCCTGTTGGCAACGGTCGGACAGCACATCATTTCCGACACCCAGAACCGCCTGTTCCACCATATCGTCCATCAGGACATCGCCCTGTTCCAGGCCCGGCCGTCGGGCGCCCTGGTCTCCCATTTCACCTATGACATCAATGCCATGCGTTCGGCCGTCTCGCAGGCGTTCGTCGGCATGGGCCGCGATGCGCTGTCGGTGATCTTCCTGGTCGGGCTGACCTTCTACCAGGACTGGGTCCTGGCAACGGTCAGCCTGGTGGCGGCGCCGCTCTCGATCATCCCCCTGCAACGGCTGGGCAAGCGCATGCGCGGCGTCGCCCGCCAGACCCAGGAAAAGATGGGAGGCCTGACCACGTCGCTGGCGCAGACCTTCCAAGGGATTCGCGTCATCAAGGCCTATGGCCTGGAGCAGTTCGAAGAACAGCGCGTCGACGGACTGGTCAGCGCTCTGTGCCGCCTGGCCATTCACGCCACCCGAGTCGAGGCCGCCGCCCAGCCGATCATCGACACCTTCGGCGGTATCGCCATCACCGCGGTGATCGTCTATGGCGGCGCCCGGGTCATCGAGGGCGCGACGACGCCAGGGGCATTCTTCTCCTTCATCGCGTCGGTGCTGATGGCCTACCAGCCGCTGCGATCGCTGTCCAAGGTCAATGTCTCGCTGCAGTCCGGCCTGGCCGCGGCGCACCGGGTCTTCACCCTGCTGGACGACAAGCCGCGCCTGGTCGATCGCCCCGACGCCACCGATCTTCCGCGCCAATCCGGCGCCGTTCGCTTCGAGCGCGTGATGTTCTCCTACGACGGCATCGACACCGCCTTGAACGAGGTCAGCTTCGAAGCCGTTGCCGGCGGCATCACCGCCCTGGTGGGACCGTCGGGTGCCGGAAAAAGCACGGTGTTCAGCCTGATCCCCCGTTTCTACGACCCACAGTCGGGGCTGGTACGGATCAACGAGCGGGACATCCGTTCGGTCACGCTGAAAAGTTTGCGCAACGCCATGGCCGTGGTCAGCCAGGAAGTGGTGTTGTTCGACGACAGCGTCATGGCCAACATCCGATGCGGCCGCCTGGACGCCACCGATGCCGAGATCTTTGCCGCAGCCCGAGCCGCCGCCGCCGCCGACTTCATTGAACAGTTGCCCGACGGCTATCAGACCCGCGTCGGCGAACATGGCCTTCGGCTGTCGGGTGGCCAGCGCCAACGCATCGCCATTGCCCGCGCCATCCTGAAAGACGCCCCCATCCTGCTGTTGGACGAGGCCACCAGCGCCTTGGATACGGAATCGGAACGGGCCATCCAGACTGCCCTGGCCACCCTGATGAAAGGGCGCACCACCATCGTCATCGCCCATCGCCTGTCCACCATCAAGGACGCCTCCCTGATCCATGTCTTCGATCATGGGCGGGTCATTGAGTCCGGCGATCACGAAACTCTGCTGGCCAAGGAAGGGCTTTACGCCCACCTGCATGCCCTGCAGTTCGCCAGCCAGCATGAGGTGCTGGACGCCCAGTGACGCCCCGCGTCCGTCAGGCTCAGGCGTTGGCCTCCACGGCATAGGCCTTGTCGGCCTCGAGGATGTGATCCGTCCACCAGAACACCAGGAAATCGAGAATTTCACGGACCAGCCGTGTGTGATCCTCGACCTGCAGCCGTTGCAGAAACGATTGGACTTTGGCGGTGAAGTCGTCGTGCAGTTCTTGATGCAGGGCGATCCGGCTGTAGCGATGCCGGGTCATGAAGGACTCTTCGTCATGGAAATGTTTGACCACGAAGGTGGCCAGGTTGGCCAGCGCGGTCTCGACATCGGCCCGGCTGCCGTTGGGGGCGACCGCATCCAGAACATTGATCAGGCGGATCACCTCGCGGTGCTCCGCGTCCAACGTGCCTTCTCCGACCGTCATTTCGCCGGACCAGGTCATCAACGACCGCGTTGCCATCGCCAGACACCTCACTCTCGCTGCGAGGCCTGACCCGCCTCCCTTGTCACCACCAATCTTGGCATGAACGGGAGACGGCGCACAGCTGAGAATTCCACCGTGCGTTGTCACCATGCGTCGGCAACGGGTTGGCACCGGAATCTCGATGGTGCGACAAAGGTGGGCATGAGGCTCCTGCAGTGGGTGCGGGCGTCTCCGCCCACACTTCGGCGAAGCCGAAACGGCCTTTTTTCTGCGGCCTCGCGGGGAGGACAGGCGGGAACGCCTGTCCTCCCCGCGGTCAGGTGTCGCTCGTTACCCCAACAGGACGTTGACGACGGCGTTGCCGATGCCGATCATCGCCGAGCCGGTAATAAGGCCGGCGCACATCGGCTCGCACCCTTCCACCCAGATTTCGAAGCCGCGGCTGCCGGCCTTGCGGTTGCGCATGCCCTGGATCCAGAACAGCATCGCGCCGATCCACATCATGAAGGTGGCTTCCGGCGGCAGCACGACACCCAGGCCGATGGAGACCGCGGTCAGCGGGAAGCGTCCCCGCGTAACCATGCGGGCGACCTCGACGATCAAGGCGCCGATGGCGGCGACGATGATCGAGATGATGGCGGAACTGGGCAACCCCTTCAGGCCATGGGCGATGATTTCCGCCACCCCCTTCCACTGCAGGGCCGCCGGCATGGCGAACCGCTCGGAGACGATGGTCGAGGCATTGCGCACGCCGTCATGGTCGGGCGGCAGGAACAGCAGGAAAAACAGCGGAATGCAGGTAAGCGCCCCGGCCAGGATGCCGATGACATGGCCAATTGCCTGCTGGCGGGGCTTGGCCCCCAGCATGTAACCCGGTTTGATGTCCGACAGCAGATTCGCCGCATTGGCCGACACTTCGCCGGTCATACCGGCCGGCAGAAGGTTGCTGGCGGGGTTCGAACGGTCAATGGCACCGATGGTGAACTGGGTGATCTTGGCCAGGGCACCGGTGGGCGTCCACGAGGTCAGCGCCATGGAATTGGTACAGATCACCGTCAGCACCAGGATCAACGGCAGCGAAATGAATGACAGCAGCCAGGGCACGCCAAAGAAGGCATGGGTAACCCAGGCGCCCAGGAAGGCGAAGAGCGGGACCCCGACGAAGGAAACCTTCAAGGGCAGCTCAATGTCCTTCAGCAGATCTTCGCCCTCCTGCTTGGGCTTACGGCCACCACGCAGGGCACGGAAGGCGCTGACGAAAATTTCCGGCCGGCCCACCAGGCCGACCAGGGAACCGACAACCATGGTCACCACGCCCCACCACAGGGCCCACTGGTTGACAATCTCGGCCCGATTGATCGGGATGATGTGGCCGTCGGCCAACACGCGGGGCACGATATCGCCATGATTGATGACGATGGGCGCCAGAACCGCATAGTTGATCACCGCACCGATCATGCAGCTGGTGGCCACCCGGATGCCCATCAGCCCGCCGACCCCGATCAGTGCGGCATCGAGGGTGAAGCGCAGACCCAGCTGGCGGATGTCGACACCCAAGATCTTGGGGATCCACAGGTTAGCCTTGGCCGCCGCCGTATAATAGTAATCGTCCAGCCGCTCCCGGATGCTCCAGGGCTCGGAGAGGCCGGCCCACTTGTCCATGCGCAGCAGATTGAACTGGAACAGACGCATCCAGCCGTCGCTGATCAGCAATTGGTAGGCCGCCGACAACAGGGTGGTCACGGCCAGAAGCTTGGCCTTGAACATGCCCGCATCGGCGGCACCGTGATAAAGCGCGTCCAGCACGACACCGCTGGCCCGCCCCTCCGGAAAGGGCAGCTGTTCCTCGTTGATGAAGCGCCGCTTCATGGGGAAGGCCACCAGGACGCCCAGGACCGCCACCACCACCATCCAGGACAAGATTTGCCACCAGGACGGTATTACCCCGGTCACCAGCATGTAGGCGGCCAAAGAGGAAATCAGCGGCCCCGTCATATAGCCGGCCGCCGTGGCGATGGACTGGGTGCAGTTGTTTTCGAGGATGGTGTAATCCGCCGCAAGGCCGGCGTTGTGCAACAGTCGGAAAAAAGCGAAAGACAAAATGACCGACGTCAAACCGACACCGATACTGATTCCGGTCTTGCCGCCAATATAGAGTGACGTTGCCGCCAGGATCCCGCCAAGAAGAAATCCCGTCAGAGCAGAACGGATCGTCAATTGCGGCATATCGCCGCGATAGACGTTCTTGAACCACCACTCGTCTTTCTGAGCTTTCGTCCAGGTCCGGATCTGCTCATCGTTCAATTGAATCAAGGCCATGCGCAATCCCTCGCAACGATCTCAGGAGCGACGGGTGTCATAGCGCGCGATTGCCGGCGATCTCCCGCACCGCGGCGATCATCCGGGCCAGCCAGCCGCGCAAACACCACCTCCGTCTCCCGTCCCCTCACATTGACGGGGAGCGTTACGGGAACGATCCAATCTTTGCAACAGCTTTGTTGGGGATATCGGCCGGCATCGCCATACGACCGACAAAAGCGCAGGATCCGCAGGCATGCCGACCGGGCTCAAAGCATGGCCCGGCACGGCAGCGGCGACGGGCATCAGCCCCAGTTCAACGACAGTTTCTTGCGGCGGGGCTTGGCCTTGGTCTCAACCTCGACCTCGGGCTCCTTCTTGCGGCCCAGGCCGCTCTTGCGGGCCAACTCCGACCGCCTGGCCGCATAGTCGGGCGCCGTCATCGGATAGCTGGCATCAAGGCCCCACTTCTCGCGATATTCGGCCGGCGTCATCCCATGATCCGCCGCCAAATGGCGCTTCATCATCGAGAATTCCTTGCCGCATTCCAGACAGACGATCGCCTCGGCCTTGACCGACCGCTTCACCGGGACGGCGGGCTTGGCCGCCACCGTTTCCGTCGCCACCTCACCCACGCTGGCCAACGCCCCATAAATCGTCGCCGTCAATGCGGCCAACTCGCTGGGGGCCACGGGATTGGCCTTCAAATAGGCGCACACAATGCGCGCCGTCATAGCTTTCATGTCTTTACGCTCCAGTTCTTCTTCCGACATCTTCAACGGCCTCACCGGCCGAAAACCTGATCTTGAAATACCACTCAATCCATCAAATTATGGCGTTGCTATGACCGACAGACGTTACCGCCGCCGATTTGACACAACCACTGCATCGTCATTGACTGCCAGGCATCCTTTACGCTCAACAAACAAGAAGGGGCAATCGACTTCGTCTATGCAGCCGGGCAACCATCCCCTCAGCATAGGACAGCGGTCTTTTCATCGCGACAAATTTGCGGATCTTGACCGACACCCTGTTGCCGCGGCGCGCGAACGCCACAACGACAGTCAACCGATCCGATTACTTTTAATATAGCCCAACAGAAAATCTTGTACATCCATTATTTCCTGTTGGTTCTTCATTTTATCCATCCAGGTTCCGATCTGTCAGAAAGGATGCCGCGCCGAGAAGTATAAGCCTTTGCCATCACAAGCCTTGGCGGCGCCATTCGCAACGGCAATGCCGGACGCCTCCACCTGACAATTAAAATCAGACGATGTCTTTCCTCTACTAGTTGAAATTACCCTCCGCGGAATAAGATTGTTTCCCTCGGCGACCTTGAAAACTCTAACCGCTACTGCATTGATGTATTCGAATGTGTCGGTCCAATGGCGGTCCCCCCCCTGGCCTTGGAGTGCCCTCAATGGGCGCGGCTCAAGGATGTGGCCCATCGTTGAACCGAATGCAGAGCCCCCCTTGAGGCGGGCTGGAGACCCAGAGTGACTGTTTCCTGGACCTTTCTGACCGATTTTGGTGACAGCGCGGTCACCCTGCCCCTGGCCCTGTTTGTTGCCCTCATTCTGGTCTGGCGCGGACGCCGGTCGACGGCAGCGGCGTGGCTGCTGGCGGTCGGGGCTTGCGGCGTCTCCATCGCGGTCCTAAAGCTTCTGCTGGGCTCGTGCGCCAGCACCCCCCTGCTGCCCGGCCTGATCAGCCCCAGCGGCCACGCCGCCATGAGCATGGCGGTCTATGGCTCGTTTGCCGTTCTGGCCAGCGCCCCGTTGGGCCGAACGGGGGCCGTTCTGGTCCGCGCCCTGGCCCTGGCCCTGGTTGCCGCCATCGCCTGGTCGCGGCTGGTGCTGGGCGCCCACACCGGCACAGAGGTGGTGGCCGGTCTTGCCATTGGCGCCCTGGCCGTCCTGGCGTTCGCCACCCTGTCGCGCCCGTCCCCCCAACCGGCACTGCCACCGGCTCGGCTTGCCGCCGGTGCGGTCATTCTGGTTCTGGCCGTGCATGGAACCCATTGGCCGATCGAGCAAACCATCAAGCAATTGTCGGCCGCGTTACGCCATGCCGTGACGGTCTGCCGCTGAACAGTCGCCAATCAGGGGTATCACCGCGCTTGTGCGGCCAAACAGGTTTCCTGTCTTTATCACTTAAATTGGCAGTTGATTTCAACCTACTGATTTAACACATATTTTTTCAGTGCCGAGGCTTGTACATTGTTGGCACCTCGGCCAGATTTTTGGCATGCTCCGAAGCACCCTCCAATGTAGCCCTGATCGCTGCCGAAAGGATGTCTGCTTGCCGCTCTTCTCACACCACCGTTCCATCGGCCGCGCGCTGATCCTTGCCGTTGCCCTGGCCGCCGCGGGCTGTTCGCATGACCCCAAGCCGCAGGAGCGGGTTACCGGGGATGGGGGCAGCAAGCTGCTGCATCTCAGTTCCAAGCAGGTCACCGTCGACCTCGACGACGCGCAACGCGCCGCTTTGACGACGATGCAGGACCGGCGCTTCGCCACACAAGATGTCCCGACCGTTCTGACCTCCTGTGCCAGCGCCCTGCAAGGCATGGACTTCCAGCCGGTTACCACCGACCGCGAGATCATGATCGTTGAAGGTGAGCAGGACAAGGTGGTCGGAACTCGCTGGCGCGAAGCGATTCGCGCCCTCCTGAAGGCCAGGGGAGTGCCCCTGAGCGGACGCCCGGATCATCAGAGCATCAAGGCATTGGTGACGGTCCGCACCGACCAGGCCGGCATCATGGTGCGCGCCCGCTTCACCCTGACGGTTTGGGATACCAATGGAGATTCACGGACCGAAACGATGATCGACCAGGGTCTTTATGACGACTTTTTCAGTGCGGTGACGGCGGCCACAACGCCCCAGCCACGCTGACCGAGGGCCCCGCGGCGCCACTCAAATCGTTTCTGCGTCGTCACCGGGCGTCGCGGCTGCCGGCAGATCGGTTTCACTGCGCACCCTGTTGCGGCCGGCGTCCTTGGCCGCGTACAGGGCATTGTCGGCCCGGCTCAGCAAGCTTTCGATGCTGTCCTCGCGCCGCCATTGGGCGACCCCGATGCTGACCGTGACCGAAAAGCTGTCGCCCCCTGACAAGACAACTGTGCGTTCGACCGCAACACGAATGCGTTCGGCCAGGGTCTCGGCACTCTCGGCGACCGATTCGGGCAACAGGATCTGGAACTCCTCGCCGCCCATTCGGCCCAGAATATCCGTCGGACGCAGCATCGCGCCAATGACCTGGGTGAAACTGCAAAGAGCATTATCGCCGCCCAGGTGGCCATAGCGGTCGTTCACGTCCTTGAAATGGTCAAGATCCAGCGCCAGGATGCAAAAGGCTGTGCCATAACGCCAGGCACGCTGCCGTTCCAGATCCAAGAGTTCCAGGAAATACCGCCGATTGGCGCATCCCGTCAGGGCGTCGGTGCGAGCATGGCGCGACAGTTCATGATTGAGGGCATCAAGAGTTGCCGTCACCTCACGCTGGTTTTGCCAACCCCGATAGATCAGAAGCGACCCCACTATGGTTAGAAAGAACAGCAGCAGCATCAGACCGGTCAATCCCCAAGCCTCGCGTCGCCATTCGCCCAGAACATCCTCCTCGCCGATCCCGATGAATAGATAACCGGGAAAAACGGCGGTCTGCCGATATCCCATGAAGCGCTCGATTCCGTCGTACCGATTGCGGACCCGATAGACCCCACCCTCCGGTTGTTGACGACGAAGCTGCTCAAACTCTGGGGCGATGATCGTCGTACCCAGCGCGCTGCCCGGTCCCTGCGGCTCGGGGTCTCGCAGAATGATCCGCATGGCCGGATCAAGAAATGTGACAACCCCCTTCGGCCCCAAGGCCAGTCCGCGGAACAACGCGCGCATCCGCTCCAGGGTGACGACCGCGAACACCGCACCGCGAAAGGTTCCGTCGGCACCGGTGATGCGCCGCGCCAAAACGACCACCCACTTACCGCTGATCCGACCGATCATCGGCTGCGAGATCAGCACCCCCCCCTCGGTGTCTTGCTGGGCACGCTGGAAATAGTCCCGGTCGGCGATGTTGACCGGCTCGCCTTCCTTGATACCGGTCCCATAAAGAACCTGTCCCGCAGCATCGGCAATGCGAAGACTGTCCATGCTGTCGTGATGATGAAACTGGCGGACAATGACGGCCTCGATCTCGCCGCGGCTTGCCCCGGCCGCCATCGCCGCTCCAACCTCTTCCGCCGTAACCCTTAGAGTCAGATCGATCCGCCCGAGAAATCCGGTCAGCGATTGCTCGGCGACGCGCGTCATCCCCTCCAGCAGGATGGCGGCCCGGGCCGATGCCTGGTGGCGGCTTTCCACCAGGGACATGGCGACAATGGCGACCGCCAGGAGATTGACCAGGGCGACACCGGCAATCAGGCGTATGAGCACGGTCATCCGCGACATGATCGGGCCGCCCCCTCCCGCTGGGCTCTTGAGCTTCTTTTCAGATTAGGGCAATCTAGTCACTACAGGAAGAATACTTATAGAAACTTTTATACTATAGGTTAACCGCTGTCTCGCTACGTAACAGCGGTGCCATTCGGAGAGGGGAACCGACGCCCCCTTGTCCGACAGCGACCGTGGCGGCATCGTCGACCGTCTCGCCGGGCGCCAGGATGCGGTGCATTGAAACTTCATTATTTTTCAATGCCCTCAGCGCCAACTCTTGCAATATGCGATATCGCACCAATATCTTATTTCGATACCGGCGTCGACCCTCGTCGGCCCGGTCTTGGCAAGTCGGGAGGACATCATGATGGAAATCCTGCGGGCATGGGTGCAGGCCTATCGGGACCGCATGGCACACCTGAAAGAGGAAATCGCCAAACTGGAAGAGCTGGAACGCGCGTGGCGCGGTCATGGTCTCTGGCATCGTTGACCAGCCATGAGAGGTCGGGCCTGTCCTGGTCCTGCCGATGCCGCCAACGCGACGTCGAATAGCAACGGAAGGATGGATATCGATGCCGAACCGCCGCGTTATCATCAGCTTTGTGGCGCCTGAACATTCGGGCAAGACCATCCTGGAAGCGGCCTTCGCCAAGATTCTGACCGAGCACGGCATCTCGGTGGTGCTGCCCCCCGACCCGCAGCGCGACGCGAAGATGGCCCTCTCGCTGGCAGAGTTGCTGTCCTCATTTCGTGGCAAAGGGGCCTCCGTCCTGTTCATGGAGAGCAACGCGACCTGAGGGCCTCATGGCGGCGTCGGCGTCACCGGAAAACACGATGGCGCCGGCAAACCAAACATCACGACCAAATGACAACGCCGCCCCGGTTTCCCGAGGCGGCGCCTTGGTTTTCCGACGATGGAGCGATCAGGCGCTCTTGCGACGGCGGATCATTCCGAGACCGGCGAAGGTCATGCCCAGCAAGGCCAGGGTAGTGGGTTCGGGGACCGAGGGCGGAGCCCCCGGAGTGCTGGACCCGAGAGTGATGTCATCATAGACGATGTAGTTCGCGGTGCCGCTGAAATCCACCGATTCGGCGGTGCCGGCAAAGGTCACCCCAAAGGGAAGGTCCGGGCAATAATTGTGGCCGTTACACCCCGTTGTGCCGGAACCATTCGGTGTCGAAGGCAGGGTCAGCGACGCCAGCAAGGTCCCCGTGGCATCCAAACCACTCCAAACGGTCACCGTCCCAACATCGAAGGGCGAGCTGTAGTTGAACGAAAAGCCCGTGGTGAAGCCGGCCGCGACATCCATGATCGAGCCGCTGCCGCTCAGGAAGGTAATCGAATTCGGTCCGGAAACCAGCAGCCCTTCGTTATTCGAATATTCATTCAGCACAAAGGCGTTGGCGAAGGTGATCCCGTAGTTCGGGCCGGGGCCGGAACCAAGGCTGCCATATCCGCCATTGTAATAATTGTTGACAAGCTCGTCATTCTGCAGCGTGTCAAAGTTCACGTCGATGGTATTGGCGCGGGCGACGGTCGTCGTGAGGACCGCGAGCGACGCCGCAGCGATGATGATCGGTGTCAAACGGCGCATGGATATTCTCCTATGGTTGCTGGGGGCAACCAGTCAGCTCGCGCCCCGTGTCCCCCGTTGTCTTCACCATCCTAGATAGAACGTCGTATGGTGATATATCCCGTCTATTACCAGAGCAAACTCCATGCCAAAGGGGCAACACCCGCAGTCTGCCTCGCTCTCGGTGGTTGGTAATACCCACAACCTGTAAGAAGGTCTTTACAAGCAGATCACCCCGCTTTACAGCGAACCGGAACAGTTGCCTGCGTTGTCAAGGTCAAAGGGCCGATGGCATCGACGCGGTCAGATGGGGCACTGCACAGGGTCGGCGGATGGGTGAACCCATCCAACAGCCGGGCAACCACCTCCCGCGTGGTCGGTCGGGCCAACGCCGCGGCGAGACTCTCGGCTTGAGTCGTCTGGTAGGTTTCGACAACGCGCAGGAACAAGGCCTCCTTGTTCCCGAACGCGACATAGAAACTGAGGGGCGCGAAGCCCATGCCGAGAAGAGCCGGGGTGGCGGGTGCGCGGACCGGAAACGCCGTTGCCCAGGCCCAAAACGAGAAACGGCCGCTTGTCGCGGCCATCTCAAAATATTGGATCGCTATGGGATTTAATGGTCGGAGCGGCGGGATTCGAACCCACGACCCCCAGTCCCCCAGACTGATGCGCTACCGGACTGCGCTACGCTCCGACCGATCCGCCCGATGTGCGGCGGAGGCGCACTATAGCCACCTCGGCAGATGAACGCAACCGCCGAAAGTGAAGAAAGTGCGCACTTTTTTCGTCCTTACAACTCCCGGAACTTTTGGCGCAGGACAAATTCATCCGACGTGACCTTTGCCTCGATCTTTCCCAACCGCTGATCAAGGGTCCGGAAGTACTCTGCCAGGCGGGTCACCTGGGCCTCGGCCTCGGCGGCGCCACGGGCGGTGCGCGTCCCGTCGGTACCCACTTCGAACGACCAGCGCTCCCACCGGCGTACGACAGGGTCTGGCGCCCCAAAGGACGCCCCGGGCTCCACCGGAGGCATCAGCAGGGTCAGGGCCCCGTAGAGGATCGCCAGGGGCACGAACAGCCCGAACACCGACCCGACGATGAACCCGATGCGGATGATCTTCGGCCTGATCGAAAAATAGCGACCAAGACCGATGCAGACGCCGGCCACCCGTCCATGCTCCGGATCACGATAGAGCTCTGCCGGAAACCAATCGAACAACCCGTCTCTCATGAGTCCGCCCTCCCCTTCGTCGACGCGATCTCCAATAGGCCCTCCAGCGCCTCGATACGCCGCTGCATGCGCGCCGCCAGTTCGGTCAGCTCATCGATGCGCTGCCCCAACTGGGCGTCCACCTGGGTAGCCGACCGGCGGTGGCGGTAGCGATGCCCCAACAGAATCGGCCCCAGGACGACAATGGCAACGATCAGAACGGCTGTGAGATGACTGCTTAACCCCATTGCGGGCACTCCTTTCTCGCCAGCCCATCAGTGCCCCTCGCCCTGACCCGCCAGCTTGGCCTTCATAGCCGCCAACTCGCTGTCCACCTGGTGATCCGCCTCGAGATCGGCCAATTCCTCGGCAATCCCCTTCGGCTTGATCGCATCATAGATATCGACTTTACCCTCAAGTTCGTCCAGTGCCCGTTCCACCTGCTCGAACCGCGAGAACGCATCGGTGACGCGCTCGTCATAAAGGGCCCCGCGCAACTTCAGGCGGTTCGTCGCGGTCTTGTGGCGGGCGATGATCACCTGCTCGCGGGCCTTGGCATCGGCCAGCTTCTGTTGCAAAGCGGCCACGTCCTGGCTCTGCTTGACCAGCCCCGCCTCGATCTCGCCGTGCCGGCGTTCCAGCACCGCGGCCTCGTCCTGCAGTTTCGCCCTGATGCGCAAGGCGCCCTTGGCAAGGTCCTCGCGACCTTTGGCAAGCGCGAATTCGGCCTTGCCCTGCCATTCGCCGACGTCGCGATGAACCGCTGTGATCTTGCGTTCCAACTCCTTCACCTCGGCCATCGTCTTAACGGCCGAGGTCCGTACTTCGACCAGGGTGTCCTCCATTTCCTGGATGATCATCCGGATGATCTTCTCCGGATCTTGAGCATGGTCGAGAATGGCGTTGAGATTGGAGTTGATGATATCGCTGATGCGCGAAAAGACGCCCATGGAACCACTCCTTGCTACGATCAGCCGTCCACGGCGACGGCCGGAAACACCATAATCACGAACCATGCCAACTCCCGAAAACACACCATAACAAATTGATTTTTCACTGTTTTTGATCGATTGCGGGAATTTGCTGTTTAAAAAAATAGCTTATTTTGCTACTTTATCGCAAATTTCACGATTTGAGGTCGCCGGTTGTGACATTGACCCCTCCGGAGGCGCCCACGCCAACCGGCCGCAGTCCGCAATTCCATGCCGTCATGGCCGCCATTTCGCGTGTCGCGCCGCTGTCGCGCCCCGTGCTCCTGGTGGGAGAGCGGGGGACCGGCAAGGAGCTGCTGGCGGCGCGCCTGCATTATCTGTCGCCGCGTTGGAACGAGCCCTTCGTGAAACTGAACTGCGGCGGCCTGACCGAAACGCTGATCGAAGCGGAGCTGTTCGGGCATGAAAGCGGGGCCTTCACCGGCGCACAAAGGCGCCGCCAGGGCCGCTTCGAACTGGCCCATCGCGGCACCCTGTTCCTGGACGAGATCGCCAACGCCCCGATGACCGTGCAGGAGACCATTCTGCGGGTGGTCGAATATGGCACCTTCGAACGGGTCGGTGGGACGGAAACGGTCACCAGCGATGTCCGGCTGGTCGCTGCCACCAACGAAGACCTGCCGACGCTTGCCGCCGCCGGGCGGTTCCGCGCCGACCTGCTGGACCGCCTGGCCTTCGACGTCATTACCCTGCCGCCCTTGCGCCAACGCCCCGACGACATTCTGCTGCTGGCGGAACAGATCGCCATGCAGATGGCCCGCGAGCTTGGCCGCAGCCACTTCCCCGGGTTTTCGGCGGTAGCCGAGGCGGCCTTGCTGACCCATCCCTGGCCTGGCAATGTCCGCGAGTTGAAGAATGTGGTCGAGCGGGCGGTTTACCGGACCGAACCGGACAAACCGGTCGCCGATATCATTATCGACCCCTTCCAGTCGCCCTGGCGGCCCACAGCGTCGGAAGTCAAGGATGACGCCAGCCTGGCGCCCTCCCCCAGCCCCCTGCAACCCTTCGATTTTGCCGCCAGGATCACCGAGATCGAACGGGATCTGTTAAGCCGCGCCCTGGCCGCCAACCACCATCATCAGAAGCAAACGGCGGCGTTCCTGGGGCTTGGCTATCACCAGTTGAGAAACCAGCTAATCAAACATGGATTGATCGGCAACGGCCGGCAGAGCGGACCATCCGCCCCATGACACACAACCCCAGTAGGTCAGGCATCTCTGCCTGATCTGGCAGAGACAGGCGCAGAGGCCTGCCTGGCCTGTTCCATTGGCCGGTCAGGGCGACTGGGTCCGTCGCGCGTTGGCCAACTGGGAGCGCAGGTCAACCAGTTCTTGGAGAAGGCCTTCCAGGACGGCACGCACCGTCTGTTCGGTGACGACCTCTTCGTCGCCCGTTGGCGTCACGTCGACGACCGGGCTCTCGTCCATGACGAACAGGGACGGCGGCGAGGCCACCTCCGGCTCGCCCGGCGGCTCGACCTTGGCATCGACGGCATGCCCCCGGGCCTGGTCGCGCAATAGCTTCTGCACGCCGCGGATGGTGTAGCCGTCCTTGTAGAGAAGGTCCCGGATCCGCTTCAAGAGCGCCAGATCTTCCGGGCGATAATAGCGCCGCCCGCCGCCCCGCTTCAGAGGCTTGATCTGGGAAAACTTGCTTTCCCAGAAGCGCAGAACATGCTGCGGAACATCGAGGTCGACCGAGACCTCGCTGATGGTCCGAAAAGCGGCCTCGGATTTCACCGCCTTTCGACCGGAAAGAGCATCGCTGTCGTCAGGCTCGATCACGTCGACTTCTTGCGACCGGACGTCATTTCGGCATGACCGTGATTGATCCGGTTCTTCAACAATTGGGAAGGACGGAAGACCATCACTTTGCGTGGAAGAATGGGCACTTCCTCGCCGGTCTTCGGGTTGCGCCCAAGGCGTTCCCCCTTCGAGCGCACCGAAAAACTTCCAAAGGAGGAGATCTTGACCGACTCCCCCTGCGCCAGCGCGTTGGAGATCTCGCTCAAGACCAACTCAAGCAAGTCCGCTGATTCGTTACGGGACAGTCCCACCTCCTGGTAGACCGCCTCGCTCAGTTCAGCACGCGTAATCGTTCGCTCTGCCATCCCGGACACCCCAGAAGTTACCGTGTGACGGTAACCGTTCGGAAGAAATCCGTCAATATCAAAGGGATGGAAGAGTTCGTTCGCGCGGATAGAAAGATTTGGCCGCCAGCCGCGGCGCCGTCACAGACGGACCAGCGCCGCACCCCA
>Ga0326727_10012911_pt1 | contig 18824 bp, 7 predicted proteins | sample MB2enrmetagenome_FD_207643 | JGI IMG/M metagenome (GOLD analysis project Ga0326727, IMG submission 207643) | Lab enriched peat soil microbial communities from McLean, Ithaca, NY, United States - MB29MY | ecosystem: Environmental > Terrestrial > Soil > Wetlands > Peat | place: USA: New York...
GCACCTGTTGCCAGGTGGCCTTGTCCAGCTTCTTCTTTTCCGCGAAGGCGGAAGATCGCGCAATGAGAGCTTTCTCAATGTCGTTGGCTTCGGTTTTTAGTTGGTCGATCTGCTTGAACCACAGGTCGCGGTCGGGGGGAGTGATATTCAGCAGGGCAGCAATCTGGGTGCGCTTGGCGGTGAGCTGGTTAAGCAAGTTAATGGCATCCTTGTCGCCGGAGGCCTCAACCTGCCGCCGCATATCCGCGATGCTGGCAGCCACAAAGCCCTTCTCCCACAGCAGTAGGTTATACATGGAGCCGATGAGTTGCGGGTCTTTGTCGCGGAAGCGGTGGACGAAACTGAAATAGCCGGGGAAATAGTCTGCGACGGTGTCCAAAAAGCCCAGCCTCTCCTTCTCGCTCATGTAGGTGAAGTTGTACTGGAACTGCTGAAAGAGATTATCGAAGGCTTGCTGGTAAAGTGTCTCGGCCTCGCGGTATTTGCCTTGGTTACTGTAGAGCAGGGCAAGATTGTTCAGGTTGGCGGCTACATTGGGGTGGTCGGCACCGAATGCCTTCTCGTTGATTCTTAGAGCGCGCTGATAGAGGGGTTCGGCCTCGGTGTACTTGCCTTCGATATAGAAGAGTTCAGCGAGACTGTTGAGGACATTGGCGACATCAGGATGTTCGGGCCCGAGCGCCTTTTCATCGATCTGTAGAGCGCGCTGATAGAGAGGCTCGGCCTCGGTGTAGATGCTTGCTATAACGTAGAGATCCGCGAGACTTTTGAGGACAGCGGCGAGATCAGGGTGGTCGGGTCCAAGCACTTTCTCATCGATACGCTGGGCGAACTGATAGAGAGGCACGGCCTTAGTGTAGTTGCCCTCTCGGACGTAGAGAAAACCGAGATTATCGAGATCTATGGCGACCTCGGAGGAATAAGGTCCAAACGCCTTTTCGTCGATGCTAAAGGCGCGTTGGTAGAGGGGCTCGGCCTCGGCGTATTTGCCCTGGAGAAAGTAGAGCAAAGCGAGATTGTTGAGAACTGAGGCGACCTGGGGGTGGTCGGAACCGAGTGCCTTTTCCCGAATGCTCAGGGCGCGTTGGAAGAGAGGCTCGGCCTCAGCGTACTTGCCTTGATCTTCGTAGAGCGTTGCGAGACCGAGGAGAGCGCTTGCAACATTGGGGTGGTCAGGCCCGAGCGCCTTTTCCCAGATGTGCAACGTGCGCTGGTAGAGGGGCTCGGCATCGGCGTACCTGCCCTGGTGGTCATAGAGTGTAGCGAGATTGTTGAGAACTGGGGCTACATCTGGATGTTCAGGTCCGAGCGCTTTTTCGTCGATACGCAGGGCGCGCTGCAGGAGGGGTTCTGCCTCGGCGTACTTTCCTTGGTGAAAGTAGAGCGTAGCTAAATTGTTGAGATCCCAGGCGACACCGGGATGCTCCGTCCCGAGCACCTTTTCATCGATGTGGAGAGCGCGCTCATAAAGAGGTTCGGCCGAAGCGTACTTGCTCTGATGGTCGTAGAGCAAAGCGAGATTGTTGAGAACAGTGGCGACATCGGTGTGGTCGGGGCCGAGCGCCTTTTCCCGAATGCGCAGGGCGCGTTGGAAGAGAGGCTCGGCCTCAGCGTACTTGCCCTCTGTGTCGTAGATTTCAGCGAGATTGTTGAGAGCGGTGGCAATCCTCGCATCGTCGGGGTTGACATCCTTTTCGCAAATGCGCATGGCGCGCTGGTAGAGGGGTTCCGCCTCGGCGTACTTGCCTTGGTGAACGTAGAGCGCCGCTAAATTGTTGAGATCCCTGGCGACATCGAGGTGGTCGGGCCCGAGCACCTTCTCGTCGATCCCCAGCGCGCGCTGAAAGAGAGGCTCGGCCTCGGCGTACTTGCCCTCTGTGTCGTAGAGTTCAGCAAGATTGTTTAGAAGTGTGGCAACCCTAGCATCGTCTGCGCCATATTCCGCCTCGGCTTCCTTGAGTGCTTCGGCGGCAATCGGGATAGCCTCGGCATACTTGCCCTGCTGATAGAGCTGGGTTACCTGAGAATTCAACTCATTCCAGTGCGCTTCCTGCGCAGGCAAGAGAGGCGCCCAGAGTAAAGCGATCAGGAGCACCGTAAAACAGGCGACGCAACTACGCGACAAGGTCATTTGTAAGCCTCCAGGCAAAACTTTGGAAACGCATGCAATCAGAGGAAAAAGATCGCGGCAAGTATAGCACTTGGTCTGCATGACCTTCAGGGCAACATTGCGCAAACAGCCTTTCGCAAATTACGGATTCGCGCCTTTGAGCGGAACCTGCCCGGCCAGCTCAACCAGCTTTGCGGCTACTGTGCTAGCCAGCGCATTCTTGTCCGCGCTGCTCAGGTTCAGTTGCTCTTCCTTTAGAGTGTTGTCTGCCTGGTCGATCCTCAGTGTGAGACTTACCATGGTCCCATTCACGCTGTAGATGATCTTCGGGGTGAGCGAGTCGGCGGGGCCGTCAATCATGCCATCGATGTAGACAATCGGCGTATCTGTTCCCCGGCCACGCTCTGAAGGATGGCTGATCTCCCGCAACTGCTCCCGCACGGCCGCCGCCAGGCCCAGCGGGTCATGGTCGTGATCGTCGTGGCAGCTCAGGTGGAGCAGTTGCCGCTTGATGGCCGCCAACGGAATCTTTGCCTGGTCCGCCGGGTTCAGCAAGGCTACAGGAAAGCCCATCATCCCCGTCGGCGCTGCAATTCTTGGATTCTGGCGGCGGCCAATGCTCTGGGCAAGTTGCGGCACATCTTCGCTCGCGTTCTGGAACCAATGCGTAACGTTCAGGCGCGAGCCGTCCTCGATGGAGCGGCCGCGCATCCCGTTCAGCAGCGCCCAGGTCAGCAGCCCCTGGCCATACCTGGGCGCCTCGTAGCTAAACTTGTCCGCCGCCGAGCCCATCAGAATAATGGTGCCCGTCGCATCCTTCAGGAACTCTATGGCCCGGCGCTGGTCCGGCGATACATCGCGCTGCTCCGCCAGCTTGCTCAGCTCTTCGTTGGCGGCGCCGGCCGCGCAGGTGTCCAGAATCAGAACCTCCTTCAGCGGCATGTTCTTTGCTCCCAGCCATTGCCTCAGCTCCGCAGCGCTTACCGTGGAAAGCTGCCTTAGTTGCGGATTGTTCTCGATCTCCAGGCTGCGCGCATCGGTGGTCAGGTAGTAGTAACTGTCCTTTTCAGTGCGCAGGTTGACGCCGTGGCCGGAGAGATACACCAACAGCACGTCCGTCGGCTTGGCCTTCTTCATCACGTCAGCAAAGGCTGCCGCGATGTTCGCTTTCGTCGGCTGGCCGCTCTCCTCCTTCGCATCGGTGGTCAGCAGGCGCAGGTGAACGTTCTCCGTGCCGAAGAGCTTGCTCGCGCCAATTTCAAGGCCGGTCATCATGCTTTCCGCATCGCGCGCTGGATACTGCAGGTCCATCCTGTGGTCGCCGGGAAAGCTCGCCGTGCCCACGACGATGCCGTAGAACTGCGGCTTGTAATCGGCGCTCATCGCATCGCCGGCCCGGACGCCAAAGCCTTTGCTGGTTGCGGCAACGGTAAAGGTCGCCGTCGCCTCATGGCTGCGAATCTGGTTGCCAGCATCGAAGGCGTAGGCCTTCACCGTGTTCTCGCCGGGCTTGAGCGTCGCCGCGCTCAGGTCCACGGTGACCTCAGTCTTACCGGCCTTGCTGGCCGTGGGCTCGGCCACAGGGTGCTCCAGCACGGCTACCTTGCGGTCGTTCACACTCACGACCAGCTGGCCCACTCCGCCGCCTTTGTCTTCAATGCTCAGCGAGAGGCGCTTGCTCTCCGGCTGGTAGGGAGCGGTGATGGCCACATCCGGCGGAGCAGGAACCTGGTCCAGCCCCTTCACTGCCGGCAGCCGTTCGCCTTTCATGATGCTGGCCAGCAGGTTGGGCGTGTAGTAGTTGTCCTTCAGTTGCTTGAGCTCGATGACGCGGTTACTGTCCGTAACCCAAGCCAGCCCCGGAGTGTTGTCGGGGTCGTTGGAATCGTAGCGGCCCTCGGGGTCAGTCACCGCCCAGCCGCCCTTGTCGAAGCTCAGCAGTGTTGCCAGTTGCTTGCCGCTGGTAGCATCCCACAGGCGAGTTGTTGTGTCGTAGCTGCCGGTGAGCACGTGCTGTCCATTCGGGGAAAAGGCCACGGACCCGACCCCGCTTGTGTGCCCTTCGAAGGAGCAAATCTGCTGAGCGGTGGTCGCATCCCACAGCCGCGCTGTATTGTCGTCGCTTCCGGTGAGCACGAAGCGGCCATCCCGGGAAAAGGCTACGGACCCGACCTCACCAGTATGTCCCGCGAAGATGCGAATCTGTTGACCTGTGGTTGCATCCCACAGCCGCGCTGCCTTGTACCGGCTGCCCGTAAGCACGAAGCGGCCATCAGGGGAAAAGGCCACGGAGAGGACTGCATCTGCAATTATGAGGCCGGCGCGCACGAAGCGACCATGCGGGAAGAAGGTCACGGACCCGACCACGCTTGTGCGCCCCTCGAAGGAGCGAATCTGCTGCCCGGTGTCTCCATCCCACAGCCGCGCTGTATTATCCTCGCTGCCGGTCAGCACAGACCGGCCATCCGGGGAGAAGGCAACGGAGGTAACCCAACTTGTATGCCCAACGAAGGAGCGAATCTGCTGCCCGGTGACCGCATCCCACAGCCGCGCTGTCTTATCCCAGCTACCAGTAAGCACATAGCGGCCATCCGAGGAGAAGGCCACGGAGTTGACCACATCTGTGTGCCCCATGAAGGAGCGAATCTGTTGCCCAGTGGCCGGGTTCCATAGTCGCGCTGTATTATCCCTGCTTCCAGTGAGCACAGACCGGCCATCAGGGGAAAAGGCCACGGAGAGGACTGCATCTGCAATTATGAGGCCGGCGCGCACGAAGCGACCATGCGGGGAGAAGGTCACGGACCCGACCACGCTTGTGCGCCCCTCGAAGGAGCGAATCTGCTGCCCGGTGTCTCCATCCCACAGCCGCGCTGTATTATCCTCGCTTCCAGTGACCACGTAGCGGCCATCCGGAGAGAAGGCAACGGACGTAACCCAGCCTGTATGTCCCTCGAATAAGCGAATCTGATGGCCAGTGGCCACATCCCACAACCGCGCTGTCTCGTCTTTACCCATCAGAAATCCGCTACCTGTAAGCACGGAGCGGCCATCCGGAGAGAAGGCCACGGAGTTAATCTCATCTGTGTGCCCTATGAAGGAGCAAATCTGTTGTCCAGTGGTAGCATCCCACAGCCGCGCAGTCTTGTCAGCGCTTCCGGTGAGCACAGTCCGGCCATCCGGGGAGAAGGCAACGGAACTGATGTACTCTCTATGCCCTGCAAATGAGCGAATTTGCTCACCGGTGGCCGCATCCCACAGCCGTGCTGTATTGTCCCCGCTGCCGGTCAGCACAGACCGGCCATCCGGGGAGAAGGCAACAGACTCGACCCCACCTTCGTGCCCTTCAAGGGAGCGAATCTGTTTTCCGGTGGCCGCATCCCACAGCCGCGCTGTCTTGTCAGAGCTGCCGGTGAGCACGGAGTGGCCATCCGGGGAGAAGGCCACGGACGTAACCCAGCCTGTATGTCCCTCGAATAAGCGAATCTGTTGCCCCGTCGTCGCGTCCCACAACCGCGCTGCATCATCCCAGCTCCCGGTGAGCACGAAGCCGCCATCCGGGGAGAAGGCCACGGAGGTGACCACTCCTGTGTGCCCTTCGAAGGAGCGAATCTGTTTGCCAGTGGCCAGTTCCCAGAGCTGCGCTGTATCGTCCAAGCTTCCGGTAAGCACGAAGCGACCGTCCCGGGAGAAGGCCACAGAGGCAACGGATTTTGTATGTCCGGCGAATATGCGAATCTGCTGCCCCGTGGCCACATCCCAAAGCCGCGCTGTTTTGTCCTCACTGCCGGTGAGCACAAAGCGGCCATCCGGAGAGAAGGCTACGGAAGTGACTCCACCCATCCCCAACTGCGGCATCAGCCGCACGTGCTCCTGCGCCTGCGCTGCCGCGCCTGCCAGCAACGCCGCGCCCATCACCAACGCCCCAAACCCGCGCATCACAGAAACGTATATCCGAAGAACTCCTGCTGGAGGCTTCATAGCATCCTCCTTCGTGAGTAACCCCTTGCCGGAAGAACCGCTCATGAAAAACACGGCCTCCCGGCACACGAGTCTCAGCCTTCCCTGACTATCAGGGTGGGGTCAAAGGGCGGCAGCTGTGACGCAGAAATACCATCTGCCTGGCGGGGTCGGGAGTGTACCCGCGCAGTTGCTCCTGGAAATCCTTGGCTTTTATGGAACCTCCGTACTCATAGACATTTCCGGAGCACTCCAGGTCGCCATCCATCGTAAACAGCGCGTAGGTGCCTACAGAGCCGCCGCTGTAAGAAATCTTGGTGCCCAGAATGTTGCTGTATCTGGTCACGGAACCGCCGGATTCCAGCGCCTTGATCAGGAGGATATGCGTGGATTCTTCATCGTCGGACGACAGGGTGCCAGTTTTTGGATCCACGCCCAACTTGGCCGCCAGGCCATCCGCCAGGAGGGCAGCGGTGAGGTGTGATGAGTAAGGCGCAGCCGCAGTGACCGCTGGGCTCTCGGTCCCATCGGTAGTCTTTGCGGGTGGGTTTCCCTCCCCAGGCTTGACCGCAGGCGCTTTGGGGTCCTTCGGTGCCGGAGTGGCGACCTCAGTGATCGTGTTCAGAAAAGCCTGGATATCCGAGATGGCCCTCTGGACACTATCCTTGTTCTTGGTGTCGGGATTGGCGGCGAGGCCCTCCAGGCATCCATGAGCTGTCATGGTCCTGTCCAGGTTGGCAAGATACGGCGAATTTGACCTGTCTAGCAAGGTCAATGAGTAGGGGGTGTAGGCGGTAGGCATCAGCACGGTCACTTTGAGCTCTTGCAGTACCCGGCCAACGCCATCCATGAAGGCCTGGTCGTGAATGGTGCCGGTAACCGACGTCGTGGATTGTTCCGAGGCCAACAGGGCAAGAACGCCTTGGGCGATAGCAAGCGGCGGGCCTGCCGGCGTAAGGCTGAGCGCACTACTCGCAGCACTCGTGGCGGCTGTAGCCCCCCTTGCATTCGAGTCTTCATTGCCGGAACAACCGAGTTTTTCTGCTTTACGCTGCAGCTTGTCCATGGTTGCCATATCCGCGCGCCAGATCTGGAAGTCTGCAAATTCGCTCGAGTCGAAAGGGAGAAGGACGACTCTGGCTTTCTTGGTGCCCGCCTTCACATCGCAGATCGAGCCAGCGGGAGGAGTTTTGAAGTCCACAGTGGTTCCATTGAGGTACGCTGCTATGTCGCAAGCTATAGCCTCGCTGTTTGACTGCAAGGCGCGGTAAGTCAGCATCTCCGATTCAATGGAAAAGCCAATCGCTCCCGAGTTGGTGTCTGTGTTCCCCTTGGCCGGCGCAGTTTGAGCTCGAACGCAGCCAATTGAGAGAGCGCCGAACGCCAGCGCAACAACCCATAAGCGCGCCGTAGCAATCGATTGTATTCCTGTCACAAATCGACTAACAGTCCCCATTCATCCACCTCCGTTATGGTGCATCTCGCCTATCAGGATTCACGGGGCCCGGAGTTGGGATGGTTACATGGTATTGGGCTATTGCCAAGTCTCCGGTCACGGGACAGACGTTGGAAGCACGGGACAGCTCAACGGTGCCAGTTCAATCTGCTAGAGAGTCGCCTCTCTTGAGTCCGATGGCTGCGCCTAGTATAAACCCACATTGCAATCGGGGATATATTCTCTTGTCGCCGGAAAGGCAAAATGGAATTCCAGCCAAGATTTCTATTGATGCATCGGCTCTTTGGGTGTATTCCTGAGGAACGGAGCATGACAGCCATATGCGAACGCTGAAAAACCCCAGCCGCCCATCGATGCGCCGCCTTCTGCGCATCCTCTCCATCGTCTCCCTGACCACCCTGATGCTCGTCCTGGCCGGAGAACACCACCCGGCACTGGTGAATGCCGGCGTTATTCGGACGCAGGTTCTTAAAACGGGGAACCTCTACGTACTCAGCATCGGCATCAACGTCTCCCCCAACGAATCGATTTTTCACAACCTTAAGTTCGCAGTCGCCGACGCACAGGCCGTGGCGGACGCATTTTCGACGAAAGAAGTCGGAAATGCCTTCAGAAATGTTGAAATCAAAACTCTGGTTGACTCCAACGCATCCCTGGCTGGTATACGCTCTGCACTGGAACACCTGATTGAGGTGTGCAAGCCGGAAGATGTTGTGATTATCTATTATTCAGGATATGCGATGCCGCAGAGCACTCAACCTGAAACTCGCTCAACCTCCAGGACTTCCCCCGATTACAACTTCATAGTCTTTGACAGCTCTGTCTCTTTTCGAGGCGACTACTCCGTAAGCAACCCTTTTACTGCTCACGAGTTGAGCCTGCTCCTGCTTTCCATTCAGGCGCAGCGCCAGATTGTAATTATTGACAGCTCCGACGCCGCAGCCGCGTTTGATTCACTGAGCGCCGCATTGAATTCGGATTCAGTCTTTACGCTTCGCAACACTGGTCGCCGCTATGCTTTGTTTGGAGTGGAAGGGATGGGCTTCGAGTCTCCGGGCCTGGGCCACGGTCGATTGACCTACACGCTCCTACAGGCTATGCAAGGGGGCGCGGACCCCGACCACAAGGGCTTTATCACAGAAGCCGACCTGGAAGGCTACATGATGAGCCACCTAAACTACAACCTCATGGAGTACGGCGTGGGCCACCGATCCCTCAGCTCGAGTGAGCAACTCCTCAGCTATTCAGACCTGCGCGGATTATGTCTCTCAACCGATGGGAAGTCTCCAGGGTGTTACACAAATTACGGCTATGATCCCGAGGCCAAAATCGCAGAGGAAACACGCGGCCAGGGGCCCAGAGAACCTTCAGCCGTCCAACAAGCCGCAGCCCGAGGCACGGACTACGCGCTGATTCTCGCCGGCAATACCTACGACCACTGGCCCAAGCTGAATAACCCTATCTACGACGCGCAAACCCTCCAACAGGAACTCATCCAGAACTTCGGCTATGCGAAGGAAAACATCTTCTATCGCGAAAACCCAACCAAACGAGATATTCACGATCTGCTGACCGAATTGCAACACCGTTCCTTCGATCAGAACGACCGCCTTCTTGTCTACATTGCCGGCCATGGCTACATGGAAGACAGCGGCGAGGGCTTCATCGTCACGCGCGAAACGGAACTCCCCACTGACGACCCCTACCTCGACTCCGGCCTCGACCTTTCCCGCTTTCGCAGCACCGTAGACGGATTGCCCGTTCCTCACATTCTGCTCGTGCTCGACGTCTGCTACGGCGGCAGCTTCAGGGACCACAAGAGCATGCCCGAGTACACCTCAGAGTCTCTCGACGCGGCCCCGTCCCTGGATGCCCTGATCAACAACAAGATGAAGTCCGTTTCGCGTCTTTACATCGCCTCCGGAGGTATCCGCCAGGCCTATGACGGCGAGCCGGGCAGGCATTCCCCCTTTGCGCGCACCTTTCTCAAGACCCTTGAGAAATATGGTGGCCCAGAACACATGATCGACATGGGCAAGCTGGATGGCGCCGTGTATGGCCTCTGTCCCCATCCTTATTACGGCACCTTCGGCGTCCAGCAAGAGGGCGGCGATTTCATCTTCATCCCCAAACCTGACGCCCAACCGGTTTCCGATCCCGGACTCGAAGCCAAGGTGGAAGGCCCTCACTGCTCCTCTTGAAATGAGCGCGGGTTCCGAGGCGCATAGCGCGTGCGGGTTTTCTGCTTCTATCGATTGAGAATCGAGCCGGAATGCGCTAAATCATGCCTAAAATCTGCATTGATTCCCTGACATTGAGCAATCAGATTCCTGCGCGATGGTCCTATAAATTCCTTGACACCTGCTTGCCCTTGTTCTACATTTTGGTCGCATTCCAGAATCGAGTCTGGATGGAGGTCTATTCATGAAACTGCGCCAAGTCTGCCTTCTCCTTGCAGCGCTGTGTGCCCTCATTTGCTGCCAATTCCATGCCCAGGCACCGTCCGGCGCCAATTCGCCGGCAACCCCCACAAAGAGCGCACTGCTCATCGGTATCGACATGTACTCCCATACCCAGGCCGAGATCAAGGTGCCCGATGGCGCACCCCGCACCGGGCGGTATGATCCTCAATTACCTCTGACTTTTAGAGACCTTAAGGGTCCAACTCACGATGTCGACGCCATGCGCGAGCTGCTCACCAGTGATAAATACGGCTTTCCCAACGACGACCAGCACATTCACATTCTGCTGAACCAGGCTGCAACCCACGACGCTATCCTCCAGGCCATGCAACAGTACCTGGTCAAGGATCCGAAACCGGGCGACACGGTGGTACTGTATGTTTCTTCGCACGGATCTCTCCGCGCGGACCCTAAAGCGGACCCCAATAAATGCCAGCGCTACAGCCTTGACGACGCCGGCCAACACCCCACTTGCGTCGAGAACACCATCGTGCCTTACGACTGGTATCTCGGCCAGGATGACATCTTCAGCCGCGATCTCCGCCACATCTTCAACCTAGCCGCAGACCGCGGCATCCAACTGACGGCCATCTTCGACTCCTGCCACTCCGGATCGCTGGCGCGGGGCGCGGTGAAAGAGGCGGAAGAGGAGACGGTACCCCGCGCATTCGCCATTGACCCCCGCCCCATGCCGGATAATCCATATCCAGCCGAAGCTGCCGGAACCCCTCCGGAAATCCGTGCGGATAATCCCGTGCTGGTCCTCTCCGCGGCCCAGAAAGATCAGGAGGCGATAGACAACCCGCACAGTGCGCCGCCTCATGGTCTGTTCACCAATGCGCTTATCGAAACGCTTCAGGCAGTGCCTGCCAACCGGCCCGCGAGCGATGTCTTCAAGCAGTTGCAGGTCGCTATGGAACTGGCCCCCGAAGCGGCCAGGCAGCAACCGCAACTCGATACTTCAGCCATCCGCAAGGAGCAGCCGCTCTTCGGCGGAAAGGCGGGCAGCGGCCCGCCAACGGCCGCCATCGTCTCAGTCGACGCCGATAGCGTCGTCCTTAACATCGGCACCATCGCCGACATCGGCCCGGGCAGCGAATTCACTGAACTCAACAAGACCAATGGAGTGCGCGCTGTGCTTCAGGTAACCGATTCCATCGGTCTGGCGCGCTCCAGGGCCAAGGTGATCTCTCCCCCTGGCGCCAAGGTGCAAGCCAAAGATATCGTTCAGGTGAGCATATGGGTGCCGGCGCAGAGGCCCACGTTGAACTTCTACGCGGGCGTTTCTAACCCCTCGCTGGCGGAGATCCTGGACGCAATCACTGTGTTGCGCACGGCTGGCGTCAAGCTCGCCAGCGACCCATCCTCCGATCCCTGGACTCACCATCTGGCCTGGGACGGCACGCACTGGACTCTCTCCGCGCATTCCCAAAAGGTCGCCGGGGGGCAGATTTGGAAGGACAAGCCCACCTCGCTTGGCGCCAGGCTGTCGCCCTCTGCCTCTGCGCTGAAGAAGCTTCCATCCACCGCCATTGTCTGGTTTGACGCTCCGCTGCCGAAGGAGTCGGCGCCAGGCCTGCTGCCCCCACCAACCGGCAATGAGCCCCCCAGCGCAGCCCAGCTCACTAATGATCGTGCCCAGGCAATGTATGTGATCGCAGGCTCTCCCACTGATACCGGACTGCGCTACGCATGGTTTAAGCGCGGCGACGTGGATGCCGAAGTCCAAACGCCGAAGGAGATCGGCCCGGGTTGCTCGCCAAACTCGCCCTATCCCCTGCGCACGGAATGGGCCGTCCATGATAAGACGGTCACGCTGGGGAGCGTGCTTACTGACTCAGCAGTACAGTTGGCAAAACTCAATGGCTGGCTGCATCTCAAGTCTTCGATCACCGGTCAGACGGATTTTCCCTACCGGTTAACCCTGCGGCGCGAGGCGGAGAATCAGGACATCGCCGATGGCGGCACTACATATAAGGGAAACTATCAACTGTGGCTGGTCGGCAAGCCAAGGCAAAACGTCACGCCTCGCTGGGTCTATGTTCTTGGCATCGACTGCCAGGGCAAAGGCACGCTCCTGTGGCCCTATGACGACAAACCCGATGGCCAATTCCCCACCTTGGACAATGAAAAGCCCGACCAAATTCTCCTGCCATACGATCCATTCCCCGTGGGCGAGCCGCTGGGGACCGATACCTATATTCTGTTGACGACATCTACCCAGCTAAACGACCGATTGGCGCTCGAGTTCAAGGGAGTGGTTACACGAAGCGCAAAGTCTGCAACCGCGGCGCCAGTGGACCCTCTTGAGGATCTCCTGGATACAACCAGCGCCGGCACCCGCGGCTCCGATAGGCCAAGGCAGACGCCGACTAACTGGAGCATCCAGGCGATCGAGACACAAAGCTTGCCGGAGGCGCCTCCAACCCCGACAGGGGACAAGCAATAATGATGACTTGTCCTTTGCTGGAGTGAGAATTGCCCTGACTGAATGTGCAATAGATTCTGCGACAGCAGAGCATCTGTTCAATGCACTGCGGCAGGGGTAAGCCGGGCGTATACTTGTTGCGCAGTTTTCCGGCCACTTTTCCTCTCGCGAAAGGGGTGCTATGAAGCTTCGAATTAGGGCTCTTCGGGTTCTTGTGGCGGTGCTGGCAGGGTTTGGCGTATTTGCAGCAGTCGCTCAGACCATCCCTCACGCGCAGTTGATGGTGCAGACTGGGCATTCTGAAGTAACTTCCGTAGCCTTTTCTCCGGACGGGCGCACGGTCCTCTCGGGCAGCGAAGACAATTCTGCCATTTTGTGGGACGTAGCGACAGAAAAGGAAATTAGGAGATTTACAGGGCATACCGGCTCAGTGAATTCCGTTGCTTTTTCGCCGGATGGGGCCGAAGTGCTGACGGGCAGTGATGACAACACTGCCCGGCTGTGGGATATACGGACGGGAAAGGAGTTGCTGCGACTCGGATACGGTGAGGTCAAGTTCAGCCAGATCAAGTGCGTGGCCTTTTCCCCAGATGGACGCAAAGTGCTGACCGCTGGCCAGGACACCCAAGGTGTTGGGGCGCGGCTGTGGGATGCAGAAACGGGAAAGGAACTGCGGCGCTTTGATGAATTTCCGATGGACGTGGCATCTGCGGCCTTTTCGCCGGACGGAAAAAGGCTGGTCACAGGCATATATGGCAGCGCAATCCTTTGGGATGTGGAGACAGGAGCGAGATTGCACATCTTTGAAGGACATTCAGGTTTCGTCTACAGCCTTGCTTTTTCCCGGGATGGGCGCACTTTGATCACTGCAGGCGGCCATGACAAGACAATCAAGCTTTGGAATGCGGAAACCTGGAAGCAATTGTTGAATCTCAAAAATCAGGCCTGCAAGGTTTTTGCAGTGGCCTTCTCTCCGGATGGGCATCAGGTGCTTACAAGTTGTGAAGACGGACAAGTCCAACTGTGGGATTTGAAGACATGGGCGGAAGTTCAGCACTTCACTGGGCACTCCGGCACCATTAGTTCCGTGGCTTTTTCTCGGGACGGAAAACTTCTGCTAACTGGCAGCAGCGACTACTCAGTGCGGTTGTGGGACGTGACAACAGGAAAACAGCTCCAGTGCTTTGAAGGGCGCTCTGGTCCTGTCAAGTCCGCGATCTTCTCTTCGGATGGAGGCAGGGTGCTGACCGGCGGCGGCGACAATACGGCGCGGCTGTGGGATTTTAAAACCGGAACGGAAATACTCAGCTTCCATGGACATTCCGACAGCGTAGAGTCAGTGGCACTCTCCCTGGATGGGCAAACAGCCTTGACTGGCAGCATGGATGAAACCGCAATTTTGTGGAATGTGGAGACAGGCCAGAAGATCCGGAAATTCCAGGGACACTCCGGTTGGATCTCTTCAGTGGCAATCTCTGCGGATGGACGCCGCGTGCTTACGGGCAGCCACGATGAAACAGTCCGCTTGTGGGATGCTAAGACAGGCAAGCAACTGCAACAGTACAACGGTCACTCTGGTAACGTGCAAGCGGTTGCTCTTTCTCCCAACGGGCAGAACGTGCTAACCGGCTCCTGGGACAGTACAGCCCGGCTGTGGGATGAAGAGTCGGGAAGGCAACAGCGCCTCTTCTTATGGCCCGGCGACTCGCCGTGTTCAGGCGGGGTTATATGCTTTCAGTTGGAGGCTGGATGACAAACAAGCGACGACCCCAAAGGCGTGTCTCATGCCGTCTATACCGTGGCCTTTTCTCGCGACGGGCGCACCATTCTGACGGGCGGCCTGGATAACAATGTTGTTCTGTGGGACGCGGAAACGGCCAAGCAGCTAAAACGCTTCGAGCTTGCTGCCCCAATCGAGTCCGTGGCCTTTTCTCCGCTTGGGAATTCCGTGCTTGCTGGCGGACTTGATGATACAGCCCGGCTCTTGGATTTGGAGACCGGAAAGGAAGTTAGGCGTTTCGAAGGGCATTCCAGCGAAGTGTCCTCTGTGAGCTTTTCTCCCGATGGGCGCTGGGTGCTAACGGGCAGCGATGACGGCACGGCTCGCTTATGGGATACCCAGACCGGACACGAGCTGGCATCGCTCGTCAGCTTCACGAACGGCGGCTGGGCGGTGGTTGATCCCGAGGGCCGATTCGACACCAGTGACCTGGACGGCGGCGCGCCGATGCAATGGATCGTCGATGATGATCCCATGCGGCCACTTCCGCTTGAAATCTTCATACGCAACTACTACACGCCGCGGCTGCTCGCGCGGATTATAAATCACGAAGAGTTGCCGCACATCCGCCCCATTGCCGAGATTACGAACCGCGTGCAGCCGGATGTTTCCATCGTGTCGGTGCGCGCTTCAAAGACACATCCGGGTCGCGCAGATGTTGTTGTTCATGCGGCAGGCCACACCAATGAGAAAGGCCAAGCCAGCGGCTTGCAGAACCTACGGCTCTTCCGCAATGGACAAATGGTTGGCTATCTCGAAGGCGAGCTGCAAGATGGCGATTTTACCTTCCCTGACATTCAACTGCCCACATCCGCAAAGTCCGTTACTTTCACCGCTTACGCCTTCAACCACGACGCCCAACAGAGCGAGCAAATCAAGAGCGCGACAACGCCCCCCTTCGACTTCAGCTATGAGCCGGGATCGCCGGCCAAGCCACGCGCTTTTCTATTGCAGATTGGCGTCAACCACTATCAGGCCAGCGGGTGCGAACTCCATGGCTCGGTCACCGACGCCGAGGAGCTAAGCAGGGTTCTTACTGAGAAGCTCACGGCACGCGGACTGGATGTGAAGCCGGTGCTTCTGGTTTCAACGCTCGCGGAGAGCAGCGCGACCAAGCAGGAGATTCACAACGCGCTCCAGGCGATTGCCGCCGTGGCCACACCGGACGATGTCTTCTTCTTGAGCTTCTCCGGCCATGGCTACGGCGACAAGAGCGGACAGTTTTACATTCTTCCTTCTGACGTTCAGGGCAGTTGCAAAGGCGTCGATGACGCGATGCTCAGGCAGGCGATCTCCGCCGACGAGTTAGCCGAGTGGCTGCGGCCCATCGACGCAGGAGAGATGACCTTTGTGCTCGACTCCTGCCAGTCGGCCAGCAGCGTGGAGGCTAACGACTTCAAGCCGGGGCCGATGGGTAGCCGTGGGTTGGGTCAGCTTGCTTACGACAAGCGGATGCGGATTCTGGCGGCCAGCCAGTCGAACCAGGAGGCGCAGGAGCGGAATCTGCCGGTGGCGACTGGTGCGGACGAGGGGCGGACACAGGGACTGCTGAGTTATGCGCTGACCGAAGAGGGCCTGGTGGAGGGTAAAGCGGACTGGAAGCCGGTGGACCAGAAGATTACGGTTGGCGAGTGGCTGAGCTATGCGGCTGACCGTGTGCCGAAGTCTCTTGAGGCTGGCACAGTGAAGACCACACGAGGCATGACGCGCATTGGCACACCCACGCCGCATGCGAAGTCCGCCCAGATTCCCGCGGTCTTTGATTTCTCGAAGACGGACACTTTTGTTCTGCAGTAAGCTTGAACTGCCAGCATTCCTGCCAATGCGTTTCCTTTATGTGTCCAGCTTCCAGAGGCTTCCATGCATGAGAAAACATTCTGAATCAATAAAATACAGATTCATTGCAGGATTGGTATTGGGAAGTCGGCTATACATACAAGAATCCCAGCTGTTGCCTACAGGCCGGTTTACTCACTTAGTGTACCTGGGATTCTTAATCAGCTAAAAATCCGATAAATTGGGATCCGAATCCCAGTATCAGGGTAATCAATTCCCTGATACCAGGGTGATATTTCACTGTTCTGATCAACACGAAAAGTGGGCATGGATGAGGATAACCAGTGTATATTCAGCATGATCACGAACTAAAGCATCGAAATCTAAAACCAAATTCGTGAAAATTCCCTGTAAATTTCCCTGTTAGCAGGGAATTCGGTCCAGAGAACGGTTCGCACCAGACTCAGCCCTCCGCCATTTCCTTGCGTGCAATACACGTGCAATGAATCATCCATTCCAGCGTTTTTCGCGTTTTGTGAGTCCATTACAATCAGTAACTTACATAGAATCAATGGGGAGCGGCAATTCGAATCCCTCTCCCCGTCCGGCCCGGACCAAGTGTGCAAAATCGACCAGCGGAGATTTGTGGGTAGCGAGTGATCTGATTGCCGATCACAAGGGCGTTTTTCTAGGACCGATCCGACTATTGTTACCTAAAGCACACTGGACGAGTGCATTGGTCTGTGGGTGCTGTAAAACTCATATTCTGGAAGCCAACTTAAATTTCTTCTCACTAGGATGCCCTAGAAGCGATTTGCAAGAAGTGATTAACCATGTACCATCACCTAAAATAATGCAGTTCTGGCAAATATTGAGTTTTTCAACACCCACGTCTGTTTTCGCCAACTGAAAATCAACGGCCGAATTGTTTCTTACCGTGGCTGGATTTGAACCCCCGACCCTCTGCTCCCAAAACAGATCAGAACGTTTATAGAAACCTGTCGAAATTGGGCGAAAATAGGTGCTTTTCGATTGAAAAATTTAGAGCATACCAGCCTGCTCTTGTCGATCTTTGCGGATCCTGGGTGCTCTGACAGCTACAAAATCATCTACCCCGAATGAAACTGAGCGGCGGTTCGCGTTATCGCCTGAATGGAAATCGGCCATACAATAGCGAACGGTTCCCTTTTCTGGAATCCTGTCCGAAATATCGTGACTTCCTCCTAACAGTGACGACAGTTCCCTTAAGTGCACTCCAAGACTCCGAAACCAATGATTCTATGCGAAAAAAACACGGCATGTTCTGGCCAGATGGGTTTTTGGAGAGAAAAAGGCTGAAATCTCCACCGAAAGATTGATGTCAGGCGTCTCGCTGGGCAGCTATGCTACTAGTGCAGATCAGCAGTGAGGTCGATTGGGGGTCTTTGATCTGCGCAGCCACGCCAATCTTTTTGAAGTTTGGAATAGGAGTCTATGCGACGATTCCTGACTGCAGGGATTCTTGGCCTTGCAGGGAGCGCACTGTATTTGTTTGCGTTTCCGTCGGCCACAATCTTCTATGAGTGCATTATTCTGCTCCATATTCTCATTGGAGCAATCTTCCTTGTCATCGGCGTGCCGTGGATAGCCCGGCTGATGCGCGGCCGCAGCTTGTGGGAGAAGATCGGCTGGGTAGTGCTGCTGCTCGGCGGAGCAGCCGGCGCCGGCCTCCTGTTTACAGGCGCGCGCCGCAACATGCGGCCCGTGCTGTACACCCACGAGTTTGTTTCCATTGCCGGCTGCGCGGTGCTGCTGTTTGTGTGGAGTGGGCGCCAGAGATGGTTCCGGCGCTTCAGCGGCGGTAACCTGCGCGAAGCGGTCCGGCTGGCTTGCTGCCTCGCCATCTCGGCAGGCATAGCGGCCGGAGCCTGGTTGGTGCGCACCGTGCCGTGGCAGCGCGCGTACACCATTCATAATCCCGCGATCGCGCCGGCGTCGATGGACCAGGAAGGCGCCGGACCGAAGAGCGAATTCTTCCCCAGCTCCGCGGAGACCTCCACGGGGAAGACCGTCCCGGAGGATTACTTCGTCGATTCGGCAGCCTGCAAACAGTGTCACGCCGAGATTTACCGCGAGTGGGATAGCTCCGTCCATCACTTCTCGTCGTTCAACAACCAATGGTATCGCCAATCCATCGTCTACATGCAGGATGTCAAAGGCGTGCAGGCTTCAAAATGGTGCGCGGGTTGCCACGATGCGGCGCTCTTCTTCCCCGGCAACTTCAATACGCCTATCAAAGACCGCGTCAACACGCGTGCGGCGCAGGCGGGCATTGGCTGCATGGTTTGCCACTCCATCCGCAATGTGCATAGCACCATGGGCAACGGCGGATACACCATCGAGTACCCGGCCCTCTTCAAGCTGGTCGACACCAAGAATCCCGTTCTCCGCAAGGTTATCGACTTTCTCATCGAGGAAGATCCGGAGCCGCACCGCCGCACCTTCCTCAAGCCCTTCATGAAGTACAATCCGGCGGAATTCTGCTCCTCCTGCCACAAGGTTCACCTCGACGTGCCGGTGAATCACTACCGTTGGGTGCGCGGCTTCAACGATTACGACAACTGGCAGGCCAGCGGCGTCTCTGGGTTCGGCGCTCGCTCGTTTTACTATCCGCCCCATTCGCAAGACTGCGTCGACTGTCACATGGGGCAGGTCCGCTCTAACGATGCGGGCAACATCAACGGGATGATTCATTCGCATCGCTTCATCGGCGCCAACACCGCTCTGCCCTTCGTCAACGGCGACCAGACCCAGCTCGACGACACCGTGCACTTCCTCCAGGATCGCAAGGTCAGCGTGGACATCTTCGCTGTCTC
>Ga0326727_10012913_pt1 | contig 18824 bp, 17 predicted proteins | sample MB2enrmetagenome_FD_207643 | JGI IMG/M metagenome (GOLD analysis project Ga0326727, IMG submission 207643) | Lab enriched peat soil microbial communities from McLean, Ithaca, NY, United States - MB29MY | ecosystem: Environmental > Terrestrial > Soil > Wetlands > Peat | place: USA: New York...
GCGGTGCTCGTCACCGACCGCGCCGATGGTGGCTACGAACTCCAGGTCCACATCGCCGACGTGGCCGAGTACGTTCTTCCCAACTCCGCGCTCGATCTCGAAGCCCGCCTGCGCGGCACCAGCGTCTACTTCCCCGATCGCGCCATCCCCATGCTGCCGCAGGAGCTCTCGACCGATATTTGCAGCCTGCGCCCGCACGAAGACCGCCTCGTCCTGAGCTGCATCATGCAGCTCGATTCCGCCGGCCGCATCGAGAGCTTCGAGATTGTCGAAGGCGTCATTCGCTCCGTTGCGCGCATGACCTACACCGCGGTCACCGCGATTCTCGACCAAAACCCAAAAGTGCGTGAGCGCCTCGACCAAGACCCAGAGGCGCGGGAGCGCTTTGAAAGGATGAAGCGCCTCGCTGTCCTGATGAACCAGCGCCGCGAGGAGCGCGGGTCCATCGATTTTGATTTACCCGAGCCGGTCATCGAATTCGACGAGCACGGCCAGATGCGCGGCGTTACCCGCGCCGAGCGCACCTGGGCCAACCGCCTGATTGAAGAGTTCATGCTCGCCGCCAACGAGTGCGTGGCCATCTGGCTTGAAGATCTCGGCGTGCCGTCGCTCTACCGCATCCACGAGAAGCCCGAACCGCGCCGCGTCGTCCAGTTCGAAGAACTGGCGGCGTCCTTCGGTTTTTCTCTTGGCCTCGGACCGCTTCCGGTCAAACGCGTGCAGCTTCGCGCCGAGCGCCGCGAATCCCACGGCCGCAGCCGCAATCCGCGCCAGCACGAGATTCCCGAGGACATCGGCGTCACGCCGCGCATGTATCAAAAACTGTCGGCGCGCATCGAAGGCAAGCCCGAGGAGCGCATTCTGAGCTACTTGATGTTGCGCTCGCTCAGCCAGGCGCGTTACTCGGAGACGAACGAGGGCCATTTCGCGCTGGCCGCGCCCACCTACACACATTTCACCTCGCCCATCCGCCGCTATCCCGACCTGATCGTGCACCGCATCGCCAAGGCTCTGCTCCGCGCCGGCGTCTCCGGCCGCCGCACCATCACCCAGGCGCGCCTGGCCTCGCCCTGGTCGCATCCCAATGAGGGTCAAGCACGATCCGGGGCATCTCACCCAAAAAACAAATTCGGGGTGCCCCCGGTCCCTCGCACTTGGGGACCGGGGAAGGGAAGCCCGCTCACCACCACAGCTCCGATTCCCGAACCCGAACTCGCCCAGATTGCCGACGAATCGAGCCAGGCCGAGCGCCGCGCCGCCGAAGCCGAGCGCGAACTTGTCGAGTGGAAGAAGGTCCGTTTCATGCAGGACCGCGTGGGCGACGAGTTTGCCGCGCTCGTCTTGAACCCCGCCAAATACGGCCTCTTCGTCGAGCTCACCGACCTCTTCGTCGAGGGCCTCGTCCCCATCGACACGCTCGGCGGCGACCGGTACACCTGGCGCGAAAACACCCACGAGATCGTGGGCGAGCGCACCGGCCGCCGTTTCCGTGCCGGCGACCGCGTCCAGGTGATCCTCGACCGCATCCTCGCCCAGGAACGCAAGCTGCAGTTCGCGCTGGTCGAGGAGGAGTTGCCGCTCACCGGCAAGAAGGCTGCGCCGTCACCGTCAAAATCGAAGAAGAACAGGCGCAAAAACACATCGCCGCCGCCGCTGGGCGGGAGCAAGCGGCGAACCAGAAAGGGCCGCAACCGCTGAACCCCAGCGCCTGCCAGCCCGTGCACCTCTATAGCGAATGCTTATGCGCCGGCCTGTTTCTGGGCGAGCGGACCAATGATGGGAACGACAAACTTCCCGCCCTGAAATGCCTTAATGATGCAGATGAGCCAGAGGATGAAAATCCCCAGGAACAGCAGCAGGTGAATCGGCAAGAGAATCCAACCAACGAATGGTACAAAGGCCAGCACCGTGAGGATGATCCAGGCGGCAATCCAGGCTATCGTCAAAAAGATCGACTGCCAGGCATGGAATTTCACCTTGGGGTTCGTGTTGTAGGGCGCAACCACCAGAAAGATGATCGCCGGGATGAAGGTCAGATAGGCGAGGCCGCTGGCGGCATCGTCTGACAGTCCTGAGTTGGCTGGTGTTGTGTTTGGCTCATCGGCCATAGCAACTCTCCTTTCAAGGAAAACGGTTGAAGGGGAGGGGATGGATTTACTTCCGTGCGCGGCTCGCGCAACGTGAAAACCGGCATTTGGGGCCGCGAACCGTGAAGCGACGTGGAGATAGAACAACCTGCCGCCCGCTCGCTTGTCAAGAGAATTTACGCGTGGCCGCCCGGAGCTATCGCATTTTCCGGATTGGTATAGAGTGCCGTCTGGAACGACTGTGGGCATTTTCCTCAAGAAAATGCCCATGCCTTCCTTTGGGCGATTCTACGGCTATCCGGAAAATGCCTTAGGTCCGCAGGCGGGATGTGTGAGGGCGGGAAGAACAGGCGGCACACACGAAAACGGCCTCCATGCGGAGGCCGTTCCTGCACTCGGTACTGCGGGTGGCAGTTACCGGTTAGCCTGCTTCTCTGCCAGTCCGCCAATGATAGGCAGCATCAAGCGCTTGCCGTTGAAAGCGCTGACGAACACGATCACCAGCACGACAAAGAAAGCGAGATCCACAAATTGCCACAAGGACAAGGTGAGGAAGACGACCGATGGAACCAGGTTCTGTACTACCTCGACCAGAATATGCACCACGGCCCAGGCCACATAACATAAGATCGACTGCCAGGCGTGGAAGCGAACAAACGAGCTTTTCTTGTAGGGCTCAAGGATCAGGAACACAATTGCCGGGATGATCGTGACGTAGGAAAGACCGCCGGCAGCGTTGTCAGAGAGGCCAGACACATTCGCACCAGATGCATTCACATCGGACATGGTTGCTCCTTTTGGGCAGGGCTGCTCGTTCTGAGATCGACCGAATTTCGACCGCTTCCGGCGGGGGGCAGATCAAGCGCCAGTATGATTGTTGTCCTCATCGAGAGCATCGGTCTGGTCAAGTTTGCTCAAGCCGCGCCTCGGGAAGCTCGATCGCCGGTTGCGGGCGCTAGCAAGCCAACCGCCGCGAGCCCGGGCCCATCCCCCCGATCCCGTACAATATCCACGGGAGTATTTCTTCGCATGGCGCACACTGTATATTGCGTTCGCTACAAAAAGGAGCTGGAGGGACTCGATGAGCCTCCCTTCGACTCAGAGTTTGGCCAGAAAATCTACAAAAACGTCTCCAAGGCGGCATGGGACGAGTGGCTCAACCACCAGAAGATGCTGCTCAACGAGTACCGCCTGCAGCCCTGGCTACCCCAGGCGCAGCAGTTCCTCGTCGAGCAGATGGAGCAGTTTTTCTTTGGCGCGGGCTCGTCTCTGCCTTCGGAGTTCGTTCCGCCCGGGCATTAGAGCGTTTTCGATTCACTTGTTGACATCGCCGACACCGTGCAAGGTGGCTTTTTCGTGATGAAAAAGCCACTTGGCGTTGTGCATTCTGTCAAGAGCAGAATTGAAAACGCTGTAACGCAGCGCGTCCTCCACGGCGTAGCCGCACCGGTGTAAACTAAACCAAGACCCCAAAAGCCGGCTCAACAAGAGCCGGCCGCATGATGTCGGGACGTGGCTCAGCCTGGTAGAGCACTCGCTTGGGGTGCGAGGGGTCGGCAGTTCAAATCTGCCCGTCCCGACCATTTAATTCAATTATTTACAGAGTTGGCACTCAGCACGCTGCCGAAATTGTGGGGGATTTTGTGGGGACCCCACTAAAATTTCGGCTGACTTACCGTTTTCGCATTTCCTCGGTATCGCTGCCCATCACAATTGTCCAAAGTGGAGTTCTCAGCCTGATACTCTTCAATTAGATTCCGATTCGCCTTAAGGGTCCAACATGCCTAAACGCACCCGCACATATTTATTCGATGGCGAGCCCGTGTCAGCCACGGCTTTCAAACGATTGAGCAAGGAGAAGCAAATCGGCGTGATGCGCGATTGGTTCTTCTCGAATTTTAGTGACCCCAATATTCTTCCTTATGACAGCTCAGAGGGCGGCTTTCAGTGGATTTGGGGCGGCCCATTTGATGCAGCTGATGAACTTGACTCAGAATTCGGGGGAATTGCGAAGCAGGGGGCGATTGATTCCTTATCCAGTGAGCTTGCGGACGAAAACCCGGAGTGGTCGGGGAACCCTGATCTCTACGAACCTGATGAAAACGAGTTCTCATTCCAGGATTTCTTGCGTGTTGCCTCGAAGCGAGACGTATTATTTTCGAGCCTCTATGAGATAGAAGACACAGTTGGGAATACAGGGCTTGGCACCAGTCAAGCATTCATCCACATGCTTCTCTTCGCTAACGTCATTACAGCAATGGAGGCATATTTATCCGACAAGTTCAAAGAGCGGATGAGCGATGCCGCCGTTCGTCAGAAATTCATTGAGACATACCCGAAGCTTAAGGAAATGAAAGTGCCGCTCAGTGCGGTTTCTGCCACGGCCGCATCGTTAGATCGCATCGTCGCAAACAGCCTTTCAGATGTAGTTTGGCACCGCTTGGATAAAGTCGCCGAGATGTACTCCAACACTTTGGGGGTGACGCTCCCGCCCGATCTGACTGTGATTAACAAGGCAATCGCGGACCGCCATGACATCGTACACAGAAACGGCTTGAACAAGGATGGGGTGAAAGGAACTTGGGACGCCGCCGCGATCTCAGCCGTAATAGGAGCTGTGAAAGCATTGGCGGAGAACATTGAGAGGCAGTTGACAGTCAATGATCGTCACACGCCCCCGCCGGGATCGCCATAGCCGTTCCAAGCGAGAATCACAGATTTACCGATCTTCTGCACACTGGGACCTTGTGGAACCCACGATTAAACGCCCGACGATTCCGCTTACTGAAGCGCAAGTTGGTTTGTAGAGTCGAGCAATTCGACCGCCTTGCGCTTCGCTTCCAGCCGGACATGGCTGTAGTGCTCAAGCATCTTTCGGCTCAGATGGCCGCTGATTGCTTGAATGGTGGCATCCGGCGTTTGAGTCTGCGCCAGCGCCGAAATGAAGTGGTGTCGTAGATCGTGAATCCGGCATTCGACACCAGCCTGTTTCTTCGCCGTAGACCATGCGCGCTTCCAAGCTCCAAGTGGTTTGCTTGGGTCCACCGCATAGGCCGTCATCGTTCCCTTCTCTGGTGCGCCCTCACCCTTGAATGCAAGTTTCTCTGTGGGGAAAATGTAGTCTTCGGGCTTCGCATCGGGCCAACGACTCTTCCAATCTTTGAATGCCCCGAGCGCCGCATGATTCAAGGGAATGATGCGCCCTTCGCTGCCCTCCGTCTTGGCCTTGCCAACTCGAAACTCCGCTCTCATAAAATCCACCTGGCTCCAGCGAGCGCGGCGCAACTCTGCATTCCGTAATCCCGTGTTGCAAAAGATCACCACTGCCGGATAAAGCGCGCGTTGCGCGCTATTGCGGCAAGCGTCAAGCAGCTTCTTCTCTTCATCGGGAGTGAGCGCCCTGCCAAAGTCGCGGCGCTCCGGCAGCATTCGCACATCTTCGGAGATTGCACCCCAAAGCCGCGCAGCCTTCATCATCATGCGAAGTGTTGATACTTCCATGTTGATTGTTCGATTGGACGCGCCCTCCTTTTGCCGGACGCCCTGATACTTGCCGATGTGCTGAGGGGTAACGTCAGCAAGCAGCATAGAACCGAAATAGGCCGAAAGATGCTTCAAGTTGAACTCCTGAATGGAGACATTCGACTCGCTCCAGCGCGCCTTATTCGCGGCCATCCACTCGCGCGCTGCAACGGGAAAGAGAACGGGGCGGCGCGCAGCGCGAACGCCATTAGCGGATTCTTCCAGCTCTCGTCTGCGATTGCGCTCTGCCTTTATCGCAAGCGTCTTCGAGTCACTGCCCGTTGATTCACGGACGCGCTGCCCTCGAAACTCGAATTCGTACCACCAGATTTTGCCACGCTTGAAAATGCTCATTGCTACGCCTCACCTTTCGCTTTTGCTGATTTCAATTTGCGAGTCGCGCGCATACGTCGCTGGTGCGCAGTGTTCTTGCAGCGCTCTCGACTGCAATATTTCTTTTCACTTCGTGAGCCTACTTTGAACAGTTCCGAACAAACTTCGCAAACTCGATACTCGACGCCCGAAATGCGATCCGCGTATATAACTGCCGCAATTGCTTGCAATGTATTTAATGGCTGAATAAATAGAATGGGGCGCATTGCCTCTTGAGGTAACAAGAATTGGGCCATTGCGCCTTGATCGACGAGAGGGGAAATCGTCTGGGCGTCTGTCTCGTTTTTGGGTACCCACTCAATGGAGCAGGCCCGATCTGGTGGTTGGCGAAACCAATCACACGCTTGAGATAGGTCTGCCGACATTCGCCGCGTCTGATTGCCACTTGTCTGATTCGTTGGATCAACTAACGACGACGAGTGTTCTTCCAATTGTGCGGGTGTGCCTATCGGTTTAAGCTCTGTGCCGTCAAAAAAAGTGCTGCATCTGTCGCCTGCCAGAGCTTTAAGTGCCTCTCCCAGCTCACCGTCACGATTACCGCTCAACATCGCCGAAGCAAGCGTGTCGTGTTCTTGGACAAGATACGCGAAGCGTTGCCATCTCTTGAAGTAGCTCCAGGAGAACTCTTCTATCGGCATCGTGAATCGTCCGGTCTGATTCAAATAGTCGAGTGCTTCCATCGGCGTCTTGACAGTTTGAAAACCGCCCAAAATGGCGTCGGCGTTTAGATATGAATAGTGCCAACGGGAACTGTAGTCTCCTTCTTCCCTCACTATTTCGGGTGCGATTGTGAATTGAAACACATACTCATCACCGCGCTTGGAGAGCTTGTATTCTCCCCAAGTTGCTTCATAGGAAATGAGCACAGGCATAGCTGAAATGGAACGAGCAGAGGCGTAACCCTGATAAGCTGCCATAGCCCTGTTAATCCGCTCCAGGCGCTCCGCATTTGCGTTTATCCCGATTTCCACACTGTCCAAGTGCGTACCCCCTGTGTACCTTCTTTAAAGGGTACCATACCCCTGTTATTATGACCTTAATTCACAGACATAACAGGAAGGAACGGAAGCCGATGGCGAAGCTGCTCAAAGTGCCGGAAGCGGCGGAAATGCTTGCTCTCTCGCAAAAAACAATTTGGCAGTGGATTGGCGAGCGCCGAATCGGGGTCGTAAGGCTGGGCCGTGCCGTTCGCATTCCGCAGTCAGAGATTGACCGCTTGATGGAAGAGGGCACCACTCCGGCGCGGCGGGGATGAACGGGACAGCCCCAGACGATGCGGAAATTCCGCTGAGAGGCGCTCCCAAAGAAGGGTGGCGCTGGCAGGACAATGAGTTGTCTGTCCTCTTTGAGCCAATCATCGGACGGACTGCATCCGCAGTCTATTGCCATCTGACCGGCAAAGCCTTCGGGAATAAAATCACTTACACTTTGCGAGGACTCGCCGTTGAGATGAAGCGCAGCCGGACTACGATCTGGCGCGCTATAGCCGTATTGGAACATATCGGCCTGGTGCGCATCCGTGCGGGCGGCGGTAATCAGGAGAGCGAATGTTGGCTTGTGGACCTAAAGAAACTGGCCGCCAGTTTGGGCGCTTCACACGACCGGAGACGGTCGTCTTTTGTGTTACCGCCTAAGCGCATTGAGGAACTGAGGGGCAGAGTCGCGGTGTTGCTCACTGCGATGCAAAAAAAATCAAAGCCTGGTCGAACGACCGAGGTACCAGAACGGGCGGATTCTGGTCACTGCGGCTGTGCAAATCTTTTTTTACTGGATTCCAAAAGAGACGCTAGCGTCTCTCCAAAGAACCAACAGCGGTCCTCCGAAGAGATGCAAACGGGGTCCTATCTATTACTACAAAACACAAGCCTTCAAAACATCCCATCCCCCAATCCCCCTTCCCAAGATAGCGAGGCGCAGAAAGACAAAGACTCTCCTGATGAGGATCAACCGGACGAACCGCTGAAATCCGCGCGGCGGGCGTTGACTGGCGTGATGAACGACATGCGCGCTCACCTTTTGGACACCAGCCGACCTCCAGTTCCGCACCTTGCGAACGGCGCAGCCGAATGGGACAAGTTTGGGTTGAACAGCTTGGCTTTGGAGGCGGCGGCGTGGCGCGGCAAGGTTCTGGTGCTGACACTCTCCGCGCATGATCCGGCGGCGGCGCGGAGCGGCCTGGAGAGGTACCGCAAGAAGTGGGACGCAGCTCTCCGCAAGTGGTATGAATGCGAGGTTGATGTGACAGTGCAAGAAACCCAGTGACGAGATGAGGGGCCGAACAAAGAACACGCGCCCAAAATGCGACCGAAAGCTAAGAAATGCTAAGGTTTCCCCGGCGCGGAACGGCACGCGCGCCGCATGGAGAAAGTGGAGGTCTCAGGGGACAGGGCCAACAACGGTGATTAGAGCGGCATGGGGATAGGGGGTCAAGATCTCTACGCGCGCGCGGGCCTAGACCGTTATGCAATGAAACTTTTGTTTCCCCAAAATCAAAGTTTTTCTCGAAAATCGGGCGGATGTTCGTGCGTCTCGATTCGTCCACAGAGGGCGGCGCTGCGAGCCGTAAACAGGCCGCTGGTGCGCTCGGAAGGCTCGCAACGACGGCGCGCGCCCTGCGATTGCGTATGGGGCATCCCACTTTGCACTCCCCAACCCCGGCGCACTCTGCGAGAATTGGGCTACAAACAGTAAAGCCCAAGCCGCTCTCGCTTTGCTAAGTTTGTCGAACACTGGAAGGCCGTCACGCTCACGGAGCGCGCCGCCGCGCAATCCCACTTTATCGACCTCTGCGAAGTCCTGGGCCAGCCGCACCCCGCCGCCGTTCCGATTTGCGGTTAGCATTCCGAATACCCCGCGTTGTAGTTTGAGGTTCGCTGCTGTAGAACTGTCTTGTGCATCCGATAGAGCCATGCCTTCAGAAGCTGGCGGAAATTCACGCGTCCGGTCATGCGACGGACGAAACGTCGTATTATCCGGCCATCGAAGCTCTGCTCGCCGAAATCGGTAAATCACTCAAGCCGCGCGTTGCGCCGGTTCTGCAACTCAAGAACAGGGGCGCAGGCCTGCCGGATGGCGGGCTGTTCACTCAGGACCAGCTTCGCAAGAATGCCAAGCCAGATGATTTCGCTATTCAGCCGCCGAACCGGGGCGTTATCGAGGTAAAGGGGCTGGGCGAAAACCTGGATGACACCATCAAGTCCGAACAGGTTGCTAAGTACGTTCGCGCGTATGGGCAGGTGCTCCTCACCAACTACCGCGAATTCCGCATCGTGATTAGCAAGGACAACGGCAAGCCACGCGCACTGGAAACGCTCACGCTCGCAAAGTCCGAAGCCGCGTTTTGGGCGCTTGCGGCACATCCACGCAAAGCTGCCGATGCGTTCGCCCGCACCCTCGAAGAGTTTCTAAAGCGCGCCCTGATAAGCGCCGTACCGATTCAAGCGCCCGATGTGCTTGCCAGTTTTCTGGCCTCGTATGCGCGAGAAGCACTGGCAAAAATCGAGCCGCGTTCCAAGCTCAAGGAACTTGATGATGTGCGCGGCGCGCTGGAAGAAGCCCTGGGCCTGAAGTTCGAGTCAGAGAAGGGAGAACACTTCTTCCGCAGCACGCTTGTGCAAACTCTGTTCTACGGTCTGTTCTCTGCCTGGGTTCTGTGGTGCCGCGCGCCCGAGCGCCGCAAGGGGGATCGCTTTGATTGGCGGTTGGCCGTGTGGTCGCTGCAAGTTCCCATGATCCGCGCCTTATACGAGCGGCTGGTAATTCCCGCGCATGTTCGCTCTCTGGGCCTGGAAGAATTGCTCAACCTCACGGGCGAAGTGCTGAACCGGGTGGACAGCGCGGCATTCTTCGAGCGGTTTGAAGAGAGCACAGCCGTTCAATACTTCTATGAACCGTTCCTTGAGGCGTTCGACCCGGAACTTCGCAAGCAGTTAGGCGTGTGGTACACCCCGCGTGAAATCGTCCGTTACATGGTGGAGCGAGTGGACCGCGTTTTGCGTTCAGAGCTTGGCATCGCCTCCGGCCTTGCAGACCCGAATGTGTACGTTCTGGACCCGGCCTGTGGAACAGGTGCGTATCTGGTGGAGGTACTGAAGCGCATCCAAAAGACGCTGCTTGAGGAGCGCGGCGAAGATGCACTCACTCCTTACCAGCTCAAGCTGGCGGCAAAGGAGCGCGTATTCGGATTCGAGATTCTTCCCGCGCCGTTTGTCATCTCGCATCTACAGATAGGCATGTTCCTGCAACGCGCCCATGCACCCTTGGAGAGCGAAGCCGAAGGACAGCGCGAGCGCGCGGGTGTCTTCCTCACTAATGCGCTCACGGGATGGGAACCACCGGACAAGCAAAAAGCACGGCTGCCGTTTGAAGAGTTCGAGCAGGAGAGGGAGGAAGCAGACAGAATCAAACAACAGAAAAAGATTCTGGTGGTGCTTGGTAATCCGCCTTACTACGCGTTCGCGGGCGTAAGCCCTGCAGAAGAGAATGGTCTGGTGGAACCGTACAAGGAAGGGCTGTCTAACGAATGGAGGATTCGCAAATACAATCTCGATGAGCTTTACGTTCGGTTCCTCCGCCTTGCCGAACGGCGCATAGCGGACATGAGCAAGCGCGGCATTATTTGCTACATCTCCAGCTACTCATACCTGAGCGACCCCTCGTTCGTAGTTCTCCGCAAGCGCCTGTGTGGTGAGTTCAATTTTGCCTGGATCGATTGCTTGAATGGTGATAGCCGTGAAACTGGCAAACTCACACCCGACGGCAAGCCCGACCCAAGCGTGTTCTCCACGGAGAAGAATCGCGAGGGAATCCGGCTCGGGACGGCTGTTGGTCTTTTCGCCAAGACCGGAGGTTCCGAGTCCCTCAACCTTCGGTACCGCGAATTATGGGGAACCCAGAAGCGCGAAGCGCTGCTAGCTAGCCTTGCTGACGCGTCCAACGTGCACTACGAGCCCGTAAATCCTTCCGCCGCGAATCGCTTCTCGTTCCGTCCCTCGAAAACAACCGTAAACTATTCCGCGTGGCCGTCGGTTGTGGAATTGGCAGAAGAGGAGCCGATCAGCGGGCTGCAAGAGATGCGGAGAGGTGCGCTCATGGCATTTGATGCAGGATCACTGAGTGATCGGATGCGGCGCTACTTCGATAAGGAATTGGACTGGCCCACGTTCGCAGCGCTGGGGACGGGTTTGTCTACCAATGCCGGATGCTTTGACGCCGCTGCGGCTCGAATACGTCTTCAATCAGTTGAAGCGTTCGATGAACGGCGTCTTAGACGCTATTCGCTTTATCCTATGGACAATCGCGTTTGCTTCTACAGTGCTATCACTCCTCTATGGAACAGGCCCCGCCCCGAACTAATTGAACAGTGTCCGGCTAGCGAGTCATTCTTAATCGTCCGTCGGTTCGCGGAACGGCCCAAGGAAGGACGGCCTGCCTATTTCACTGGCGCATTGCCCGACTATCACCTATTGCGTCCAAATGCCTCTGCAATACCGCTCACCTTGCGCAGAATGCCCTCTGAAGAAGCCGCTTCGGACTCGAAGCAGATGACGCTTCATAGAGAGTTACAATCCGACCAGTCCACGACAGCGAACTTGTCCGCAGTAGCTCGCGAGTATTTGGCGACTCTGACGTCGGCTGATCCAGATGAAGAGCAGGAACTGTGCCGCGATGTTTGGTTTCTTGTTTTGGCGATTCTTTACTCGCCTGCCTACCTTCTGGAACACGATGCCGCGATGCGCGCAGACTGGCCGCGCATTCCGTTGCCAGTCTCGCCGGAACAGTTCCAAACTTCCGCCGCGCTGGGCAGGCAGGTTGCGCACCTGCTCGATACCGAACAGGCCGTGCCGGGCGTAACGGCGGGAGTGCTGAGAGCCGAGCTGCGCGGCATCGCAGCTTTGGCGCGCACCGATGGCAAGCCGTTGGAACCGGGCGAAGATTTCGCCGTCACAGCCGGATGGGGACACGTCGGAAAAGATGGCGTCACCATGCCTGGGCGCGGCAAGATGGTGCGCCGGGAGCGAATACAAAAGGAATCTGAGGAGCTTACACAGGGTATCGCCGCACTTGGCATGAGCGAAGACGCTGCAATGGCCTATCTCGGCTCCGCCGTGGTGGACGTATACATGAACGACCGCTGCGCGTGGGCCGGAATCCCGGAGAAGGTCTGGGAGTTTTACATTGGCGGTTATCAGGTCATCAAGAAATGGCTCAGCTACCGCGAGCACGGCTTCCTGGGACGTGCGCTCATGCTTGCTGAAGTGGAAGAGGTGCAGGCGATGGCGCGACGCTTGACGGCGCTCTGTCTGCTTCAACCGCAACTCGATGCGAACTATCATGCTGTGAAGAGCGCGACCTGGAAGCGCGAAGGCGCGTTGAAAGTTAGATGAAGCCGTCTCCGCCGCCTACAGCTGGCCGTCCACACTCACTGATGCCGAGCTAATGGAGCGTCTGCTCGCCCTCAACCACCAGCGCGCGCGGCGTCTAGCGGAAACCCCGAGGTGGCATGATAACGATGGATTGGACTGGACTTGCCGGAAATTCAATCTCGGCTGCTCTCGGTGGCAGCCTTGCTTTGCTGGGCGTTTACCTTACCAATCGCCGCTCCGAACAAGCGCGATATGCAGATACGCTCCGCGCCCGAGGGGAGGAGCTTTATTCTTTGAATGCCAAATTCCTCAAAGGCTTGGGCTCTTACTATCTGCGCCGCATGTCGGTTGTATATGGAAGCATAACCTACAACGAAATGCTTGATCTAGAGATTGAAGACCTGAAGCGCAATACCCACGATCTCAGCCGCGTCGAAATGCTGGTCAATGTTTACTTTCCCGAAGCGCGCCCGGCCTACGACCGTTTAATTGAAGCAAGGGATGTTCTTAACGAGATTGCCTTGAAACATAAGTAGGCATACCTTTCAGGCGACCGGAATGTGAAAAGATTCGAAGGTCTCTTAACGGAGGCAATGGATAGAGTTGACTTCTCTGGAAAATCACTGGGGAAGTCGTTCTTAAGGCTCTGCGGTCTCTCTAACTCCTGCTGACGTTTCATGCCACAGATTCGGTGGTTCCGGCGTCTGCTCGCTTTGGACCGTCCACGCTGCGCCCGAGGAATAGACTACCGATAGGAGCTGCTATGGATCTTGAAATCAATAAGCCAAATCCCAAGAAGCCGGATGAAGGCATCATTCGCAAGCAAGAGGTGATACCCCAAGAAGGTATCGTTGAAAAGCGGGATGACCTTCTTCGTGATGAGCACGCGTCCGACGCAACAATGGATGATCCTCATAGGAAATTGGCATAGACGCACGAATTGCGCAGGTCCACGTAAAGAACCGAAGCAATCGTTCAATCTAAGACAACAGAGGGGAAAGCATTATGGCGAATTGGCGAATGCAGTTACACCCGAGCGAACCCGGAGGAGCTGTCCGTCACACGGTAAAGAGCTTATCGGCGGGCTACATTGGATTGGACTTCGCAGAAGATTTCCGGGACTTGACCACTGTCGAGAAAGAGGAGCTTCCAGCTAATCAACGCAACTATTGGGCGTTCGCTCACGAAATGGACGAGGACGACAGAGTTCTCCTGTTCACTCATCATTTCCCATTTGCCCTGGTGCGCGTGGCCGGTCCGTACAACTACATTCATTCAATCGCACCGGAGATAGGTGTCTGGTTTCGGCATTTTAGAAAAGTGGACGACATCCGCTACTGCGGCGATTTCGTAACCAACGCACGAAGTTGGAAACCTATGGTGATGACGGCGACGATTACGCCACTTCGCGGACGGAACTCGGCATCGCGACAGCTCATAGAGCGCTGGCTTGGGACAACAAAGTGACATGTTTTCTATCGCTGTAACTGCCGAAACAGCATCGCACGCATGTGGCGAATCCGATCTGGCGTCATTGGGTGGTCGCTACCCATCGCGGCAAGCCTCCCGACAATTCCTGTTGACGTGTCACCCGTGAGCATCTCCAACCTGCCGAATGCTCCGGCGGCATCGAAGGGGTCATACCCAGCGGCGGTGAATATGACGACGCCGATTTCATCGGCGCGATTCTCGCAGGCCCTTTGCTCCGCCAAGGGGTTTCTACCGGACCCTCCAAGCAGCCTGTTTAGTTCGCCGCTGATTGTCGGTGGCGCTATTTGAGCGCGGCCCGCATTCGACTTGCAGGTATCGTCAAGAGCGTGCCCCAGCTCATGTGCAAAGACGAATGCCATTTCGCCTTCACCGTCTCCCATGAACCTTACAATCGCGGTGGGAATGCAAATGAGCGCTGCGCGCTGCCCGAGCGGGAATGTCGATGCATTGATTATGTTGCTGTCCACCACCGCAACGTTAATCTCGTATCCGGGGACTCGTGCCAAGATGGGTGCGAGCCGCTCACGGATACTGGCAATGCGTTCAAACTCAGGCCCGCTTGTGACCTCGTGCGCATGGCAGAAGTGGTCAATGACCTCCGCCCTCGTGAGTTTGGATTGGGAGCTTACAGGTAAAGCAACGAAAAACAACACTGAAGCGCAGTAAAGAATTTTCATCGATTGTCACCCTTTGGATTTAAGGAGCTTGCTGGGGCTGTGCCTGTTGAGCGGCACTGTCTTGGCGCAATGGAGCGCAGGCCGGTTCTGGCTTATGCGCGCGCCGCCGCTTCGCAGGAATAGGCTGCACTGGCGCTACAGGGGCACTCACCGCCGCTGGTGGAGTGACCGGCGGGGGAGTGGGGCGGGGCATCAGCATGAGAACCACCAGCCCGCCAGCCATGAATGCCAGAGCAAGCATTCCCAAGACAAGCCCGATGCCGTTCTCTCTGACTGAAGCCGCGCCGCGCAACCCCGCCGCATTCCCGCCCGCCGTCAGACCCTGGCTGGAATAGGTCCGGCTGTAGAGGCCCGTATCCAATGCGAACTTTGAGCGCTTCCGCTAGATCATCAGCCGCGACTTCGCAAATCTTCTCCAGCGTGCCGCTCGGCCCTGTGGGAGCGACTTGGTAAACCCGCCGCGTATTCGGCCTCTCTGACCAAATCCTTGCGACTCCAGAGATTGCTGCCCCGGTATGGATTTCCTGGCCGTCTTCCTCTACGCAGAACATCTGAATTGGAATACCCATACCCCGTAATTGTAGGCGACCACCGAACCACTTGCCCAAGAGACGGGTGCTCGTCCGGGGTTAGGTCAAATCTTGCGGGACAATCCTCAATCGCCCACCGCAGTCGCTCCGTTTACACAAACGAATAATTCTCGAAATGTGGTGAAAAATGCCACACTTTGTCTCATCTTTGCGAACTGCTCGTCTGTACAGATTTCAGGGTTGCGGCGCTCTACAGAGGAGATGTGTTTAAGATTTCGGCCTACCCCGGTCGAAGTGCATCACCACCGAGCGACACAGTGCTACAAAGTCCTCATGCGTTAAGTCATTCTTCGCGTCATTCGTTCGCCACGCGCAAATTCTGAAGTCGGCTTCCCCGAGTCCATCGTGAACATGATCGATTGACGGCAAGAGCGTAAACCCGGCCTTGTAGTGCCGCCCACGGCCCTTCGATTCCAAATTGCGATAGGTTCCAATCAGCATCAAATCAAGCTGCTCTCCCGTGTAGTGGTCACGTCCGCCCGAGCGAATGACGGCGGCGTGCATCGCGCTCTCGTAGGCTTCGATGGTCGCGTTTTTGTTTCCGCGCTTCCTGTCTCGTCTCACATGAGCCATCGCTCTGTCCCGCAACCAAGTCTCATAAGCGGATTGCTTGATGACCGATTCGAGGAACGCGGGCATCTGATATTTGCGGAGCTTCGGAGTCCATTCCACTTTCTCAATCTCCTATTCGTTCGCTTCGTGACCGCTGTGTGAATCTGTTGGTCTTAGCGGCTTGCCTAAGAGCCCGCGCGCCCACTCCGTGACATCCGCTATATAGCCTGTATGGTACTCATTCCCAGTCCAAGTAATCTGCGTTCCCGAAACCACTCCAGCGGGAGATTCGTAGACAACGATTGGACCTTGCTGCACGACCAGCGAGTCTCTTGTGCGCAATGAGCGTTCCGATTTGGGCACAATAATTCCTGCTTGCACCCAATGTCGTTCGTGGGGCTCGCCCTTAGGTTCTGCATAAGCCCACCAGACATCAAGCGCAACACCGAGATCTTCGTTTGACAGAACAATCTCAAGATCTTGCGCGCCTATTCTGCCGGGCATTGGCGAATTACGAAGTAGAAGCATTGGACGCAAGGATTCGGTAATTTGCCTTCTTGAGACTTCCACCTGCTCCTTCGAAGCACGCGCTTGCTCAGTGGCTGTCTGAATCTGACACTCGGTTGCTTCAGTCAATTTCTCTGCGGCGCGTGCGGGCTTCCATGCCGCGAGCCACGTAAAAACCAAGACGATGATCGTGGCTAGCTGAAGAATCGCGCCGTTTCCAAAGGCAAGGAAATGTGCTACCCAATTAACAAATACCATCACCCGGTGCTCCCCTTGACTACTCAGTGCTTCCAGATCACGCGGACTCACTTCGGATTCGACATGGCACCCCGACTAGACTCGCATCCAAATGCCCCGCAATCGCATTTAGATGCCCATAGGATGGTCCGCAGTATTCGGGGGCAACATATTTGCGGCCATTTTCGAGTGCGACATTCAACCTTTGGCTCTCGCTCGATGCCGCCTAGTCTGGATGTGGGGTCGTGCGCTTAAAGCCTTGCTGCCAAACTTCTCGTAAGCGTCCCATTTGGTCGGCCAAGCGGTTGCCTGGCGCTCTTCGTCCACAATAGGTTTCAAAACAACCCACGCCTTCGCAAGAAAATCACCCCAGACTGCAAGCATTTTCCGTTTGCCAAGATAAGTCGCCAACCGGACGAATTCGTCCATTCGGCGGCAGACGCCGAGACCGAGCGCTTTGTCTTCCGGTCCCCAAAGTGTCCGAGGAACGTCGATGCGCTCGAATATCTTCCTGCGAGCGACTCGAAACTCTTCAGAGACCCAAATATCTTGTGCCTTCAGCCACGCTTCGAAACGAAGCTGTTTGACCGCAAATACAATTGCACCCGCTCCAATAAGGGTGGCGAGGGCGCTCAAAGCTGCCCAAAAGGTTTCGGACTTCATAAGGTCAAGCATTAGACGTAGCCTCCAGCCAAACCGTTGCTAGGGCAGTACTATAGAATGAGCCTTGCATGGCGGCATTTGCCAGCCGCCAATTAGTCCATTCCATATCTTGATAACAGACTTAAACGCTCATGCACGGCCTGGAGGTCTTCCGTGGTCATGTGCGCTTGCCCCCCAATGGACGCGCGCAGACGCTTTTTTTCGAGTGGCAAACGGAAGGGTTGGTTTTGACAACGGAGCCGCAATCGGTGCCGGAACTGAAAGCGATTGACCGCATGGAACAGCGCATCTTTCAGGCCGTCCAGCCGGGAGAAGAGATTAGGTATCAGCCAGGTTTTGGCAATCGCAATTTGTTCTTCGAGTGGAAGAATCGGGCCGCTGCACAAGGCAAGGTCACGCGCTCAAATGGGAAATACTGTCGGGCGTTCCCGGATACACAGACGATCAACTAAGAGACTTCACACGCTTTCTCTTTGCCACGCTTCTGTTCTTAGTCGCGAGGGAGCTTTGCGAGTCTTCGATTTAAGAAGTCATTTCGGAGAGGACCTGAGCGATTTTATAGCGATGCGAACTTTGCGCTGCCTTCGGTTCAACCACCACCGCACCAAGCCCTATATGCCTAGAACCAACGTAAGCGTACGCTGAGTTCGCTATTCCGGCGCGGCCCACTTTGACCATTTGATTTGTTTCACCTGGGTTGACTATTCATTGAACTTGTTGCATTTTGCTGCCATCCAGTCAAATGTCTCAACCGAGATATGTTGCATCTATCTGATTCCATGTATGATAAAGGTCAACAGCTATAGAAGGTCGTTGTTTATCAGAGGATAAACAATACTTGATTACCTTAGTGCGAAATGAAACCTTTGATCATTTCACTTGACGCCCAAAAGCAATTCGTGATCTGATTCTCCCAACAAAATTCTCCATTCGGAATACCACGTTGATCTGCTTGGGCCTCATTTTTGAATCAGCTTGAGGAAAAGGCGTTCGCTCTAATTTCTTCTTTCAATCCTCAATCAGATTAACTTGCGGTCTTATTTGCGAGGCAGTCGCACGCAAAGCAGGATCCGCCGAGTTGCTGCTCTTTAATAGGGCATTCAGTTTGTAATGCCGCCATCGGCACCGTTCGGGCGCGGGAACGGGATACCTGCGCAGAAAGAGCCTTCAATGAATCGCAAGATGCACTATCCAACGTTGCTGTTCAAGCTCCAAGTTATTGCAGTTGTTAGCTTATCGGCAAAGTGCTTATCTGCCTCGACGGTCGCCACGCCAACGTTTTCTCCTGCTGCCGGTACATATAGCAGCGCGCAGACGGTCACGATTAGCGATTCAACATCCGGTGCGACGATTTACTACACAACCAACGGGACGACCCCGACCACGAGTTCTAGCAAATACACCGGTGCCATCACGGTCAGCACGACCGAAACAATCGAAGCGATCGGCACAAAGAGTGGGTATACAAACAGTTCGGCTGCCTCGGCCAAGTACACGCTAGTGGCCGCAACGCCGACTTTCTCGCCTGCTGCCGGCACCTACAACAACGCGCAATCTGTGACGATCTCGGATGCGACCACAGGTACGACGATCTACTACACCACCAACGGTACGACGCCGACGACCAGTTCGACGAAGTATACCGGCGCAATCAACGTCAGTGCTACTGAATCCGTCGAGGCGATAGCGGTTGCAACCGGCTTCTCGAATAGCTCGGTTGGATCTGCTGCTTACACACTC